>JAABUK010011745.1_pt1 | contig 11308 bp, 10 predicted proteins | sample 5559141 | NCBI WGS metagenome assembly JAABUK01 (sample SAMN10711869, study PRJNA513367) | rock metagenome | isolation source: Antarctica rocks | place: Antarctica: Victoria Land, Pudding Butte nord | collected 2016-01-03 | reverse complement strand
GTAGGAGCGCCCATTGATGGGCTCAAACTTCACCTTCTGCATCTTGACATTGAACATGTCAAACCTGCAGCAACAAGAGTTAGCCTTGATAGGCCTGTTGTATAAGGTTACCCCGATGGTTGCCAGCATAGATTACAAATCCTGCTGAGGCTAAGGCGCTACCCCGTGAGCGGGCAGCGGCTCTTGTAGTCTGCAGCAACAAGGCTCAGGTCAGGCTCGACTATAATGCCATTTTGAGGCCTATGTGCTTGTGCATGAGGGATCACTACTAGCAGCCAGTTTGTAACAGATGGACAGGTGCCAAAATCACAGCAGACACTTATTCCTGAGCACAGGTGTCAAAAGCAATGTGTACACACTGTCTGACTTTCATCAAATGGGTACAAAAGCTGGAAAAGCTGTGTAACAAAAGAGCTAGGGTTCTGACTCACGCTGCCAGAGCTGACAATGCATGCATGTCGCTGCAGGCTATGACAACAACTGCAAGCAGCAAAGCAGGACAGACAGCAACAGCCAGCATGGAATGAGGGGCACCGTATGCTCATGAACGACATGGATGGACTGACTGGGCGGTCTACTTTAAAAAATGGCTTTCTCATGAAAATGACACCAAAACTTTTTTTCTGGATGGACTGTGCCTTGCTGTAAGCCTGGGCAAGGGCATAATAATAACAATAATTTACAGGCGTTCCAGCTAATCGTTTTTGCTACCTACTAGGTGTGCCTAAACCCTAGTCCTGTGAGCCAACATGCACTAAGATGAGACACTAATTGCACCCAAGGGGTGTGCGCTGACAGGGCGAGTGCCATAGACGCATTTGCGAGGCAGAAAACCTCTGCCCACTACCCGACACGGAAGCCTGAAAAATCAGCATGTTACCACTGAGGCTTGAACCCGTGACCTGCTGTGTCACATCCTGACACATAGCAGCTTATACCAAAGGCTGGGTGGACCTCCGGGCAAGGGCATGCCTTTTGATATCCTGATGCAGAGCAGCCTCCTCCAGCCGCAACAGCCGCAACCACTTCCTGACCTGCTCACTCATTGGCACTGCAGCCCCTCCTGCCGGCAGCACTGACACTGGCTCCTGCTTGTACGCTGGCTGACTCTTGGCCTCATTGTCGCTCAGTCTACAGCACAGCATCTAAACCCATACAGTGTCCATGCCCACACAACACGTGAATCTACATGGACTATGGACACAGCTTGCAGTGGAGATGCTGCCAGCAGAACAATGGTATGCTGAAACAGGAAAGGATTTAACTGCATCTGCTGAGCCTTGCTGCTTGTACTGGGCAATGTAACGCACCACAGCTGTGCACTTCAGGAAACAAGCAGAACAGAGCAGGGGGGCAACAACCTCATGTGATTGTCACCAGCCTGCCTGACAGTTCGAACAGATTTCAATGCAGTGTGTGAAGAGTCTTTTGACATGCATGCCTGGTATGACATGGGCCGTGTTTCAAACTGCTGCTACAAGGCTGAAGCAGACATAATGCAACCTACCGATGACTGAAAAGGATGTCCAGAGGCCGCTCGCATGACATGAAGGTAGTCGGCGGCTGTTCAAACAGGTTCTTGAGGTTCTCTGGGACGAAAGGCTTGGCTTCAACGTTCAGCATCTTTTGCTGGTCAGCTGCATCTGACTTGCTCACCAAGCACACTGACACCTGCCTGGCTGCAGGGAGGCAAGATAATAGTGAGAACAACGTGGAGATCCACAAACATAGAAGGTCAACAGTGCAATGAAATGATAACAACAACAGTAACAATAAAACAACAAAGATGAAAACAGAATCTGCTTCCAGCTCATGGTGAGCTAGGTACATGCAGGACAAGTCTTGTCTCTCCAGTGCAATGAATGACATTGACAAAACATAGTTTGCGCCTTAGGCCACACCAAATATCAGCAATCAGACGATTTTGTTGCCAAATGACAAGCTGCCAATCTGCAGCAGGCAACTGGTTTGCAATCCAACACTCAAAATGCATTCTGTCGGCGGTGTACCTACAACCACTGCTTCAGCAGAGGTTCCATTGCTCAGAGGAACTCTCTCAGAGGGCTTTTTGCTGGTGGAAGCAGACGCTAGGGCTGGTGGAGTGCCTGATCTTGAGCTAGCACTGGTAGGCATGCTGGCCGGCCTATGGGCTTCAAGTCCTTTGCTGCTGTTTTGGGTAAGAAAGGTGAACAGGACTAGCTGAGGCAAGACTCCAGACTCATGCCTGCATCGGAAGCAACAGCACTGACTTCCGGACGTCAGTCACATTGCAAAATTGCCCAGAGTAGAAGGCACAGCATGAGGATGAGCATGGGCACAGCATGAGCATGGGCATGGGCACAGCATGAGCATGGGCGCAACATGAGCATGGGCGCAGCATGAGCATGAGCATGGGCGCAGCATGAGCATGAGCATGAGCATGAGCATGAGCATAGGCACAGCATGAGCATGGGCACAGCATGAGCATGGCCCTAGCTGTGTGTAGGTGTATAACTGCTCACCGTCTGTGAGGCCCATCAACACAGTTGAGCACAACAGTGACAGCATACTCCTCTCCCGGCCTCAGCAAAATGCCTTGGATGCCTTCGTTTTGCTTGTCCTCATGCATCTCTACCTTGTCAAGCTGTGACTGCAGCTGAGTCACTTCTTTGTCCTGCTGCTGCTGCTGCTGCTGCTGCTGCTGGGTCTGCTTGTCAGCGCCTTGCTGCTGCGGAGCTTGCTGCTGCTTTTTCTTCTTGTTTCTCATCTTTTTTTGCCGACGCTGATGCTGGTCACAGTTGTCTGCTTTGTCACCATCATCAGGTGGTTCAGCAGTGACTGCTGTCACATGTGTGTCGCTCTTTTTCCCTAAGTTTGTGACTGTGCTGATGCCTGCGTCGTCTATCAGAGCCATGGTATGAGGCCACAAAGGAAGCTTCTGACTAAACCTGACATCTATCAACTGGACATTCTCTGCTTGGTTGTTCTTCACAATAATCTGTCTAAACGAGTATAACTGTTCATGTTCTACAGGCTGCCCTGAATGGTGCTTTGCCCCCAAAAGGTTGGCGAATGGCTGTTCTTGCTGCTCATTTTGCTGCATACTCAAAGCGTGACCAGAGCTATCTATACTGTTCTGTGACTGCTGAGCAACAAGCTGCTTCAGACCAAAACTGACATCTGGGCCAACGCTGACCCCTTGCGGATCCTGCATGAGACTACGGAAGTCCTGCAATGCAGCCATGTACTGTCAGTGCAAGCCTTTGTAGTACAGAGGTGCAGTGTCTGTCCAGCACACAATCCAGCATAGGCAGCCAGCCTGGTGCCTTGTGTAGACACATGCACCTAAATAGAGCCAAATCTGCAGTCATGATTCAGGATCAAACAAGAAACTGCTGTGCAGCTGCAGGTCAGCGCAATTCACATGTGGTGACATGTACTGTAGTCTTTACCTTGTAGGCGGCTGAGTGCAGTTTCTGCAGACCCGCTGCGTCAATCCACTGCTCTACTTCCTCATCAACAAAGTGAGCCTGCCCAACTGGGCAAGCTGAGCGAGGCCCCTGAGCCAGCAAACCAGCAGCCAACCCTCCTGAATGTGGCAAGGCCAGAGCAGGATTGCCTACAAGCTGTTGCAGTGCAGACTCCAGCGGCCCATTCAGTACAGAAACATGCTGTAGCGCTGCTCTTCCAGTCCAATAGTAGGTTATGTACAGGGAGGGAAGCTCTTGACCGGACAGGTAAACCTGTGTAACATAGCAATGTTGATCGGCAATGTATGGTGCAGCTGTTTGCTTCTGGCAAGGCAAGAAAGACAAGGGCAGCATGGACAGGGCTGGGGGCAAGGGAGAAGGGCAAAGGGGAGGGTATGTGTCAATTTGCAACAGAGAGGGTGAACGCCAGAACTAGGTCAATGATTTGCAGTGGTTTGCTGCATCATTGCATAAAGCACAAGCAGCATGTTGTATCAATGTTTGCTTTACAGATGCTGTAGCCTGCACTGCAATCAGCTACCTGCTGCAGCTGCTTTAAGCTGTCTAAGCAAGCATCTCTGACAGGAAGCGCCGACAACTTCTCAGGACGCAGACTTTCTAGCCGCATTCCCCTGCAGGGTTACAGACATTGAAGCTGTACCAATATACACCCCTTTGAGCATTAAAGGTGAGTGAAGCTAACGAAGGAGCACAGTGCAGCATCATACAAGCTGCAAAACAAAAAACAGTGTAAGCGATATGTACCAGCCTGTGCCTGCTGCTGCAAACAAGTTGTCCAAGGGCCTTAAATCCAATGTTCCCGGGTCTTCGATCTTGACAGACATGCTGAGATGCATTTCTACAGCCAGGGCTGCTGCAAAGGGCAAATTTGGGAATGTTTCCTGGAATTGCACAGAAGCATGCATTTTGTGCACGGATTTTGTGTGTTAAACTCGAGGAATGGCTCTGCGGACAGGGGAGGCAGATTGCCAAGTTCTGTAACAGTGAGCTTGCCTGTATTGCTTTCTGCAGCATTCGTGTGTGAACATCTGCCGGCACATGGTGAGGATCAGTAGCTGAGGGCTGAGTCATGTAATTTGACATATTAGGCTGATACATGAGACCATCAGCAGGGTCCTGCGGTGCCCACTGCTGAGGCATGTAGGGCAGCTGCGGAGGGCGTGCATATGCCCACTGAGCAGGCAAGTAGCCTGGGAAGAAGTAAGGGTGAGGCTGCATGCTGTCTGGTCCTACTTGAGGAAAGGCAATACGAGGCACAAATGAAACCTAACTGGCCGGAATCGTCAACGGTGCCAAACTGAAACGTTTGCTGACTAGCAACGAGCGCATGGCGCATTGAGGTACGCCAAATGCCTCCCGCAGCGTCGGCCAAGCATACTCATGCATAGTCGCAAAGTTGACGACAGGGCTTGCGGCATGCAACTTTGGTGACGAGTGATCTTGCGACTCAGCAGGCCGAGGAGCTGGTCCTAAGAACTTTTGTGTGGGTAGACAAAAGCTGATGTTGCCCACAGCGGCATTGCTGATCGCATGCCCTGCGCTGCAGTCTCGTCATGCAGCGCTGAGTGCTCTGTTCTGTAATCCCCAGCATACGCAGCACGTTTCTAGGGTTTGCGACTTGGCTTCCTGCAGGTGATCGCCAGCACTGTTCTGCGGTTCCCTGCGCAAAACGCGCAAAAGGAAACCTCTCTGGGACATGAGTGCCGAGATATACCGACAGACAAAACTCGGTGATTCTTTGGTGTCCGCCCTTGAGGTCCTAGTTGAGAGTGATAAAATAACTCCTGAGTTGGCGATCAAGGTCTTGTCAGAGGTGTGCTATTCATGTGGTCACCTGTCTGTAACATGCATGTGTTTTGTATGTACTTGTCTCTGACTTCGGTGTGCTGTGCAGTTTGACACGGTGCGCGAACAGTGATACTCCTTCTCTTCTCTGCTCTGCTCAGAATCCTGCTCTACTCAGAATGTGTGAGCGCTGGGGGCGCATCAAGCATATAAAGCTGCACTGACCTTTGTATATGTTTGCAGTCCTACCTGGAGGCCATCAAGAATAGCTTCAAAGCCAAAACCTCAGTCAAGGGAAAACTAGACAGCTATAGATTCTGCGATAACGTATGTCAGGCTCTGCCTGCTCATTTGCTGAGGTTGACAAATGCCTATGGTGTGATACATGCTGCTTGTAGGTTTGGACCTTTATTGTGTCAGATGCCAAGTTCAAGACCAACTTTACCAGCACAGCTTCCACTACCCATGCACCAGAAGTGACTGTGGACAAAGTACAGATTGTGTGTGTAGATGCTAAGGTGTTTGATGCACAGTCATAAAGGCAGCAGGCAACCTTCTTGGTGCTACAAGCGTATACAGTACTCAGCATTTAGTCAGTCTGCTTGTCTGAATGCAACAACGTCCGGCATGGCGGCTAAAGCTCACACCAAGGTCCAGTACATCCACTGGGCTCACTTGCTACATCATAGCATATTGGGCTTCAACAGACACTGTCGTAAAGGACAGACATGTCTGAGATGCCGTCCATACGTTCTCTGGTCAAAGGTACAGACTGTTAAGGTTGATGATGTACATGTAATACAGCAAACAGCCACACATGAGCATGCATGCTATCAAGCCCTGAAACATCTCGAGGGCTTCTGTTTCATTGGAATAAGCGCGACATTGGAGCAAGCGTAAAATGGGGCTGCTAGCAAAGTATAGACTTGTTTATTTACTTTTACACAAGGCAATTGCAATATATTATATAATCACTTCCAGCTTGCAAACATATTTTCTAGGTCGAACAAGGCTCATCACATCAAGTGGTATCTGCACAGTACCGTTTACATGTATTTGACTACTGCTGCAGCAATGCATCTGCAGATAATTCAGCAAATGATTTCAAGCGCGGATGTAAATTGCAATTCACTGTGCTAGATTGATTATACAGGCAGCAGCAGCTGTCGCAGGCCCTGTGTAAGCGCAACAGTCCTTGCGCACCCAGCATGAGCGCCCGTCAGCAGAATTGTTGTGCCAGAAAGGTGAATTGAGACCGGCATATCACGCAAACGTTGAGACTTGCGTACTGATCATCGCTGAGATCACACTAGTCAAAAGCACATAACCGTATCAGAGGCTTCTGGCAGCTCCTACATGTGGGAACTGCCAACAATGGCGCAGTCAATTCACGTTTTTCTGCTTGTTGAAGCCCTGACTGTACCAGCAGCTGCCCTAAGAGCTTGACAAGCAGATGCAAGTATCCGGTACAGCGTTTCAAGACCTCACCAACACCAATAAGCAAAGACGATGGCAAGCGGTTGACCGGCTGCAGAAAACCCGTGGGCAGACCTTCATAAGGCCTGATGTTCTGGCGCATGACGTCCCTGGTGGACTGCTGTCTACCACCAAAAGTGGCAAAGCTTTAGCAATTCAAGCTGAGAAATCAGCAAGCACATCTACTTCTGGCAGCTTGCAACAGCTTCAGGTGCCAGATGAGCAAAAGCAGGCACGCCGGCTTCATCGCAAACGTGTGGCAAGAATTGTGGTAGACCAGTGGAAATGGTTCACAAAGGAGAGGGTCAGATTGTATCCAGCAATACGTCACCACAACCACAGGCTGCAGCTAAGCGCTTTTTTAGCGTTGCAGACACACTCAGCGCACCGGCAGCTGGAGTGGCGCAGAGCTGCAATTTTCAATCACAGGCGCCAGTACTTGATGCAGGGGAAATGCTTGCTGCTCTGGCATGCTCAGCTGGATTACAGCAAGAAGACACAGCTCAAGCTAAACAATGCGCGCCAGACTAGAAAACTCCAGCAACAGAGGTCTTGCCTGCAAGCTTGGCAGGATTACAGGGCTTACAAAGCACAGCGCAGAAAGCAGTACCTGCAAGCAAACTTCTACAGAAGCTTTGTCCTGCTTACCTCTGCTTTGCAGCAGTGGAAACCATGGGCTGCAGTGTCTGCTGTCAAAAGGGCCAAGCAGGGCACAGCCCTTGCCTTCTGGGCTAGCAAGCAGTATGCCAAAGCATTCAGCTCTTGGACCTTGGGTGTAGCACTAAGACAGCATTCACGCCAGATCAAGGAGGAAGCAAACCACATGCGCAGGAGACATCTGAGTACTGGTGTTCTGCTGCATTGGCAAGGAGCTGTGACACAGATGCAGGAGGATAGGCAAGCTGGATCAGAGGCGTTGCAGGTGCAGTGTCAACCCAGCCAGACATACACGTGGCCAGTTTCAGACAGCAGACATGTGTGATGCCATGCAGTCTGTCCTGAGATTACTTTGAGCTGCATGGTGTGAGAATGCACATCACCCAGGCTGTCACTCGCTGCTGCAGATTGTTGCAAGGAACCTGCAGACTGGCAGATTGAGGCAGCTGCTGCAGTCCTGGACAATCACTGCCATGGCGCTGCATGCTTGGAGACAGCTTAAGCAGCAGGCTTGCAGGACTGGCAAGCAATCACTGCTGAAAAGAGCTCTTACTGGGTATGCTTGCACATCCCTTTGTAGGTTGAACACACTTGCGCATTGCACATGCCCTGCCTATGCTGTCGTCCCACCCTGCACTCCAAGACTTACTGTCAATGCATGAAGTGTTATGCGAAAGGTCTTTGAACAAACACATATGTGACATGCGTTTGCCTACAGGTGGAGGGCAGAGGTCCAGCAAAGGCATGCCTTGCAATCTCTTGCTAGTCAGCTGCAGCCAGTGGCAAGGCGTCTGCATCTCCACGCTGCTTGGGATGTCTGGGCAGCTCAGTACCTATGTAGTGTAGAGCACCAGAGGGCAAACATGCGCAAGGTGATCCAGTCAACACTGCCTGCTCATTGTAGGTGATGCAAGCACTCACAGCAACGGCCTGCATCATGTCAAGCCACATCACCATCTGCTTTTTGAATGACAGGATGTCGCAGCTGAGCATAAGTACTACATGTCTACAAGCAAACCATTTGAAGACCTCCAAATGCATGCCTGCCATCACGAAACAAAGGGATTGTCCTATGTAGCAACACTGTTTGCACATCACACCATGAGGTTACAAACAGCAACAAAGGCTTGCAATCGAGGGAGGAGTGCCTTAAAGAAGGGCTGCAAAGATGTCAAGTTCAGCTGAATACATGAGAACGGCAGGCTAAGCTTGGCAGCAACAGAGCAGCTGCTGATGAGCAAACACGCCTTCAATAGAGCCTGCCTCAAATCAGACTGCTGTCAGGACAGCCAAGAGCCCCTCAGTCAACAGTCTCTCTGTAGTCAGTGCCTTGCTGAGTTCTCTATGACGCACAGCTTTCTTGGCCTGTTCCAGGCGGTGCTACTGAGAGCAAGCTTGAAGGCATGGCGGTGGACAACTGCCCTGGAGGTTGCTCAGCAGGCTAAGCTGGCCAGGGTGGTCAAGCTCATGAATGCCACCTGTCTGTGGCGATGCCTGCAAGCCTGGAGAGCTGCAGCGGACGACCGCCAGAAGAAGAGGATCAGGTACATACCAAATTAAGCTACCATGCATGCATTGTGTTTTGTGGTGGGTTTTGGTGGTATCCAAGCATCACACCAACTGGGGTGAATTCACAACAACTGTACGGGTGGTCACAAGCCGCAGGACCATCTGACCTGATTTCGCTGAGGGACAGTGAGTATCTATGGCATGGGAAAGGATGGCATGGACCAGTGGCCATTGCCCATCACCAAGTACACAAACTCTTCTGCCCTTGAGACATCTCAGACCTCCCGTCAGCCATGCAGGAGCAACATGCAGGAGCAATATGCTGCTATCCATGCAGGGTAATTTAACTAGTCTTAGAATGTACTCTCATCAGCCTGTACCGACTGTCTGATGTTCTCATTGCATGCAGCTGCCAACAGCTGCGCCATGCTAAACGCTATGCACGTCACCGCTCAGAAATCATACTCTTGTGCATGCTGCAGGAAGCAGGCTGCAAGCGACTTCTACAGTGACAAGCTGCTGAGTCAGAGCCTGCATCAGTGGCAGCAGTGCGCAAGGTGGAGCAGAGACTCAGGCTGGAAAGAGGACCTGGCTTTTGGCCACCGGGCTGAGACCCTGCTGCTGAAATGCATGGAGGGCTGGCATCTGGTGAGAGACTGTTGTCTTGTGTACTGCGCACCTGCTGTGATCTTGCAGGATGCTACTGCAGCATGATCCAAGACATCACCCTCAAGTAGACGCACGTACCACTGATTCCAGGGCAATTCTGAGCGTACTATGAAACTATGAGGCAAGTGTTTGTCTGACAACAGTGACTCTTGTGCATCCCCAAGAGGTTGCAATGACCCTGAAGCACACAAGGCTGAGGCAAGCTGCAACAACGCACTGCATGTCCTGTGCTAGGGCTTTGAATGCACAACTTGTGCCATGTAACAGAGCTTGACCCAAAACATGCATGATTCATGCATCTGCACATGACTGCACGCTGTTCATCTGCTGCTCAGCGTTCGAGTTACACTCACCATGCATGACCCACCAGCCAGCCAGCAGATGTGCTGCTGGCTGCCTACTATGCTGATGCAACGGCGCTTGCTGGAGATTTGCTGCTCATCTCAGGCTTTGGGCACGCGCAAGCAGCGCAACAAAGCTCAGCAGTGGTGGCAGCAGCAGCTGCTGATGTCTGTTGTACATGCGTGGGAGGACCACACTCTGTACAAGCTGGACCGGCAGCGCCAGCAAAGGAGGGCTGTGCGTCACAGGTGAGCCCTTGCATCAGGGCAACCCATGTTTGTGTGTGAGGTAGGATGTTTTGCACTGCCTGCGCTGCTCTGTTGCTGCCAAGCTTAGCCTGCAAGTCTAACATGGCTGAAGTTGACATCGTTGCAGCCCTTCTGTGCGGCACTTCTCTGTAGAGGTACATATCTACAAGCCTTTGTTGCTGTTTCAAGATCCATGGTATGATGAGTGAACAGTGTCAAGTACGTGTGTTGCTGCACCTCATGCTCTGGCAATGCTGCAAGCAAGGCAAAGCAGCCGGCCTGGTATCTTTCCCTCAGATGGGTCGTCATTTCAATGTGCAGCGTTGCTCCTAGACCACATTGCAGAACACTGCAAGCAATCCAAGGATATCTGAGAGTGTTGCAAGTTCCTGTGCATAAATGACAGTTGCTGTGTTGCTCTACAGATATTTTGCACTTCTGAGGCAGGCCTTCACTGCTTGGCTAGGCTTTCAGCTGCAACGACAGAGAAAGAGGCACCAGCAGAGGCAGCTGGAAGCTGTGCACGCCTTCTGGATGCGCAAGCAGACTTGGGCAGTCTGGAGACAGCAGTTCCTGCCAACCGCAAGGGAGAAGAGCAGAGCTTATGCAAGAGCAAACAAGCATTGGCAATCAAACGCTCTCTGCGGCGCAATGCATGCCTGGGCAGAGGTTGGTACCTTGTCCTGTACGGAGGAACGCATTTCAACGCCAAGCCCATCAACAGATAAAAGCTTGCTGTTCAGTAACTTCAACTGATGCATGAATGAACGAGTGAGCGATTGAGCCTCGATCAACTGATATGATAGACCATGACAATTCTCCTCAGGCTCAAAGACAGATGGCGCAATGCACCACACAGCCCTATCCTCCGTGCAATTTCAAATAGGCTCTGCACCTTCACAATGTACGCCCCACTTCCCACAATGCTTCACATACATTCACAATGTTCCCATTGCCATGTTTTGCTTCCACTGCATGGCACTGATCCCCATATCTCCCAACTGCATATCTGCTGCATTGCAGGTGACAGAGCATCTGGCGGCGCGAAGTGCACAGTTCCGGGAGGCAGCCGTGCACTACCAGCTAGGGCTCATGGCCAAAGCCATACATGCCTGGTATATCTGGTTAGGCAGGCACTTGTCCAATGCAACT
>JAABUK010011742.1_pt1 | contig 11311 bp, 15 predicted proteins | sample 5559141 | NCBI WGS metagenome assembly JAABUK01 (sample SAMN10711869, study PRJNA513367) | rock metagenome | isolation source: Antarctica rocks | place: Antarctica: Victoria Land, Pudding Butte nord | collected 2016-01-03 | reverse complement strand
AGCTGGATGGCATTTACACATACACAGGCTCTATTCTGATAGCAGTCAATCCCTTTGCGTCACTCCCTTTGCTGTATGGGCAGCATATGATGGAGCAATACAAAGGCAGGCCTTTAGGAGAGCTGTCCCCTCATGTCTATGCAATAGCTGATGCAGCATTCAAGCAGATGCGGAAAGACAACAAGAGTCAGTCCATTCTGGTGTGTAGCTAGGCTGCTCAAGCTGGTCTTGTCCTCCCTCAGCTGTGCAAACCATTTGGTCTGCAGATACATTTATCATGTAGCAGTGCAATGTTGCAATGCAGGTCAGTGGGGAAAGTGGTGCTGGTAAGACTGAGACCAGCAAGCTTATCATGAAGTATTTGGCATGGATGGGCAATGGAGGAGCAGAAGAGGGAGCTCCAGGGGTTGAGCAACAGGTGATTTAATAAGAATCTTTTGTCTGTTGGCCCTTTGTCAAACGATGTCAGGAAGAGCTGTCACATTTTAACCACATGACTTGTGTATGCATTTCAACCAGAACAGGCTTGAAAAGGTTGATATGCAAATAAGCAAATTTTCTTGAGCAGCATGGCTGATTCTGAAAGTCTTTGCATGTTGCACAGTAGCAAAGGAGTATCATACCACATGCTCTTTACCAATCAGCACCCAGAGTAGTCTTCAAAAGGCATGATATCCTCTATCAAGCTTGGTCTGATACTGTACATTGTGTATATTTACTGTAGGTCCTGGAGTCGAACCCTCTTCTGGAAGCCTTTGGCAATGCTAAGACAATCAGGAATGACAACTCATCCCGCTTTGGAAAATTTGTCGAGCTTCAGTTCAACAAGGCAGGCAGGATCAGCGGCGCAGCAGTCAGGACGTATTTGTTGGAAAGATCACGAGTTGTTCAGCTTACAGATCCTGAGCGCAACTACCATATATTCTATCAGGTCAGCAACCCTGCAAAAGGGTTGTGCACCTTATTGTGGCTTATTGTGAATAGCCGACAGCTTCTCCTGCAGCATGCCAGAGTACTTTGATTGTCACCTGTCAGATGCATGGCTTGAGCTTTACAGTCCAAGCATTAGCCCTTGCATGCAGCATCAACACAATGGCTTACATTTGTGGCAATGGCATCAAGCTGATCATGCTTGCTCAAGCTCAGAGCCATCATCGGCCGCTGAATGATGCATGGGTGGGCACCAGATGTGTTTGCCTGCAGCTGTGCGACGGTGCCACTGCAGCTGAGAAAGAAAGGTGGAGTCTGAAGGCACCTCAGGAGTTCCATTACCTCAATCAGTCCAGCTGCTACAATTTGCCGCGTGTCAGCAATGCTGAGGAGTACAGGGTGATGCTCATGATCTGTGCAAAACATTGCCTTGTGTTGAAATAATCAAATGCAAGAAATAGGCATGGTGTAACTGACAGTCCAATTCTGAGTGCTTAATGCTTTGAATTGATTTGGTGACACACAATGGCGTGCTGCACTGCAATCAGTGATAGTAAGAGGTTTCTTACGTATTGCTGTTATGTAATGCTGTCAGCCTTTTTGTACAGTCGAGCATTGTTGCAGTGCCACATAAGATCATTTCTGAATCCTGCAGTCTGTGCCCTGGCTCAGTAACACCAGTGAGTGTTTTGGTGGTTGTGTCAAAAGTTGATACGGTGTTATTGTCTGCAGCACACAAGGCGGGCCATGACAAATGTTGGCATCCCAGGCAGTGAGCAAGACGCTGTCTTTCAGCTGGTGGCAACTGTGCTACATCTTGGCAACCTTGAGTTCACAGAGGCAGGAGAACATGACAGCTCACAGGTGGTTGAGTCATCAGCAGCTGCCTTGGAAGCTGCTGCAAGGCTGCTGGGTGTTCAGTCAGATAGCTTGTCCAGGGCTCTCACAACCAGAACCAGGCATACTGTGGATGGTGAGCAATCTCTGCTGACATGCACACAGCTGCATGATGCTTGCATCCCCAGCAAGTAACACAATGATGCCGTGTGAGACACAAACAGCCTGCCATTTGTTTTGCATGCCATGTAGGCCTGAAGACATTTATGCAAGCAGCATGCACAGTCATGTCGTTCTTGCTTACCATGTGTGCACGCAAGCTCAGCAATGCTGCTGAAGGATTTGACTAATACCTGGGATATTGCATGCATGGGATGCAGTGCATCATAGCAGCCTTCATAGCCATCATGCACCTGTGCATCAAACAACACGGCTTCTTCTCTGTATCACAAACAACAAGCAATGCGCATCAGCATGGGCCTTACACACTGCAGGTCCAATTGTGAGTCCCATTGATGTCAAAGCTGCACTGGACAACCGGGACAGTTTGGCCAAGACCATATACTCACGCATGTTTGACTGGCTGGTGGCCAAGATCAACACTGCCATTGGGCAGGATGACACTGCACCCACCCTCGTGGGCGTGCTCGATATCTATGGGTTTGAGTGCTTCAAGGAGAACGACTTTGAGCAATTCTGCATCAACCTGGCCAATGAGAAGCTGCAGCAGCACTTCAATCAGCATGTCTTCAAAATGGAGCAGGTACAGATCTGCCCATAATGCAAAACATTGAAATGCGTTTGTTCTCAACCATGATGCCGATCAGGGCCTGCATTGCCATTCAGGACCTGCATTGCCTGAATTTTGCTGTTGTGACAGCAGGGCATTTACATTCTCCATCTCAGCGGTCTCAGTTAATGTACTGGTGGGTTTTGTCCCAGTCATGTGAGCATCCATTCAAGCAGGCAGCTGCTGGTCAGTTGTGTTTGCGTCGGGCCCACTGCAGATGAGATGTTCAGCAAATGGTCTGGTGCATTGACCCCTATTCTCACAGGCGGAGTATGAGCGGGAAGCCATAGACTGGAGCTACATCGAGTTTGTGGATAACCAGGACGTACTTGATCTCATTGAAAAGAGGCTGGGAATCCTGGACCTACTGGATGAGCAGTGCCGGTTTCCCAAGGTAGTGCAGCCTTTCTGTTGCGTCATCTAGATATACAGGCATAAATTTGTCCAATAACGCTCCCCCAGGATATACTTCCCAAGCATTGTGCAATGGGGACAGATGCGTGCAACACATGAAGTTTTGTGACAGTTGATGTCAGCTGTCATTGAGAGCTTGTCCTGGTACGTTACGTCCTGGACAATTTCTCAGTGACAGCTGACATCAAAGGTCACAAAGCTTGATGCATGTCTGTGACAGGAGCAGTGCAGCTGGCCATGCCTGCATGCGTGCCTTGCAAGAATGCCTTCTGAAGCGTCATGGCCACAGGAACACTTATGCCCCATGCAAGAACCCTTTCCTGATTGATGATTGTGCTGTAGGCCACAAATGTGGACTTTGCCAATCGGCTGTACAGCTCCCCAGAGGTCAACAGCAGCAAGCGCTTCTCCAAGCCAAAGCTGTCTCAGACTGGCTTTGCTGTTGAGCATTACGCTGGTGGCGTGGGCTACAAGACTGACAACTTCCTGGTGAAGAACAAGGACTTTGTGGTGGCCGAGCACCAGCAGCTGATGCAGAGCTCGGACCAGCCTTTCGTGCGCATGCTGTTTCCTGCTGAGCCTGAAGCTCCAGCTGATGGCGGCAAGGTAAGCTCTGTCCAGACATTAGCCATTAACACTGATCAGTTCAGACAGGCTGAAGTCTGTCACAGCTTATAAGGAAGCTTGTGCTCAGCTTGGGTTCATATTGAGTTTCTCTGAGATGAACCATCTAAGTGCCATGTCTTTCCTTTTCTTGTCTTATAGCATATGAGTGCAGATGCTTCTCTCCATCACTTCCTTGCTTTCCTCAAGCAGCCTGCATGTACAGCTCATTGTTGGCATATATGCAGCAAGAGCATTGACCAGGAGCCCAGAAAGCCTCCTTCTTTTGCACTTACTTTGTCAGCAGTGTGCCATCCAGCTCATTGCATGAGCATTGCAGGGTGGGCGCGGCAAGGTGGGGCAGGGGTACAAGTTCAGCAGTGTGGGCAGCCGCTTCAAGAAGCAGCTGTCAGAGCTGATGGAAGCGCTGCATCAGATGGAACCCCACTACATCCGTTGTATCAAGCCTAACTCCCAGAACAAGTGAGCCTGTCCCTGACTGCATGCCCTGACTGCATGAACATGCATGTTGGGAACGTCATGGAGCCTCGGTACATTGCTTCACGCTTGTCTGCTGCATTTTGGAAGTTTGCTTTGCGTTTGTATCATGTCAAAGCATGTTCAGGTAGGCTCGTCATGTGGACAGCGTTGTTTATTAGACTGGCCAGTCAATCGCTGCAGTTCAGTTGTTTGCAAATAGCCCTCTGTGCAAAGTGCTGCTGCCTGCCCTGCTGATGTTGCCAGCAACTTTCCCTGTGTTTGCTTGCAGGCCTCTTCAGTTTGAAAACACGAATGTGCTTCACCAGCTGCGGTGTGGGGGTGTGCTGGAGGCAGTGCGCATCAGCTGTGCTGGCTTTCCAACAAAGACACTGTATGAGGACTTCGTGGACCACTTCTGGAACCTGGTTCCGGAGCTGCTGACTGCTGACCATGACTTGGATGACAAGGCTCTCAGTAAGGCTGTGCTGAAGAAGGCTAACCTGCAGGGCTACCAGTGCGGTGAAACCAAGGTAAGCATCCACTGTTTGTCATGCGCTGCAGTCACGCATAGACAGCTCAGAAACAGTCCTCTGCAATGGATGATTGTGAACACAATTCATGCAATACAGAGGACTGCATTGGTAGATTTTTGGGATGAACTTATTGTGTAGTCCAGATGGACTTCTCATGGCTTTGTTTGCTTGTGCAAGCACGGCAAATACCACAGCTATCATGTAAATCTGCAAGCAGACAACATGCATGCCCAAAGTTGCCAAGTTGCAGCAAAGCTTGCATGCATGCTCAGCTGCACTGCTTATTCTCTAACAGACATGCATCAAACACTTCAGGTCACAACTTTGTCTGTGCTTCCGCAACAGCTGATCAGCAGTAAATACAAGCCAGTAGAACATGTGTGCCTTGATGTACATAGGTGTTCTTGCGGGGGGGCCAGATGGCAGTGCTTGACACCATGCGCACAGACATCATGCACCAGGCTGCGGTCACCATTCAACGGCATGCCCGCGGCTTTGTGGTGCGACGCCAGGTCCACCGCGTCATCAGAGCTGTCATCAAAATCCAGGTGAATCAGAACTCCTATTCTGCTGCAGCATGATCCCAAATGCTTCTAGACAAGATAACACGTCCCGCCATCTTGCGTTGTGTGTTGTGCTCAAGCCAACAAGCACCCGGCGTGTGTAACACCACACTCAAATTGTTGTCTTCATAGCGTGTCACAGCATGGCTCGCTGCGCTGCACTGTCTGCCGCTGTGCATGCACTTGTGTGGTGTGATCCTAGCTTCTTGACTGAATTGCAGGCAGGGGCCAGGGGCATGTTGGCCAGGGCTGATGCCCGCAGGGAGCGCCGCCTGCAAGCAGCTGTCACCATTCAGAGGAACATGCGCATGCTAAGAGCTCGCTCCCAATTTGCCACCACCAAGAAAGCAACTCTGGTCATCCAGTCAGCCTGGCGTGGCCATGTGGCTCGCTCCGTTGCAATGGACATCAGGTATGCAACAGCTTGACATTGCTCTCATGCATTGTGAGAACAGCTCACTCACCAATTCATGTGCATATGTCTGGCTGACGCTACATGTGCTCAGCGACAAACCACTTCACATAGTCATGGCACAATACGCCTCTGCATGCTCAATCCTCCAACAGCACAATGTTGACTCCAAGCTGGTGCCATCTGCAACCAACACCTGCATGCATTTCAAAATTTGCCCACTGGCAAGGAATCTCAACTTTTGCCCACTGGCAAGGGGAACTTGGCCAGCGCGGATGTGCTTTCAGTGCTTGTTGGCATGCTGTGCAGGCAGCAGAGGGCGGCCCTGTGCATCCAGCGCAACTGGAGGAGGTACCAGGCCCGCAAGGTCTATCTGCTGTACCGCCGCAGAGTGGTGAGGCTGCAGTGTGCCTGGCGTAGCAAGCTGGCTCGCCGTGAGCTGCGCCAGAGGAGGGCCTCACAAAGAGAAGCTGGCAAGCTGCTTCAGGTCGGTACTGTTGGCACTCTTTGTAACTCTTGTATGTCATCTCCTTTGTGTCAGTCTCTCTCATACAATCTCATGTAAATCATTTCTATTGTATCTTGTATGTATCACTCTCTTATAGCTCCTGTAGCAGCTGTCAGTATGGACAAACACAGCTTCTGTCCTGCGTGCTAGGAGCATATGCGCTAGTGTCAGTTTTGCTGTCAACACATGTCAGTGCTTTGTGCAGGACAAGAAGGCTCTGGAGGACAGGCTGAAGGAGGTGCAGAACATCCTGGAGACTGTGCAGAACCAGAGGAACGAGCTGAGACAGCAGTACAAGGAAGAGAAGACTGCCAGAGAGAGCCTGGAGGCCCAGCTCTCTGCTGCCCAGCAACAGGGCGCTGGTGATCTGGCTGCTGAGAAGGAGAACGCCCAGCAGAACATTGCACAGCTGGAAGCGAGGCAGCAAGCAGCAGACACCGCCCTGCAAGAGGCCCGCCAGACTGCACAGACCAACCTGGACAACGCCAATGCATTCAAAGCTCGTCTGCAGTCTGAGCTCATCACAGCCCAGCAGAAGATGGCTTCCCTGCAGAAGGAGCGGTCCGAGGTGGAGAGCAAAGCAACAGCAGTCAGGGAAGACTTGATGAACAGGTTGAACAATGCATTGAAGCAGAGGGATGCTGCTCGCGAGGAGGCTTTGTTGAGTAAGGAGGAGCTGAAGAAGCTGCAGGAAGATGTTGAGTCAGGGGCGCTCGTGCCCAGGTCAGCTGTCACAGCAGCTGAGGCAGCAGCTGCCTTGGCAGCTACGCAAGCAGCCTCATCTGCAGCATCTAGTGCTGCGGCCGCCGCTGCTGCTGCTACCCCTTCTGTATCTGCTCCTCACGCCCAGGATCCAGGTAACAGTCCAATACTTTGTATCTTGCTCGCCTGCTCAAGTTGACTCACGTCAATATTTTTGAAATGCAACCTGTCAGAGGATTGAAACTGTGCAATGCCATTTACTAATAGTCACATGGGGACAGATACTGCGGCTGGTGCCATATTGCGCATACAGCTGCTGCGATACAGCTGCTGGTGCCATATCAATTTTGTGGACACATTGTCGAGTTGTTAGCCTTGTACCCTGAGGAGAGTTTCATTCACTATAAAATGAGCTCCGAGTGTTAGGCACTGCATACAGCTTTTCAGGTCTACCCTTCTGTGCCAATGCAGGCATGATTGCCCAGGCACGCAGGTACATCAGCACTGCTACCCCCTCCACACCACCCCCCCACCCTCCTCTCCACCCGGAAGCCAATGGCGACGGCCACTCATCCCTGGCGCTGTCTATGCGTCCCACACCCAGTCCAGGTATCCCCCCCCCCCCCCAACCACCCCATGTTGATAGTACTCTACTCGCTGTGTTGTCGCACAGAGTCTCATCAGGCCATTCTGTGCATCCTGGTGCAGTCATGCATACTGCAAGTCATCTATGCTTGCAGCTCATCATGTCGAGCACAGTCAGCTATGCAAAACACATCCTGGATTCACACCGAGTACTGATCCTGTTGGGCATTGCTGCTTGCAACTCTATCACAGCATTTGGTCACGGGATTAGGCTGTGTTCAGCAACAGCATTGTGCTTGCACTGTGACAGGTGTCGTACGGCGGCTGTCAGAGAATGGTGCCCTGTCACCTGCTGACAGCCTGACCCCTGCAGCATCAGGCACCCTGGACGGCATGTCTGAGGTAGACAGGAAGCAGCGCGAGTTGTACACCAGGCAGCAGCAGTTACTACGGGAGCAGCGCACTGCAGACCAGGAGAAGCTGCTAGCCACCATCTCAGGTCTGCTTGAGGCCCAGCTGAATATGTGTTGCTCAGAGCTGATGAATCCTTTGATCACAGGCAATGAGCAGTTGAGCATGGTATCACAGTCAACGAGTTTTTGATCATTGTATCACAGTCACCAAGCTATCCATCCTTTGACCATAGTTAGTGAGGTATGGAATCTTGATCTCAGTCAATGAGCTGTTGATCATTGGATCACAGTCAATGAGCTGTTGATCATTGGCTCACAGTCAGTGAGCTGTTGATCATTGGCTCACAGTCAGTGAGCTGTTGATCATTGGCTCACAGTCAATGAGCTGTTGATCATTGGATCACAGTCAATGAGCTGTCAGTCATTTAAGCACAGTCAATGAGCTATCAATCACATCCAATGAGCTGTTAATCCTTTGATCCCAATGTATAATCTGTTAACCACTTCATCACAGTCAATGTGGCTGTGAGCAAGATGTTGCTGTTGTCCGCCCATGGCAGCATGCAATGCAGCAGTGAAAAGTCAAGCACAGGGTAGCTGCTAAGCACAACTCCTGCTAGACATTTCCCCATGCAGCAGGGCAGAATGTGTTGGTCTCTGTACATTTGGTAGCATCTTTCATTGGCATCTCATCTGCATTGTGGCTGCATTGCCGGCAAGGTGTGACAGCGTGGCATGGTGTGCAGATGACTTGAGCTTCCACCATGGCAGACCAGTGGCTGCGGTGCTCATCTTCCGCAGCTGCCTGCAATGGAAGGTTTTCCAAGCGGACCGCACGGTCCTGTTCGACAAGATCATCAACACCATGGGCAGCCAGATTGAGCGGCAGCAGGACAACAACGCCTGCCTCAGCTACTGGCTCAGCAACACAGTCACGCTGCTGTACCTGCTTCAGCGAAATATCAAGCCTGCTAGTGGCGGCTCCTACAACTCACGCCTCAGGTGAGCTTCCTCTGCTGCAGCTCGAAGCACAGACAGCCAGCCATACGAGTATGTTCTGCATCTGCATGCATCCTTTTGCTGCTTCACTTTTTCCCTTGACAGGTGAGTTCCTGTCAGGCTTGGATGGAACCTACGCTGACTGCTCCTAAAGCCGGTGACAATGCTTTCCTTGATGAGCACAGCAGTCAGCATTGTCGGCTGCTCAAAGTCAATCTGGGTTTACTACACAGGGCATCTCCACAGCAGAGTAGGGGCTTCTTTGGGGGTAGCAAGGGCACCTTCACGTCTTTCTTCAGCAGGACAGGGCACTCTGCAGGAGCCTCCCCAGGAGGTGATGCATCCATCCATGGTGGTGCTGCTGGTCACTTCAGACAGGTACAGACGTTTTCATGTTGCGACGTCTTGGTGTTGGAGGACATTGAGCGCATCCAGGGCTATGGCCTATGGTCATAGCTCCGGGCTGCCGCCTTGGGAGGCTCCCGTTATGATCGCTGAAAAGCGTAAACTTTTTTTGTCTTTTTCTTTCTGGAGGACATTGAGCGTATCCACGCTAGGTAGCTGGATGCAACCTTGAGCCCCCTTGCCCCTTTGCACAGCTTTATGGTACTGCCGTAAGCTTCATTAGCCATATGAGTCTGTGATTTAGACTGTCAGAAGTAAGCATGCTGCATGTGGGTAAGCTGTGCTTCACTGCACACAAGCAGAAAATAGGTTTGATCATACAGCAAGTATACATTGGTGAAGGGCTTGTGCTGGCTTTGCTCTGAACAAAAAACATCCAATGGTTCAGGTGGAGGCCAAGTACCCAGCTCTGTTGTTCAAGCAGCAGCTGGATGCCTTTGTTCAGAAGATCTTCCCAATGCTGAGGGACAATGTGAAGAAGGAGATCACGCCACAACTGGCAGCATGCATCCATGCCCCTAGGCAAGCCACTGCTCGCAACAGGCGGACGCGGGACCTGGGATCTGTCCTGTCGGGTGATGGCCCAAGCACGCCAGGTGCCTCTACCGCTTCTTCATCAGACTGCACATGCACCTGCTTCATCACTGCTGCTTTTCAATGTGATGTGTGATACAGCAGTGCAGCCTGAACTGGTTGCCTGCTTGTCTGCAGCTGCTCAGTGTACTGCAGCTGGCAAAGCCAAGGAGTAGGGATGTTGCATCTTGCTAATGCAAGCCCATGTGCATGGCTCAGTGTGAAGGGCCCTGCACCTACCTAGCTCATCAGGAGCTGGAAAGCATCAAATCATCTGGGTTGTTATCATCATTGTATCACTGTGAAGGCTTGAGATCATCAGCTCAGCAAAGCTTCATAGTCAACACGTCAGAAGACATCTCTCCACACTTAACTGTGTGGCCTAAGCCTAATTTCTCTATGATGGATTTGAATGATGGGTTGGAATGATGGGTGTGAATGATGGGTTTGAGTGATGGGTTCGAATGATGGGTTTGAATGATGGGTTTGAATGCAAGTGCAGGGGGCTCTAATGCCACTCAGTTGAGTCCTCACTGGCGCAACATCCTGGACGTCTTCCAGGCGCTGCTGGCCACCCTCAGACAGAACTATGTCCCACCCTTCCTGGTGAGCAGGCACTGTCTCTCGGCTTGCCATCAGCAACTGATCAGCGCCCAGTGAGAGAGTGCACAGCTGTTATCTGTTGCTGATCTGCCCACTGACAACATGGCGTGATAGCACAGCATGCTTCCATGCGTTGATGCACCGAGCCAGTCTGTCATGCTTGTATGCCAGAGAAAGTGTTCAAGAGTGTGACACGACATGGCTTATCTTGTGGAACTGTGTACGGCACACAGTCCTGCTTTGCAGTCTGACACTGCCTTGCCAGTCAAAGCAGATGCTGTAGCAATGACATGCTGCAGATTTCACGCAGTGATCTGATGGCAGCAATGGACGGCTTATCTTGTGGGGCTGTGCATGGCACGCAGTCATGCTTTGCAGTCTGGCACTGCCTTGACAGTCAAAGCAGATGCTGTAGCAATGACATGCTGCAGATTTCACGCAGTGATCTGATGGCAGCAATGGACGGCTTATCTTGTGGGGCTGTGCATGGCACACAGTCATGCTTTGCAGTCTGGCACTGCCTTGTCAGTCAAAGCAGATGCTGTAGCAATGACATGCTGCAGATTTCACGCAGTGATCTGATGGCAGCAACGGACGGCTTATCTTGTGGGGCTGTGCATGGCACGCAGTCATGCTTTGCAGTCTGGCACTGCCTTGTCAGTCAAAGCAGATGCTGTAGCAATGACGTGCTGCAGATTTCATGCAGTGATCTGATGGCAGCAATGAGCAGAACATCCCACGAGCACCATAGGACTGACTCATGTTTGCTAAGAACTGCACATGTCATGTGTCATTCCAATGCATCTTTAGCCTCTACGTCTACTCCCCTTACTCATGTCACCCATGCTTGCAGGTGCGGAAGCTGTTCCAGCAGCTGTTCAGCTTTGTGAATGTGCAGCTGTTCAACCAGCTGCTGCTGCGGCGGGAGTGCTGCAGCTTCAGCAACGGCGAGTATGTCAAG
>JAABUK010011741.1_pt1 | contig 11312 bp, 10 predicted proteins | sample 5559141 | NCBI WGS metagenome assembly JAABUK01 (sample SAMN10711869, study PRJNA513367) | rock metagenome | isolation source: Antarctica rocks | place: Antarctica: Victoria Land, Pudding Butte nord | collected 2016-01-03 | reverse complement strand
AAGGAACATCAAAAAATCAATTTTTGATGCTTTTCATGTCAAGACTGCAGCAAAATTTTGATTTTTAATGTTTCTCACGCCAAGGCTGCAGCAAAATTTTGACGCTAAAGCGCGGTAACGCTAAATTCTTAAGGGAAGGGTCACAGATTCAGTGACACAAGAGATAATAGTCACTTTATAATTATTATATTTATATTCTTCTCTTTTAAAATCTTTTAAAATAATAATAAAATTATTTTAAATAGAAAGAGTTAGTCTTATTTATTTTTATAAGAGAATCTTATTATAAACTTTTATAATAAATTAATTTATAGTTCAAGTAAATTAGATTAAGCTAATAATTATAATAGTAATTAAATCTTTAATATTTTTATTAAAAGTAATAGTAGAATAAAGAGTAATAACTTATTATTCTTAAAGTAAGTCTAATCTTTCTCACATCTATTAGAAGTTATTAAAAACGGAATATCGCCCGCTATTATAATAAAGAATATTTAGATATCTGATAATATATATAATAAATAACTATCGCGGGATAATTAGAAATATCTAATCTATAAGATTATTAATAAGTTAGAATTAGAGTATAAAGTTATTATTCTTATAAAGTTATAACTGCTTAAGATATTAGTAAATCTTAAGTTAGTGAGGAAATATCAGATAGAGTAAAGGGCGGCGGCCGCTATTAGAATCCGGACGCGCTGGTCATCCAGACTGCAAAATCAGCATAGAGCGCGACAGATTAACAGGTGATAGAAACTCTTATAATATTTGATGAGGCTTGTTAAGCAGATGTTCACGTTATTAGGCGCGAGTTCAATTTAGACTTTTCTACCCGACCAAATCTTTGCTCCTGCTCAATCTTACTTATAGAGGCTGTCGTTGTTAAAAGTATCAATATTTGACTCAACTTCTTGACTGAGAACTGTCAACCCGTTCGCCTTCATGACGTTTCGAAGGTGAGAAAAGTCCAACTTCCGCAAACTACACCACTTCCCTCGTCAGCTACTCCTCTTTGTCCCCATCTGTCTTGATTTCTACCATTAACTTCCTTTGAACACCCCGTCTTATATATAATTATATAGAATTATTGATGGTTAAAAACGTATCTGTGAATTTCCCTGTCCGGTCTAGCGCTAAGCTTCGGCCCATTTCCTCTGAAACATCGTCTGCATCATCTTAGCGCCCGGACCAAGTTTGGTTTCGACCGAAAATAGTGCACCATGATTAGCGAGAAAACTTGGCACCGGTTGCCCCAGCTAGAATGGCCGGCGAACAGGTGCCTTGTCCAAGAAACTCCCTAGTTCACACACGTGACTCTTGACTGAGTTAGTTCTTCTTCCACGAATCGGGAACGGTACATTCCTGTAACCTGCACAGATACTCTTCGACTTGATGCTACACTCAGAGCTTAACCGACGTGAGAGATGTGATGAAGAAGCTGGTTTCTCAACGAGCAATCGGAAGCGTCCTCGTTCTGAATCCCCCGAGCAGGATAAAGGAAGGTTACAGCGCCTTGAAACCAGAATGAATGAACTTGAAGCCGGAGTTTCTTTCCTACGCGGTGTTATAGCGAAGAGAGAGCGTATCTGCCTGGTTACGACCTGCAAAAAGACTTTCAACAGCAACAAAGTCTACGCGCACATTCGCAAAGCTACAGACCCTGCGCATCAAAGGGCTGCAGCCACTTTTGAGTTTTGGTGTTTACGCTGTTCCATTCCCTTCTCCCGAGAATGCGACCGCAGCCGGCATCTTACTGCGTCTCATTCTAAGGAGAAGCTATAAGTCTGGCCTTTTTTTCTATCAACGTCACTAATGCTTTCAGTTTTCACGAGACTACGGATTTCCACAACCAAAAATCGACTCCTCAATCTAAACTGCCATCGAAGTCTATTTCTAAAGTGACTCCGGCGACCACTCATAATGGTTCACTTGAAGATGCTCCGACCGGCAAAGCGGAGCCCGAGAAAGAGTCAGAAGAGGACAGACATGAGAAAGAGCAAGATGAGCTTATTTCCGATAGTAGCAACAATCCGGAGACAGATAGCCCTGGATCCCAATCAGAGTACCGAACAGCCATCTGTGCTAATAGACAAGCGGACTCAGTCTACAGCATGGCCCTAAAGAATTGCGGAAGCTCGAAAGAGGGAAACAAATCTGCGCTGAAAGCCATGCAAGGGGTCTTCAGCATCAACAAATCTGACAGTATTCCAGGAGAGCAACATATGACAAATCCCCAACTTACTCAATATGGGACAACGCCCACTTCCGTTGATGTCCCAGCAGATAGCGGGACGGGCAGTGTTCTGGGAGGGCACCACAGAGCAAATTTCTATCTTTCTCAACATCGGACCGCGCCTAATTCTGTAGAAGTCCTAGCACCTAGCAAATCGCGCGAGTTTTCGAATCCAGCGACGATGACCAATTGGTATGAGAACCCACCAACGAGCGACTGGCAAGATCTTCAAAATCCAGCGATGATGACCAATTGGTATGAGAACCCACCCACGAGCGATTGGCAAGATCTTCAAAATCCAGCAATGATGGACAACTGGTGTGAAAACCCACAAAACAGTGATTGGGAGATTGTATTGAACGGCTTAAAAGAGCGCGCCAAGGAAGCCTAAGTTAATTTGATGATTGAGGTCACCTTTATTCTTTAGACTCAGAAGAAAAGCAGTCATTCAATAACAATCTCAATCAATAGAGTAATAGAATCCCTGCACCACCATTGCTTTGGACTTTAGGATCTTGAATCGCCATACTCATATCAAATACCACGACTGAACCTTCTTGCTGAGGGATCTCCTCCGCAAGTGAAGATATGCCGGCCGATCCTTCATCTATGATGTGAGAACCCTTGCACACCAGAGGAAAACCCGGACCACTTCGGATTATGATCACCACTGCATATGTTCCTTTCCCAGTTGCTAGTTTGTAGATTGCAGAACTTTCCGGGCATTCGTGGAAATAGACCAGACGACGATTTTGACAGGTTTTATTTTGGAGCAGATCAATCTTGGATTGGAGATGCTAAAGTTTCAGATTAGTATTAATACACTGAGCATATTGTGTTGACTTACTCGCGCAAAGTATGCGAAGACAGCATCACAATCGGCATTCCACTCCAGTTCAGTCTGTCGAGTGAGCCGCCGTTTGCGGACTGGCTGTTCTAAATGTTTCCTCACATTTTCGATGAGAATAGTATCAATCTCTCCGATAGACGTAATTCCGAAGCGCTGCAAGTCGCTTGACAAATCCATCTGATGGTGTAGGGCTTCTTAAACCTTGGTGATGTTTTTTGCATGATGTTTTTTGGTGGGGCTGTTCTGTAAAGATCACCCGAACCTGCCACGTGATAGGACCAGAGAAGTAGCATTGTAGCAAAGCTGAAAATCCGAAAACAGATTGCATCCATGGGAAAGTCTATCGGTATCCCCAGCTAGAGACTGGATGGACCTTCGCAGTGGGTCAAACTTCATCGGCATACAACATCACGGGATAATAAACATGCGGCGTACCCAATATCAAACAGAGGAGCCATGGGTTACAAAATGAGGATGGGCAATGCTATCTATTTCAGACTGAATAATCCATTGCACATTAACGCAGCGGAGCATATCAATTCTGGACTCAAGCCTTTCAAAGATGCCATTCCAAATCAGGCACCGGACCATGTCAGCTTTGGGCCTTGCAAACACATCCATTCTAAATCAGGTAGCGGAACATATCAATTTTCAGGGTCAAATTTCTTTCAAACGTGCCCAGTTCCAGATCGGGCAGCGGAACATGTCAAGATGGGCAGCGGGACATGTCAGAGTCAGATATTCCAACGACGATCATTCCACATCGGGAAGCCGAACATATCAATGTCAGGTCAAAGCCTTCGAAAGATGTCGATTCCCAGATCGGGCAGCGGAACATATCAATTTCAAATGGAGCAGTACTTTAGCCTTTACCACCCACTGGTCTCGCAGATGCCTTACATTGTTGCAGGAAAAAGGCAACCTCTTGACCGCCCTTCAATGCATTTTGTAGCTATGCATAATACTTCATTCAATCTCATTGCATATGTTTTGGCAGAGGTTATTTGCTGTCTTGTACTTTTTGATTGTCTGCATTATTGGTATCAGAATGTTTTGAAACTGCGTTTAATCGATTCTCCCTTGTTCAATTGGCATTGTGCGTCAAACTTCGCATGGGGAAAACTCACCTTAGAACTATTCCGTTTTTTTCCGGGCCAAATTCTTGTCATTGTCCTGATTACGCTCTCTGAGAAGCAGAGCCCCAAGCCTCCTGAAGTCTCGCATCAGGCAACGGTCTGGTTGTTAGGAGTTACATTATGGAATGCCCTGGGCATTGAGGTTTGTAAGGTCATGACTCTGGGAGGAGTTTGCTGACCGGACATAGATTATCCAAACATTCAGATTATACCGACTGTTCCTCCCCCGCCGTCTTCTGGAATATCACCCATTATCTGCCTTTACTGGAATTTCAATCTTACTCCAAATTATTGGATTCTCACTTTCGCTTTCCGTCTTGTGGCAAAAAGCAGGGCGCGTATTCATAGCAGTTGGAGCTTTGATGGTACATTTTGCATTCATTGCAAGCCCTGTTTTATTAATAGGGCATATCTGCAATCTTACGCAATTTTTGAACATATTTAAGCTGAGAAAAGTACGAGCCGTCCCATACATCATAATTATCTCAATTCCGGTAGCGATAGCAGGCGCCACATTATTACTTCTACGTTCTCTGCAAACATTTCTGTTGGTGAGTAAACCTGGAGTGCTCCACAGTATTCTGCTGACCATCAATTCAGGCACAGTATGTCACATCGACTGCGTTGATTGTCCTTTGGATTCTAGCTCAGGCCTGGCAATACCTGGAGGGGAAATTGGAAGGCAATTCTGTATTTGGCAAATTCCCACCAAATGATAATAGGACTCAAAATGCTTCACAAAACATGGCCTCAACCGTCGCCTCCATCGAACTGGCCGAGGAGGGCCGCAGTCCGAGCTCGTTAGTTGACAAGGATGAGACGAGCACTATACGCACCTCTTTCCGGCAGCTCCAAGATCACAAGGAATCTGAGTCTGTACAACAATGTCCCGTTCAGAAGATGTTGCTTGAAAATTCCGAAGCGCGTACCGTACGCACCTCTCTTGACCTGACGAAAAATCAAGAGCAAGTCGACCTAGGTCCAGATGGGCAAATCGAAAACGGGCAAATCCACGATCAAGATGGGCAAATCCAAGATCAACAGCAGGTCGGCTTCACCTCACACCAAGCACATGAATTCTTCACACTAGAGTACTTTCGGGCAGATGGGACTCGCGTGGTGAAGACACTCAACCAAAGATGCTGATCAAAGAGAGGTTGGATCAAATGAGTTGTGGCGAGCAGTCTCCGTGGTAGCAATGTGTAGTGTCAGGGAATACTGCGCCAAACTTGGCAGCTCATTTCTCTGGGATGCGGCGTCACAAATCAAGCCTGGTCCTAAGCCCGTTGACGAATTTGGTGGCCCTTTTTCCAATTACGCCTGTTGTTCAAACATGTTCCTAAAGGCGGCGTTAACGCCAAGACGGCTACTAAATCTGTCGTAGGGCCTCAGGCTTGTAGAACTACTTTGACCACTGATATCCGTGTCAGCGCTATTATCAAGAATCGACAGCCCCTATGAGCTTGAATGCGCTGCGTTCATTATCGGACGAGACGATTAATCAGGAATTGACATGTTCCGTTTCCCAATTTGGAATGAACCCGAGGGAGATATGTGATGTTGACATGTCCCACTTCCCGATGTTGACATGTTCCGCTTTCTGATGTTGACATGTTCCACTTCCCGATTTGGTATACACCCATGTCCTGACGCTCGGGTGCATCAATTGGCGGTGTAAGTCTTCACTGTTTCTAGTTGAAATGATGCACAACTAATGGGTGATGGACTTTCTATCGCCTACTACAAAGTTGCCTCCTTTCTGCCTGCAAACCTTTTCAAGTCACTGCCTTGCAAGACAATTTAGCCTCATACGCTGGAAACCCCAACTTGATCCTCATACCATGTCCTTAAACCCGGCCGAAAACACATCGACTCCGTCAAACTCTTCTGATCCAGGCTTGTTGGGGAAAAGACCGCTGGGCCAAGTCCTAGCATGTAACTTTTCTCGAAAGCAAAAGGCTAAATGCGACCAAATACAACTTCGATATACTCGTTAACAAGAACAAAAGAGAGAGCGCACTTACACAAAGTCTTTGAAGAGGCAGCGAAGCCGATCTGATCATAAGGAGAGGATGCTCAAGTGTCGACTGGATCTGTCCAACCCTCTTTTCGGGAATTCAACTCTTATCGAACCAAAATATCGCTTACATACCTCCACTGATGAACGTGAAGGTTGTGAAGATTTCATTGAGGTTCTTTCTCCTGAAATCTTGCCTTGACTAGCAACATGTGCCGACAAGGATAACGAAACAACGTCTTCTCAACTGCCGCACTTTTTCATAGCATGGCAACTTAAACTGTCCTTGTTCCGCTTTACTATGAACCCGAGCATGAGGTTCGCTGACATAGCACTCAGTATAATGCTTGAGATGGACGGCATCCTTCGTGCACAGATTTGACACAATATTTCCTGTCTGAGCACATCTGTGACAAAAGAGATTTTCATCCGCACGTTATGTGCCATCCTTGCCTTACATCTACATCGATTTATTGGAGAGTTAGGGATACTTGAAGATTTCACCGTTAAATCTGATCAATATGTAGTGTTGAAAACACAATCTACTCTGGCGGACCGAATAGAGCTTTACCGTCTGATTTATGATGAAAGCTTCCGGTTTGATCTTTATTTTGCAGACGTCTATCCATATAGCTGGTTCCCAAGTCTTTCTGGACAGAGACCATCGAAAGAAGAGCTTTGCAAAGTTATTGAAGAGGTCGGCGGAAGAGGAAGCAGTCCGTTCAATCTCATCCCTGGACCAGATCTTTGGAAATACACTATTGGTCTCCATCTTCTGTCCGACGGATGCAACAGTTCTCCTGGTTACAACTCTCAACATCTGTCAAAGGCTCAAGCCTTAATCAAGCAGTAATTAAGGGAAAGATTGAGATTGACTTTCCGGAATCACGCGCACCTTCTAACGTCTGGTTACACCTGGGCTTTTGTCCAACCAGTTCTCGATTTCTTGGCGTTAAATGTTGGAGCCGAAGTTACTCAAGATACAGGACAAGGTATTGGGGTTGGAGGTCATTTACAACGCCTTGCGTACAGCCCTGACAATATGGTGAAGCTTTACGTCAAAGGCTTTGACGATTCTTCAATAATGCTGACACAGCGTATTCAGGAGGTTCCATTTCTGTGGGTGAGTGAGCGTTTTGTGATGACAGTAAAGGAAGAGGAGGGTAATCTACCGCAATCTTGATTCTTTGACTCACCGTCCTGTCCACTCAGTGACAGATAGTGGACGCTGCAGTTTGTATGCTTATACATAGAGAAACATTTAGTAAAGACCGCCTCATTGATCTGTTTTCTATGCCTAATTATATCTTTATTGACAACACGCCAGCCATATGCAGAAGGATTGTGAGGATGCATGGTTAGACTGTCTTTTTTATCTGCACCTCCCTATTTGATCAATCTAGGCAACAGGAATGCCAACACATCATTGTTCGGCACTGAAATTTGCCTTACCAGCTCAATCAACTTATTACTCTCCCTGTTTCCTCAAGCCGCCATTACAAAACATCTGTACCACCAACACAAACTACTCAGGTCAAATCAATCAATCTTCCCACCATGTGCAAGCTTGCCTCAATCACCATTCATTACCCTTCATGCTCCGTTGGGCACATAGGTGAAGACCTCCTGTACGATCTCTGAGACAATCCAAAGCCAGCAAACAGTAGCGACCAACATTGCGCTGACGCCCAGTACAGCGGGGATACAGTGGCCTCATCAACTAAGATCAAAGGACCCTGTCCCATATATTCCGGAAAAAGAAAGGAGACTGAGAAGGTCAGAAAAATCATCTTTATATTTGAAAGAAAGCTGATTTATACAGAGAATGTATGGTAAAAAGAAGGCAGATCAGGTTGCTGCAGAAAAAGAAAGACTTCTCGGCCAATCTTAGTTATGTCTTGAACTAAGGGGGAAGACCTGAGGCTTCATCTTACAAACATCATTACTAGCAAGGCATTAAGGCCTAAAGAAATGAATGCAATCTGATCCAAACACTTTATTATCATAGATTCAAAGTCTCACATATCTTTATCATTCTCCAAAGCTATTAATTTCTGTAAATCCATTACCACTTCATCTGCGTTTGAGTATATTGCAAATCAGCATCCGCGAATAATAGTAGCAGGTAAAAGACCTTTGACATTAGGAAAACGGTACTCTTTGTAGTTTTGACGAACCTCATGTCTGAATATCTTCTCATGTAGGATTTTGGTTGTTCATATTTTATAAAGCACACAGTCTAGCGTAAAGATATCACTAGCTTTAGTTGAATCTGCTGTAATGTCTTCTGTGAACATTTGAGAATTATATCCACAGTCATATATAATAGGCTTATTGTCGATATCAGATTCAGCAAAGTCACAATATTTTAGATTATTATGACAATCTAAAAGTAGATTATAATATTTAATATCTGATTAAATCACATCTTTTAAATATATAAAAGTGAGGTCTATTGCTGTCTTAAGTAACTGTTTTAGTGCTGAATGCTTAAGAGTTATTTTATATTTTGAAATATTTCTAATATATTCGCGTAAAATTTCTTATATTCTTTTAAGATAGAAACCTCTTAATACTGAATTAAGATAGATATAAATCTATAGATAAGATTTAAGTTATTTATAAATTCTTTTCTCTATCTTAATCAATTCTAGTACGTCTTTATTATAGAGCTCATTCTTACTTTTAATTAATACTTTAAATATTATTAAGTGATTAACAGCAATAATATTAGTTATCATATCTCGCCCGAGAAGCTCACACTTTATTATAAAAGCCGATCTATTCTTTCTAATTAAGGCGTAAGTGTATTCACAAAAAGCTTACTAAAGTAACAGCATCATACTTATATATTATTTTGATTCTTTATCTCTAAATTTAATCATTAGATTTTTTATTAAGCGCTTTTAAATCGGTGTAATATTACTTTTTTAGAAAATCTGTGGGCGCGACTATTATTCTGCTATACTATAAGTAATGGGAAGCTTAAATAAGCGGGCAGAATGCAGTATTTTCTCTTACCATCCGAAAACAGTTCAAATATGGCTGACGCTCAGTTGGTTGACGCTCACATATCTGACCAGAGTCAAAGGTGTGTTGTTAAGTGAAGTGTTAAGTGAAGCGTTATTCATTTCCAACTTGCGAAGTTGTGAAAGGAATTACAGCCTCCCGTGCGAATGTGTACACGTGATCTATGATCCAATTGAAGGAGCAGTCATTTTCGAGCCCTCTGCAAGCCCTTTGAGGTTATATGCCTGTTCATGTCTAGTTCTCAACCAACTTATAGATCATCTTTAACCCAGATGAAACTTTAATTTTAGTAAGACTAAGCTTTTAGGGCATTTTGGCTATGAGCACTGAAGAGACTTCCAATTAAGGCATGGAAGATGTGGAAATGGGGATTGAATGTAGTCTTTCAAAACCGGTAACTGTCTGCTCAAGGATGCGATTCTCTATGTTACAAAGCTCAAAGCTGTACATCAGTAACTCCCAATATTTCCCAAAGAGCCCGGTCGCCCTGATGCTATCACGCCATATACTAATAGACGCCCAAACTTCAGATTAATCTCACGATACAAAGGCGAAATCTAATCCCTAACTTCTTATAACGCTTGTCTCTATAATTTCTAACATGACATGAATTATCTATTTAGTATAGATATCACTTAGAAGTGTTAAAGATAGTTTCAGATGATTTATTTATAAGCTCAGTATCTATTATCTCTTACAGAGATTCTGTTATTATCAGACTCTATATTATATAGTTATTAGAGGAAAGAGTAATTAAGAGCTTATTAGAGAAATATCTCTACATAATTAGTAGTTTGCTCTCGCATTACTAATATTATATTAAGATTAATCAGTTTAGATAGAATCTTTCTCTTAAATTGATCTGAATTATAATAAGACTAAGTGGATTTATTATAAGAAAATAGATTAAATAGAATATAGTTAGAATATATAAGATATTAAAAGTAGATTCTAATATTATTAAACTTTCTAATCTTATTAATATCTAGAATAAGTCTCTTCTATTATTCATTATTTAGAAATATAATCTAAAGATTTTTATAATAAGATTAAGTAAATAGAAGTAAAATATTAATTAATATTAAATACTAAGATTATAAAAATTCCTGCTTATATTCCTCTTTTTATTTAAAAAGATATATATTAAGCGGGATTATAATAATTATAAGATTAAACTAATAAACTAAGTAAAATAGATATTCTAAATAATCTTATTTATATTTATATTTTTAAAGATAAAATCTTTATTTTATAACTAATCTTTAATATTAATCTTCTATATTATCTTAAGAAGCTGTATTATATTCTAAATACTAATAATAATAGACTCTTTAAGTTTAGAAGTTACTTAATAGACTAGAAGTAGATAAAGAAGAAAGATAATTAGATATATCTCTTTAAATCTTAGCTTATATTAAATAGTAAATAACTATTAAAAACTGCTAAGTCTAACTATAATAAGATTCAGATATTAGAAGATTATAAATAGAAATTACTTATTTTATATAAAGAAGTTAAGAGTAGATTATAATTAATAATATAAGTTAATTATAAAAGAAGGAACTATAAATCTATTAACTAAATGAACATTTATATAGTTAAGCAAAGATTGTGCTTATTCTTACTTATTTATAAGTACTTATAAGTAGTGCTCTTAGTATTTTAGTCTAGAATGATTAATATAATTATTAGTTTAGAATCTCTGTAATCTAAGAAGATTTCCTGCACACGTAAGATTTAGTAACTTAATCTTCTATTATATTTTAATAATAAGAGTCAGATTTATAAGTTAATTAATCTAGAGCTGTAATAATAACTTTAAGTTATTTATAAGATTATAATCTTAAATAATTATGTAAGAGAGAAGTAATATATTTATATAAGATATTATAATAGAAATAATATAATTTATAAAGAGTGTATTAGTAATATAAATTAAAATGATTATTCACACATCTATTATATTTATAGTATTAGTTTTATTAACTTTACATTAAAAGAGTAATATAGAAGAGTAAAGAAAGATATCTAAATAAAATCTTT
>JAABUK010011740.1_pt1 | contig 11312 bp, 10 predicted proteins | sample 5559141 | NCBI WGS metagenome assembly JAABUK01 (sample SAMN10711869, study PRJNA513367) | rock metagenome | isolation source: Antarctica rocks | place: Antarctica: Victoria Land, Pudding Butte nord | collected 2016-01-03 | reverse complement strand
CCCTTTGTCGCGCTGGGCGCCGCGCTCATCATCAGCCGCCTGGCGCACGGCATGGTCGACCATTATTGGACGCGCGGCGCCATCACTTCGGCGTGGGCTGCGGTTGGCATGTCGACTTACGTTCATTTTGCGCTGCGCCGCCGCACGCGAGCCGAACGCCGCACGCGCCGCGCCATGATCGAAATGATGCAGCGTCGTGAAATGGCGCAGCGCATCCGTTTGGACAGCCGCTTGGATGGTCGTTATCCGCAAATCACAGCCTTCGACACGCCGGCATCCGGGGTGCCAATTTCAGGTGTTCAGGCTTCGAGCGCGCTCCTGTCCGGTGCGCCATCGAGTACTCGATTGGCGACGAATGCATACATCCCGCGCAATGGCGCCGGCAATTTCGGCTCGATTCAGCCGTTTCCGCGACCCAATCCACATTCCGATTCAATGGGAGATACGTTGTGAAAATCGCCTTGTCTTTTCCTGGCTGCCATCGTCGTGGCGGCGTCGAGCGCATTATGCTGGAGTGTGCGCGCTTTTTGAGTCAGCGCGAGCATGATGTTCATGTGTATGCGCAGGAATGGGAAGAAGACGCGGCTTTTCCGATTCACTTTCACGCGGTGCCGCAACCGCCGAGCCTGCCTTATTTGCGTGGCCCGATTTACAAGCGCGAATGCGAAAAGATGCTGCGCGCCACAAACTACGATGTGTTGAACACGCATGGTGTCGTTTGTCCGACAGGCGGCGTGATGTGGACGCAAAGCATTCATCGTGCGTGGCTGGAAAAAAGTAGAACGATGCGCTCGCCGTGGGCGGTTGCGCGCTTGAAGCAACGTTTGAACCCGCTACATCGCGTGTTGCTGCAATTGGAAGAAGAGCATTACAGCAGGCGCAATTATCAAAAGATCATCGCCACCACGAAAGACGTGCGCGACGATCTTCATCACTTTTACGACGTGCCGCATGAAGATGTCGTGATCATCCCCAACGGATTCAATCCGGTCGAGTTCAACCCCGAACGCCGCGCCGCGCGTCGCGCAGAAATGCGCGCTCAACTGGGATTGCAGCCCGAACACATCGTCTTGCTGTTTGTCGCCAACGAACTGGAACGCAAGGGATTCTACACGTTGCTGGACGCGCTGCGTCGTTTGAAGCGTCGCGACCTGCGCCTGGTTTGCATTGGCCGCGTTGACAAAAGCGCCGTTGAACATGTAGCTGAAGAATATGGCCTGCGTGATCAGGTCTTGGCCTGCGGCTCGACTCAGGATGTAGCCGGCTTTCATGCCGCTGCGGATCTTTTTGTGTTGCCGACGCAGTATGAAGCGTTTTGTCTGGCGATTTTGGAATCGTTAGGTAGTGGCCTGCCGGTAGTGACGACGCGCGTCCCGGGCGCTTACGACGCGATTGTGCCCGGCGAAAACGGCGTTTTAATAGAGGACCCGAAAAGCGGCGCTCAATTAGCCGAAGCCTTGCAGCCGTTGCTCGACCGCAATGTGCGCGAGTGGATGTCGGACAAAACGCCGGCGACCGTCGCGCAATATCAATGGCCTCATGTGCTCAGCCGTTACGAAGATGTGTTGAAAATTTACGGGATGGCACGCTGACTGGCGTTTGGTTTTTACTTTATGCGAGTTTTACTTTTTACGGACGCCGATGTTTTTGCCGGAACCGAACGCCACATTTTCGATTTGGCGAGTGCGCTGCAAGTTGGTTTCAAAGACGAAGTGGCGGTGCGCGTCGCGTGTCCGGTTCCCGCGCCGCTGGCGGAACGTTGCCGCGAAGCCGGAATCGAAGTTGTGGCCATTGCCAAGCGCGGATTAATTGACCTGAACGCCGTGCGGCAGCTGCGCCGAATGTTGAAGTCCGGGCGCGTCGATCTGATTCACGCGCACAATGGGCGTACGGCGCTATGCGCAGCGCTAGCCGTCACGTTGGCGCGGCGCGGCCAATTCGTGATGACGCAGCATTTCCTGTCGCCCAATCACACGTCGCAAAGTGGTCTTAAAGGCGCGATTTCCGGTCGTGCGCACGGTTGGGTCAGCCGCAAAGCCGCTCTTTTTATCGCCATCTCGCAAGCTGTGCGCAACGCCATGATCGAACGTGGCGAAGTCGAGAAAGAGAAGATCGCGGTTGTGCTGAACGGTGTGCCGGACGCCGCCGATACGTCGAATCGAGTACTCGATGAGCCGCAAAGCGTGCGCGAAAAGTTCGGTGTTGGCGTCCGGCCTCTGATTGTGTGCGCGGCGCGATTGGAAGCCGAAAAAGGTCTGGAAACTTTGGTTGCGGCGATGCAAACGGTGCGGCAAGCGCAGCCTGAAGCGTTGTGCTTGATTGCAGGCGACGGTTCGCTGCACGACGAACTTCAAGGTCAAATCGAGCGCGAAAAGCTGGGCGACAACGTGCGCCTGATCGGTTTTCAAGACGATGTGTTGTCATTGGTCAATGCCGCCGATGTGTTTGTGCTGTCCAGTTTGTCTGAGCCGTTTGGTCTGGCGATTATCGAGGCGATGTCGCTGGGCAAGCCGGTTGTCGCAACGCGTTCCGGCGGCCCTTTGGAAATTGTGGCCGATGGCGAAAGCGGGATTTTGGTCGCGCCGTCTTCCGCTGAGGAGATGGCGCAAGCCCTGTTGCGCTTGTTGGGCGATGAAACCGAGCGCAACAAAATGGGACAAGCCGCCCGCGAGCGTTACGTCGAGCATTTCACATCCGAGCGAATGGCGCGCGAAATGGTCGCCGCTTATCGACTTGCGACCAACAAAAAATAAGCCAAACCCATCCGGGCGAATGTCAGCGACGCGCGGAAAGTACGGGTCCGATTTAGCCGACCCAAACTGCTGCCTTCTTTTATAAGAAAGCAAAGAAGTGTGTCATTCCGAGCGTAGTCGAGAAATCTTTGGCGCACCACAGCAGCAAGATTCCTCGGCTACACTCGGAATGACACACTTCTTTTGCGATGTTTTGCATCGAAAAACGTTAGGTAACCAGTGGTGACGTTCGCCTACAAGACTCTTGGGCTCGTTTAACCCCAGTTCGAGTACTCGATATTTTATGCGCGTTCTTCTTATCTCTCATACTTGCCAGAACCACGAAGGCCAGCCCAAAGCGTGGCAGTTGGCGCAAATGCCGGGCGTGGAACTGACGGTTCTTTCGCCGGATCGCTGGTTTGTTTATGGCGAGTGGAAGCGCGCGGTGCCGCCACAAAACGCGCCCTTTCGCTTTGTCGTGGGCAAAGTGATGTGGCCTTGGTCGGGCAAAGGGCAATGGTATTTGCACTGGTATCCGGGCCTGGCGCGGCTGATGCGCTCGTTTCAACCCGATGTCATCGACTTGTGGGAAGAGCCGTGGGGGCTTGTCAGCGCGCACGCCTGCTGGTTGCGCGAACACCTGGCGCCGCACGCAAAGATCGTCAGCGAAACCGAGCAGAACATCTTGAAAGCTTTGCCGCCGCCCTTTGAAACCTTTCGCCGCTACACCTTGCAACGCGCCGATTTTTGTGTCGCGCGCAACACGGAAGCGACCGAAGTGCTGCGCGCCAAAGGCTTCGCGGGCGAAACGCGCGTCGTGCCCAATGCCGTCGATGCCGAACTGTTTCGCCCAATGCACCGCGAAGAATGTCGCGCGAAGTGGGGTTCCAGCGGTTTTGTCGTGGGATACGTTGGGCGTTTAGTGGAAGAAAAAGGATTGATGGACGCGCTGGAAGCCTTGCCGCATTGCGCGACAGAAGTGAACTTTCTGCTGGTCGGAACGGGCGATTTTCAAGCGGCGTTGGAAAAGCGCGCGCAGGAGTTGGGATTGAGTTCTCGCGTGCGTTTTGTGGGCGCCAAGCCTTCGTCGGAATTGCCTTCGGTAATGAACGCGATGGACGTTTTGATTTTGCCGTCGCGCACCACGCCGCGCTGGAAAGAGCAGTTCGGGCGCGTTCTCATCGAAGCACACGCGTGCCAGGTGCCGGTTATCGGTTCCGATTCGGGCGCCATTCCCGATGTGGTCGGGCAGGGCGGATTGGTGGTTCCCGAAGGCGATGCGACAGCGATTGCCCAAGCCATTGAAACGCTGCGAATGAATCCCTCAATGGGCCGCGCGATGGGTGAAGCCGGACGCCGCCAGGTTGAGGCGCATTACACATGGCGGCGCGTCGCCGAAAAGATGTATGGTATCTATCAAGATGTTCTGCGCTAAGTCTGGCTTTAAGCCTGACTTCGGTGCGATTGTCTTGGTTGTTTTTGGTGACATCTTTATAAGCAAAATAAGCAAAGCGTTCGTTTGCGATCTTCGTGGTGGAGACCGCCAACGCTCTTGTTTTTTTCGCTAAGCCCGACCGATGTCCGCCTGATTTCGCCTCAACTCTTCTCAATTTAAGCCGAATCCTTGTTGCCATGCCATCGAGTACTCGAAAGCCACGCACCATTCTCTTTTTCGACCACACGGCTCAACTGGGCGGTGGTGAAATCGCCTTGCTGCATCTGGTGCAACACCTGGACAAGCAGCTTTTTACGCCGCTTGTCGTGCTGGGCAGCGAAGGGCCATTGCGCCAAAGGCTGCTCGAAGCCGGCGTTGAAACGCATGTGCTGCCCCTGGCGGAAAGCATCGTGCAGACGCGCAAAGCCTAGCTGGAAGCTGACAGTTTGCTGCGTCCCACAGACGCCGCGAGAGTGCTGCGTTACGTTCTGCGCTTGAGTTCGTTTATGCGTCGCCGCCGCGTTCGCCTGGTTCACACCAACTCGCTCAAAGCCGACCTGATCGGTGGTGCGGCAGCGCGTTTGGCGGGCGTGCCGGTCATCTGGCACATTCGCGACCGCATCGCCGACGATTACCTGCCGAGCAATGCAGTACGCGGTTTCCGCTGGCTGTGTTCGTGGCTGCCCAATTTCGTGGTGGCGAATTCGCAAGCGACGATGGACACGGTTTTCCCGCCGTGCTCGCCCGCTCAAAAACCAAAAAGCAAGCTGAATAGTAAAGCGGCAGAAACCGAGAAACCGCCGCGCCAAGTTCTATACAGCGGCGTTGTGCTGCAGTGGCGGCGTGATGACGATGCCAGAACGCGCCTCAGCGTTTTGGAAAAAAGGCGCTGGGATCGAGACGGAATGGACCCTCACCGGCGGCGCGACGACCATGAAACACTGATGGTGGAAAGGAATGCCGCGCGAGATCGAGTACTCGATCCCAATGCGCCGCGCATCGGAATTGTGGGGCGCATCAGCCCGTGGAAAGGCCAGCATCTTTTCGTTCATGCCGCTGCCGAAGTGCGCCACGATTTTCTCGGCGCGTCGTTTCACATCATCGGTGCGCCGCTGTTTGGCGAAGAACAGTACGAAGAAGCGGTGCGTCGCCAAGCGAGCTCCTATGGGCTGGATGATTGTCTGGAATGGATGGGATTCCGGCCCGATGTGCCGCAGGTCATTGACAGCTTGGATATTCTGGTTCATGCTTCAACCGTGAGCGAACCGTTTGGGCAGGTCATTGTTCAAGGCATGGCGGTAGGCAAGCCCGTCGTGGCGACTGATGGCGGCGGCGTGCGCGAAGTGATGCAGCATGGCGAAACGGGCCTGCTGGTCGAGCGCAACAGTAGCCGCGCCCTCAGCGATGCCATGTTGCAGCTTTTGAGCGACCCACAGGTGGCGCACGAGATGGGACGCGAAGCGCGCCGCCGCGTCATGCAAAGTTTCACTATCGAGCACACGGCACCCGGCGCCGAATCGGTTTATCAGGCGTTGTTGGACAAAGTTCCGCCAGAGCGCCAATAATCTCTTGAGATAAGCGCTTACTTCATCATGCCGACGGCTTTCATCGCGGGAATCAACGGGCAGGACGGCGCTTATTTAGCGCACCTTCTGCTCTCCAAAAACTATCGCGTTTGCGGCAGCGCGCGAACCGAAACCAAAGCCGCCTCTAAAACCGAAGCGTGTGCTAGAACCCCGGCGAACCGCGTCATCGAGTACTCGAATCTGCAAGCGCTGGGCATCCGCGAGCAAGTCGAACTGCTGCCGTTCGATTTATGTGATATGACTTCCATTCGCCGCGCGCTGGAAGGTTGCGCACCGGACGAGATTTACAATCTGGCGGCGCAAAGTTCGGTGGGCGCTTCGTGGGAAGAGCCGCTGGAAACCGGCGAAGTGACGGGCATGGGCGCGGCGCGATTGATGCAGGCGGCGCGCGAAGTGTGTCCTCAGGCGAGGTTTTTTCAGGCCTCTTCGTCCGAAATGTTTGGCCGCGCCGTTCCGGCAACTGCCGATGAAAGAAACGGCAGCGTAAGAAGCGGCGGTGTCAAAACTGTCGATGAAAAAACGCCGCTTTGCCCCGACAATCCTTATGGCGCGGCCAAAACCTATGCGCATCATCTGGCGCGCAGTTTCCGCGAATCGTTCGATATGCCGATTAGCTGCGGCATTTTGTTCAATCACGAAAGTCCGCTGCGCCCCGAGCAATTTGTGACTCGCAAAGTCACGTTGGCGGTCGCGCGCATTCGTCATGGCTTGCAGGACTCGCTGCGGCTTGGCAACATGGATGTGGTGCGCGATTGGGGTTTTGCCGGCGATTTTGTGCGCGCCATGTGGCTGATGCTGCAAAACGAGCCGGGCGACTTCATTGTGGCGAGCGGACAGACGCGCCCGTTGCGCGATTTCGTGACGCAAGCTTTTCGCTGCGCCAATCTCAATGCCGACGATTATGTGCAAGTCGATCCGGCGTTTTTTCGCCCGGTCGATATGGCGCCGGTTATTGGCGATGCGCGGCAATCGAGTACTCGATTGGGCTGGACGCCGCAGGTTTCGTTCGAGCAAACCGTGCAACTGATGGTCGAAGCCGATTTGAATCGCGTGGCCGGAAAGTTCGGCGCAGTTCGTTATTTTGTGGAATAAACAGGTGACCCAGGTTGCGCCTTAAACAGTGATGCAGCCACCTGACGGCTTGGTGCAAAACGTTACGAAGATGTGTGTCATTCCGAGAGTAGCCGAGGAATCTTCGTAAGCTAAAAATACGGAAGGCTCCTCGACTGCGCTCGGAGTGACACTCTGAACTACTACGTTACGATCAAAGTTGGCAGCTTGGATTAGGTCTATTGAAGCAGAGGAAAACCAAATGAAGTGCGCGCTCATCACGGGAATTACCGGACAAGACGGCAGTTATCTGCTGGAATTGCTGTTGGAAAAAGGCTATGAAGTGCATGGCATTGTGCGCCGTGCTTCGACGTTCGGGACGGAGCGCATCGATCATTTGTATCACGACCCGGAAATTTATCCGCATCGTTTCAAGCTGCATTACGGCGACTTGAGCGATGCGACCGGCTTGCGTCGAGTACTCGAAGAAGTGCAGCCGGACGAAGTTTATAATCTGGGCGCGCAAAGTCATGTCAAGGTCTCGTTTGACCAACCGGAATATACCGCCGATGTGACCGGCCTGGGCGTTTTGCGTCTGCTCGAAGCGATCCGCGACCACAACCAGAACAACCGCAAAATGGTGCGTTTTTATCAGGCCAGTAGCAGCGAAATGTTTGGTGGAGCCGCGCCGCCGCAAGGTTTGCAAACGCCGTTTCACCCGCGCAGCCCTTATGGAGTCGCCAAGGTTTACGGCTTCTGGCAAACCGTTAATCACCGCGAATCGTACGGCATGTTCGCCTGCAACGGCATCTTGTTCAACCACGAGAGTCCGCGTCGCGGAGAGACTTTTGTCACGCGCAAGATTACGCGCGCTTTGGGCCGCATCGTGACGGGTTTCCAAAAGAAATTGTATTTGGGTAATCTCGATGCGAAGCGCGACTGGGGACACGCGCGCGATTATGTCGAAGCGATGTGGATGATGTTGCAGCAGGACGCGCCGCGCGATTATGTCGTGGCGACCGGCGAAGCCTATTCCGTGCGCGACTTTTGCGAGCGCGCTTTCGGGCAGGTCGGCCTGGATTATGAAGAGTATGTCGAAGTCGATCCGCGCTTTTTCCGCCCCGCCGAAGTCGATTACTTGCTGGGCGACGCCGCAGAAACCAATCGAGTACTCGGTTGGCAGCCGCGCACGTCTTTCGACCAACTGGTGCAGGAAATGGTTGAGCACGACCTGGAATTGGCGCGCCGCGAGCAGACTTTGATGGCCGCGCACAGCGACGTTCGCTTCCATACCGCGCGCAACGAGTGAAAAAGCTGAGCTGCAAGAGCGTGGAGCTGCTGCATCTACGGGAATTGTGTCGTGGAAAAGTACAAGAAAACAGCCTGTCATTCTGAACGAAGTGAAGAATCTAATAGCAGTTCAAGTCGGATTCTTCACTTCGTTCAGAATGACAGGCTGTTTTCGCAAGCGTGTGGAAAGCATTTAGGAGTGGCCGGTGGGCGTCTGGTCGTTGACGGCAGCTTGAACTTTGCCGCCGCACTTCGATAAGATTCAGTCGGTGAATCTGCTCCATATTTTTCAATCCGGCGGCTGGATGATGCTGCCGCTGCTGCTCTTATCGCTGTTTTCGACGGCTCTCATCATCGAGCGCGCGCTGGCATTTCGGCAAATCGGCGCGCTGTCGCCGCACTTGTCTTCGCGGCTGGAACTGTTGTGCGAAGAAAGCCGCTTCGATGAAGCGCTTCAATTGTGCGAACGCACCAACGGCCCGCTTGCGGCGTGTTGCGGCGTGACAATCCGCAACCGAGATTCGCGTCCCTCGCGCATCGAGCGTTTGGTGGAAGCGACCGGGCAAGAGTATTTTTTGCGGCTCGAGCGCGGCCTGAACTGGCTCGATACGGCGACCACGATTTCTCCGCTGCTGGGTCTGCTGGGAACGATCTTGGGCATGATCGGCGCCTTCAACGCCATTGCGATGCAAAACTCGGCAAGTGCGCCGGGCAACAACGATGCGGTTCTGCGCGGTGTCGCCGAAGCGCTGTACGCGACGGCTTTCGGCATCGTCATCGCGGTTGTTTGCTTCATCGCCTACAACGCTTTTGCGGCGCGTTTGCGGACAATCACCGCGGAAACTGAGCAGGCCGTGACGCGCCTTATCAACGTGTTGTCCGACGATTCACCGGAAAACGAGTACTCGATGACCGAGGAAAAACGTGCAATTTAAGCGCGGGCGCGAACTCAAGCGCACCAGAATCGAGATCATCCCGATGATCGACACCATCTTTTTTCTGCTGGTGTTTTTCATGTTGTCCAGTTTGTCGCTGACGCACTTGAACGGATTGCGCGTCAACTTGCCGCGCGCCGCAACCATGCCGCGCCAGCCTGCGGGCCAAATGACTTTGACCATTGACCGCACGCAAACACTGTTCGTCAACTCGCAACCAGTGACGTTGAATACGCTGCAAGCGCAACTGACCAAAGCCGCCGGAAAAACCCGTTTGGAAAACGTATTGCTCGTTGTTAACGCCGATAGCCAGGTACCTTATGGCCTGATAATCAAGACGATTGACGCCGCGCGCGCCGTTGGAATTCAGCGCTTCGCAATGGCAACATCTCCAGCTTCGCCTTCCACAACGTCGCCACAGCAGCTTGCGCCACAGCAGCTTGCGCCACAATCTCCTCAATGACACGACACTCACAATCGAGTACTCGATTGGATGCGCAGCGCGCGGCTCAGCGTTCAGCCAACGTCCTGAGTCGTCTGGATGAACGTGCGCGCTCACGGCGGCGCTGGGCGTTCGTGCTCGCTTTTGGCTTGAACGTTCTCGTTTGGAAGGCCATTGCGTCTTTGCCTCAAGCCACAGGCCGTGCCGGTTCGTCTTCAGGCGCCATCGAATGGTCGCGCGTTGAGATCAATCCATTGCCATCCACGGGCGCAATCTCCAGATCGTCCGCGCCGACAGCGATGCCGAAAAGTGTGGCGAGCGCCACCGCACGAAATAACTTTTCGCCCATTACACCACGCTCGACGCGTGAACCACAAACTCGCACTGCGCTTCCAATTTCGCCCGCGCCGAAGTTAGCACCACAGCGTCCAAAGTTGCCGCAGCGCGCTTCGTCCGTTGTGCCGGAAACGCTGCCGATGCGCCACAATCCCGATCTGGAAACACCGATGACGCCGCAGGAAAATCGGCAAGAGCAGAGTCAGGCGAACGCGACTCCCGATCTTCGTTCGACGACCTCGCAGAGCGCGACTTGGACAACGCCCAAAACAAATCCAATTTCTTCGGCCACTTCGACGAAAGCGCGTACCGACAACGCTTTGCCGCTCGCAGGACAAACGCCGTCATCGTCTGGAAATGCTGCGCAAGCCGCGAACGCGCAAGCCGCGAAAAAATCTGGCGGAAACGGTGCATTGAGTACTCGATCTGCTGGTATGACAGCTGCGCCATCGCCAAGCGCGAACAGTTCCGCCGATTCGGGACATCGCAACGGAGCCGATTTCGCCAGCGGTTTTCGTGACGGAAGTTCGCGCAACGGAAGTTCAAATGCGGCAGATGCGGGCGAAAGTCGCGGCGACGCGAAAAGCGAAGGCGGCAATTTGGGCGAGCGCTCCCGCAGCCGTATGAGTGCGCCCGATGCTCGAATGCGCGAGTTGCCCGACTTCAAATCACGCTCCGAACCGAGCCGCACACCGCGCCCCAAACCTCGTGCGACGCCGCGCGAAGAATCGCGTCCGGTTGCCGCGCCGCGCCCGCAGCCACAAGAAACGCCGCGTCGTGTGGAAGAGCGTCCACAGCCGACGCCCGAAACGACGCGCACTATTGAAAAGCCCAGACGTTCAATCGAAGTACGCGAAGCGCAAGCCGACCACATCGTCAAGCCGCGCGTGCCCAGGCGTTTGCGCCGCGAAAAGCGCCGCCTGTCGGTCGGCTTGGATGTCGATGTCGATGAAAGCGGTCGCGCCACGCCGCGCTTGCGCGAATCGTCCGGCGACAGCGAACTGGATGAAGAAGCCTTGAAAGCCGCGCGCAAAACTCGCTGGAAACCGCGCGCCGAAGATGGCAAAGCGACCAAAAGTACGCAGCGAATGCGCTACGATGTCGATGTCAAAGACGGCGCAGGAAATGATAACGGAGATGAAGAAGGCGACAGCAATTAAAGGTTTGGCTTTGCGGGAAGTTGACTGAGAGTTATTTAACCAAAGGTTATCTGACTAAAGGTGCGGGTTTGTCGATGCCCGCCCATGAATGAGCGGGCTGAGGAGCAAAGCCCCATCAATGGGGCTGAAGGTTGGCATTTTGCGCTGCACCAGAGGCCGCTTGAGCGGTCTTGCTGGTTCAGCCCACTGCTTCAGCGGTGGGCATCGGCAAACCCGCACCACTGGTTATTCAAAGTTCAGCAGACCCAAACGTGCGCCTTCAAAGGCTGAGAACCTGCACCCGCGGCTACATACACCGAAGAACCAACAAAGCGGCGCTATCGAGTACTCGATAGCGCCGCTTTGT
>JAABUK010011739.1_pt1 | contig 11312 bp, 13 predicted proteins | sample 5559141 | NCBI WGS metagenome assembly JAABUK01 (sample SAMN10711869, study PRJNA513367) | rock metagenome | isolation source: Antarctica rocks | place: Antarctica: Victoria Land, Pudding Butte nord | collected 2016-01-03 | reverse complement strand
CCACCCCTCCCCTCTCCCAATCTTATCTTTCTCATCTCATCTCAAATCAAATCCAAACAAGAAATCTACAGCGTATCTATCCATCTACTACTACCACTGTAACTATTACACCAAGAACAACAAAAATAAAAATAGAGAAAATAGAAAGGAGAAAATGGAGGTGGGAGAAGGTCATGATCGAGTTGTTGGATTGGCGGATTAAGAGAATCAGCGGGTGAAGTACCCATCTATATTGGGCAAAGGAGGACCAGATATCCTTCCCACTCTCAACATCGTCATCGTAGCAGTACCCACCTGTTTTCCCTCAAAGTGGGTTTCGCTATCCGATCCCGCTGTGCAAACGCCACCAGCTATCCAGCTGGTATGCCAGCCATGGGTATATCTATATTCCAGCTCAATCACCCATTCCTTTCGCCGTGTGAAACACCATCACGCATCATCAATAGTAAGTTGAGAGCGTCATTCATCATCGCCAATGATAACCTTGCCAAACGAATTCACCATTCTCACCTCCCCCTCTTCCTTCCCCCAAACCCCCTTCCCGTCCCCAAACACCATCTCCTCAGTCCCCTTACACACCTCTCCCCACTGCATCCAGTTTCTATTGTCAGTCCACACACCGCCCCTTCCGCCACGGGTATCCCACCAAGTCTGCCCTCCTTTCGCAGCAGCAGCCGCCGCGGCGTGAGTCTGGCTGGAGCGCACGTATCGGCGGAGCAAGGCGCGGGCGTAGGGATGGAACCAGAGATTTGGCCACCAGCTCTCGAGGAGGGATTCGTCGCCGTTGACATGCAGAATGGTGGGAACAGAGGCGGCGTAAACGTTCGTGGCGAGGGGAATGGTACGCCATGACGGTTCAAGATCTGTCGGGTCATCTGATTGCCCTGGTAGATGATCGAGGTTTTCGGAGTAGGGTAGCAGGATGGATTTCTCATGCTTCACATCTGCATCGCTAGTGTGGTTGTAGCTTGGAGATACGTAGGAGAAGGGTGATTTTGCTGTCTGTAGGTCCGGCGGGAGAAAGAAAGGCAGGCCGTGCAAGGACGGATGAGCAGCCTGGATGCTGGAGAGGTATGGGGTGGAGTTGTAGGTTATGAATTCGATGTCGGCGGCTGAATGAGTCATTGTCTGGAAAAGGTTGGATTCGTAGTCGAGACCAATGCTATATTCGTAGCGTTGACCGTCGACGGTGGTCATGTTGTTTATTGTTATGTTGGCGCTGAGAGGCGAGTCGGGGTACCCGAGCTTGTTCGAGAACCAGTCGTAGAAACGGTCTTGGGTCCCTTGGGAAGCGCGACGGATGGACTCTCGCTGGTATTCTTGCTCGCCGAATATTTCGGCCAAGACAGATTGATCATTCATCAAACCTCGAGCTTTCTCATCGACCTTTTCGGCAGCATATCTGTAAATTGCTCGTACGTCGGCGGCAGGGCCGATGACATTACCAGAATTGAGATATCGTGGACGGTTGGAGAACGCTGCGCTGTCTTTGTCTGTGCCCAGGCCGTATACGTCCTTTGGTAGGGTCGAATAAGGTACCGCAGCACACGCTGGATCTTTTGCCTGATTTGGCCAGCAGATCTTGTCCGCCCCAAATATGACGCTCTGAGTATATTTCTGCGCCCTGTCTGATGTTCCGTCACCTGGTTTACCCCCAGTCACTATGCCATACCTCCTCCGTAAACGTTGGTTCGCTTCGACAACCATGGCGTGATATCTTCTGATCATGACCTCTGGCGGCAGCTGAAACCACACGTCGTAGCCATCGACGATCAATACCAAATCATCATCCTTGACATTCGACTCATCGTTCAAGAATTGGAACACGCCTCGTATATTTCCCGTGTGGGTCTCCTTATCCCATCCAGTCTCATCAAATTTCTTGCCATAATTGACCACTGTAGGTGATGGATAGCCAAGCATGAACGAGGGAAGCAGCGTCTTGCACAATTCTGGGTTCGACTCGCTCGCTAGGACGAGGAGGTGGAAAGCTGGATTAGTCTTGGACAATCCAATTTGCGTACGATTTCGCGGTGGAAGAGGTATCAAAGGAGCTTCTGTCAGATCCCCCGCCAATTCTGGTGCCGCGATCGGAATTTGAGGAGTGTAAGCAAGGGTGCTGGAGAACCTGGAAGCGGAAGGTATCTGTCCTCGTCAGCATGGTCATCGTGTTCGCTCAAGGGGCCAGTCCTGACTATGCCTATGCCAGAGCTCCTCCATCCCCAGACAAGCAGTAGTGTACCCAGGACTGAGAGTATGATGGCGTTCCTACTCCTTCGCGACTTCGTCCGGCGCACAAACATGGGCTGTGGTCCCTGCCCTGGCTCCGCCATGCCATCAAATCCATAGTAGGAGGCCATCGAGTAGGGTGAGGGCTCTATAGCTCAAGAAAAGAGGAATGCAGGCTGTATTCATGGTCAGAGCAAGGCCGGATGATCTACACGTTTTCCAGGATTGGAGGCATACCAGAGCAGTGTGCTATTTACGCGCCGGAGGGTGTTCCGGGTACTTGTCCCGCGAGGACGGGCTCCAATGTGGACGAAGGGTTGAGGACAATGTGTTTACAGTCGAGGAGTACATTCGGGTCCTAATTCTAGCAGCGACCCAATCTCAAGACCCAAGCATCCGATGCGCTTCTGCCGTAGAAACAATCACATGGGTATGAATTGACGGAGAGGATCGTCACGTCATAAACAGAGCTTGGATGAAAGGAGGACAGAGAAAAGACCATAACGACAGTGAGCGCTAGAAAGAGAGTTGGTAGATGACGAAACCCGTAAAGCCCAGCTTGCACTTTGTTTACACGCCCTTTCCCTTACTCGCTGAACGTGCACATTATAAATCTCGGTCTCGGATCCCGGCGGGACAGTTCGGACTTTACGATGTCACAGTCTGTCAATCGGGCTAGGTCTTGCAGTAGCGTGTCAAATGCGGATGATCAACACAAGGATCTCTTCCATTCTTGGATGCCTCGATATTGAGGCGTTGGATGATATAAGTCGTGCATGATTATCATTTACAAGTGGCAGTCATGATACCGCTTCCAAAATCATGGGCATCATGACTAGGCTTCTCGCCATGACGAATGCTGCGCTGCTAGCCAAGCATGAGCATGCATCGATGGACCTCTGACAGTGCACAAAAGGCGGGTTCTGTTCTGGAAGGTAGCCAAGAACCTGCCACTTTCTTTTACTAGATGCTACTCATTGTACAGAAGCAACTGCGAAGCAATTAGCCATGTACATTGCTTTTGTGGAATCATCCCCAACGCCGTCGCTCTTCCATCTCCTGATGATACAATGCTTATGCCGCATATGACATACGAAAAACCTGAAAAAGATGCTGAGAGTAATTAATGACAAGAATAGAAATCCATAAACGGTTGGATCACAGCCAGAATAAGAAACCCAACATGACAGCCATAAGGCCCACACCCATCCCTACCACCTGGTTCCCGCCCATCATCAATGCAGGCTTCACAGCTACGGCAGCCCCTTTCTTGGCCGTCGAGCTGGGCTTTGCACCACTGCCACCCGCTGTGAGGCCGCCAGTCGAAGTAGCTGCAGGGTCGAGCGTCTCACCCAGACTGGGCAAGGACGCCGTGGGGTTCACGATCCAGCCCATTGGAGTGGTGGCTGGGCATGCAATCGGTTTCAGGCTGCTTGCCGAAGCCGAGTAAGCAGATAATGCTGCACCCGTTGGGTGGAGGGTAGCCCAATGGCTCTTCAAGTTGCTGAAATCAGGTGAGACTGGTGTTGGGGTGCCAGATCTTGTATAGCCGTCGAGAGCGGCTGTGTTACTGGCTGGATCAACAGATGGGCCATATGATATCAACCCGTAATTGTTGGTTTCCTCAATCCATTCGTAAACAATGGCCCCCGACCACGTCTTTTCCATGTCTGGGCCAAGAATAGAGTCTTGATCGTCAAAAGATCGAGGCTCGGGAACGTGGCAACCAGTCTCGGAGATGAAGATGGGAATCTGTAGTCCGCTTGCGTTGGTTACAAGCTCGCTATAGCCGGACCCATGAAAAGACGATTTTCCACACCATTCGTAAACATTGAGAGAAAAGAAGTCTGCAGCTTCTGCAGGATTGTCGCCGCAAGCCAAGTAATTTTGAAGCATAGGCCGAAGGTCTGGGATGTCAGCTATACAGTAGTGTCAGCATGGGAACATGGCTAGTAGGATGGAAGCAATTGTCGAGAACACCCTAGGTAGACGCGGAAGCGAGGGGAAACTCCTTTGTAAGATGCAGTATATTGCTCCAACGTACCAGCAGAGTATCCGACGGGAATATGACGGTAGTTCTTGGACTCGCGGTAGGCCTTGACGTCTCGTATGGCAGCTTTGATGAACGGAGCGGTGTCCGATCCATTCACTAGGATGGATATAGAGTCAGCACACGGATACCAAAATAGAAGGGCGCAACTGACGAAATGTCAGAGCCTCATTTGCAACGAAGACCCCTGCCAGATTGTCGTAGCCCTCGAATGCGTCCAGAACCGCCTCAAATGCAGAAAGTTGGGTTCCATTCCATTCTGGAAGAGCCTGTGAATAGCGAAAGGTCAGAACATTGGACTAGGTGCATTTCGTGTTGATATTGTGCCATACCTGGTTGAACTGCGTGTTGAAGGTGTCCAAATCGAGGAACAGGTAGATGCCTGCATTGGCGAAGGCAGTCATGCAGGCATCATGATTTCCCGTGGGATCGACGTGGTAGACTCGTATAGTATTGGCTCCTAGATCCGCCATCAGACTCGCATCGAGGCTGCACTGGGTACCATTGGTGAGAGGGTCCAGGTCTGTGAGTTGGTATGCAACGCCTGGGAACAAGTCACTGAGTGTTCGCCAGCCAAATATCAAAAGAAATGCTTACCTTTGATGTAGTATTGGGTGCCATTGGAGAAGAAGAATTTGGCGCCCACGGCAGAGATGGTGGGCATGTTGACGGCACATACAAGATTGGCAGCTGCCAGGCAAGCGAGCGTGATTATTTGGGTCAACATAATGTCTGTGGAGAGCCCTGACAGCCGAAGAATAATTGACACGAATAAGCTGAATCTGCCACACTTGTAGTTCCAATTGATGGCTATCGGTCAACGAAGGAATATATGACCTAGTGAGGCTCTGATGGCGGGTAGCAGCCGTTGAACAAACGTGATTGAGGGGATTGAACCAATTGACGACGCACAAACGAACGAGACGTCGTCAGGTGCTAATCAAACTGCCTCTAACGAAAGTAAAAAAGGTGGTACACGAAGAGAAGAGTTGTTGTAAGATGGAAATTCAAGCAGTGGGGAAGAAACCAAACAATGGTCGATCTCGAACGGGCTTTCCCGTTTCAGAGCTTTATCTTGGAGCTAGCGCTTATCAACGGCCGGTATCTAATCAGCTACGGCAGGGTGCTTCGATCATTGCGCGTTCTGTTTCACTGCCAAATGACTTGCTCTTTGTCTTCGTGGTACAGTGAGGTTAAGACAGGGTATCCCCATATGCAATTGCGAGCGAGGAAATAGCCAATGCTACAATGTCATTCCATTAAGTACAAGGTAGGAGTAAATGCGAAGCCCAACCAGTCAATGCCGCGAGCCAAACGGATCTGAGTCGAGATCCATCGCACAAACCCCATTCACATCCCATAACCCTCATCCTCCTCCCGCTCTCGTCGTCCCACCTATCCAAAAACCAAAGCCCTAACCTCAATACTCTCCCTCTCCGTCGCCCCCTCCGGCGTTCTCGGATCTTTGAACGCCGTATGCGGCACCCTCCCCCCTTTCTCGCTATCAAAACACTCCAACAACAACCTCTCATGATTTTCCATTCCCGACCAATAATGCCATCGTTCGTTCGCGTGCTTCACCGCCGCCGTTTCGCCAGTACGATCCGGATATCTATGCTCAATGCCAACCAGCGCATCATCGCTTACCGTGGTCGAGTCTGCGAACGCGAGTGGCGTCGATTGGACAGGGCCGTTGAGAGGGCGCCAGACGTTGATGATGCGGACGCGAGATTTCAAGAGTTCCGAGGCTTCGGTGGGGAGATGATGATGCACGCGAGCAAAGGCACTAGCGCGAGTTTGATCAATGTGTACGCGAGTGAACGGGTTGCGGTTGCCGGTGGCGCGGCGGATGGTGTGGTCGAAAAGCAAAATGCGTTTGGCGCTAGGGACGTGCTGTAGGAGAAGGGACTCGACTTCAGGGTAGTAATTATTCTTAATGGAGTCGTCGGAAGTGAAGTCTTTCTCTGCTGAAGCAGATGTAGTTAAGGTGGCGAAGGCGTTGGCGTCAATGTTGAAGGATGACTCTTGGCCTCGAATGTCGTGAATTGTGACCGGGATGTCTGTGTCTCCGAAGTTGCGCTGGGGCTGGCCTTCAGGTGGCGATTCAACGTAGTTGAAAGGACTTGAGCCGTCGCTTGGTGCTTTGTAAAAGTTGAGTTTGGTCGTGACGGAGCCTCGAGGTATATAAGCGGAGTCCTGTATGGTTTGCATTTTTGGGGGAGCGGCGGTAGTCTGTGTTTGTGTTGCCATTGTGGCGTCGAATATGATGTTGAGATGCGTTGTGAGTGGTTGAGTTACAGTTGGCAGTCTTGTAAATGCTTGAGATGACGCGAGCGTTGCGATTGACTTTGAAAGGTTCTTTGGTGTGTTGGAGAGAAAGAGAAAGGCATCCACCACAAAGGGAAGCAGACTTATATATCCAGCATCGAAAGGGCAATCGCGTGCTCATTCGTCAATGGTATAGGTAACTAATCCAATGGAGCATTTGTCAGCCCCTCAGCACGTCATATTGTTGATAAGCCGAGGGCCCTGGCGGGTGAACGGCAAGTGGCAAATCATACCAAATCCGGGGAAACAGTAAATGACATGTCAAGATATCTGCAATGAGATTACTCCGGCATTTCGAACACGAGATAGGCTTGCGACCAGCAAAGAAAATTTAAAAGGAAGACTGAGCGGGAGAATCAGACGAATTCGCAGGTTTGTTGAAGCTAGCAGTTGTCAAAATTCAAGACGCACGTCCAATCGACTGCAACGTCGTCGTGTGAACGATTTCGAAATATCGCCCTTGGTAGACTTGAAGCCATGCACCATTACATGCCTAGTGGTACGAAATTCTCAAAATGTCAATTGGCCACCCATGTTGAACTTATCTAAAGTAAGTCATTTGTGCTTTCTCCAGCACTTGGTCAAGCATGACTACAATTGAATCAACGCAAATCTGCCTTCGAAAAGGAACTTTTGGGGATCGATCCCTGATGAGAGCGAAGGAAAGGCAGGACGCTCAGGTTTCAGTCGTACTGGAAGAGCATGCTGATGCTCTCGCCATGGTGGACTCGACGGATAGCCTGCTATGAATTAGCTCTGATGTCGCCGAATAATTGGACTCCTTACCTCCGCAAAAGTTTGCCCAACGTCCAGCACGACTAATTTAGGGCAGCGTTTCTCGTTCGCTACTTGTGGGACGCTGTTCGTCACGATGACTTTGTCTAACGCGCTCGCGTTAATCTTGTCGATAGCATCGCCACTGAAAACGCCATGAGTGATTAGGGCATATATCATTTTGGCCCCTTCCTTCTTTAACAGCTTGGCTGCTCTCTGAGAATTGGCATGTTAGCCATCATCGCTGTATTGGAATGTATTGTAGGATGTTGGAAGGAGTATCGCCAAGCGAATGTGAGAACAGAGCGATTCCATAATGTGCTGTACAAGGTACACTCACGGTGATTGTAGTGGCACTGTCTGCTAAGTCATCGATGATGATGGCTGTACGATTCGCAACGTCACCGACGAGCATCATGGTGGGATTCTGTCGATCAGTGATCCTGGTAGGCCGCCGCTCCTGTGCTGCAATCAGCTGGCGGTGACTTCTCAACCCTCCATTCACTCGTACCTTGTGGATCAGTCCCAAGGGCATCCCCAGTCCGTCTGCAATGGCAGAAGCTCTCTTGGCTCCTCCAGCATCTGGGCTAACAATGATAGCCTGTTGGTAGTCCGGTATCGATGATTCTATGTATCGCTTCAGGATGGGCCTAGCGTAGAGATTGTCCACTGGGATGTCCAGGAATCCTTGATACTGAGGGTCATGCAAGTCCATTGTGATGACATGATCTGCGCCGGCGCATGTAATGAGGTCTGCAACAAGTGTCCCTGACTGCGCAACCCATTGCTTATATCCAGGCCGTGGCTGAAAGGAAGCATCTTTCGAGGAGCTTGAGGTGTGCCCCTCCTCATGCGAGGTCCCATTGGTCACTGTAGACATCGACACATTACGCTGGCGTACAGAAACATCCGAGTTAGTCGAGTTTGTAGTGTCACTCCGTTTCGGCGGAGTGCGCCCGTTGTAAGTTCCGAAGCGAGCGTTTTGGGTGCTGTTCGCATTTGCGCTGGACTCATCCATCTGAGCCTTGTAAAGACCCCTATTCACGCCTTCGATGCCGTTGGTCAAGCCCGTTGTACGAGGCTGGTCCGGGTGAGGGGTTTGTGATGTGCTCTCGCATGCTTTGAAAGGCGGCGCACAGGTCTTGTGGTAGGGAATGTCACCTTGTCGGGAATATGGGAAGAGCGGCAGAACAGCAGTGACCTGTGGATTGTCATTCATCTAGTTTCCCCACGGGAGATGGGCCAAGAAGGTTTGTACCTTTCTTGCCGAGGCCAATTTGGCGGCTGAGATGCAGATAAGCAGCTCCATGAAATCATCGTTGACCTGGCCACCGCTCGATTGGATAACTGCAGGCTCGTCAGTGGGCGAGGAGAGTATGAGCTGTTGTGTCAATCACTGTAAACGTCTTTCCCACGCACGCTCTCTTGTATCTCGACCTGAGTCTCCCCCGCCGAGAACTTCTTGAGCAAGATGGCTCCAGGCGGTTGGCCCAATTGCTCGCAAACTTTCTCATTGACCTCCGGGTTGGAGCTGCCTCCTATAATGACAAGATTGCGGACCATGTTGGAAGATCTGAGGAAGGTGGACGCCGAGGAGGGTGGCGGGTATAAGTAGGGTTTGGGAGATGCGGTGTGCGGTGGGTCGAAGGATGGTCGAGATTGCCAATGGATGGCAGGCAGCTTGTATTGGGTTAAAGATGCATATCGTCGTAAAGAGGCCTGCCTCTACAGGCAAGAAGGAGAACAGCAATCTGTACTGCAGTCATCGTGCTGATTCAGGGGAGTCAGTGAGGTGATGGCTCAAAAAGACATTCGGCACGTCACAAATTTCTGAACGGGCCCGCACCTTGGCGTTTCATTTGTGACGCGCCCAACTTCAATGTTACAAGAGCCTCCTCTTGCCCTACTGGAGTAGTAACAACATGAAGAAGGTTCTCAACGTCCATAATTCACTGGAAGCCTTGAGAAGATTTCCCGTATTCTGATGCCGGTGAGTTCGACAGGTGAAATGTTATTCTGGTTCAATACGCAGGTTCAAGTATCACCCCAGACACGATCGACACGTTGCTATACTGCATTAGCACCCATCTTTATCGCAGAGATCACCTCTTCCACCCGAGTCACACCATGCCATTTCGAGCTAACATGCAGCAGAACCTCACCACGGTGCTAATGCTTTGGCTCAACGTTTTCTTAGTATGCTTGCCATACACGAATTGACGTTGCCATACCAGCACAGTCATCGACCACAGTACATCTTGCAGGAATTCGAAATGGACAAGCTTTCCCTGATTCGAGAGGCAGCTTACCAGGTACCTGTTACAGAAAGCCTACCCACCTTGCAAGGAGAAAGGGGTGAGAAATCCTGCAACTTGACACGATGATGGCAGAACCAGCAGAGCACTGTCGCTCAAGGCTTCTTTGTCACCGTCTCATCAATCGTTCGGTAAAGGTAAGTTGGATTGATCTGCTTGCACTGCGGACCAGAGTATGTAAGCTGGTTCATTGGATCCAAACGTTCCTTGCGACCCTTATATCGATCGCAGCATCGTACAGACTATCTTTTCCACATTCGTCCAGCTCTTCATCTGGCTACCATCTTCGGTCTTCGAATCTTGCCGCTATCGGGAACGAAGGTCTTTCGGAGAACGTCTTCCTTCGGAGATCTAACAGAACCCCGAAAACCCCGATTGATGCGTGATCGAAGAAGAGAAACATCAAAGATCCGATCCTCCCAATCATTCGTTTGGTCGAACCCTGCATAATGAAAACGAATTACTCTCCTGACGAAAATAACTCTGCGTCGACTGCGTTTCATTCCCGGTCCTCGATAAGAGCTGGAGCCCAGGTCCCCCACGATACTACAAGCGATGATATTCGTCGAGGCGGATCTTAGTTGAGGCGGATCTTAGTTATGATCGTGCAACAGGCCGTGCGCATAGCGCCATGATACACTCTTGCGCTGTCGGGTCCTCGATATCATATTTGGCCATGACCTCTCTCTGGTATCTAACGGGAGTACCACCCGCTATCTAGTGCCTGAAGTAGAGTCCAGAGGTAGGTGCGAAGATGCCGTTTCCTTCTGCCTCGTCTGAATCTCATACACGTCCTTCTGTACCTGTCATTGTCCACTATCAAGAAGCGCACGCGACGCGGTCCTGGGCTTCGTGCGGCGTCTTCAGAAAATATTCTTCTTCAGGACCATTTCGTCCGTGCTTCGTCTTCAAAACGTTCTTCTTCAGACTCTTCCAGTCCGTGCCTCGCATTTTGGCCGGGCTATGCTCAAATTCAGATGCCCTCCAGCTGGATGCACGGCCATCAAATCTCTAGATTCCTGAGATTGAGAGAAGTATCCAAATATATATACACCCAAACATCTCCCTGCTTCCTCCCTCCTATTCCAAGATCCAAATACTCTACTCCTCTACTCACTACCTCCATCAACACCCCTCCCCTCAGAAAATAGCATGCACCAGCCATTCCCCCGCCGCTCAAAACATGTATCGCCGCAACCACCACCACCCTCACCTCCTCCCACCCCTTGTCCTCCTCCTACTACTCCCTCTGATCACCCCCTTCCCCACAACCCTTACGACAACCCCACCGCACCTCTTCCTCCCAACCTTTAACGCCTCAGCCCAATGCGGCATGATAAGCTGTCCCACGGCCGGACCAGCCGGCCACGCATTCGTACGCCATCTTCTCCTCATCCTCTCATTACCCTTCCTCCCTCCCAACCCACACCCATCCATTTAATTCACATACACCCTTTCCTTATCCCTCCAAAAACCCCTTACTACCCTCTCCCCCACCCACACCCATCCATCTACTTTTACTTCACATACACCCACGCCTCATTCCCCCCAAAAATCCTCTTTATCCCTCCCCCATCCACAATCATCACCTCCCCACCAAACCATCTCTCAAGTAT
>JAABUK010011737.1_pt1 | contig 11314 bp, 7 predicted proteins | sample 5559141 | NCBI WGS metagenome assembly JAABUK01 (sample SAMN10711869, study PRJNA513367) | rock metagenome | isolation source: Antarctica rocks | place: Antarctica: Victoria Land, Pudding Butte nord | collected 2016-01-03 | reverse complement strand
TAATTTTCTGAGATTCGAAATCCAGGTCAGGGACCGAATTAAGATTTTCAGCAACGGTATTTCCGGTTACTGTTAAACAATCACCTTTCAGGTATCCTTGTTTCAACAGGTATTTCATTACTGCAGGAACGCCACCGATGTTATGCAGATCTTCCATCAGGTATTTTCCGCTAGGCTTGAGGTCTGCAAGTACCGGGGTGCTATCGCTGATCTTTTGAATATCATCCTGGGTTAAGGATACATCAACGCTTTTTGCCATTGCTATCAAATGCAGTACAGCATTGGTGCTGCCACCCAGCGCAATTACAACAGTTACTGCATTTTCAAATGCTTCACGAGTCATGATATCTTTTGGTTTGATATCATTTTCCATCAGGTTTTTTATGGCCTTACCTGCATCGAGGCATTCTTTCTTTTTTTCTTCACTTAAGGCTGGATTGCTTGAAGAGTAAGGAAGGCTCATACCCAATGCTTCAATAGCTGATGACATGGTATTAGCAGTATACATTCCTCCGCAGGCGCCAGCTCCCGGACAGGAATTCATTATGATACCTTTAAAATCGGCCTCATCAAGGTTGCCGGCAATTTTTTGTCCGAGCGCTTCAAAAGCTGAAACTATATTCAGGTCTTTTCCTTTATAATGTCCTGGGGCGATTGTACCTCCATAGACCATAATAGCCGGGCGGTTTAACCTTCCCATTGCTATCAATGAACCAGGCATATTTTTATCGCAGCCAGGAACAGCTATTAACGCATCATAATACTGAGCACCACACACTGTTTCAATGGAGTCGGCAATAATATCACGGCTCACCAGGGAATACCTCATGCCATCTGTTCCATTGCTCATGCCATCACTCACACCAATGGTATTAAATATCAATCCAACAAAACCTGTATCTGATACACCCTGCTTAACCAGTTTGGCAAGATCATTCAGGTGCATGTTGCAGGTATTACCTTCGTAACCCATACTTACAATGCCTACCTGCGGTTTTTTAAGATCTTCTTCAGTTAAGCCAATACCATAAAACATAGCCTGGGCAGCTGGTTGGGTAACATCCTGCGTAATAGTTTTACTGTAGCTATTTAGTTCCTTTGGCATGTTTGAATATATGTTTTTACGAATTAATTATCTGGTGATGCTGTTAATCCTGGAATGATCAATTAATAAATTTCTCATTCAACAATCATCCCTTCATACTTATTTACAACAGATCTGGTAACTGGGTTTACTACAACATTTTTATATGCTTCCTGAACTATTTTTCCAAGAGATTCACTCCATGGTTTTTTAAATGGAACATCATCAAGCGAATGCCAGCCGATTACTTCAGCGGCGGTTCCGCAAAAGAATGCCGCATCGGAATCTTTCATTTCGTTGGTAGTAAATAATTTCTCTTCAACGGGTATGTTTAATTCATTGCATATCTCCATAACCGTTGCTCTTGTAATGCCGGGTAAGATATTTCCGGTTGAAGGAGTGATCAATTTTCCATCTTTTTCAAAAAACACATTAGCGCCGGGTCCTTCAGCAACGTTGTCATTCATATCGGTTAGCAATGCTTCATCATATCCGTTGGCCTTTGCTTCATGGCTTGCAAGTAAAGAATTGACATAATGCCCCGAAGCTTTTGCTTCAATTTTGAATCCTTTCGGGTTAGGTCTTTGAAAGGACGATGTCATCACCCTTAATAATTTTTCACCAAGAAAGGGCGACATTTCCCAAACGGCAATCATAATGTATGAGGTAGTATTTTGAGCGAAGCTCATGTTGGCAGGAGCGTATATTACAGGCCTGATATAGGCATCCTGTAAATTGTTTGCATCAAGTAATTCGTATGTTGCCTCAATCAGTTCTTCGGTACTGAAAGGAAAAGGCATATTCATTAAAAGCGCTGAGTTCTTCAATCTTTCATAATGTTCTACCTCTTTAAAAATAATAGTTTCACCGTTTACGTTTCTGTAAGACCGTATTCCTTCGAACACAGCATAACCATAATGTAATGACTGGCTATAAAAGTCCGTCTTTGCTTCTGAGGCTTTTACAAACTCTCCGTTAAGGTAGAGGATGGTGTTTTCGTTATAATATTGCATGTACTGTTTTTTTGCTATCAGCTGTCAGCCTTCAGCTATCAGCCGATGATGTTCAGGTTTCTAATAATAAATGTTAACCTTCAATTTAAGTTTTTGTTCTCAAACTTTATCCTTAGGGTGGTGCCTAAAAAGCAAACAGCTTAAAGCCTAAAAAAAAACCCGCCTTTTTAGAGGCGGGTCGCTTATATTTTAAGTTTAATTAAAAGTTGAGCCCTCCTCTGTTTGAAGCACCGGTAATAATGACCACCACAATCAGGTTAACTGACAGCTTGTTTATGACATTAAGTATCCTGGTGCTTATCATGCAGAAGAGATTGCCAATCAAACATACAATTAAAATTTATTATTTTGAACATTGTCATAAATTTATTTTTCTGTCTTCACCTTTTATACCGTTATATTATTGTTGACTTTCTAAGTGAAATATTATTTTCATTTATAACAGAAGGAAGCCTGTTCTCAATAAAATCTCTTATAAGGTCACCTATAGTTGAAGTGGAATAATTATTTACAGTATCAATATCCCTGCTAACAAAACCATTTGTCAAAGTCCATTCCACAGCGTTTCTTACTAAGGTTGCTTCGCTGTTAAGTCCGAGATGATCAAGTAACAATGCTGCAGATAAAACAGATCCTATCGGGTTGGCAATATCTTTACCGGCAGCCTGCGGATATGATCCATGAATGGGTTCAAAAAGTGCAGAGCCGCTGCCAACGGATGCTGATGGCAGTAATCCTAAGGAGCCACTTATAACACTTGCTTCATCACTGATAATATCACCAAACATATTTTCAGTAAGAATTATATCAAACTGTTTTGGGTTCAGGATGATCTGCATAGCGGCATTATCAACAAACATATAATCAACAGCAACGTCGATGTATTCGCCGGCCAATTGTTGAACTACTTTTCTCCATAATCTTGATGTTTCCAAAACATTTGCCTTATCCACCAACGTTAGTTTCTTTCTTCTCTTCTGCGAATGCTGAAAGGCAAGATGTGCTATACGTTCTATTTCTGATTTCGTATAAATGCATTCATCAGAAGCCTGTGTCTGATCTTCACTTAATTCTTTTTTGCCAAAGTAAATCCCGCCGGTTAATTCACGATAGATAATAAAGTCTACGCCTTCAAGTTGTTTATTTTTTAATGGAGATAAATGGTGCAATGCCGGATAAGTACTAACAGGACGGATATTAGCATAGAGTTGTAACGCTTTGCGCAACTTCAGCAAACCCTGTTCAGGCCTGACTTTCGCAGTAGGATCGTTATCGTATTTAGGATGTCCTATTGCACCAAATAATATGGCATCACTCTTCAAACAAACTTCAATAGTTTCATCCGGCAGTGGATTACCTGTTTTATCAATCGCATCGGCACCCATCAAACAATAGGTATATTTAAAACTATGGCCTGATTGCTGTGCTATAGCGTCTAAAATTTTAATTGATTGATTGGTGACTTCGGGGCCAATGCCATCTCCTAATATAACTGCTATGTTCTTGTTCATAAAGATTATGATTAATAAGAATGTTGTTTTTCAAAATCAGCTATTTCCTCTTTTATACTTAACAGGTAATCTATATCATCATAACCATTCATTAAACAGGTTTTTTTATAATGGTTGATATCAAAAGTTTCGTTATCACCTGTGCTATCAATAGTGATGGTTTGCTCTCCCAGGTTAATGGTAAGTGTTGATCCATTATTCAATTCAAATATTTTTTGCAAGAATTCCTCACTGACCTGAACAGGAATTACGCCGTTGTTTAAAGCATTATTTTTGAAGATGTCGGCAAAAAAACTCGATACAACAACATAAAAGCCATAGTCTAAAATAGACCATGCGGCATGTTCTCTCGATGATCCGCAACCGAAGTTTTTTCCTGCAACCAATATTTCACCCGAGTATGCAGGATTGTTGAGAATAAAACCTTCTTTAGGCGTTCCATCAGCATCATATCTCCAGTCTCTGAACAAATTCTGGCCGAATCCGAGCTTTGTGGTAGCCTTTAAAAAACGTGCCGGAATGATCTGGTCCGTGTCGATGTTTTCCAGCGGCATTGGAACAAAAGTGGATGTTATAATATTTATAGCCTGCATAATTTAATAAAAAATTTCAAAAGCATTGATCAACCTGTGAGGTTTCTAAAAACCTCACAGGTTTTAATTGAGGATAGCCTCTGTATTTCAAACCTGTGAGGTTTTTAGAAACCTCACAGGTTGATCACTCTTTTTTAATAAGAAAATTCTCTCACATCACTAACCACTCCGGTAATCGCAGCAACTGCTGCTGTTAGCGGACTTGCAAGTAAAGTTCTCGCTCCTGCTCCCTGTCTTCCCTCGAAATTCCGGTTACTGGTACTTATGCAATATTCACCAGCTGGAATTTTATCTTCATTCATACCAAGGCAGGCACTGCATCCGGCCTGACGAATGAAAAATCCTGCTTCCTCAAAAATCTTATCAAGCCCTTCCTCCTGCACCTGCCTTGCCACTTGCTGAGAGCCGGGAACAATCATTACCTGAACGTTAGGGTTTTTCTTTTTTCCTTTTATTACAGAAGCGACCATTCTCAGGTCTTCAATTCTTGAATTGGTGCAGCTGCCAATAAAAATATGCTGAACGGGCATTCCCAGTAATTGTTTGCCAGGCTCAAGACCCATGTATTGCAGCGCTTTGATAATATTTTTTCTTTCGCCTTCGTCAGGAATAGTATCAGTGACTGGTATCATGCCATTGATGGCAATGCCCAGGCCCGGATTGGTTCCGTAAGTTATCATGGGCTCAATGTCAGCAGCATTGATATTTATTTCATGATCGAAAACAGCGCCTTCATCAGTGTGCAGCTCTTTCCATTCTGCAAGTTTGATATCCCACAGTTCTCCAGACGGGGCAAATTGCCGCCCTTTAATATATTGAAAAGTGGTTTCATCCGGGGCGATCATACCTGCACGGGCGCCCATTTCAATACTCATATTGCAGATGGTCATCCTTGCTTCCATGCTTAAACTTCGTATAGCCAAACCTGCATATTCAACAGCATATCCTGTTGCGCCGCTACTGCTGATCTGCGAGATAATATGAAGTATGATGTCTTTTGATACGACACCTTTTTTTAAATCCCCCCCGATATTAATCCTCATTAATTTAGGCCTGGGTTGCATCAGGCATTGGGAGGCAAAAACCATCTCCACTTCGCTGGTGCCAATGCCGAAAGCAATACAGCCAAAAGCACCATGAGTGGAAGTATGACTATCACCGCAAACTATAGTCATACCAGGCTGTGTTATTCCCAGTTCAGGACCTATAATATGTACGATCCCCTGAAACGGATGTCCCAGCCCATATAACTCCACATGATGACGTGCACAGTTTTCTTTCAATTGCTGCACCTGAATTCTTGATAGTTCATCTTTAATTGGCAGGTGCTGGTTAATTGTAGGCACATTATGATCCGCGGTAGCAACCGTTTTCTGCGGACGTAATAATTGTAATCCTCTTTTTTCTATTCCGTTAAAAGCTTGCGGAGAGGTTACCTCATGTATAAAATGCCTGTCAATATACAGCACATCGGGGCCACCAGGAATTGATTTTACCACATGTTTATCCCAGATCTTATCAAACAATGTTTTTGGCATAAATTATATTAAAAGAAGGAACAATAGTTCAATCAATGTTATTGGCTTAAAAATTTAAACACTTATAATATTCAATATTCAATTATCAATATTCAATGGAAATACAGCAGTGTTTAGTTTTAAGTTCTTCATTGAACATTGATAGTTGAATATTGAATATTTTTATAATTCAACGATATCAACTATTAATAATCAAGTCTCCTCAATATCACATGAGAGAGAGACTTGATGACATTTGTTCATTATCAGACTGATATTTTGTAGCAATTTCATGCAGGTCTTCTTCTTCCACTTCTTTTTTATCATCTGCCACCTGCAAAAATCTTTTATATAAAACATCTACATCGTCACGGGTATATTGGTAGCCCAGTTTCTGGAACCGGTAAGCCAGGGCACTTCGGCCGCTTCTTGCCGTTAGTACTATTTTACTGGCATCAGCACCTACATCTTCGGGATTAATTATTTCATAGGTAGTAGAATCTTTAAGAAAACCATCCTGGTGAATACCGGATGAATGAGAGAATGCATTTGAGCCAACAATAGCCTTATTGGGTGGAACTGGAATCCTCATGGTTTCTGCAACAAGCCTGCTTATAGGATTAAGGTGTTGTATTTTAATATCTGTAAAAAGATTGAGATCTGTATGCTGATTTATAACCATTACCACTTCCTCCAAAGAAGTATTACCGGCTCTTTCACCAAGGCCGTTAATCGTGCACTCGATCTGTCGTGCACCATTCATAATTCCGGAAATAGAATTAGCCGTAGCTAAACCAAGATCGTCATGGCAGTGACAACTGATGACAGCTTTATCAATATTAGGAACATGGTTAACCAGCCATGCAATCTTTTCTCCATACTGGTGAGGCAGGCAATAACCTGTTGTATCAGGAATATTTACTGTAGTAGCACCTGCGGCAATAACCGCTTCAATTACCCTTGCCAGGTAATCATTATCAGTACGGCCGGCATCTTCTGCATAGAATTCAATGTCATCAGTAAAGTTTCTTGCCCATTTTATACATTGAATGGCTCTTTGAAGGATTTCATCCCTGGTAGAATTAAATTTACCCTTGATATGAAAATCAGAAGTACCGATTCCTGTATGAATTCTTGGACGCACAGCATATTTAAGGGCTTCAGCGGCTACTTGAATATCTTTTTGAACAGCCCTGCTAAGCGCGCAAACAGTGGCATTTTTAATAGCTTTGGAAATGCGGGTTACTGAGTCGAAATCACCCGGACTTGAGATAGGAAAGCCGGCTTCAATAATATCTACACCCAGGAATTCCAGTTGCAGGGCTAATTCCAACTTTTCATTGGCATTCAGCTTACATCCTGGAACTTGTTCACCATCCCTGAGTGTTGTATCAAATATGAAGACTTTCTTACCAGACATAATTAAATTTAAAGTTAAATTTAGCCGGCCACTTAAAAACTTAGATTTTATTAGGATTATAAGCAGCCTAAAAACGAAATTACCTTTGTATAACTTGCTAATCAAATTAATATTGCATTGCTTTTACAACCTTGAAACTGCTAGCTTTTTTTTAAAACCCTGACTGGTAGCAATTTACAGAAAAAAAAATTACGATGCCCAACCGATCAACAGATTCATTGTTTCTACTGATAAAGTCGCTGGAAAAATCGGAAAAGCGCAATTTTAAATTATATGTTAAAAGGAATTCGGCTACTGTAGACCTGAAGATCATCCATTTGTTTGATGCTTTGGATAAAATGACTGATTACGACGAGGAAGTATTGCTGCGGAAAAACAGTTCTATTAAAAAACAGCAGCTTTCAAATATTAAGGCACATTTGTACCGGCAAATACTGAGTAGCCTTAGATTATTGGATAATAATGACAATATTGACATCCAGCTACATGAGCAAATGGACCATGCACGTATCCTCTACAATAAGGGCCTATACCTGCAAAGCCTTAAAATTCTTGACAAGATTAAAGAGAATGCCCGGTCACATAACCAATTAACTTTTCTATTACAGGTATTGTTCTTTGAAAAAAAGATAGAGGCATTGCATATAACACGGAGTATGCAGGATAGGGCCGACCAGTTAACGCATGAAGTGGATGAAGTGAACAGCCGGTTAGTTAGGGTTAGCCAGCTTTCTAATCTCTCCCTTCAATTATATAGCTGGTATATTAAAAACGGTCATGCCCGGAATAAAAGAGATGAAGTTGCAGTAAAACAGTTTTTTGAAGAGTTCGTTTCATTTGATGTTCAAACGGTTAACGGCTTTTATGAGAAACTATACTTATACCAGAGTTACTGCTGGTATGCTTTTATTATGCAGGATTTTTTGCTTTACTACAGGTATGCACAAAAATGGGTGGACCTATTTGAAAAAGAACCTTTTATGGTTGAAGTGGAAACAGCTCACTATATTAAGGGTATGCACAATCTGATGGGTGCTCATTTCGACCTGAAAAACTATAGAAAATTTGAAGAGATCCTTACGGGATTTGAAAAGTTTGCTGACTCCCAGGTTGTTAGTAAAAGTGAAAATAACAGGATACAGGTTTTCGTATACCTGCATATAGCGAAATTGAATAAGCATTTTATGGAAGGAACTTTTACGGAAGGGCTTAAGCTGGTGTCTGTTATTGAAATAAATCTTAAAGAATATTCAAGATACATGGACCGCCACCGGGTGCTGGTTTTTTATTACAAGATTGCCTCTCTTTACTTTGGCAGTGGCGAATATGGAATTGCAATTGATTACCTCAATAAGATCATAAACCTGAAAGTGGATCTGCGTACAGATCTGCAATGTTATGCACGGTTGCTGCATCTTATAGCGCACTATGAACTGGGGAACATTGAAATACTGGAATATCTTACAAAATCGGTGTTTAGGTTTATGTCAAAAATGGAAAATTCAAGTATTGTTGAAGAGGAAATATTTAATTTTATACGTAATTCATTAAGATTATCTCACCGGGTTTTACGTCCTGAATTTGAAAAGCTGCTGAGAAGATTGAAGTTGTTAGAAGAGAATCACACAGAAGCAAGGGCTTTTGCGTATTTGGATATTATCTCATGGCTTCAAAGTAAGATTAAGAATGTGCCTGTTCAGGATGTAATCAGGGAGAAGTTTTTGCGTGGGAGCAGGAAGGAGAAGATTAACAATGATGTTTGATGTGTGTTTTTGAAGCAGGATTCACTGAATGGAAGAATAATTTTCAGAATTCTGAAGATAGAGAGTTATATATACAAGATATACAAGCCAAATCATAAACGCTAACCTGGCGATAAAATTCTGAAAATTATTTTTCATTCGGTAAATCCTGCTTCAAAAATCCATGTCAAATTTTATCAAGGCGGAATCCTATTTTAATCTTCGGGTTTTATCATTATATTAAAATCTGGTTTTTAATCGTTAAAAACCCTTAAATTCTAACCTAATCCACCAACCTTTTGTTTTTTTTATCGTTATATACGTACATTTGCCCTCCTTAATTTAGGTATATTGACATTTTCACCAGGCTTTTCCCAACTTAAATTATTGAGGTTCAAGATTGTTACTGCTGAATTGCCTGCTTATTGGCAGCGTTATCTACGGCAGTTTATAATGATTTTTAAAAATTACTTATCGCAATATGGCTATTAAAAAAGAAAATCGTCCCAGAGCCACATTCTCCAGAATTACCATCGGACTTGCTTCTCCTGATAACATCTTAGAAAGATCTTATGGTGAAGTGCTTAAGCCCGAAACCATTAATTACCGTACCTACAAACCTGAAAGAGATGGATTGTTCTGCGAAAGAATTTTTGGACCGGTAAAGGATTACGAATGTGCCTGCGGTAAATACAAACGCATACGGTATAAAGGTATTGTTTGCGACCGTTGCGGAGTTGAAGTTACTGAGAAGAAAGTACGCCGTGAGCGCATGGGCCACATTAAACTGGTGGTTCCTGTGGTACACATCTGGTACTTTAAAAGTTTGCCCAACAAAATCGGTTACCTGTTAGGTATGAGTTCTAAAAAATTGGAAACCATCGTTTACTACGAACGTTTTGTGGTTATCCAGTCTGGTCTTCGTGCTGATAAAGGCCAGAATTATGGTGATCTTCTTACAGAAGAAGAATACCTCGACATACTGGAAGCTTTACCAAGAGATAACCAGTACCTGCCTGATGACGATCCAAATAAATTCATTGCGAAAATGGGGGCTGAGGCGGTTCATGATCTTTTACAGAGAATTGACCTTGACCAGTTGTCATTTGACCTGCGTAATGCAGCCGCTACTGAAACTTCTCAGCAACGTAAGGCTGATGCATTGAAGCGTTTAAGCGTGGTGGAATCTTTCCGTGATGCCAATACAAGAATCACCAACCGTCCCGAATGGATGGTAATGCAATATATTCCTGTTATTCCACCGGAATTGCGCCCCCTTGTTCCTTTGGATGGCGGCAGGTTTGCTTCATCTGACCTAAATGACCTCTATCGCAGGGTGATCATCCGTAACAACCGTTTGAAACGTTTGTTGGAGATCAAGGCTCCGGAAGTAATCTTACGTAATGAAAAACGTATGTTACAGGAAGCAATTGATTCGCTGTTCGATAACTCACGTAAATCCAATGCTGTTAAAGCTGAAGGTGGACGTGCGTTAAAATCTTTGAGTGATGTGCTTAAGGGTAAACAAGGCCGTTTCCGCCAGAACCTGCTTGGTAAACGTGTAGATTATTCCGGTCGTTCTGTAATTGTGGTAGGACCAGAATTGAAAATTCATGAGTGTGGTTTACCAAAAGATATGGCGGCTGAATTATTCAAGCCGTTTATCATCCGTAAACTGATTGAGAGAGGAATAGTTAAAACTGTAAAGTCGGCACGTAAGCTGGTTGATAAAAAGGAAGCTATTATCTGGGATATTCTTGAAAATATTCTAAAGGGCCACCCGGTAATGCTGAACCGTGCCCCAACATTACACCGTTTATCCATACAGGCTTTCCAGCCTAAACTGATCGAAGGTAAGGCTATACAATTACATCCACTGGTAACTACCGCTTTCAATGCCGACTTTGACGGTGACCAGATGGCCGTTCACGTTCCATTAAGTAATGCAGCTATTTTAGAAGCGCAGTTGCTGATGCTTTCCTCCCATAATATTCTTAACCCTCAAAATGGTACGCCGATCACACTTCCTTCACAGGACATGGTTCTCGGATTGTATTATATCACCAAAGGTAAAAAATCTACAGCTGAAGAAATTGTAAGGGGACAGGGAAAGTCTTTTTATTCCCCTGAAGAAGTGATCATCGCTTACAATGAAAAGAGAATTGACCTTCATGCTAATATTAAAGTAAAGGTTGATGTTCGTAATGATGACGGCAGTTTTGTAAATAAATTAATTGATACAACTGTTGGACGCGTAATATTTAACCAGCATGTTCCGAAAGGCGCCGGTTATATCAATGCATTGTTAACCAAGAAATCTCTCCGCGAGATCATTGGTGATATTATCAAATGGACTAATATTCCATCTACTGCAAAATTCCTGGATGATATCAAGCAACTGGGTTTCCGTATGGCTTTCAGAGGTGGACTGTCA
>JAABUK010011736.1_pt1 | contig 11315 bp, 9 predicted proteins | sample 5559141 | NCBI WGS metagenome assembly JAABUK01 (sample SAMN10711869, study PRJNA513367) | rock metagenome | isolation source: Antarctica rocks | place: Antarctica: Victoria Land, Pudding Butte nord | collected 2016-01-03 | reverse complement strand
CGTCGAACGGCAAGCAGCGCGGCGTACAGGCAGCAGGCACAGCCCGGCGCAACTCAGGCCAAGGGATACGTCGGTCCCCGGAAAACCGGACCATACAGTAGGAATAGAAACTTTCAGGGACGATACAAACCATTCGTACATTTGCCGTCCCGAACGTACACGACAGTCGCCGATTAATAGTACGGATACGGATATGGATGGCAGCAAATGCTGTCTCACATGCAAACAATTCTTTCAAATTAGCAGTACTGTCCTATATTGATGCTGCCTGTGTACACTCATGCCGAACTATTCTGGTCAGGCAGCACAGCAGCCCACAGCAGTGTCAACAGAATGTAGTGGTATACTATAGTGGTATACTATAGTGGTATACTATAATGGTATACTATGATAGTCCTATGATGTATACAGTGTACGTATCACGCAAGCTAGAAGCCTGAATGCAGCCTCAGATATCCAACAACACATTTGCTTAGGAATACACATGGTTCACCAGCATGATAGTCTGCAATACCTACATGTGATGTGCACATGAAGACCATTGACCACGGACACAGCACTGGCTACAGACAAAGAACAACAGTGATCAATGCCTAATGCTCCAGCAAAAGCTTCAGCTTTTGATCACAAACGCAGAGGCACAACCACTTATAACCTCAAAAGTAGCTGCAGTTCTTGTCATTAAGGGTTCATTGCTGGCACTCTTCTACATCCCCCATCCGCCCCCCGCCCATTCAGCCACCACATTCAGTCCGACACATCTTCTCCCAGAAAGTTTCAAGGTTTAAGGTTCAAGCTCTGCCGAGGAGTCTGCAGATTGAGCCAGGATGCTTAAAAGGCTGCAAAGAGTAAGAGTGGCAAAAGCCACTAACATAGCAGCACACATTATACAGCAAAGACACTTTGATTGCAGTGCAGTCAAGCAGTAGCCATGGATGCAGTTGTCAAGCAAGAAGCGTGTCTGATAAATTAGACAGTGCGGTTTTGCTAGCAAGGAATCCTTTGACGTCCCTATGCCTGTGGCAGTGCTTGACTCAATAGTATCAGCATGTTGCAATGTTGCTTGCCATGTCAATGTAAGATTGTGCTGACAAAAAGCTATGCAAAAAACTGTTGGCAAATGAAATTGCATAAGGGCAGATTGAAGACCCATGTCTCACCGTCATTTGGGGTTGGCTCTAGGGTTTGTGCGCTCATGAATCCTTTGAGCCCAGCTGCCTCGCACAGGATTGTCCCACCAAACAAGCTGGCCAGACCTAGACGTGACTTGAGCTGGCGCCAGGTCATTTCTGGCAAAGTCCCACTCTGATGCAATCACGGGGTAATGAGTTTGCAAAGAGTTGCATTTGCATACTTGATGACCAGCGCAGTAGGAACACCCTTGAGAGTGGTTGCCTGTACGATCAGAAGCACGCATTTGATACAAATGCAGCTGTCCCTTGGGGCAGTCTCGGCACACCCAATGCACCAGCTTTTTGCTGCCAAGGGTGGTGCTGTTGGGATGAATGCCATCTGCAGCATTGCGCTCATAGTCCCATTCATGCAGCAGCTGATGCTGTGCTGCTTCAAATGTGGGGTGCTTTTTTTCCCTTCTAGCTTTGTTGCTACAACGAGGACATCCGCTATCGTTCTGCACACGTTGTGCAACTTGACCCTGCCACTCATGGCTGCAGACAGGGCACATCCACTCAGCTCTGAGGTTACTGCCGGCGATCGTCTGCTCAGGTGTCTTGGCATTCTTGTCCTGATTCCAATACTGTAGTTGGCTCGGTGCTTTGGTAGTGAGAGAGTTGTGCTGGCAGACTTTTCTGCCTGCACAATATGGGCATTTACTGCCGCGTGTGCGGCTGTACACACTGGTCTTCCAGATATGTGGACAACCTGATGGACAGTTGTGGCACGACCATGCGATCCTGCGGCTGCTTTGGGGCTTGATCTTGATGCCGCCAAGCTCAATGTCGTTGTCAGGGTGCCACTCTTGCTGCAGGTGTGAACTGAGCTCACTTATGTCTGGCAAGCCTGGCTTCACGCATTTACCTTGCTGTTTCTGTGGTTGAGCTGCTGTGGCACAGGACACTCCAGGAACTGCAGCATCATTGTTCCATCAGGAACTGCAGCATCATTGTTCCATCTGAGATGTTGCACAACAAGCCTTACCTTTTCGCAGCTGACTGAAATCCGGTTTGTTGGTGCTGGAGTTGCCTGCAGCAGTGCTTCTTCGACAAGGCCGCAGCCAAACGTGCCGGTGCCTGTAGACCCACCAACAAGAAAAGTCGATTTGGCATGCTGCGTAAGAACAGAAGCTGACCAAGTCCGCTCTTTACCTGCAAGGTTGTTGTTTTCCACGTAAGAACTGATCACGAGTTGCGAGGCAGGACATAGCCAGGCTTGCTTGGGACTCTTGGCACGTTGTGACTTCTGCCACTCGCAAGAGCTAAGAGTTGCACGCTGAACAGCGGAGACACAGCTCTTGCACACTTACTGCTTCGCTTCACAGTACATGCCAAAAAAGTAGCGACGACGACTTGGCAAAGTCACACATGCACATACACCTGTCAGACAATGCATGCTGATCTCACATGCAAAAAGAGTTGTCTTACTGTCTTCATGCCAAATATATTTTTGTCAGGCATAACAGCAGCCCACAGCAGTGTCATCAAAACATTGTGGTGTATTCCTGTGCTGTCTACGCAAGCTAGCTAACTTCTACATAAGCCTCACTGTAGCCTTGGATCTCCATCAACAACTCAATTGCTTGGGTCACTTGCATGACAGTCTGCAATACCTACATGCGATGTGCACATGAATAGCATCAACACAGACACAGCATTGGCTACAGATACAACACAGCAGTGATCAATACCAAATACTCCAGCAAAAGCTTCAGCTTTTGATCACAAATGCAGATGCAGCAGGCACAAACACTTGTAGCCTCAAAGAACCTGCAACCCTTGTCATTCAAGGTCCATCACTCAAGCTCTTCCTCAATCACCATCTGCTCATTCAGCAACCAGGTAGATTCTGACACACCATTTGATTCCCCAGAGGATTTTAAGGTTTAGGGGTCAGGCTCTGCCAAGGGGTCTGCAGAATGAGCAAAGATGCTTGGAAGGCTGCAATGAGTAAGGGTGGCAAGAGCCACTGACATAGCAGCACTCAACATGCAGCAAAGACACTGCGAATGCAGTATGCAGTACAGTTAAGCAATCAGCACCTGTGGCAAATGAGGCAGTGCTGCTATGCTAACTTTGAATCCTTTGCCAACAGTCTATCAGCGGCAATGACTCAGCATCACTCAGCCTGTGGTAATATTGCTTGCAATGTCACCTGAACGGACTGCAAATCAGGTGATGCCTGTACAGTGCTGTTGTGAACAATATCCTGCAGTGCCACCTGTTGCAGTGTGAAAGCACTGTCAGCAAAGCAATGCAAGTTTGCATGCTCAGAAGGCAGCGTAAGCATGATGGTCATTGTAATATGCACATGCAATGTGCACACAACAAAGCCGCAGAATTTGTCAGAGCAGCAACAGTAGTGGGCAACACTCAGAGCTCTAGGGAAAGCTTCAGCGTGCAAGTTACAACAACAACAACAACAGCAGCAGCAGCAGCAGCAGCAGCAGCAGCAAGCACTTGCAACATCGAAGCAGCAGCAGCAGCAGCAAGCACTTGCAACGTCGAAGCAGCAGCAGCAGCTGCACACACATACACACTGACCTCTTGCACAGTATTTCCCCACCACACAATGGTGAGACCAAGCAGAGACTTGAGCTAGTGTTCAGCCATTCTTGTAAAGTCTGACTCTTGCGAAACAGGAAACTGAGTTTGCAGCAAGTTGCATTCATATGCACTATGTGGACACCCCAAAGAGTGTTTGCCAGTGCTGTATTAATGTGAACATTGGTGGCATTGGGCTTCGGAGTATTTCTGGCACACCCACTGCACAAGCTTACGGCTGCCAAGAGTGGCAGGGATGAATGTCATCCTTGGGTCTCCCCTTATGATCCCACTCATGCACAAGTATGTGATGTGCTGTTTCAGGCATTGGCTGCTTTGTCTGCGCAGGCCTTCCAACACCTTTCTTGCAATACGGACAGATGAACATGACAAAAACAGCAAACAATTTGCTGTGCTTCATGGCTTTTTGCAGAACTGGTTCTGAAGGCTGCTTTCATAGTTCTAGTATCAATACATCAGTATCAGTGCCACTGTACGGTCTCTGTTGCAGTCCATGCCACTAGATGTCACAGTTGCAGTTGCACCATCTCTTGTCATTGGCAACAGCATCGTCACCTGGATGATTGTCAGCTGTGTTATCACTGCTCGAACTGGAGCTCCCACTGTTGCTGTAGTTTCTGATTCCTACTGGATCCTGCCACGGTGCTTTGTGCCACAAGGCTACAGCGGACAGTCTCTTGTGGGGCCAAGCATTCCATCATGCATATAGCAAATGCCACTTTCAATGAAAGTCATCAAAACGACCAGTGTTACGCCTTGATGTGCTGATGAAAATGCATACATGCTGACTGAGTTGAAAGCAATGGTGCACATGTGTGCTGAATTTGTGCTATCCTTGGTGCGCGTACAGGGCTTACAACTATGTGAATTTCACCAAGACATCGTGATCCTCCAGGTGTGACATCGTCAACAATGTTATGCGGCTCATGCACTGCAGTCTTTTGAGCGTCTGATTTTGATCTTGCTCTACAGCAGGTTTCATAAGTCTGCTTACACACATTTGCATTCCTGTGGCCTTGAACATTGTTGTGCATCCCAGACTGACATATGAACATTAGTCACCATACCATCAGGGATTGCACACCCAACTTTGCAACCCCAGCTGTTCAGATTCCTGCAAACCCTAGCCAGATTCAAATTTTCAGCCAGGCACGGTATACGCTGTTTGCAAAAGGCTGACGCAGTCAGCAGTCTAAGTCAAAGTCATTGGGAACTCTCGTATTTGTTCTGCACATGTGTATTCGTTCTGTACAGGCTGTGCAACATGCTAGGTAAGCCTCTGCAAGTGGTTGCACTGAAAACAAAGGTTTGCTGACTGATCAGGCTCGAGAGGCAAGCTTGTCCAGGTAGTCAGCTTTTGCTACCCCTTGTGTAAACAGCCACTGCCTCCTGCTTGCTGCTTTGCTGAGAAAACTAGATACTATGCAAGACAGCTGGCTTGTTTTGCCAGAAGACTGACCTTCACAAGGTATTGCTTCCTATGAATCTTGCCTGCTGGGCAGCCTAAAACCTGACTGCTGGCTGACACCAGCTTTATTGCCTCACTAACCTGCATGCATAAATTTAGCCAATTGGCAAAGCCTTGCAGCTTGCGGCACAAGCGTTTTCGACGGCAACGGTCACAGCAGCAGGTGCGCAGGCTCGTCTGCTAACTCTGGCTGGCCTCACCGCCATTTGCATTGCGCACAGCATTCACTCCAAGGTTTCTGCTGAGGCAGTGCCATTACTGTAAGCAGACTTTTGAAGGCAGCTGTACGTACACAGAAGCCTTGGCACTGCTCTCTAGTGCTGATCTGGAGTGCTCGGGAGGCGGAATGCAAGCTCGATCGATGACGTAACAACTGCGGCCAGCTGCGGCAAGCCTTGCGCGCCAATATTTGAACCCTGAGCTGAGACAGCAGCACACATTCTGCTTACGCTGATTACCTGCGCATCTGCTGTTGCGTTCGCCGGAAGATACACTGCACGACATAAGCTTTTGCTGAACAACGCTAGCACTTTTCCGCAGTTGCAGCTGGCGCTCTGCTTTTGACAGTCAACGTTACTCACTGCAAGATGTTCGGAAGAATAGGGGCTTTCGGAGCGCAGCTGGCAACCACAGTTGTCTTTCTTACTCACATTGCCGTCGAGAAGGCTAGTGATGCTGGCTTGGCTCCACCACCGGTTCTTGTTGGTGCAGCAGTTGCTGTTTGCGGGACCTCATACGTTGTTAAGAAGATTCATAGGAAAAACCTGCGTAACAGGAACAACCGCAGGTCTAGCAAGCAGAAGGTACCTTGTGCCTTCCCTGCAGCTTTTTGGCAAGCTATCGAGATGCAGCTGGCAGTGTTGACCATCTGTTGTTTTGCAGGCTGAGCAGTCGAGGTCTTACGAGGCACCTTACGATGCTTACGACCAGCCTTCTCAGCTGTCAAATACTCGAAAACTCTTCACACCTCCTTCTCCTGTCAGTCCAAAAGCTGTCAGACATGCAACACCATCGTCTGCAAGGTCCAGCGCCTCACGAGCCAACAGGACTCCTTTGACAGACACCGCCAACGGTTACATCTACAACGATGTCTCCACCCCAGTTCCACCTCCGAAGAGCCTCTCAAACCAGTTTTCCGACTTCTCTACAAACCAAATCGCTCCCAATGACAGCCATGTCACGCCCTCACAGGCTTTGCAGCTCAGTCCGTACTCTCCCACCGGCAGTTTTGCTAATGCTCTAACGCCTTTGACAGAGATTCCCGACAACACGGATCAGCCTGACGATTACGACGATGCCGATGGTGAAGAGTGCGAGCTTCGAAGATTGCGGCATCACCACAGGACTATCAACACCTTAGCAAATTTGAACCACCCAAACTTGCCACCTCCCCTTTCTTTGGATGCCCTTGTGCAGCGCCAAATTGCTGCACGGTCAGCGTCATCAAACCTTTCTGTCCGCAACAGGCTGCAGCTGACTGATGGCAAGGAGAACACTGCTGCCATCCAGGATGGCAGGTAGACTCTGCCAGTCACTCAGCTGAGTCAGCGCAGCATGCGGGCCATATGAAGTTATTGCATGACATGTTATACAAGTGATTTATATACGTGATACCTTTTGTATACGGTATACCTTTTGTTGTTGAAGCTGCGGCCTTGACTGTTTCTTTCTTGATTGCAAACTCCACGATTACTTCACAGCCGCAAATACATTACTGGATACATTTGTATTGGTAGTTGAATAAGATGCACATTGCAATTTACTACAGATCTTGATTAGCTACTGATAAACTTTCACCTTACGCACGTTCTTATGCATTCCACATCATCTTTGTGCATTTCCACTCTGTCATTATGTATGTCATAAATGGAGCTTTGTCAGCCCTGTGCTGTCACACGGAACATGTCTGTAAAGTGTGATCTCATGCTAGCCCTTTATGCAGATGATGTAGCTCAGGTCATGCTGCATTTGCATGTAGCGGAAGTCTGAGCAGAGAGAGAATACTACAGGTGTATGTTACATTGAACTGGTGGAGTCATGCAGCAGACTGGTCATGCCAGGTCATACAAGCACACGAATGCCTGATATAGTTCATGTAATCAGTTGTCGCCACACATCAGTGTAGGACGGTTCGCAGTTGCTGGCCCGCTGTCACCGACTGAAGGCTCGTGCCGAAGTTCGGCTCAGATGCCAGATACCTCTGACCAGGTGACCCGTGTCAGCCCTACCAATACCAGCTTTCGCAGCGCACTCCGAAGACCAAGCACAGCGCAACCAGGCTTGCGTATCCCTTCCAAGGCGGTTTACGGTACACTTCAGCCAAGAGCTTCTTTCAGCTCTTTTGCAAAAGCATGTCCAACCAGCTCCGACCTAACAGTTCAAGAGCAGCTGCTTGAGAGCCAGAGAAGGTAACGAATTCCCCTAGAAAGCATGTGTGAGGCCACGGTCAACCTGCAAACACCCCTGCAATACTCTTGCTGTCAGCTGATAGGACACGTCCTGCAAGTCTGTATGTAATCAGCATTTTGAGGAGCACGCACACAAATTGCAAGAACTTCTTCTAGGAGGGCTATCCTCACCTCTGAAACTGCCTTCACACTGTCTAACGGTGCCTGTGTAGCTACAGTCGCCACCAGCTCCAAGCAGACAATGCTGTGCTCAAAGAGGCGTTGGCATCATCTGCTGTCCCTCAAGCAAGGCCTGTCCGGCCGCAGTCTGCTGGTCTGCCAAAAAGCAGGGCTGTGCTGAGCAGATCTTCATCTGCTGTCTTGGCAAACTCAAGTCAGGCACGCACGCTCTCACTACAAAATCTTGGTGTATAGGTTCGTCTTTGACGACGCAACAGTTTTTATGACACTAGAGAACACAATGCAAGGTCATCTGACTGCTTTTGGCACATGCCTTCTACCTACACGTATGTGTGTCTGGGTTCTCCTGCAGGCACATCAAATATGTTGTGACACCAGCAGAGCCTGCTGTTGTAGGGGCAAGACAGTGTGGATGAGCATTCAAGCCTGAAGGGGCAACTAGCTGGTCTCAAGCTGCAGCTATCAGCAGCAAACAGCCAGGTCCAGCAGCTACACCAGCAGGTCACCACTGAGACAGCAAGCAGACAGAAGGCTGAGCAGGAAAGACAGCATATGTGGGAAGCCCAGCTTCTGCAGCAGCAGCAGTCCCTGAGTCAGAAGCTTGGACATGAGAAGTTGCTGCAGCAGGTGGCAGGACATGATGAGCAGCAGCGCCAGCTGATGCAGAAACTGCAGCGCTGCGAGATACACAATATGAAGTTGGTTGCACAGGTGCAGAGTAGGGATGAGTCACAGCTGTGCCAGGAGCTGCAAGGGCAGCTGACAAGCAGCAATGTGTCATGTCAGCAGCTGTCTGAGCAATTACACGTCAGCAATGAGCAGCGACAGCTTCTACAGCAGGCTCTAGATGACATCAAGCAACAGGGAATTTCTTGTCAGGTGCAGCATCAAGAACAGCAGCAACATCATTCTCTGCAGCTGCAGAAGCTGCAGTCACAGCTGCAGCAAACACAGCATGATGTGAAGCATGTACAGCCTAAGCTGCAGCAAGCAGAAGCTGAGATTTTGACCCTCGAGCGTCAGCTCAACACACAACAGAAGCTGCATGAGCAGGGGCAGCGGCAGCTGCGGCAGAAGTTGGCTGATACTATAGACCAGCAATCGTCCAGCAATGCTGCAGAGGTGCTTGCTGAATGTGACCAACTGAGACAGCAGCTGACTGTCGTGACAAGGCAACATCAGGAGTCTTTAGTCAGCACTGCGTCACTGAAGACAAAGCTTGACCAGGCAGAAGCGACAGCTGCCAAAGCAGCTGCTAGGGCTTCCGCTGAAGTGGCCAGAGTTACAGAAGTGACTGCCAGAGCTGCAGAGAGTTCTGCTAGGGTTGACGCGGTGGTGCTGTCAGAAGCGTCACTGCGAGTCCAGCTGGGAGAAGCAGAGGAGCGCATCAATCTTCTGGTGTTACAGCATGATCAGGTGCTATGTGATGTTGTTTGCCATACTGTAAAGTCATCAAATTCAAGCGTTGGACTTAGTTTTCGCTGCCTAATGATGTACAGCAGCCTCATATGCATTCTAGAGGCCATGCAGCAGACAGTATACTGGTTGTACATGCAACAGCACTGCAAAACATCACTGCCATTGCTAGTCATTCCTCAATGACAATGATTGCTTGCAGCATATTGCTCATGCTTACTAGACAGTACGCTGCTTTACACATCGCCTGAGCATGTTGGACACAACTGTCACTGCTTTCTTTTGCATCATATGGTGGCAAGCAGCGCATGTAGTGTGCTGCATTCCTGCATGTATTGCACTACATTTCTGCATACGCAGCCCTCACATTGAATACACAGACAACAGTTTTGATGCATCTCTTGTCAGGCGAGTCTCTCTGGTACTGTCATACCATCCCTAAGTCGGTGTTTGTATCTGCCGCTGCATGACTTGCACAATCTTGCAAGTGCATACCGTCATCTTGTCACTTGTTATACAGTCACTACAGCTGCAGCAGCAGCAGGCAGAAGCTGACAAGGAAGGTGCCAAGGCAGCTCAGTCTGCAGCTGAGGCATCTAGGGTGGAAGCTGATGAGCAAGCCAGGATGGCGGACGATGTCATCAAGCAGCTGTATCAGCAGCTGCAGGAGCAGGCAGCAGCACATGATGCTCAAGTACACGCGCTGAAGGTAATGCTTACCTGCTAGCAGTGTCTGCAGAAGCGTAATTGTGTCACACGGTCGGCACTTGGGCTTCAAATCAAGGAAAGGTCCTTTGGTCAGCTGACTGTAAAGCAAAAGATGCATTGTGCAGCCCAAAAGATACCCCCAGGCTGAGCACAAATTGCACTGATAAGCGAAAGCATGCGTCGGCTGCCCAGGTTCAAGGGTGTGTACAGCCTATGTTAAAGCTTCACTGATCTACTGTCCATCATGCAAAATGAATTTAGCACTTGCTGCAAAGGGGCCCTGGCACTCCTCTGAACGCATACTTCTGACTGTCAACAGTACCACAACCCCAGTATGTGTATTCTGATGTTGTACTTGCATAAACAGGATACAAATATGCATGCCAGCAGCTCGCTTTGCAATGTGAGACAGGCTGCTCTTCTCAATCCCAAAACGTCTATTTAAATTCAGAAAAGTCGTTCCTCTACTACATGCCTAAAATCAGAAACGTCTGGGGACAGTAACAACACGTTTACACATTGTGGAGACGTTGTGGCTCTTCTCAATCCTGAAACGTCTATTGCTGCTCAGGGTGACTTAGTGCAGCAAGGGGAAGTGAACAGAGCTCACAATGCAGCACAGCAAGCACAGCTGCAGGCTCTACAGAGCCAGAATCAAGAGGTCTGTCTGAGCCAGCGTGTGAGGCAGCACCCATGGGCGGGCAGGGGTTCAGGTATACAGACACACGCTCATCACAAACAGACAAACGCATAATTGTATGTGCATTTGTCATGTGTGTTGGTCAATGTTCTCATTCGAGCAGGCTTTATGTCATTCCCCAATTTTGTTGTTTTTCACAACTTCTCAGGGTTGAGCTCATGACCTTTGGGGTGCTAGTAGTACACATATTTATGGTGGATGATTTTTATTCCTAATGCATTTCTTGCCATCCCTTGGGATCTGCTGTAGTCCCCACTGTCACTGTGATAAATATGAAGGCACAGTTGCAGAGCCCACACCTGACTTCTGCATTTCTGTCAAGACATTTGACGTCCAGAAACATGGATGTATGAGTGTCTGTTGGGGACAACCTGATCCCCTGTGCCTTGGTCTGTGCCAACTCTCAGCTGCTTACCTACATAATGCCTCCTCAGTAGCATAATCTAGTTTGCACAGCTAGATCGCAATCTTTTTAAAAGTTGTGATAGGCCTATTGTACAAGGTATAACCCGATGGTTGCCAGCATAGACTTACAAATCCTGCTGAGACTCAGGCCCTGCCCCATGAGGGGGCATCGGCTCTAGCTAGACCGCATTATCCAGAGCAAGCATGAGGAACAAGACCAGACAAACTGTGATGCAATGCTTTCAACACAAGAGCATCTGGTTTTGGAGTGCATGGAGGTTGTATACTGTGAC
>JAABUK010011735.1_pt1 | contig 11315 bp, 14 predicted proteins | sample 5559141 | NCBI WGS metagenome assembly JAABUK01 (sample SAMN10711869, study PRJNA513367) | rock metagenome | isolation source: Antarctica rocks | place: Antarctica: Victoria Land, Pudding Butte nord | collected 2016-01-03 | reverse complement strand
CATTGCTCTACTGCTGTCTCTGTCAATCTGAAGCTAGCTCTAGCTTGTACATTGTGGCTGTTGTTTGTATTGCATTTACACTCTAGTTGACCAATCCAATTCAAGTTGGTCTTGTTTCAAAACTACGCTACAAGTTTTCACATTATCAGGATCAGTTGGAACATGCTTGCACTTCAAAATCCACACAAGCAACTCTGGGGCACAATTGGAGCTGTGTTTGATGCAATGCAAGTACTGAGTATAGAAGTCACAGTTCCAGACAACTAGCATTGGCTCATGAAGACAACTGGGAGTTGTCATTGCAACCAGGGAGAAAGGGTGTGCTTGCGGATTGTGGCAAACAAGCTCATAAAAGACCACCAGCAAGATGGTAGAGGCATCAGTGTGCATCTTGAGCTGTTGTGCAAGTGCGTTTCCTGCAGGAGATTAAGCACTCACACCTCTTCAATGACTGAATCCCTGCTCCCAAATAAAGCCAGACAGGTGTCCCTGTTCAAACCGCTGGCAACCCTGGAAACCGCGTCCATGCACATTTGACTTGGTTCAAACTCTGTTGGTGGAGATGGGGGGGTTGTTGCAGGGCACCGTGGTGGTCTTACAATTACTCCATTGGATGAGATGGTGTAATCATGTTCTCGCAACTGCTGGCACAACAAAGGCTGTCTTTCCACATCGGCGTCAACTGGTGACAGGCATGCCTTCAGTAATTCATAACAGGCGTGCAACACGCCTGAGGCGTACGTGCAGCTCTCATGCCACGCGTTGTGACAAGCACGCAAGCTCAAGCAAAACACGTGTTGACAAGAGCTTGTGAGGGTAGCAGCCAGTGTTGGTAAAGATTCTAGGTTAGTTCTGCATTGTGTCTGTTACGCACCTTTTGACAACATGCCAAATATGTCCTTTGTCTGAAACAAGCATGCCCATACTACAGTATTATCACGATGGCACACCAGCTTGTCCTTGTTGCTTTTTGCATGACTCACCTTCTTGAAAAAGGATGCATATGTATCTGCTTGTTCCCAACTTGAGTGGCCATAACAGGGAGTAGCTCGCTGTGCCATCAATCCCCTACACGTATACACACTGCAAGCTTGGGCTTGTGCCGTACACAACCCTTGTGCAAGAGAGTTTTCAACCTATGTGCAGTTTCCTTGCCGGCCCCGATGATAAAGTAGTGAGGTCGTCCTCATTACAGAATCGACAGAATATCAATAGAATATGGAACTAGTTCAGGACGAAAGTGGTGCATGCAGGTGGGACCGGAACAAGACACACTCACAGTCGCAGAGACTAGCTAGCAGTGCTTACCTACGAACACGCAACTGTCGTATAACCGTCCTATGTGGGTCCCAAAAGCCTCAAGATCCTGTACTCAGTCGTTGAATGCTATCAGAGACAATTCACAAACAATGTCACGATCTCGAAAGTATTGTGCGATTGTGAAAATTGTTCCCGCCCGTGGGTCTGGTTTCGGTGCTGGAGGAAGGACTGTTGCCCTTAGAAAGCGTGTCGGACAGCTGTCGTTGAGGCACAGTACGTCCCTAGATGCTGGCGAGCTCATTACCCCTAGTTTGTGTAATGGGAAAGAGCGTGAAGGGCAAGAAAGTGGATTGCGAGGTACATGGATCAATCAAGATCACCGATCTGGTTTCTCGCCCGAAGTTGCGGGCAGGAACGCAGGAAGCGAGCCAACCTCGGCAGCGGCACGAATAAACGTCAGCATGCCACAGAGTGCGTAGCCTTGTCAAGTGTTGAACTGTTCTCTCTTGTCAAAGGAGGCTGAACGGTCTTTGCAACTGCAGACACACAAGATGCGTTGACACTGTCTCAGCTTGCCAGGCCTCCCAGGAGCCTCAGGCTTTGAATCTGACATGGCAAACAGCTTTACTGATGTTAATTCTGCAACAGAGGCTGGGCAGACTCGTGCAGAGTAAGAGTTTTGGCTCTGTTTTCAACATTGACAATGACAGCCACACGTAATGATCTCGAGGGCTGCTCATGAACAGACAACAGAGCTAAGTCTACTCTGCATGTGCCTGGCTGATCTGCATTGAGTGCGGGTCTGCAGCCAAAACTTAAATGTTGGGGGTCTGGTTGCAGAATCGGTCTGCATGGTTGACCTTCAGAGCTGGACATTGTGCAACCCAAATGAATCTGCTTCAGCAACGTCAGAACAGTAGCAGTGGACAAGGGTGCAACCCATCAAGCAGGAGATGCATGGTCTGCGGTGGACAGCAAATGCGCCGTGCGGCCACCCCAAAAAGACTGCACATGCACAGTCAAACGCGCTTCACTCTCATGACTGGCTGTTGCTGTGATGTGTGAGCAAAGGCACAACATTTGGTGGCACAAGACTGAACGCTCAATTAATAGCTGAAGGCAGTCTGCATGTCTTTCTGCTTGCATGCGTGAAGCGGGTGCAGTAATGACAAACAACATTACCAATGTGGCTTGCTGCTGCATACACTGCTCATGGGAAGGCCACAAACAGCTTGTTTACGTGCAGTTGTGCAGAAGCGTTAACGCTCGCTGACCCTGGCAAGCCGGCTGTGGGAAACACCTCTGACTGGCAGAAGACTATGGCAATATTGTTGCAGTGGCTGCAGCGCAAAGCTGCAGTGATGCTCACGGCCTGCGGCTTGCCTGTGTCCTTTGCAAAAACCAGCTTGGCTTATCGCTGGCTTCTGTGCAGCTTCAGATACTCCCTTACACAGGACTAGGACACCGGTGCACCCTGCCAATGCCCACAGCTCTGGCAAGCAATATATGGAAGACAAAAGAAGCCTCAATGCCAGTTGCTCTGACACCATATGCATCTGAGTTGACTAGATTGACTTGAGTTGAGCTTGCCTGCGCTGATCAGCCCACAAGGCAGTCGACCATGAGATCTTTGACCAGCTGTCAAAAATTCGTTCTTGAATATGTTACGTCATGCCATTCGATCATACCAGAGAACCAACACTGGAAACAGTTTTAGCTGTTAGCCAACTCAGCCATCTGCATTGCTCAGCATGCTGCAAGGACACTGCTACAGTTGATAGTAACTACCTAGTCTAGCTGCCACAAGCAATGATATTCAGCAACTGTTCTGCCACCTGGTGCTGCACACCAGTACTGCATGCTGACTCAAGTCAACAAGCTTATTTGTACAACTCATGTCCTGCTTAAATGGTCTGCATACATCTGCTGCCATACATGACACATGTCAATTTCCTAGCTTTCTAGCTACACCAGGTTCAGCTGCCTTGAGCTCATATATATAGTACAGAAACTCTTCACGACATCAAGAATTGTTCAAAATATGGTGTATGATATAGGTGAAGGTCTTGGCACCAGCACAAGATGTCACTCAACAAGCCAAGGTCAATGCTGGCAGATTATCTACCGTACTCAACTCCACCATGAATCCTCAATGTCAACACTGTTCATGAGAATAGAACGCACTGCAATGTCATCAAAGGCCTGCTTAATCCACTGTCAGTGAATGCTCTCCAAAGAATGCATTGTAGTGCAGCAGAGATTGTCTGGTAGCTAAGTGGCAGATGAAGATTGAGGGGAGGTATTAAAGCTGTGAGCGTCAGAGATGTGCAAAAAGAATCCCCATATAATGCTGGGGTAAATTAAGCAGAGTGTTGATTCATCCAACACTCAGCTGGGCCTCATGCTGTTGAGATAGGCATGTGACGGCCTGTGGCAACCTTCTCAAGACTTTCACACAGTCTGAGCTGCTTGATTATTCGGCCGTGGGAGATGGTCTTGTCTGGGGTAGAGTTTTGAAGCTTTACCCTGGTGATCTCTAGAGGCTCTTCATTGTGGTGAGAGCCCGCTGAGCATTGCCAGTGTACACAATGCCAGCTGAACGGTGGAAACAGGAGGGACACTCTACTGTCTTGACTTCTGATAGACCTGACACCAAACTTTGAAGTAGTCGACATCCTATGCTTGTTGTATTGACCCATCATGCTGCTGCTATGTATACCATTGATATTGTTGGGCTTGGCTTTGCTTGGTGAGGCAGCAGAGCCTGTATGACTGGGCTGAGCCTCAGTCATTCCGCGCTTGCAATCTAGAAACTTTTTGGACCTGTCAAACACCACTGTCAGTCAGCAAGCCTGTTGTTCTTGAAGCAGCATTCATGATACACAAGAGAAGGCTGGATGTATGTTGCGTGCAGCAGCACTGCAATGTCCAAGACTGCAAGGGTACACTCAAGCTTTCCATGCATACAAGTGATGCACTAAATCAACCACTGCTGGGCTAGTGAAAGATTGATGGTGGTGGAGGAGAAGACTGTGTTGGATGAGCTGTATAGCTGCAGCGCCTGCACAGGCAGTGTACAGAGCAGACTTGTCTCATGTGCGCATGCTGACGTCAGCAGTGCAAAGTCAATTTGACCTCTTGCAATGGTAGAAAGGCAGAATTGGTGTGATGAGCAGAGTCATGCAATGCTATACCTGTGTCTGGTGGCAGCCCCACAAAGTGCTGCCCCAGAAGGGCGATGCTGCTGCGATACACTGCGCTACCGCCCTGTGGTGTCAATGCTTTGCTCAGCTGCTGTGACAGCTGTGCAATGCCAACTGCGTGATTGGCCCTTGAGGGCCAGCTGATGAAACCAAGGAGAGCATGTGGTCTCTCCGAGGGCGCTGCTGCTGTCAAAGACTGCGATGCCACCCTTTGTCGCTGATGTTGGCCATTGAGGGCCGGAGATGAGTCTAGGAGATCCAGCATGTGGTCTCTCTGAGGGTCAAAGACTATGCTGCTACCCTGTGTCGCTGCTGTTGGCCATTGAGGGCCGAAGACAAACCTGAGAGATTGCTGAAGTCTTTCTGAGGTCGCTGCTGCTGTCAAAGACTGCGATGCCACTCATTGTCGCTGTTGGTGGCTGCAGAGAGCCAAAGATGCAACTAGGAGGTTCAGCCTGCGGTCTGTTTTGAGGGCGGCGCTGCTGTTAAAGACTATGCTGCTGGTACCCTGTGTCGCTATTGTTGGTCGTTGATGACCAAAGATGCAACTAGGAGGTCCAGCATGTGGTCTCTCTGATGGCGCTGCTGTCAAAGACTGCGCTGCCACCCTGTCTTGCTATTGTCGGCTGTTGAGGAAAAAGTCGAGTCTAGAAGGTCCATCATTGGGCCTGTCTGAGGATGCTTGCTGCTGTCAAAGACTGCGCTACACCCGGTCTTGCTGTTGTCAGCCGTTGAGGGCCAAAGTCGCGTCTAGAAGGTCCAGCATGTAGTCTCTGTGAGGTCGCTGCTGTCAAAGACTGTGCTGTCACTGATTCTTGCTTGCTTGTGACCAATGAGAGATCTTACAGTCTCCAGCCTCTTGATGTAATGCTGTGTACTGCCATGGCTGGGCTGCTACAATGCCCCCTCTCTGCCACAACACTATGGAGGAGCTGTCAGTCCTCACACCATTGATCCCTCAAAAACCTGGACAGGAACACCATGTTGGTCAGCAGCACACACATGATGGGTCCTTGCATCAATCTGTGTCCTTGTGTGGTTGCCTCAAGACGTCACAACAATGTGCAGCACAAGACAGTGCCGCCAAGTGTGACCTTGCGCAAACTGCATGCTTTTGCAAACATAATGCAAATGCTAGTCAGAGCAAGACTGCATGCTCAATGCATAGGCATCACTGCATTCATGTCACATGCATGCCAAACGGCCCAGACATAAGAGCGCAGATGCCTGGATATGAGCTAGACATGAGAGCGCATGAGCGGGACAAAAGCCAGACACAGAGTTACACATGAGTAGGACATGAGGGTGCACACAAGGCAGCACGAATCAAATATGAGTGTGCACTAACATGCACAATGGCCAAGCGACATACCTGATTGAATAGACCAGAATCACCACCAACAGTTTTAGCAGCTCTGCTTCTGCTGGCTGTGGCTGAACTTCTTGAGTAGCCTTGATGCCGCAAAGGCGGCAGCGCCGACAGCCACTGCCATGAGGCCTGACACAGAGTCCAGGCTGGTGCTGAAGGTTGACTCATACTCCCCTCTGAGCCATGCCTTGGTGTCAAAGATGTCCTGCAGCATAGCAGAGCCACACTGAGCAAGCATAGGTTTCCAATACAGATTGAAATGCTTGTGAGCGTGAGTGCTGCAAGTAAATCAACACACAGCATCAACAGCATCCAGAGGGGCCTCCTCAAAAGCAGCAGGCAAGTTCACATCTGGTGCCTCTTGGACAGCATAGGCCTGCAAATATATCAAAGTCAATAAAATCACATGACAGGGCATGTAAGAGCATGACCTTAGACCATGTGGTCATGGTCAATACATTCACCATATCTTGATTCAGTCAAGGTTGACATCAGAGCAGTTGAAACGCATACCAGCTTGGCTGAAAGGCAAGCTTCGACAATTCAGCACAGGCAGAACGACTTCCTGCAAGCTTGTACAATGCCCTCATGCCGTGCAGTTACCCTTGCATCAGATTTACAAACATCATACATATTTGAGATGTAAGTGGGCTCTTTCATGGCACTGCACCAATGCACGTGAGATATGCAGCAAGAAGTGTGTAAAAATGTGTTGTACATCAATGCGCCTCCCCTCATGATTGCCTCTGTAATTGGCTGCAACTTTCCAGAGATGCTAAGAATATGTTGCACAAAGCTTCACCAGCAACCTGCAGGCAGGTTGATGCAGTTTGTACATCCTCTGGCAGATAATTTGGTCAGCACTCCACCTTCACATGGCAGCTGCACAATGTGACATCACAAAAATTTGTGTCAGTCATATCTCATACCAGCTCAGCTTCCATGCCTGCCGCCACCTCTTCTTCCTCTTGAGGGTCAGTGACCACCTCTGGTTGGCTGGTGGTGGTGTGGTAAGCCAATGACCTCATGGCTTCATTCCGGCGCACCAATGCCTCCCACTGTGCACTGTCAGCATAATCTTCTAGGTGCGATGCGAGCTCGGTAGAACTCTGCCTCTGATGGGGTACCGGTGTCAGCATGCCCCCTGTGTAGTCATGGCCCTGAAAGACATCAAGAACCTCAGGGCAGATGCAGGATATGAGGTGAGATGAGATGCATCTCAGCTTGGCTGAAACACCAGCTTCAACAACTCAGCACAGGCAGAAAGTTTCCTGCAAGCTTGTACAGTGCCCACATGCTGTGCCTCATGCTGTGCAACCAGCCTTGCAGCAGATTTGCAAACATCACCCATATTTGAGAGGTAGGCAGGCCATTTCATGGCACTGCACCAATGCATGCCAGAAGTGCAGCAAGAAGTATGCTGGAAAATATTGTGCACAAATGCATTTCAGTGAATGTGCTTTCCCCCACTGCAAGAGGATCCTGAGCCCCAGAAACACCATTGCTTTGATACAAAGAGTGCTTCAGGCGGCAAATGTGACACATAAAGTGCCTCTGTAACCGACTTTCCTGAGATCCTAAAAACATGCTGCAGCACAACAAATCTTCACCAGCAGCCTGCAGGCAGGCTGACGCAGTTGATACATCCTCTGGCAGAGATTTTGGTTAGCACTCCAGCTGCACAACACAACATCAAGAAGAAATGTGTCAGTCAACATATCTGCCGTACCAGCTCAGCTTCCATGCCTGCCTCCACCGCTTCTGTGCCTTGAGGGTCTGTGACCACCCCTGGTTGGCTGGTGGTGGTGTGGTAAGCCAATGACCTCATGGCTTCATTCCAGCGCACCGATTGTGCACTGTCAGCATAAACTTCTAGGTGCGCTGCGAGCTTGGTAGAACTCTGCCTCTGATGGGCTACCGGTGTCAGCATGCCCCTTGTGTGATCATGACCCTGAAAGACATCAAGGACCTCAGAGCAGATGCAGGATATGAGGTGAGATGAGTACCACATCAGCTTGGCTGAAACACAAGTTTGACAAGACAGCTGAATCAATGTTAGATGACATGAGTGTCACCTCAGCTTAGCTGAAATACAAGATTAACAAATCAGCACAGGCAGAACAGTTTCTGACAGACAATGCCCTGATGCTTTTCATGAAGGCGAGCAGCATGTCCACCAATACAACATGCACTAATGCTGGTGGACCACTCCATGACAATGCACCAGTGTATTTCAGATGCAGCAGTTGTGTGCATGCGGCATGCTTGCACGAAAATCAGTTGCTGCTTGCCTGCAGTGCTGTGACAGCTGCAGTTGCAGAGCGTCTCAGCCTTCGGCACAACCATAGCCTGTACAGCCGTTGAACCACAATTGCAGCTGTTTTACAGTTCAAGAATTGTTGCCGCGATCTGTGGCCTCTGACCGCAGTCTGGATCTTCACAGCTGCAGCTTTCAGGCACACAAAGCGCTGACGCTGCAGATGGCATCTGTAGGCAGCTTGGAGCTTGAGGGCTGCCTTCTTCATCAGTTGGAAGCGCTGGCGGGCCTTGTATCCTAACCAGGCAGCCTCAATCTTGTCAATTGCTTTGTATTTCCGCAATCTCCGAGGGCGCCGTTGCTGTCTGAACAAGGCCAGTTCAGCACGCCACCTGAGGCGTCTCTCACTGACAAGATACCTCCTCACAGCAGCCTGGATCTTGGTGGCTGCAGCCTTCATCACCAGGAAGCGCTGCCGGGCCTTGTATGTTTTCCAGGCAGCCTGAATTTTGTCAACTGCATTATACTTGCGCAGTCTCTGAGGCCAATGCTGCCTGAACAAGGCCAGTTCAGCACGCCACCTGCGTCTCTCACTGCCAAGATACCTCCTCACAGCAGCCTGGATCTTGGTGGCCGCAGCCTTCATCACCAGGAAACGCTGCCGGACTATGTTGCCTCTGAATGCAGCCTGAATCAGAGCAGCAGCAGAGCACTGCTGCTGCTGGAACTTCTGTACGTCCAGCTGCAGCTGAAGCCAGCCCTGGTGGGACAACCGGCTCTTGCAGCCAGGCTGGACCAGGGCAGCTGTTATCTTCATCAGCAGGTAGTTGCGGCGGCAGAACCAGGCTCTCCAGCGGGCTTGTATCTTGACTGCTGCTGCCCTCAGGCCTTGCAACCGCTGTCGGCACAAGTGGCCTCTCAGGGCTGCCTGGATAGTAGTGGCGGCGCTTGGGATCAGCTTGGGGTCATTTATTTTGAAGCCAGCAAACCATAGGTCTTCAACGAAGCCTCTTGTGCGCTGGGTCACATGTGGAGTCCCTCTCACAAGGGGTGCAGAAAGGCTCTGAGGCTGCAAGGCATTACTACGGTGGACCTTCATGCACATTGCAAACAGGTACTGGCAGACGCGTCGACTTTCAGCAATGTGAATGCCAGCCGATGATTTGGACAGCCAGACATCAGCAACATTTATTTACGATGCAAACAAATTGAGGTGGGTATACGCAAGAAGGGTTTGGTATCAGGCAAACACTTCAGTAGTACCACTAGTGCGCTGTTTGTAACAGTACAGGGGGCACTGCATTATGGCCCAGCCTTATGACAGGCTCAGCAGAGGCACCATGAGGCAAATCAGTTCCCACAAGAACATTCGCCAGGCTGTGCCATAAGGTGCATCTACAAACGCATTGATCTGTGCAGCGTATGCTGCAGCGGTGCTTTGACATAAGTTATCCAGAATTGATCTGAGTTGCCAATGGGCTTTGTTATGAGGGAATATCTTTGTAATGAACAGCACATCTTGTGGAAACCTCATCAAGACCCTAGAGTGAATGTATGAAACTTAGATGCACTCAAACACAGCCAATGGTGGCTGGCTGCAGTTTGTTGTCACTAATTAGACGCTTCCACATAGTCCAAGAACACACCTGTGCTTGAGGTGCTTCTTCATTGTTGCCTGACATGAAGACAGGCTCGGACACAGCACCAGGAGAAGGCCTCTTCAGAATCCTTAGCTGCGGTACCTATGAGCATGACCACAGCTGTGAGTGCATATGTATCCACAGATCTGTGTAGCATACGCTGCAGCAACGTCTTCTTACAACGTTACAGGCACTGATCATCCAGAGGTAAGTTGAGCCGCAATCAGACTGAGGTGGCATCTGATACCAAGAAGGATCAGAGGATCACCTTGCACAACTCGCAACCCAAATCAAAGCCACCATGTTCTGTCAGCAAGGCCTGTCCTAGGTATGATGGACAGCAACATTTTGAAGCAAAGCAATGACTGATTGAAAAGTGGACGTATAGTCATAGAGCACATACCTGAGTTGGGGGCACAGCTGCAAGGTTGCCTGGCCTGCCAGTGGGCTCAGAAGCAGCATGATGGTCAAACCGTGCTGAGGTACTCTGCTGAGGTACCTAAACGTATCAAAAAGATAGACAACAGCAGTTATCTGTGTAGCATGCATCGTAGCATGACTTGCAACAGACATTGCTCACAGATTGAGATGCCTTCTGACAGATTGAGATGCCTTCTGACAGATTGAGATGCCTTCTGACAGCAAATAAAAGGTTGACTGCATGGGACACAACAAATGATGTCCATTCAGGACATCAAGCCCCTCAGTAAGTTCTCGCATGATCAGATGCACAGCACGCAAATGCAGCAGCATGGACACAACAGCAATGTGTTCTGACTGAAGGTGCATGCATGGCCCAAGTGCGTACCTGTGCAGCCTCTGCTCCATTGCCTGGCCTGATGACAGGCTCAGCACCAGCACTGCAGATAGGCCTCCTCAGAATCCTCACCTGGGGTACCTGTGCATGTCAGCACAGCCTTAAAAGTTGTGAGGTGCACATACAGATGCAGTGATCTGTGCAGCATGCACAACAGCAGCCCTTCCTCCTCACAAAGGCCACAGCTGGCAAAGACTGCTAATGACATCCAATGGCAGCATTGTTTGCGTTCCACAAATACCAGCAGAAAAGTGCATCGCCTTGCATACATCCAATGGAGAACTAAATACCAAATGAGCTGTATTCACCATATTGCACCCTTGTGTAAGAGTAAAATACTGAGAATTTATGACACAGGAAATTGATTGTCTGGGACAGCAGCAACACTGCTGCTGGGTACAGCAAAAGAACTTCTGCATATATCCAATCAAGCTGCAGAATCACAGCCTTTGACATATTGCAGAAAGTCAGTGAGATATGGTCTCTCTGGGTGTGAGAGTGAACTGTCAAGCTTTGCACAACAAGCATTGGGCATTGGTACTTACCATATTTAGCTCCAGGGATGGATGGTTGCTCTGTTGTGTGCCCTTTGGTGACAGGAGCAACACAGTGTCTTCTGGGACGACCTTCAGAATGTCGAGTGGTTTAGCCCTGTGCAGTGAGACTCGCAGTGGGTTTCAGCATCACCAAATTTTGCAAATGGCACTCAGGAAGTCATTGGACTCTTTTGCAAGATGCACAAAACATGCCTTTGCAGACACAGCATGGA
>JAABUK010011734.1_pt1 | contig 11318 bp, 13 predicted proteins | sample 5559141 | NCBI WGS metagenome assembly JAABUK01 (sample SAMN10711869, study PRJNA513367) | rock metagenome | isolation source: Antarctica rocks | place: Antarctica: Victoria Land, Pudding Butte nord | collected 2016-01-03 | reverse complement strand
CTCTCTCTCTCTCTCTCTCTCTCTCTCTCTCTCTCTCTCATTTCGCACTATTACCCGCAGACAAATCCGATTGGCACACTCATCAGTTTGTCAGGGTTCACATACTCTGGCACATCCATCAGACTTGAGGCTGGACAAAGGATGTAAAACGCTTCTCTCTCATTGTAATCGCTCTCTCTCTGGCCATGAGATCATTTTATGCGCAGCAAGATCATATGCAGGTTTTCAAGTTCGTTCTAGACTGTCTTGATGTTTTACACATTTGACCGTTGTCTTCTTCTATACGTGGTCAGACTGCTGGCTGGCTAAAGCATATTGTAAACTCTCTCTGGCAACCGTTCTGCGGTTTCGCAAGACGCAAGCAGACACGGCGCCGCGATACCAGACCAGGAGCAGGACCAGGAGGGACGGCGTAGCTAACACCGCCATGCCGCAGTCAGGTAGGCGTGCTATCACAGGTGACATGCTGTTGGATCTTTCGAATATCGAGCCGCTAATGTGCTGCAGACTGGGCGAGCTTGCCACCCAGCGTGTGCGAAGAGATTGCTACGACATGGAGACCTTTTATGTCGGTGGTGCCGCATGCAAAGCTTGGCAGAGCGTGATCAGCCAAGAGGGGTGGGTCCAGTGACCATGAAGTTTGGCTATGAGGATGGGGATGCCACTAATACTATTACTACTATTGTTATTATTATTATTATTATTATTATTATTGTTGTTGCTATTAATATTAATATCATTATCAGTATTATTACTATTGTTTTTGTTGTTGTTGTTGTTGTTGTTGTTGTTGTTGTTGTTGTTGTTGTTGTTGTTGTTGTTGTTGTTGTTGTTGTTGTTGTTGTTGTTGTTGTTGTTGTAGTTATTGTTCATGGTGAGCTTATAGCTTACTCTCCTTCAAGTGAGACAAGACTTGTCCTGCACGTACCTAGCTCATCATGAGCTGCAAAGCGTCGTTGTTATTATTGTAATTGGTCATGGTGAGCTTACAGCTTATTTTCTTTCAGCACTCCTTCAGCATCTCCTTAAGCACTTTGCTTAAGCAAGGCCTGCATGCAACACACACCTTCTTAGCAGCGTTGAGACCACTGAAATGCTCAGTCAAAGCATGTAGCAATCACGGCAACTTCAGCTTGCAACAGGTGAATCTAGTATTTCTGAACGATGCAGTAATTGCTCCATAATTCCTTCCTGTGAGGAGCCAGGCAGCACTTCTGATGCATGAGATGCAATGTCAGCTTAGCCTGTATGCAACCTGACCCTAGACAACACAGAGGTGTGATGGGTGGACAATGGTTGTAAGTGATGTTGAGTCAACATGCTGGGCAGCCCAGTATAATATTTGGCTTCTCATGAAACTGATGCAGAAAGGTGTAGGTTTTTCTCTCTCTCAGGTCACATGATACATCCTGCAACTGTACAGCTTGCCACAATCGAAGCACATCTTTGTGGTGAGAACAGGTGGCAGCAGCAAAGGCACCTCAAGTGTTGGCCCCACGCCGCCGCAAGGCAGTCAACTACAACGAGGCCAAGCTGCACAGGAAGTACGTGACAGACAGTGAGTCTGAAGCCACTGCTGCTCAGGCCGGCTCTGATGATCCTGATGACAGCAATGCTGAAGATGGCCCCCAAAGCAAGGTGAAGGATTGATTGGCAGAGTATATTGTACTATGTTTGGGGATTAGACTTGTCCTGCACATACCTAGCGCACCATGAGTTGGAGAGCGTTTTGGTTATGATTGTTGTTTCATATTCTATTGTATCATGTGTGCCATGGGTAGCTTTCACTACATGCAAAGTGTTGTCAACACATTCAGGTTCCAAAGGCTGCATTCAATCTGGAACACTTCATACAAGCTGATATCCTCTGCCACAATTGTGCTATCGTCAGAGGTTTGTATATATCTTAAGTAGCAGCAGCTGCTGCATGACTGTATTGCCCAAGCAAGTGTATCAGCCACACCTTCACAAAGCTGTTTTACATGAATACAGCTGTTCCGTGTATAGCTCTATACATGTATTGCATCAAGATCAGCCCACAAGTTGCTTGTAATGAACCCGAGCTCATGTCTGAGCATGTGTGCATCTGAACTGCAGGGGAAGGGCAAGAAGGCTGGTGCAGTGCCAGAGGAGGTGGTCCCCAAGTGGACCAAGGCTGATGTCTGAGCGTGTGTGCATCTGAACTGCAGGCAAAGAGCAAGAAGGCTGGTGCAGTGCCAGAGGAGGTGGTGCCCAAGTGGACCAAGGCTGATGTGAGGGCTGTGGAGGACAGGCTGCTAGCACTCGGCCCCCACAGGACTGCTGATGTCCGAGGGCAGGCAAGACTCTGACTCAGCCAGATTTAAACCCCCCCCCCCCCCCCACCCTCTTGTTATCTACACTCTGGGGTGTGAAGCCAGTTGTGACTTATCAGACATCCTGGCTTGAAAGCACAGGTTTATGTGGTGTGCGACAAAATCAAGCTGGTGAGAGTTTTGTTCGAAAAAAAGCCTAATGGTGAATCAAGACTCTGACTCAAGACTCTGACCCAGTGTGACTCAAGGCTCACCAAGCTTTGTGCTGTGCCCTGTGGCCAAAAGTATCACTGTCGGCGCCCCATGCAGTGTGTAGAGCACCTAGCTTATATGAACGCATAGGGACATGTCTTGGTCTGTAAGGTCAGGGTAAACCTGCTCACATGCCTGGCATATGCATTGATAGAATTCTCAAGTAACATCTGTGGTCTGGGAGGAGACACATCAGGAAACACTTCAGACTTCTGGACTGGAGAAGGGGTACCGGCACCATGTGGCAAGTCAGTCTGTTGACCTGGCAGACCACTGTGCACAGCGTTACCTGTATCGCATGCAGCGTTACCTGTGTTGCATGCAGCATTACTTGTATTGCATGCAGTGTTACCTTTATTGCATGCAGCGTCACCTGTGTTGCTCCTCTGCAGGGCATTGCCTGTGACTCATCTGAAAGTAGAGGCGTTGATTGGTTGTGAGTTGTTCCAACCTTGCAATAAGGAAGACTTATGAACAGTCGGTATGGCTGGTGATTGATCCAGGCAAAGTGTGCACCAGAGCTGTGTCTAGCACAAGGCTTCATGGTCATATATCAGAGCTCTCCTGCTACATGTGCTGGCAATCCAAGCAAGATCCACCTTTCTCACAGTTCTGGCTGCTGTCTGCTGGCACCTTTGCCACTGGTGCAAACAACTCGCACATTCTCACAGGCCTTAGCTACTGTCTGCAGGCTGGCGTAGCAGCGTCAAGATCCTTGGAAGAAGTTGCAGAGCTTGAGAAAGCCATCTGCCTGCTCATCCAGCGTGCTGCTGACATGTATGATGCTAAATGTGCCCAGCTGGACACAGACATGGCTGCCACGCTCGCTAAGCTGCAACCAGGATCATCTGATGGCTCATCCCTTGCTGCCAGTTTGAACAGAGACCACAGCATGGGGGAGGCAGAGCGCGCTGTGCATGCTGAGGCCAGCACTTCAAATGTTGGGGATGAGTCGGCTGATGGAGGGAAGACAGCTGTCAGTGCCACGTCAGAGCTGATCACACCGGAAGTGGAGAAGCAGCTTCCCAGATCAGCACGGCGGGTATGATCTTTCTTTCTTGAGGAACTTAAGCTTGCAAAGCAAATCAATTAGTGATAAATGCATGTGCTTTTGGGAACCCTATCAGAGTTCCTCAACCGGATGCATATCTTGCTGACTACAAACTCTGTGCTGTTCAACTTATGACAGTATTGTGGTCACGACATGCCAGCTGGACTAAATTACGTGACTCTTTGAGGTCTGCTGCTCAACAGCATGTGAGCAGTGTCCAATGTGGTATGCTGCTGCAGAAGCAAAGTTCGGCTCATACTGGCCACTGAATAGATCAGCAATCATGCACAAAAGGACGGCTTTTGTCTTGCATCGCTTTGCCCTTCATGGAGGCATGTGCCTTTGCTGCGCATATGCACAGTCTGAAAAATTGCTATCGCTATCACACCCTGCAAAACTGGCGAATGCTCAGCATGTTGTACAAGGAACATCCTGATGTAATGCTGCAGGCTTTGACATCATCAGAGTTGAGGTCTCGCCTGTCCAAGCAAGGCAAGCGCTTCCAGCAGCAGCTGACTGAGAGAGGGGCCTTGCACCACCTCATGACTGCTGTCCAGTCTGGAGATTCAGATGCCAAGCTCCAACTCTTTGGCATCACCAAGGTACGCATCAGAAGAAATCAGAAGAAGAAAAGACAAGAAGATGCTTTTCAGCGATCATAAGGGGCGCCTCCTAAGGCGGCAGCCGGGAGCTGGGTATGCATCACTATCTGATGCCACACCAATATATCATGTGACACCACTTTTGATAATTTATCTCGACACTAATTTGAATTCCAATTTTACAAGGGGTTTGAGAAACCCTAATTGTTGGACGGGCAATTGGGCGCATCTGCATAGACAACCTTTTGCAGCTGTACTGTTGTGACAAGCAGTGACTGCACTGCTGTCTTTCTTGCTTTCAGATACCTTTCCAGGTCATCAGGTAGTAGACCACCCAATGGGGCAACAACACTCTGACTAGCCACCATCATGCGTACAGACAGACACGTCTCTGATTGCTGCTTGCAGATTCCTGGGCAGCCCAGGGTGCAGGCCCCCTGGTGGGGCCCCAAGGATGACAGGGCTCTTCTGGTGGGGTACTACAGGCAGGGGGGCATTCCTTGGATCAACAAAGCCATCATGTCTACTGTGGAGGGCATTCTGTCAGACCCCACCTTGAACTTTTCAGTCAGGGTGAGCCAGCTGTGTATGCCTTGACATGACACAAAGTCTGCTGCTCCAGGCTGTGGTTTCTTCTTCTTCTTCTTCTTTTTCCTCCTCTTCCTCCTCCTCCTCTTCTTCTTTTTCTCCTCTTCCTCCTCCTCCTCTTATTTATCTTCCTCTTCCTCTTCCTCACATTCTGTCTTTCTTGCTAAGGTCAGCAGGCCTTGCTTGTCACATTCAGCATGGCAGACTCTTGCATACCACATATCATCTTGGATCCTAACCTTGTCAAACTATCCTCAAGAACAGACATTGTGCTGAACACGATGAACAAGATGGGCCAGATTTCTGTGTGACAGCACAGCTTGCAATCTCTGCTGTCGCCGAGCATGCCTTGACTTGAATGGACATGCAAGATGGAACTGCACATACAGCCACTGAGCAATCAGCTCATAACTTGCTCAAGCAGGTACTGCTGCTCTCAAAGATTAGCTCTCATCTCGTCATCATGGTGTGCATGCAGCTCGTGCAGAAGCCGACTCCAGACCCTGACCAAGCAGCTGCTGACTCATCATGGGCAGGTATGGCAGATGCCAACCCTATGGCAGATGCTACTGGCTTGGCCTCAGGCCCTAGCAGCAGTGATGCAGCAAATGCAATGGAGGGCGTGGTGATGAATGAGTCACACAGCAAGGAGGGAGGCTCAAAGGCAGATGCTGCTGCTGATGAGAAGGCAAGTTTTGAGTTTGAATTTAAATTTGTCAGCTGCAGTCTGCCCAACATGAATGCAATCTGGGTTGGCTGGACAATCAGAACGTGACTAGAGCCCCTGCAGTCTAGGGATGTAGCATCTACAAAACTTGCATTGATTTGCTGAGATCACTGCCAGCGTATGTTTAGGACGCTCCCGCCAACCCTCCATATGAGAGAGGGGGGGGGCCAGCACTTTTTGTTCCTTCCCTCCAGAGCCTGCGTGGGGTGGGGCAGAGGGGTTGGCAACGCTCATGGGGGGGCAGAGGGGTTGGCAACAATCATGGGGAGGGGGCAGAGGGGCTGGCAACACTCATGGGCGGGGGCAGAGGGGTTTGCAACACTCATGGCTTCTGCACAGGGAGTCATACACTGAAAGCCCTTGTGCTGTGCTCTGCAGGAGGGTGATTCAGCTAGAGGAAGGCAAATGGAGAGCGCTCAGCAGCGCCGTGGTCCAGAGGCTGAAGAGACTGATGGCCGGTGTGGCTGACCCAGAGAGTGTGAGGCGCCAAAATGAAGCCCGAGCTGAGCAGGCGCACCTTGCAGCCATCCAGAAGGCTGAAAACAACAGGCTGAGGCAGATTGAGAAGCAAAGGTAGGCAGTTTTGGGCCTGAACAGCACAGCTCATTGCTGTTACATGGCCAGCTAAGGAGAGCGCGCATATGTCTGCAGCCAAGAATTTAGTAAGCTAGGTTTCCAGGAATGTAGCAAGCTAGGCTTGACACCTGGGTGTTGACCACAGCTCATTGTTGTTACATGGCCTAAGGAGGGTGCGCATGTACCTGCAACCAGATTTGTAGCAAGGCAGGCTTGGCACTTGATTCTGGGCCCTAACCCACTCCCTGCCTTGTGTTCTGTACACACGGCGTCCGAACGGCTTTGTCTGCTGACACTATCAACGTCAAAAATAGCATGTCACAGTGTGCCGTTTATTGTTATGACTCAGCATCCATTCAGCATAGTAGTCACTGAGCGGTGGTAATACTCAATACGACATATACTCTCCTGATGATGTGTGAGAAGAGATATATGTGCTAATGGGTGCGGGCAAAAACAATTAGCTGGAACGCCTGTAAATTGTTATTATTATTATTATCATGGGTGCAGGCGAACGCGTGAGCAGGCTGCAATGTTCGGCAGCGAGCAGAGAGAAGCAGCAGCGCAGCAGCTCAACCTGCAGCCAGCATCAGACAAGTTTCACACCAGCTTGGGAGAGTCTGATCAGGACAGGCCTGACAGCACTGACAAAGGCAGGAAGAGCTCAGCTGCAATCACAGCCAAAGCAGAGAGAGACCACCTTGAGCGAGAAGCAGCTGGCTCAGCCAACCAGAACGCAGCACAGAAGCAGCCTGGTGTTGAACAGAAGGCTCAGACACACAGCAGCATGGCAGCGCAGCAGCAGAGGTCGGGCAGGCCTGAGGTGGGGGTTGCAGGGCGGCCAGGTATAGATAGGTCTGGAGCGCCAAAGGCAAGCAGCTATGGAGCACAGCAGAAGGAGCAGAGCAGCACCAAGCCGGCAGCGGTTGCAGGTTAGCACTTGCAACCTTCTATAGGCTGGTTTTATTGGTCAGATGCTGAGTACATTGCAGCAGCTGACCAAGAAGGTCAATCTTTGACTGCAAGTATGACATATTCAGAGCTTATCTTGGGCATCTAATGCTGCGATGATCACAGGCAATCGCCTTGCTTTGAGACTTGTGCATGCAAAGCACACAAGGGGTGCTGCCACATTGGCCACAGTCACCTGACTTTTTGTGGATGTGTATGCATGAGGTTAATTCACAATTGTGGGTGTGTGTGCATGAGGTTAACTCACGTAGGGCACTTAATGTGCAGGTCAGGGCAGGGCCATGAAAGACTACATGCCTGCCATGCCCACAGTCAGAGCTGACAGGTCAGGCTCTGAGTCTGGCACACCACAAGACCTGCAGCTCAGAAAGCGTTCCAGCAGCAAGTCTGCCTTCAAGCAGACCACCTTGATGTTTGGGAAGAAGCCCAGACCTACACCCTCTACAAGCAGTGCTGATGTTGTGGACTTGAGTGATCTGTGAGTCCAAATGTGGACACAAAGACACTGGTACTAGACAAGCTGTCATCACAGTACAGCAGCACAAACAAATGCTATGTTTGGCAATCTTGCGATTAGTTAGCTTAGTGCAAAGGTAACTTGGGCTTGTGTATGCTCTATAGCTAGCACACCTTGCTTACGCCGAGCAGAACTCCAAAGGAATGTAGGCAGGGGCTACAAGGAACTAGGACAGACTGTGTAGATGACCGGGTACTTGATGAATTGTCATGATTGAGGGTCTCTTGAGGCCAATCCCCCACAGCTTTTAGTGTTGTGTACAGGATTGAAAGAGCACGCCCAGTGTTTCACAGGACTTTAGTACATGACACTCTCCCTGTTTGTAGCTGCGTTGCAAGTTTCAAGTGCCTGCGACCTTGTATGAATCCAACAGCTGTCTGGCACATATCAATGCTTACAGAAAGGGATGGAGTATACTGTACATAACAACAGATCTCTGGAGATCAACCCTGGCCTTGATTCACAGTATGCATAAACGCTGTACAGTCACGTGGTAGACAAGTTTGGACACTCACAAGAAGAGTGTATCATGTGGGCCTGAAGCCACAAATATCAAGCAGAACACATCCAAAACCAACATAACATTATTGTATCTACAATTTCCACAGATAACAGGATTTTGTCCAATTTTTTGCACTGCATATGACTGTAGTCAAGCAGACAGCTGACCATCTTGTTCTAGCTTGTCTACAATGACCTGTGCTGCATATTCAAGCTCCTTCAAAAGCAGCTCAGTCTGACCAGCCTCATCAGAAATGTCGTACAGAGGCATCATTTTTGCAGTTTCGTCTGCCTGATCAATGGCAGTAACAACACCAGCCTCCCCTTGCAGTTTCCTGAAGCAACAACAGAACTTTCAACAAGATTACAAACATGCAGCATTATTTGGGTGTCTGGAGGTGAGATACTTCAGCATGATGCTCCATGCAGACAAAGCAAAGAAAGCAGCAAAGACTCAGGTGCCATTAGGGTGAAGAGGTTTGACAATGCAACTTACATGATGATCTCAAGATCCTCCAGCTTGAGAGCCATCAGCTCATCCCTGTCCATGGGGATGAACTGCTTGGCAAAATAGCGCATGATGGTGTCATGCACCTTGTTCTCCTGAATGGGTTTTGGCTTGGGAGCATCAACACGAGGCCTGTCTGTAGCGCCAACAGCAGGCCAGGAGCTGTACAAGTCGCGCTCGGGGCTGCATTTTGAGGATACCGAACTTGCGAGGGCATCAATCTTCATGTGCGTAGTCAATACGCTGATGTCAGCTGCTGTGGCTGACACAAATGGAAGGGGCGCAAGAATTGGGACTGCAACCTTCCGGGGCTGCAAACAAATTCCACAGACACTGTGAGCAATACCTGAAATTGTTGACAGAGAAAGGGACCACACCTTTCATTATTCACAAGCAAGAAGCTGGAAAGTAAACATTTGTGAGATTTCAGCCTTTAGCTGAAGTGCTAGTATGAATGTGCATGCCAGCCGAGTCTGGGCTGGCATGCACAGTCAAGTACAGCAGCCTTATGTTGCAAACACGGGCAGCAACTATGCCAGCAGGATCACATATCACCAACATTTGTGCACACCGTGGTGAATCTGCTTGCAGGGACGTCTATGAATGGCAGCGGGTCATGATCTGCCAGCAAATTGTCCTGGTATGCCCTTCCCAGCAAGTCAGTCAAGTATGCAGAGGGGTTCTTGATCCTGCCTGTGCGCCACTGCACCAAAAACCTTTGAAGGGCCTGCACAAGATAACACAGAATCTCACACAAAGCACACGGGTGGATGCTGCGGGTGACAGAATTGTGTCAACACTACACCTGAGTTTGCACAGCTGGCTGTGAGCGTGACAGGTACCCCTGGCAGTCAGGATCCAACTCAAATGAGCTGAACCCTTCCTTTGCCAGCACGTCCAGCAAGTGAATTGCACTGGGACAGAGTGACTTTGTCTCTGAGTATGTGACAGCGCTGTTTGCAGTCTTTGTAGGTGAAAACGTTTTTGAGGCATTGATTAGTGCTGTGGTTAAGAAGGCAGAGGGCTTCTTCACGACACCATCCCGACGCCTGTCGACGAAATGGGCAAGAGCCTGTATACAAGGCAGACAGCTTGTAATATTTGCAAGAGGTGGAACTGAGCTGCGTAACATGTCGTGAGATCGCTCTACTGTAGTCTGCTAAATGAACTTGCTCGCACCTTAGCCTTCACGTCCTCCGGAGAGGTTTCTAGAAAGTGACGACAGTCTGCGTCGAGGTCTTGCCGACGCAGACCCTCATTGTATAGCACGTTAAGCAAACGTGAGCTTTCGCTGACTTGCTGCTTCTTGCCGCGACCTTTCTTCTGAACAACGCTGCAGGACAATCCGAGGTTGACTTTGTATATAAGCCACCAGTTTGTCCAAAAATGGTAGCCTTCCTTGTCCCGATTCAATGTCCGCCGTCCAGATTAGCAAAACCAGACAGCTTATACTGACCTGAACTCCTCGTCCATGGTTTCACAATCAAAACTGCTAGCACTGATGAGCTATAGCGCTCGTATGCGGATTCCGAGCGTCGACTTTGACGAGGCCGAGCTGTGAAGTCGAGCCACAGCAGGGCAAGATGTGCCGCGAAGCGAAGTTCCATTGCCAGCTGGCAGTGGTTATTTCAAATTTCCTCGGGATCATGACATCCCGTCACATTGAACTATGCCCCAATACATGCTGTGTGTCCATGAGCACATTGGTCTCACATTGGTCTCAACGTCTGTACCTTCAGCTCTCATTGCTTCAAGCAGTCCTGGCAATGATCATGTTTGCGTCATATTACGGTAATACTATGCAGGCAACAGAGACAAATGCAAGTGTAAACTGCAATGTTGATACCCGATTCAGATACGGAAGGGGCTGATTTGCTTTACACAGCAAGGAGCATGTATCTCAGGCTGCCTACACTGGAGGCCCTACAGATGTAGCGACTTGGTGACGCCGACGTCACAATTGCTTATTTGCATGTTTACAACCACCACACATTGCAACTACTATTGCTGCGTCTGGTGCTGAAGTGCAAGGCAGCCCAAGCTTCTGGTTTTCAGCAAAGCACACAGCTTGGCAAGGTCCACCAAGTTCAGGCCAAGTTCCAGTGCCTGCTGCATGTACAAGCTTAAAACTTCGTAAGACTCTTCTTTTGCAGATCTGCAACCTAAAATGTGGTATAACGCACACTTTGTCGGGCAAAGGTGTATTAATCTGAGCTGCACTTGATAACATTCGTTGCTGTTACAAGACTCCTGATACCTTTGATTGCTAGAACAGGCATCTTGGGTTGCACAAAACAGGCAATTAGCTGAAAGTTCTGCCTCCTAGCTATGGTGGTGTTGATGTATCCATATGGCTATCTGAGCCACTTGGGATCCAGGCAGCAAGTGCACAAGATCACAAGCGTGGACAGGATGCACGACAAGGACGTGTGGCCATGTAGCATCCCAAAATCTGGTTGTTGCACGGTGGCAACCGCATCAGATGCCGCATCTACAGCAAGCACTTCCGGGCATGCAGAAAGCACTGCTGCAAACTGGGTGTCTACTGCAAAGGGCATGCCACATCCAGCTGACCATGCACAGCTAATCAGGATCAAATCCTCCTCCTGCACACTCAAGTAATGGCTGACATCTCCAGCCATACAGTCCAGCTTGCGTCGCAAGGAAAGGCTCTTGAGGGCAGGGCCCCTGTACAGGGCCAGAGGCACAGGTCCTTTGGGCTGCCTGCTG
>JAABUK010011733.1_pt1 | contig 11318 bp, 18 predicted proteins | sample 5559141 | NCBI WGS metagenome assembly JAABUK01 (sample SAMN10711869, study PRJNA513367) | rock metagenome | isolation source: Antarctica rocks | place: Antarctica: Victoria Land, Pudding Butte nord | collected 2016-01-03 | reverse complement strand
AAGTATCGAGACATGCTGGTGCGTGAAACCATGCACTCACTGTGTAACACAATACCTTCTGAGGCTTACAACACTGATCACTTTGCTGCAGCAAGAAATTGCCAATAGAACTCGAAAGACCCTGGACATTCATCTGGATGACGTTCAGGCGGTGTGTACTGCAAGTTGCATGACTATGCCTGCTGAGACAAACGCATTGTCCAACTACTCTCTGATTTTGCAAGGTTTGGCACAAGGCTTACAACCCAGTCTCAGTTGTGACTCGCAGTATGCAAAAGATGCCAGGTTTCTGAAGAACCTGTTGGACAACACAAAGCGCTACCAGTCACACTTTGCTTCACAAGCAGACAAGTTTCTGGATGTCTCTTCCCCCAATAGCATACGTCCCACAATTCCCATCCTTCCAGACACATTTGATGTGCTCATGAACCAGGCAAGCATGGCAGCTGTACTGTGCAAAACTTGATGCACAATATTGCATAGCTTCACATCCTTTTGTTTGTTTTGCAGCGGCAGCAGGCAGCCAGCACTGCTGAAAACGGCGTCACGGTACAAACCTCCTTGTTTGCTGCAACCCAGAAGATTCAGTCAAGCCATGCACCTTGCAAATTTTGTCCTGTGTGGTGCTGTGCGCTGTGAAGTTTCACTGATTTTGCAGCCTGCTGAAGGCTCAGACATGCCTCCTGAACTTCTGCGACGCTTTGAGGTGGTCTTCAAACCACTGAGCAAGGCCAAACCTGTGCCAATGAGGCAGATTGGTGCAGAGCACGTGGGAAAGCTGGTGTCTGTCAAGGTCATCATCCTCTTGTGCATTTCAACATAGCCTGCAAATTCCTAGTGCCCTCATTGTCAACTGTTCACCCTTTTGCATTGCACACCTCCTGACAGCCATATTTGAAAGTGCAATTTCAGTGACTTTTACCTCTATGTAGGGTTTTCGGTTTAGGGTTATCTATGAGACAGAGCACCAAGCTCTCTGCATTTCAACAGGCTGTCATCCCTTATCAAGAATGCCAGGTGCCAACATGAAGCATCTTGCTGCAGGGCATCTGCACTCATGTCAGTGATGTGAAGCCCCACATTGTGGTGGCTACCTACACTGATGCAGAGACTGGTTATGAGGTATACCAGCAAGTTACAGGTATACATCTTCATCTTATCTTCTGCTGACCTGATATATGCTGTAAAGTGTAGCATCATCCTGCAGCTCCGTCAGATGATCCAGCTGCATGGGTTGTGCATGCTCTGTGGACTTTGCCCTTGCTGGCGTTTCTGCGTGAAGGCTGACGGTCTCTGTGCAACTCATTGTCGTAGCATCCTGTTGGCAGCCGCACTCACAGCTAAGACCAGCTTGCAGCAGCAAAGGTCGTGCTTCTGCATCAGGGCGTCAGTTCAATCCATTGGACACCATTCCAAAGGAGCTGCAGCTGAGCACAGGAGCCAAGGGCCAGCTGACACTGGAAACAAGGGGCAGCCGCTTCATCAAATACCAAGAACTGAAGCTGCAGGAGCTTGCTCTTGAGGTTTGCACACTGCGCCCTGCCGCATCAGCACTACCAGATCTGGTGCACTGTAGCATCCAAGGCAAAGGCTTTGCAAAGCAGCCGCTGAAGCTCAGCAAAGTACTGAGCATGCCCATCATTACTTCTTTCACCTAGACTGGCAGTGGTATTGCGAATCTAGCTTGACGCTTGTTACTTCATTACAAAATTGGTGTCAAATAGGCAAAGCAGCATCAGCATCTGCCTCATGATTGACTAGAGAGAGATGACCTGTGACACTGTGATGGCAGGTGCCTCAAGGGGCCACCCCTCGCAGCCTGCACTTGCAAATGAAGGGTGAGCTGACACGCTGTGTGAAGCCTGGGGACAGTGTTACCATCACTGGCATTCACCTTACAGAGCCTTACACAGGCTTCAAAGCCATGAGGGCTGGCCTTCTGACCAGCACCTACACAGAGGCCATGCATGTGGAGCACAACAAGCAGAGCTATGCTGACCTGCAGCTCAGTAGTGACAAAGACTCCTTCCTGTCTGTAAGTGTTGACCAACAGCATTGTCTGGCCTGCTGAACTTTCTTGTGCCACCGCCGGTCTCATGTGCAGCCCTTTATGTGTTCTGCAGCCTGCCATAAGACTAGCAGATTTGTTGTGTGCTGTTCAAGCAGATTGGCAATTCTGTCACACGTTTGCTGCCCATGACTCTTAGTCAAAGTGTAATGAGACATTCTCAGCTATGTCATGACAGCTGTTGGACTGGGTATTCTGTTCTCCTGCTGCCTGAAATTCCTTTCCTCCTCAAGTGTGTGCAAGAGACCCACTGGCAGGATGATATAGGTCCCATGAAAAGACACCTGAGTCGTTTCTCTCACTATTGCATGCGTTGCTGCAGGAGTTGTCAGAGAGTGAGGATATCTATGGTCGGCTGTCAGCCAGCATAGCTCCTGAGATCTTTGGTCACGAGGATGTGAAGAGGGCTCTGCTGCTGCTGATGGTTGGCGGGGTGACTCGCCATCTCAAGGATGGCATGAAGCTCAGAGGAGATATCCACCTCTGCCTTATGGGTCAGCTCACTTTTGTCTCTCATTCAGTCATTCATTCATTCATTTGATTTCAAGGTCTTTGGGCCAACCATGACCATGACCCTAAACTCTAAATGCCAATTATATAGTTTCAGAACTACACGTCTCAGCATGCGTCATCTTCCTACTGGTTGATGATCTTGCTGCTACAGGCCAATATGCAGTATGCTTTGTACTTCTGCATATGCTGATGATGCCGGGTGCCTGCTTGCCTAATGCAGCTCATACTGCTGACACCACAGCAAAGCAGCTCTCAAAGTAATGTCTACCATGCATCTTGCAGAACTTGCTGGGTGGCTGCATTCTCTGGCAACCGACATATCTGCACTGGCTGCTGATCACGCTCAGTGCGAGTGTATCAGTTGTTAGCTGGCTTGGGATCAAGCTGTGCTTCTGTATGCGTCATGTACGCAGTAGCTGCATTACCACATGCAGGTGACCCTGGAGTAGCAAAGTCACAGCTGATCAAGTACATAGCACACATATCTCCAAGAGCAGTTTACACCACGGGCAAGGGTTCCTCAGGTGTTGGCCTGACTGCCGCAGTTCAGAGGGATCCTGTCACATCTGAAATGGTAAGGGCTTCCCCAGCTCTGTATTGCAACTGGAATGCAATGCTTACAGGCACGCCCAAGTGCACAAGACAACGTTGCAGGACAGTGCAGGCTGACAGTAGCCAACAGCATTTGCGATGCAACATGTGTATTTATCTCAGCAAAGCTACAGCATACGTACTTGCCTGGACAGGACCACCTTGTGATGCATATGTGTGCAATGGTAGGTGTTGGAGGGCGGAGCGCTGGTGCTGGCTGACAAGGGGATCTGCTGCATTGATGAATTTGACAAGATGGATGAAGGGGACCGCACAGCCATCCATGAGGTGATCTTACACACTGCACCATGATGTTGCACATGCCATCAGCTGATGCTGGAACTGTACACCAAGCAATACTAGCTCAGCTTGTGACGCTACCGCCGGCTAGACAGATGTATGGCTGATCTGGCATGTCTTTGAGCCATCAGATAGACTGATGCCTGTCAGCATTGCTGTTGCATGCTGTGCTGTATGGCTGTCTTATGCATGCAAGGCTGTTCTGTTGCAAGACCTGAAGAGCAAGGTATGGCCTACATTATCAGGCACACTACTGCCTCCCAATCTCTCTACCAAAGCTGTTGTTGATGACTTGACCTGAGATTCATTGATGATGCATGGAGGTGAGGCTGTTGACTGATGGTGACTGATGTGTGAAGGTGATGGAGCAGCAGACGGTGAGCATTGCCAAGGCTGGCATCACCACCACCCTGAACACACGCACCACAGTCCTGGCTGCAGCCAACCCAGCCATGGGACGCTATGATGTGAAGCGCAGCCCCACAGAGAACATCAACCTGCCCGCTGCCCTGCTCTCTCGCTTTGACCTCATGTGGCTCATACTGGACAAGAAAGATTCCGAGGCTGTGAGTAGCTGCATACCTGCATGGCCTGTGGGTGTTACTGACACAGTCAATAGTAGCAGGTTGCTCACACTTGCCGTCCCACTACTTCACTGCCTGCACCAAAGTGCAGGCTCACCTATGTTACATTCAGCCTTGCTCTGACATGAGAGCAGGGCCTGCCTGGAACAGTAAGGCAGGTTGTCATCATGTCATGTCATGTCATGGTATGATACACATGATATTTGCTGTGCACATGGGGCCATGTTTTGCATGTGGACTCAGGGCCTCTTTACAGGCCTGCTTGACTGGGCAGATGCACTGGCTTGATGCACAGTTGTGGGGCTGCAGGACCGTGCCCTGTGCAGCCATGTGCTGAGCGTGCACCAGACAGGCCGTGCCCCAGAGCGCACAGATGCTGTGGAGCTGCTGGATGCAGCAACCCTCAGGTCTTACATTGCCAAGGCCAAGCAGTTCAACCCTTACATACCTGAGGACCTCACAGGTGTGCATGCCTGTCAGCAGTGTGCTTTCATGGAAGGCAGCAACCACATGTCATGGGTTGCCTGCCTCGTGCCGTGTGTGCAAAGACTGCTGGAAAGCAGCAAGCATGTGAGCATTGTGAAGAACTAACTCAGCCAGTGTTACCCTGCTGACTTACAAGCCACAAAATGAAAGTTTTGCAATAAGCATGCTTGGTTAAACAGAGCACCTATACCAGCAAGTAACTTCTGACATGTCAGACACACGCCGCAAATGCTAATCATGCTGCGTCTGCTATATCAAAGCATGACTTGGCACTGGGCAGATCTGCAAAGAGCAGATGCGTGACTGGGAGTGTGCAGTGCAGAGTACGTGGCAGCGGTGTATAGTGAGATAAGGGCAGATGAGGTGGCTTCAGAAGTGCCCCACAGCTACACCACTGCCAGAACCCTGCTGTCCATACTGCGCCTTTCACAGGCTCTGGCCCGCCTGCGCTTTGCAGATCATGTTGACCAGGTCAGTCTACACTGCTCCATCACTGTAATTACATATAGTGTATTTTTTTAACATGTAGGCGCTGCACTGCTGCTGTACACAATGTTATTGTGCCCAGCTGCGCACACACAAATGCACTGAGTGCACCAGAAGTTTTGCGTTCATTGCTTGTTAGTGATATTTTTCCTACATCACTGATACCCTGTCTTGTTATGATCTGTGGCAGGCAGATGTAGATGAGGCGCTGAGGCTCATGCAAATGTCCAAGATCTCATTGCATGATGATGAGGGCAGACGAAGAGCAGTAGAAGACCCGATCAGCGCCATCTATGGGCGGATTAGGGAGGACATCTTGCGAAATGAGAAGAATACATACAGCTGGGAAGAGGTTGTGGCGCTGTGTGGTAGCTACACAGTAAGTACACTGCACACGGTGTTCTATTTGTGTGCAAACTCATGATGTACATAATCACAAAAGCCCTATATGTGGCATTGATCGTTCCCCGATAATCTCTAATACTGATCATCTGGATTTTAGCGATGCCTATAAAGAGAGAAGCTTTGCTGCTTGATCATCACGTTCCAGGTTGACGTGATGGCTGTGCTGGCTTTTGACATTGGCAACCATGATATCACGACTGCTGCATCTGCTGGTGTCTTTGGGCTAAAGATGCCAGGCTGCAGTCTTGCTTGCCCAACATTTGCTGACACACAAATGACGCTTTCTCTGAAACGGCAACAAGCTGCAAACGTGCCTTGTCCATTTTCAGGCTGACCAAATAAAGCAGACTCTGGAAGATTATGCATCCAGCGGGGTATGGAACCTGGAGAGAGATGCAAGAGGAAACCCGTCGATTGTGCTAGGTCAAGATGACATGCGCAGATAGCATGATTTGTGCAGCAGCTTGCCCACTAGCTGGTGCTGTTTCTGAGACATGCATGTGCACTGTATTGACTTCCATTGCATACAATGCCTAGGACTTGATAAGCCCATTTCATTTGAATTTGCATATGGTTTGTTACTATGCCCTTGTTTGCACTGTTCCAGCAAAACCAATCACTGGAGCCAACTCCACTATGAGCTCTCAGCATTTCTGGTGTATGCTCGAAAGCAAAGTGCTGGACTGTAGACAAGCCATCATGTGCTGATGACTGTTGAAATCAAGTTTGGGAGTTAAGCATGGCCAAATCATCTTCCCCAAGTATGCACTTTCTGCAGCACACATGCTTCAGGCTCAGGACCCCCCCCCCTGCTGTGTAGTGCATAGGTGGGATGACCATCATGCTGGCAATGCAGCTCATTCACCAACTCGGCAGCTGCCTATGTCATTGCCTGCCTGCAGTAAGAAGGCTGTCCGTTTTGCATAGCTTTGCAGACATTTTCTTAGCGGTATGATTCTGATGACCATTTCCCAAATATACACTTGTCAGCAAAGCTTGCAAGCTAATTGGTACCGTCCAGATCAGTGTTACACATGATAAACTGTGCATGTGTTTGCTTGTTGGAGGTAGTTTACTGCAACAGGGGCTGGCCAAATGCGGATGTATTGCAAGCTGTTAGCTGTCAGGGAATCTGTGGCTGAGGCTAGGAGGGTTGCCAACAACAAGCTCAAGCACAATGCACGATGGTCTTTGCAGAAGGGGTATGCAGGCAAATTTGCTATGACTGAATCAGATGTTTAGTACATGCACAGCGTCACTCCATAAATGTGTTGCTTTGTTTTGACAGCAGACGGTGCTTCTGCTGACAAGACCAGTTGCATGGTATGCTAACGCTGTAGAACGTCCTTTGTCATACAGCGCTACTGGACTTAAGTTGGTTGAGCTGTTAAATGGCATTGCTGCAAAAGGGCATCATGGTACTCAGGAGTACTTTAGGTCCTTTGACTCATGTAAACAGTGCACTGGAATTCCTCTTCACATTGGGTTGCATGACTTACATCAGTGCTCAGAAGCGTCCAGCTGTCAAGTTGCGCAGGCAAGCTTTGCATGCCTGGCGACCCTTGTAGATCAACGCATTGGTGAAGAATGCTGTGTTTTTGATTCCCTGCCGTCCTTTCATGCATGGCATGGAGGTTCGGTCTACCCTGACGCAGCATTGTTCCAGATGTCTCTGAATCGGTGGCATTCAGCCTACCTGTGTGAATAGGCGTGACTAGGATGACACCATTCGACACAATATGTGCTCATTAAGCCATGAAATTTCCAATTAAAGCCGGGGAAACAGTCACATCGCATGCTCACGTGTTACACGTGAGCCTCAAGGCCCTCGTGAAGACAGTGGCAGTGTCTCGCAGCGGGCACACGATGACGCATCTCCAACGATGAATGCTGATACCCTGCGTTGAGCTCAGCTATGTACCGTCGCCAGACCATATTGCCTTGAGCTAGCGAACCCTGTTATCACTCACTAGGTGCTGGCTGAAGAACGTTAACACATGTGGTTTACGATCGCGAGACCCAACCTAGACCAAGCTGTTAGCAAGGTCCGCGATCAAACCGGGGATCAATCTGTTGTCGCGCTTGTTCTTTCATCTACTGACCCCGAGTTTGAGTGACTTGGCAACCTTGATGACGACTGCCATGTGTGAGGCATGGACTTGACATCGGACGCTTCCCTCCCTGTCGGTAAAGCTGTTCTTCAAGCGTATCTTTGACAACGCTTTTACTTGTGTAATCTGTCAATGCCATGCTGCACTGCTCGAAAATTGTTATTGGCTTTAGACCGGAAACTGCTGAGCATTCACCCTAGGTGGTATTCATATCGCGAACTCTTGCCAGCAGCAACGCGCATGCTTCATTGAGCACGATACGCTGCTCTGTTCAGGCTCGTCATCATTGGTTCTGCTCAGTCTCGCCATTCGGGAGTCCCGCTCGGGTACCAAGAAGCCTTACAGAGTCACAACGACAGCACTGCACAGGTGCTTTGCCAAGGTATGATTGTTTAACAGACATGATGCCTGAACTCCGTTCATCAAAGGTGCCTCGGGTACTTGCCTGATCAATGAAAGTCACAGCCTTTCAAGGTAAATGCGACTCTGGTGCCTGCAGGCAAAAGGCGACATCTAAATGGCAAAATGCTCTCTTGACCTGTCCTGCTCAGAAAGCAGTGATGACATTTCCGCAATGTGCACCCCTTGGCATGATCTCACACCTTCCTCCAAAGCACAGCAGCCTGTCAGACCAGACTTGGCTCCCCGCCCTGTGGTATCAGATTTTGAGAGCATCCGAGAAGACCTGGAAATGCTGCTGTTGCGTGAGCGACAAGGCCCAAGACTCTGGAACTATGTGCCACAGCACAACTTCCTGACACATGCACATCGAAATGTCCTTGTGGCCCACCTCAGCAGTGTAAGCTATCTGCGGCTCAACTGAATCGCATGTACATATCAGTTGGTCGCTTCGGTTGTCTGAAGCATCTTGTGGCTCAGGAATGCATTGAATGGCCTGTGACCACTTACATTCAGCCAGTAAGACTTGCTTCTATATCAATGTTGATAAAGTAGCTACAATGATGTGCAGGCAGGACACAGTCAAGCTTACGAGCTCACCACGACTGCTTTGGCAGTCAGCATTTTGGACAGATTTGCTGCAAAGCAGTACTTACAGGTTGACATCTCGAATTGCTTCTGCAAGGTAGCATGGACATGTTGGGCAATCTCAAACCCCAATGTCAAGCACTGGCTTGGGTACACAAAAGAATAGACACCCTGCAAGCAGAGGATTCAGCACAGTACACTTCCTTTCTGATTTGCCAAGCATGTACCCGCTACATACTGCTCCATCACACAATGTTTACCTGACTTTTGTGACAGATGAGGCAAGCGAACCAAATGAATGGTGTTGACTATCTGAGTGTTCCTGCAATACTGCCAGCAGCAACCAATCGGATGCATCCCTCAACCAGTGAAATGCAGCCTGTGGTGATGCACATCATGTTTCAAGCTTGAGTATAAGGCTGCCCAGCACCTGCAAAGCAAAGAATGGCTGGTACACTTGACTTGTGGCCTGACCAACTGCTGGTGAATGCAGACACAAGAGTGCGGATTCATGTGGCTGGCAGCTCTTGCTTGCCTTTCGCTGGCAGCCAAGCTTGAAGAGATTGGCATGCCTTCCACCATATCTGCTCTTCAGGTGTGTCTGCTTGATGGCTATGCTGAAGTGCGTGTTCTCAAGCAAAACTTTCATGATCACCATCAACATTGACATCAAGCATATGCTAGTGGTGTTGCAATCTTGCCCAGGTATCTTGCTGCCTGGTAGCACCAGTGCATGACTGCTGGTGCAGACTTGTACACAATGTTCAAGTCCATAGCTCACAGACAAATGAATACATTTGTTTCCAAGGTGTTGGCTGCTGTAGTCTGGAATGATCACCTTTTTCTGCCACATGAGGCTTTTCAGCAGTTCCAACAATCAGATCGTGCAGGATGAGGCGCCTTGGCTGGGACAATATGCTCCCAAGGATGTGAGTGACATGGAGATGCTCATCATGAGAGCGCTTGGGTGGAGCCCCAGAGCCCTGACCCCGGCCAGCTTCTTAGACCAGGTGCTGTGGGATACTCTGGCAGGCCCTCTATACCAGCTGCACCTGCAGTCTGGTGACTACCTGTCCCATGCCAGACAACATGCAGCCAACATTGTGTCAAGCAACATGACAGGTGTGGTGGCTCTGCAGCTATGCATGCCTGCCTCGCTCCAAAGGTTGCCAATAGGCTCCTGCAAATGTGCCTGGTAGTCATAATTGTGTGTTGACTGTCTACAAGGTGCACGGTGTTTTGTTTGACATTCACAAGTTGAAGTTGAACTGCTACACCCGTAAAACTCTGAACGAGCCTGTCTGGAGTGAACTGACTTGCGTCGCACGTACCTGATGCCTGCTGGCTAAGTACACGTATTAATTATTATTATTATTAAGGTGCACGTCTACCTGCTGCATGGCTTGGTCCCCACTATGCCTGGTGTAGAAAAGAAATGGCGTGCAGTCACTGTATAGCAGTCACTCTACACTGCAAAGTAGATGTACTCCAACTAGACCAGGAGGCACCATGCTGGAGCGAGTGACAGGTGGGACTAAGGTGTTGCATATGGTGCAGCCGTGATGAGCCTGGTGTACCCAGCATCCACGCAGGCCTGCGCAGCTATCGTGGTTGCCTTTCGAGCACTTCACGTGCGTGAAGAACTGTTAAGAAGCTTGATAGCAGAGTGGACGCAAATGGGCATTTCTGAGGTATTTGACATGCAATTTGCGTACTGTCATCATCACTGGCTGTGCACAATGTTTATGCGCAGTGTCACAGCATAGTTTGATACATGTGTGCAGACTGTCCTGACCGTATGTGACTGTTTCTAACAAGAACAAGCCCGCAGCGTTATGCCATCATCATGCAGCAGCATTACAAGCAAGACAAAGCAACCTTGGTGCATAGGTTTGGGCATGTGTCTGCACAACAGTGAGAAACATCGACATCATGCACCAGCGTCACACCGGGCAGTCTGGTGTGAGCAACAGCGTTCAGCCCTCTCAGTCCCCTTTTCAAGGCTTTGTCAGCAATTCAGAGATGACCAGCTACAGCGGTCAAGACAACATTACTGAGCAGTATGATGGCCCAGCTTTCCTTCCCGATTCTGTCCAACAAGTGTCACGTGGCCCCCCATCTACTTCCCCTTCCTCCCTGGAGACAGCTTCCTCGCTGTTGTCGGCCAACACCATGGTCTAGGGGTTTAACCCCTTTTTGGCATCTTCAATGAACGATAAGTTTGAGCTGGCCCATCAAGCTGCTTGTTCCAGGATTGTAAACTTGAGAACTTTCTGTTACGGGGTGATTGTAGGAACTGTCTGTTTTGGGATAGCAATAGGACACTTTTGACGTAGCATACTGTTGCTCACAGAAAACACTTACAGCCTTTGATGATCAGCAAATAGAGGTGCTGCCTCGATATGCAAGCTGTATGTGGTAGAGCTGTTGCATTCTTTCTGCATTGCATTATGTATGATCAACAACATTGTGAGGAAATTTTATTTGGGACCAGCATGCATATTGCATGTATGTTTACTGGACACTTTCAGACGGCAAGCTTGAGAAAGTACTTCTGCGCCTCATCTGTCTTTTATCTGCATACCATTAAGAGGCCCTGGCTAGTAAAAGTAGCAAGTTTAGGACACATTATGAATAGCTTGGTCGGGTGAACAGATGACATTACAGCTTGAGTCAGAAGTTTAGGTCGGAGCAAGCACACCTGCACGTTTTGACAGTGATATCAAGCAAGTCACTCAATTAGCTCTGCTGCGCGATCAAGCACAGCAAGTCAACCGGCACACCTTT
>JAABUK010011731.1_pt1 | contig 11320 bp, 10 predicted proteins | sample 5559141 | NCBI WGS metagenome assembly JAABUK01 (sample SAMN10711869, study PRJNA513367) | rock metagenome | isolation source: Antarctica rocks | place: Antarctica: Victoria Land, Pudding Butte nord | collected 2016-01-03 | reverse complement strand
GCACGGTGACAGCACGGTGACAGAACGGTTACAGCACGGTCCTTGCCTGGTCCCAGCACGGTCCTTGCATGGTCCTTGCACGGTCCAATTCTTGCACGGTTCGAGCGCGGTGATAGTCCTTGCACCGCCACAGTATGGTGTGAGTTCAGTGCATGCTCCGTTCGATGACAGCATGGTGAAAGCATGGTGCATGCATGGTCCGTGCAGGGTCCAGTGACAGCACGGTGACAGCACAGTGATGGTCCGTTGAAACAGTCCTGGAACGGTCCTTGTCAGGTCCTTGTTTGGTTGTTGTCCGGTTTTGGTGAGTGCATGGCGATGGTCCGCTGACGGCACGGTCACGGTACGGTCGCTGCACGGTGCATGCACGTTGCGACACAGGCACGTTACGCTATTGTGGGCTGCACAGCAACGCCCTTCGCACGCCATCAGTTCCTCAGCCTGTAACTACAAACGCTTTGCCAGTAGCTCAAATAAAACGCGCTACACTGCAGACCTGTAAGCAATACCCTGCTGGAGCCGTAGTCAGCATTCTGCACAGAAGGACACCTGAAGGAGTTATGTGAGCACTGACAGCAAGCTTTGCTGGCCAAATGAATCAGCAACACGTAAATTCAGAGCCTGTCCAGTGTGCAAGGTTTGTTTGCAAGCAAGAAGCATGATATGTTGTTGTTCATGAAAGGAAACATCAACTAAATCATGTGCGGATGCGTGAGCCATATTGCCTTTGCTCTTCCTGTTCTGAAGCATCAGTGCCCTGTTAACCTTGATGTGTTACAAACTGAATGCAGTAAGCCATGACATTGAACAACCAGCTGAGACAACTTTGTTCCGTGAAACCTCTCAAAAAGTGTGGGCTTAGCTTGCAGGTCATATTCTCTTGGATCATCATGTGTTATACTGAGAGATACTGGAAGCATGTGGATGACTGGCAGAAGAAGATGGTCAATTTACTCAAACAACAAACTTGGAGCAGTGGCTAATTAATGAGATTGATTCCATTGCCATTCTTCCAGGTAATGTCTCCTAGACTAGATGCATCTGCTTGGACAAACCAAGCACTGCTGCCATTTGCAGCGTGAATGCAAAGTTGCATGACATCAGCAGGCAATCAAGAAAGTCAGCACCTTTCATTGCATACAGTGAGCATTTCAGTAGCTTGTCATTTACCTCCCTGGGACCTTGCATGTGCATTCCGTGTTCACTGAGCTCTGAGGGCATAAAGAAAACCGCACTGTACTGTCAGCTGATTGCCGCAAGATTACAAGGTCAGGGAGAAAGCTTGAAAGTCAGCAGACCAGAAAAACAGCATGTATGCTTGACAATGCAATACATCTTTTGGAGGTTATGCCAATGCCCTGCCAGGCATGAGAGCTTAGTGGGGTACCCTGTGACCCCTTGAGCACCCCAGCAGCAGCCCCTTGCATGCACAATATGTTTTGTTTGCAGTTGTTGAATGGCATAATTGCAGCACTACTATTGCTGTGACTGTAACAGAATTAGTATTAAAGGTCACGCTGAGCATCAACTGCATCAAATGTCTTGAGCATGAGCTCAGAAGCTGCAGCACATGCGGATCGTAATCCTGCAAAGACTGACCACGCACACAAGTAAACACACAGCTAGAATTTGTGTTGCAGCCTGGGTGCAACTGTTGCGCGGTGTTACTTGCACAGGTGACACTGTTTTGTCTACCCTGTGCGCAGCTTTTGGTGTGCTTGCAAGCTTTGCAGCATGCATATGACAGCTGCACTTCTGTTGGGCCATACTGAAGTCTGACATGTCTCTACAAAGTGTGTGCAGATGATTGTTCCTGTTGGCCAAGGGCTGTTGTTTGCATGGTACGTGCAGCCAAATGCACTTTCTCGTCCTCCCTGTGTGCAACATGTTCCAAGAGAGCACAATTGGCAGCCATAACATGTAGCCAATGAACACATAAAGCATTTGCAAAGCTGATGGCATGTTGCCAAAAGCTACAAGAAGAAATGCCTTGTCCTTGCTGACACACTGCATGACACTGCACAAACCAGCTGTTGTTATTTCTTGGGCCTGAGGCTGTCTGCTGCTGCTGCAGGCGCTTGCTGATTAATCTCCAATGTAGGATATAGCTGCTGCTCCATGTCAAAGTCGTCAAACTATTCTGGTGGGACCTGCAGTGCAATGATGATGTGTGCGGGACAGAGCATCTCACAGTGCATGCTGCTTGTCAGGGCCCTTTTGCGGACTTGCAGGCAGCTGGCAGGGCAGGCTAAGCATGACCAGGATGAGGTGCCAGAGTAAGCAGGATTGCAACCACGGTGCAATTTGATTGAGATGTCCAGATGCTGGGCATACACGTGAGTATAATGATAGGAACGATAGTACGCAACAGCAACATATGCAACAGCTGGAATGTTTTTGGGCAGGAACACTTGACGCAGCACAACTGAAGACTGCAGCAGGTGGAATATATGTGACAGAAGACCTGCTACCTCATGCTGCAGTTTGAAACAATTTCATGACTCAATACAGCAAACATAGCAGTTGACCACCTCTAGTCTGGCTGGTTGCATAATGCCTGCTTTGAAACACGTGTGTAAGCATATATTGGCTGCATGATTGTGTTTCAGCTAAGCAACAGCACAGCAGCCCATACAGTGGTCGTGTCATGCATATTGCCCACCTGCAGACAAGCAACAGCTTGTCAGACTTGGTGCTGTCTTGCAGACATGCTGGACGTCAGCTGTTATTAAATGACCCATGTTTCTGCAAATTCAGCACTATGCCTGCTGCGTTCTGCTGTGGTAATAGCCACAGACCATGGTGTGTAATAAAGCGATGGAAAGCCATCTTCAGGGTGGGGTGTGCTCACAGGAGCTTTAACGTATGCTCCGTTAGCCCCAGGATGTAGCATGCCCTTGACACAAGGTTTTTACTTGTAGCATAAGCAGCAGTCCTGTCATGTTCCAGTAAACTTCATGCTACCTCTAGTCACGCACAAGGTGAAATTGCTGACCTGTTGCAGTGAGCAGCATGTGCTATAAACGTTTAACCATCAATGTAGGCACAGCAAGCTTATACATATCGCGCTGACTATGCCACCACCTTGCTGCTGCTCCATATACAAAACTTGTGTGGGAGAACACCAGTATGGTAGTGGGATGCAAAACACATTAGGTCTACTTGATGATGGTGAGCAAAGCACATGAAGCAACTCAATCTGCCTAGTTAACACACCAAAGCTGCCTCAGCACTGCCCTGGCCTAAACAATCACTTAGGTCAACCTTGCTGCACAACGTGGCATGATGTGAAAGTCCAGCAGTGCAGGCAGTGCGGAAGCGGTCATGGTGCAGTGACTGAGCTGAGATGTGTGGAAGCACCAAACTATGTCGATTAAGAAGCAACAGCATCTACAGCTGGAAAAACACATTGATTTTGTAAACATTGCAGCCAGTGACACAACCTGATGAAGTGGTGAGCAGCACACTCAGTCTTAGCAGCAGTGAGCTTGGGGAGCTCAAACTACATTGTCTTGCCATCGATTTTCAGCTAAACAGCAGGTAATTCATGACATGTTCCTTACACAGTACTTCGCGCAGAAGGCTTGCACAATCATGTGGTACTCCTGGCCCTCCATCAGAGCTGTTGTATTATCCAGGCTGTAGGTCTGCTGGTGTGATGATAACTGCCTGCTGTTGAAACCGCCCATGCTGCAACTTTCTCAGCTTCACCGCTGTTGGGCTAATGCTACTACTGTTGCTGCTGCCAGTATTGCTGCTGCTAGTGCTGCTGCCAGTATTGCTGCTGCTAGCGCTGCTGCCAGTATTGCTGATGCTGCTGCTATCTTTGCTCACCGTGCATATGGAAATCTGCACTCACCTATTGAGTCAGAAACAGCCACTTGCAGGCAAACGTCTTATGCATTCACACAAAAACCCACAGCGCATGATGGACTGTGACCTTCCTAGGGCGTGATGTGACAGCCAATCGCAGACAAACATCAGAGTGAAGCCAGGTGCAATTCAAAGAAGAACACCTGCACTCCAATAGCCGCAAACCATTCCTGAAGGTAAGCCAGGCAGAATAAAGGAAGCCAGTCACCAGTGCATGCAGAGTTCTTGTGTTTTGGTGATTGCTTTGTCAACATAGAGCATCAGCCTGCAGCCAGGTTGCCTGCAACATGCAGGTCAAATTCTTGTTAAGACATACTGGCCATGGACATTGCCAGCCAGGACGTCAATGAAAATCAATCAAACCAGCAGTGTCTTGCATCACAGCTTGATTCAAGTAACGACTACAGCATGTCACGGTTATGTAGAGTAGTCATATCCTGGTGAATGACAAGCAATCCTACAGCACTAGTGTATGGCATGTGCAAGCACATCACAGGCCAGTGGATGATAAGTAGTCCAAGGTCCGGCCCAGAGGACTTTTGACTGCGACTAGCGTCGCGCAACGGTGCGTAAGTAAGGTTGAACGCACAAGAATGCACGGTTGCAGTGTAGACGCAAAACTGTCGCGGTGCGGTCCCTGCAATGACTGCCCCAAATTTCGCATGGCGACCGCATACGGGACGGTCAAGTGTAAACAGCCCTTAAAGCCACAAGCTGTGCAGTTGGCAGCTGTACGTTGTCATCACTGCACTGTTGTGACAGGTATAAGTCCGCTTTCAATTGACATTGCCAGCAAAGCAACCCTGGTTATCCATTTAGAGCATGCTCATTATCAAGACCACACATCAAGCTTGACAGGTCACAGTTCTCAGTGCAAAGAGTTGTACAAGTGACAAAAATGGTCACCTGCACTGACATGTGACAGTAGTATGCAGCAAGGAAACCATGACACACCTTGTGACAGTGTTTTGCACAATTTGTTCCTCACTGCGTCCTCTTGATATTGCCCGTGCTGATTTCTGCTGCTGCTGCTGCTATGTCTGTACTGCTGCTGCTGCTCCTATCATCTTTGTTCAATGAGTTTGCTCAATGAGCAACAGAAAGATTACGACATTCAACTGCAACAGCAGCATGCAAACATGCTTGAGTCTATTATGCATCTCAGAGCAGACATGCCCAGAATTGTTGTGAATACTCATGAGCCATACAGCATTTGCATTAGCTCACGCGCATGCAGACAACACTGGGTCACAGCATACTGTCATCACGCACATAGGTTGCTAATGAGCATCTGACATCGAACAGCAGAATGGCCACAAGAACATGCTTGGATGGTGAAAGAATCAATGTCAAGCTCGCACAGCCCAACACATGTACTGGTAGTGGATATGGCATACTGGCACAAAGGAGCATAGTAAAGTCGATTCAGTCTCAAGAAGTGGCCCTGCAACTTGAAGCAGCGGCACATCATTCGGGCAGATGCAGCCAAGCACAACAGCAAAGCAAATCTCAGATGCTTCAGTGATTACCTTAGACTTGTCAACATGATGAGCTGTCAGTAGGCACCAGACTGCAGCCATATCGCCTGTGTTATGCAGCCCACAGATCTGCTCAGCAGCACGCGTCATACCCTCTGCAGGCCATGCTAACAACATAACAGTTGCCCCGCAACAATTTGGATTGCAACCATTAGCATGTGTAGCCTCTGCAGCAAGTCATGGCTGTACAGTTTACCAAAGGCTGTGACTGACAAGCGCGCCTAAGCAATGATAGCTAGCTAGTAATGGCATGCGTAAGCACAACATGCACCAAGACGATAGTGCCACATGCTGTGAAGTTGGCCACTGTGAAGTTGGCCATGTTTGTCATGACTGCTTTGCTCCGACAACATTATAGACACTGGTACACTGCCCAGCAAAGCATGCCTGGTTACCATTGATCATTATGGTTTTCTGTAAGGAGAACTGGACACAAAGCTCAACAGGGATGATCACCTGTACTGACATGTGACAGTAGGCCACAGCTTGATCTTGCTCCTGCAGTGTATGAGCAATGCTTCTTCCTACAGATACAAGACTATTAACCCTACGTGCTTGTTCTACATGTTGAAACAGCGCACACGCCCGCATAACTTATCAACGGTCAAGTGATTTCTTGCTACTATCTCCAAACGCCCTGACGGTGTGACGCCACCAAACAAGCGACTAACCAATCCGAGCGGACGGGACCAGGACCATGCCATAACCAGCCACATGCCGGACCAGGCTGTGACCACATAGCTTTTACCATGCAGGGACCGTGCAAAGATGCCGCCACCGGACCGGGACCAGGCAAACACCGGTCAAGGACCATACAATGACCGATCAAGAACCGGACCAGGACCATGTTGAGCGGTCTGTCACCGTGCCGGTATCGGACTGTGACTGCACCATGTTGTGACCATGCTGTGACCGTGCGTGGACTATCACCGCGCTTGGACCGAACCTCGCTATGACCATGCAAGGACCATGCAAGGACCGTGCTGGGACCATACAATGACCGTGCTGTAACCGTGCCGTCACCATGTCACTGTAACCGTACTGTAACCATACTGTCACCATGATTTTGCCGGAAAATGCACGCCGTATCCCCTTTCACATTTTGTCGACTCCCTCCGGTCAATGTCACCACGTGGGTCTCTGAAACCCTCGGATTCTCGGCTACCTGAACTTCAGACTCAACATTTTCAGAAGTCACTGAACTGATATTTTGTCTGTTGGGCCCCAGTTGCCCCCCAGGACATTAAACGTATTGAATACCCTAGCTCTGTCTTGATTCCCAGCCCACATTTCTGTGTTGACTCGTCGCTAGAGGCAAGCGCTGCGACTTTGTCACCGGCGAGTTGTCTTTGTGCACTTGTCGCATGTGCTCTGTTGCGGCAGGGCAGATGAGTCGGGTGCTTCGGGTGTTTACGGGGTTTTGCTTGTAGTCTAGCTGGCCTTTCGTCAGCAGAGATCCCTGGCCCGCTTTTCTGCTTGTGTAACCTCGCTGAGCGATCTTTTTGGTGAGTTCCTTCTGTGAGAATTCGCATGTCTGCCCAGTCCGGACAGGGCTGGTGAGCTGGTGCCAAGTGCGGCAATATTAATACTGCTGCAGCAGATCCGACTTTGGGCCACACGCTTCGTGTTAAGCTGTTGTGGCATGGCCGATAGCATTGCTGTTCTCATTTATCGCATGGATGACTTCACGAAGCTGCAGAATATGCGTTAACACGGCGGTCTTCTAGCTGATGCCTATAGGCACTGTTAAGCACTATGTACAAGTACACAATAGCAAACTGCTGGGACCTTGACTCTGTTTTTTGCCTTCGTATTTTGACTCTGGCCAAAATCGCTGTTTGAGTTATCACAGGCGTATCAAGCCTTGCAATGACAACCCTCATTATCTTGGCATGCTGCTACTATGGGGAGCCCACATGTACATGAACTTGCAACTGGTCACTCAGTCTGCTTGGTATTCCTATATAGGACATATATGTCCTTACTGAGTCCAATATTTAATGCAGTGTGAGCCATGGCCAGTAGAGCTAAATAGTTGTACCACGGTATTGCAGTTGCAACCTTTTTCATCAACGTCAATGTTGGTTGTTAGTCCGAACATTTGAGCTCGGCTATAGCTATATAACATGACTGACTCTTGTCCGTTCAACTTTGTTGTATCTGGCTTCATTTAATGTGCAATGTGTTGTGCATGACCTCTGAGTTTCTGTACTAAAAGGCAGGAGTCGACACATCGTTCATTCCGCTACTCAGGGCCCAGCTCAAGGGCCTCAATGCGATCGAAGGTCTTGCCAGCAGCAGCAGCAGCAGCAGCAGCAAATACTTTGTTCCCAATTTTGTCTTTAGCCTACGGTATCGGCACGTCAGGAGGCTGTATGTCTCTTCAAGCTGATGCAGTCCTTTGGTAATTTTGCTTGCGTTGCCATGTGCCAGCACTGTTTTGTCCTCAACACACGACCTGCTGCAATACTTGTACCTATCTTCTGGCCTATCTTCTGGCTTATAGTAGCTAGAACGTTAACGTTAACGTCAACACGGGCATCAGAGTGATCACACAATGGCATCCTACCAGACTGAGCCAGACACGTGTTCCGGAGGATCCTGGAAGTTTGCTTGGGAAGTGTGTCCTGCTTTGGCAATCAAGATCTACGATTCTGACCCAAGGGCTGCCCCTGTATATGTACTTACATACTTACCTATACTTAAATACTTTGTACATACATTCAAATTTCCATTTTTGGTACTCATTCGCTAGACCTAATACTCGAGTTGTGATGTCAGTGATCCGAGGATGGCTAGCAGTGGATTGCTCACCTGCAGCGTCTGAGTCAACAGTCATCAGAAAGCAATACTGGTGTTCCTGATGAATTCTAATACACTACCTCAGGCATGAGTAATGGGTTCAAGCAGACCTAGGACAAAACATGTCAACATATTGGGGGCCTGGAGAATGGTTCTACAGACAACTTGAAGTCTGACAGACTCAAAATGCCATGTCAATACTTCGGAGCTAGATGTCAGCATCCAGCACAACATTGTTTGCTTGATAGATTGGATTTCAGGTACACTTCCCAAAGCATCCAGCACATCTTTGGGCGTACATGTACTGTAACAGCATAAAATCGGCATGTTGCACATTCAGGACAAACCCACCAGGATCATGAAGCACAGCTGCTGAAGTATTGTGAAATGGCTGCTGATCAGCCAAATGCGAAATTGAAGTTGCCTCACGGTAGACCTCAAGAAGTTACGTGCAGCTGCGGGCGCTGCTGTAGAGCATGACTAAACGCAACCAGCTGGGTGCTGGACAGAGGACGCGTGGGTCCAAAATGGCTTCCTGCGCCATCTTGCCGCTGCGCTGCTTCGCTGTGCACCTTGCTGCACATGGCAGTTTTTCACAGGGCCCTGATCGCTTGGATTGCAGCGGGAGCCGACGACGGGGCTGGTCGCAGCGCTACAATCATATAATCTTTTAGGTGCTGAGCAGTATTTGGCTGTCGAAGTCACTTGGTCTCGGATAGCACTTCCTCAAGCCGATTATGATCAACTAGCGTTGTTATTTCTCAGGAGCTGCGTCGGATCCCAGAGCAGTCGCCGCAGGCCCAACAGGTAGGACATAGCTATGGTATGCTGCATGCTGCACCGCTGCGCGAGCATCAAGCCGCGCTTCATACATCCGAGCGCGAGTGTATCAATTTCTAATGAATTCTTTTGACCTCGGAAACAGGTATCTCAGCTCGGCGCTTGAAGCCTGGCGTTTTCATATATACCGTAAAGCTGAAACCCAAAGTGCCCACTGGGGACGTCCGCCGTCTGGTGTGAACACACTTGTCGTTCAAGCAACAGCAAATTACGTTCTCCTGTTTGCCATGCAGCTAGACGAGTCTGCTGGCTGCGCGTGCTCGTGTGTGTCTGCATTAGTGTCGTGCGTTTGAAATTTCCAGTCTCAACCCAATAGCAGACCAGGCATAGTGCTTGATCATCGCAGGTTCCACTGGAGCATAAGCATGGCTAAGCACGTCACTTAAGCACTGTGCATGCTTGCAGGGCAGAAGTATGCAAGGCAGTTGTGGGTTTAGGCATGCCAAGAGGGGATGGCAAAGGACACAGGAGAGTCTGGGCCAAGCTTGCCGGCATAGGCACAGTTGGCTGATGCTGCTTGCTCCTTGTCTGTTCATCTTCCTTTTGCTTCTCTGGAGCCCATCGGTGAGTATTCTCCCAAAAGCTTGTTACAGCAGGAAAAACTATATTTGCAAGCACGCAAAGTTGTGCGATGATGACTGTCTTTCAGATACCAATGCTGGTGACATGTCTAGACATATGCCTGCCTGCATACAGCAGAAGTCAGGGCCAGCAGGGCCTTCGCCAAGGGCCCTCTCAGCGCATGATAATCAGTAGCAAAGTATGGTTGGCTGGCTGCTCTTCACTCAATCAAGTTGCATCAGGCGGCCTGCAAACTCATTGCCAAGATGTGATATGTCCACTCTCTGCCTGATGTGTGAGAATCATAAACATGTATAGCTATACAGTTGTATGCTGCGCAGGTGCATCCTGGCTTGAGTGTGAGAATTGAAGCTCACACTCAGAAGTTCAATGAGTCTCACAGAGCCATGGAAATGTCATTTGTTGCAGCTCAGGACTCTACCAGAGCAGCAGATGTTGCAGCTGATGGCTTCACTTTGGACATAGTTGATGGCCTGGTTGACTCATTAGCTGCGCCTGCACCTTCCTTTGCCCAAGACGATCAGTCAGCTTACTCAGGAACAGCTGACTCAGACTCAAATATGAGTCATGACCATCACAAAGCTGAGGCCAAGGGGGGGCTCCAGTCTGTTGGGGTGCTGCAACAGCATCTGCAGAATGCCTCTGCAGCAGCACAAAAAGCCACATCAGCTGCTGTCCAAACCCTAGAGCTAATTCAACCATCCCTAAACCTGAAGTCAAATTCCAGCTCCACCCTCTTCAGCAACTCTCCCTCTTCACCTTCCATGCCAGCTTCCACTGACTCCGCTGGATCAGCATCCCAGGTCCACATGGGCTTCAACAACACAGTCATCCATGACTCATACTCTTCTGGAAACTTCTCAGCTGTCAATAGCACAGATGTGGTGCCAATCAGTGAGATGCCTGATCAGGACACACCCATGCCATCAAGCACCCCAGCAGATTGGGCCCAGATCATTGAGGATGATCTCTCAGATGATCACTCAGATGATCTGTCGCTCCCGACCACATCAGCATCAGCAGGCAAAGTGGACTCAGGATCTCGTACTCAGGATCAGATGACTGTTGACCCAATTGGGTTGGCAGACATTGCAGAATTCACCACAGAATTAGATGCCCATGCTGCGACAGCTCAGATTTTGGACCTGAACTCAGCGTCAAAATCAGCTGAGGCAAAATACGGCAGCTCTCAAGCAGATGAGGAGCTGAGCTCAGTACAGCACAGTTCTGAGCGTGCAGGCATTGAGGAAGCAAGCCCTGAGCAGCTGAGCACTGAGCCTGCGAGCTCTGAGGCAAGCCCTGAGTCTGAGTCTGACTGGATCTCAGTAGACCCATACTCTGCAGATCTGCAGGGGATGATCCATCCAACCTCCAGAGTCTTCAGAGCTCCTGGCAAGTAAGTAGACTCATACCTTTTTACTCTGAGCTGACCCATTGCTTCACTTGTGTGTCTAACCTACATTCTGAGTACCTCGCCAAGTTGCATGTTGAGACCAGATGTCCATGTTTTGCTTTGTTGTATTCTGCTGCGTCTGGATCTGTGCGAGCACAGTTGCACCTGTTGTTACAGCTTGCACTGTTGAGTGAGGTGTTGTTTTGTCACACCCATTCATTTGATGTCCTGCTCCGAGCTTTTACCAACATGCAGAGCTACAGCAAAGCAGAGCATCTGGCTTGATGCATCT
>JAABUK010011730.1_pt1 | contig 11321 bp, 10 predicted proteins | sample 5559141 | NCBI WGS metagenome assembly JAABUK01 (sample SAMN10711869, study PRJNA513367) | rock metagenome | isolation source: Antarctica rocks | place: Antarctica: Victoria Land, Pudding Butte nord | collected 2016-01-03 | reverse complement strand
AACCGTCCGACTTCATCAGGACGGCATCTTCCAGTGTGCGGGTGGCGACCGTGATCTCGCCGCGAACGAGATCGGTGAAGCTGACGACCCCTTCGAGCGGCACCTTCAGGCGCACGACCGGTTTCTCCCCCGCCGCGAGTTTCTGCTGGACCTCCTCGGCGGGCAGATCGCGACAGTGGCGATCGTAGCCGCTCGGCAGGATATTCCTGGCCTGCCGTTCCTGACGGACCTGGGCCAGGCGCTCGGTGGAGCAGAAGCAGTAGTAGGCGTGGCCGTGCTCCACCAGCCAGTCGGCCGACTGCTGATAAAGATTCTGTCGTTCGCTCTGCATGTACGGGCCGTAGTCGCCGCGCTCCTGGTCGAGAAGGGGGTTGGCGTGCGCGTCGATCTCGATCCCCTCGTCCCAGTCGAGCCCCAGCCAGGTCAACCCGTCGGTGATGCTGCCGAGCGAGCGTTCGATCAGGCGTTTGCGGTCGGTGTCCTCGATCCGCAGGACGACCGTTCCGTCGTGATGGCGGGTGAAGAGCCAGTTGAACAATGTCGTGTGCGCCGAGCCGACATGGAGATCGCCGGTAGGGCTCGGTGCGAAGCGCGTACGGATCGGCTTCGTGGGTTCCCCGGTCATCGCCTTCATTTCCTTCCCCGCCCGGTGTCTGTACCGGGCCGTGCTGTCGCGCCATGCTGTTGCTTGGAATCGTACAGGGAAGGGGACACTCGCGGCAAACATCGTCGCCGATCATCTTGCGTCCGGGCTGACCTGGTGTGTGTAAGCAGGCGTAAATAGGAGATTACTCAGGTGTACGTAACCACGCGGGCTGCCGTGTGTTAGAATAATGAGGATTGAACGTGAATCTGGCGAGTCCTATTCGGCGTCTCCCGAACAAAGCTCGCAACGTGACGGAGGATAGCACCCTTGCGCCTGAAACCGTGGTATATGCTGGTGATCATCGTCGTGCTGGCTCTGGCTGCTGGATGGGTCGTCTACCCCGCCGATCGTCTCGACCCGTTCAAGTGGAAGACGAATATGGCGATCCGGGAGGGGCTGGATCTCCAGGGCGGCCTGCAAGTTCTCCTAGAAGCGCGGCCACCGTCCGGGCAGACGGTCGGCGCGAGCGAGCTGGCCGGTACGCGCGACACGATCGAGCGCCGTGTGAGTGGCCTCGGCGTAAGCGAGCCGGTTATCCAGACGCGCGGTAACAATCAGATCATTGTCGAGTTGCCGGGGATCAAAGATCCGCAAGAGGCGGTACAGACCCTCCGCGAGACGGCGTTGCTCGAAATCGTCTCCTCCGGGGCGACGCCGCTGACGCCGGGCCAGACGGTCACCACCTCGCTCGGTGGGCCGGAGACGCTGGGCGGCGCACGGGCCACCCCCACCGCGAATGGCACACCGGGCGCGGCGACCCCCGCTGCCGCCCCGATGCCGAGCGCCACCACCGGCACGGTCTACCAGACGGTGGTCCAGGGGAAAGACCTCGATGATGCCTTCCCGACCACCGATCAGGTCGGCACGCTCGTCGTCGGTTTCCGCCTCAAAGGTGCGGCGGCGGATAGCTTCTATACCTTCACCAGCAGCAATATCGGCAAATATATGTCGGTGGTGGTCGATAAGCAGGTGATCAACACCGCCTCGATCAACGGCGCGATCAGCACGCAGGGAATCATCCAGGGGATGACGCAGGACGAGGTCAACAAGCTGGTCCTGCAACTGAAGTCCGGTGCGCTGGCCGTGCCGCTCGAAGTGGTGCAGAGCCGCACCGTCGGCCCGACCCTCGGCGCGGACTCGATTCGCAAGAGTATCGAGGCCGGTATCGTGGGTCTATCGATCGTCGCCCTGTTCATGATCTTCTACTATCGCTTGCCCGGCCTGCTCTCGGTGTTGGCCCTGCTGCTCTACACCCTCTTCTCCGTGGCCGTCTATAAGGTACTCGGGGTCGTCTTGACGCTGGCCGGTCTCGCCGGATTTATCCTCTCGATCGGTATGGCTGTCGATGCGAATGTGCTGATCTTCGCGCGGATGAAAGAGGAATTGCGGGTTGGTCGCACCCTTTCTTCGGCGATTGAAGGGGGCTTCGAGCACGCCTGGCCGTCGATCCGCGACTCCAACATCTCGACGATGATCAGTTGCGGTATCCTCTACTGGTTCGGGCGCTACGTCGGGGCGAGTATCATCCAGGGATTTGCGCTGACCCTCTTCCTCGGTGTGGCGGTCAGCATGTTCACCGCCGTGACGGTGAGCCGGACCTTCTTGCGGCTGATGGTCGATGCGGGCGTCGCACGGCACCCGCGCTGGTATGGCACCGATGTACACGCGCTGTCAACGGCCCCGGCCCCGGCCCCGGCTGGCGATTAGACAACGTTGCCGAATGCGTTGGCAGATCCTGCCAACGCATTCGGCCTGTGTTCTTCCGGCTTCGTAACGTGTGATGGGGGAGACGTGTTCGATATCGTCAGCAAGCGCAAGTGGTTCTTTCTCTTCTCTGCGGTGGTGATGGTCCCCGGTATCGTCTTCCTGCTCCTCGGCGGGTTGAAGCTGGGGATCGATTTCACCGGCGGCACGATCTGGGAACTGAAGTTTGATGCGCCGGTCCAGGCGCTGGACGTGCGTTCGGTCCTCACGCAGAACGACTACGACGGTGCCTCGGTGCAACTCGCCGAAGGGAACACCGTCCTGATCCGTGGGCGTGAGTTGAAGGAAGGCTCGGACGAGAAGACGCGCCTGGCCACCGCCTTGCAGTCGCGCTTCGGTGCCTCCACCGAGTTGCAGATTCAGACGGTCGGGCCGACGGTTGGCACCTCGATCAGCCAGCGCGCGTTCCTGGCGGTTGGGCTGACCTCGATCGGGATTCTTCTCTACCTTGCCTACGCCTTCCGCAGTGCGCCGCACCCGTTCCGCTATGGTGTCTGTGCGATTGCGGCGATGCTGCATGATGTGATCGTGGTCATCGGTATCTTCGCCATCCTGGGCTATTTTTTCGGGGTGGAGATCGACGCCCTCTTCGTGACGGCCCTGCTGACGATCATCGGTTTCTCGGTCCATGATACGATCGTCGTCTTCGACCGGATCCGGGAGAATGCCAGCCGTCGCGGTGCGCCCGAATTCAGCGAGACGGTCAACTATAGTCTCGTGCAGACCCTCGTGCGGTCGCTGAATACGTCACTGACCGTCTTGTTCACCTTGCTGGCTCTGTACCTCTTCGGTGGCGATACGATCAAGAACTTCATCCTGGCGTTACTGGTCGGGATCATCAGCGGTACCTACTCCTCGATCTTCAATGCCAGCCTCCTGCTGGTTGTCTGGGAGCGCGGCGACCTCGATCGGTTCTTCGGTCGCTTCCGTCGCGAACGCGCCGCCGCTACCGCGTAGGCTCCCCACCGCGCACCGGGGCATCGTGCGTCTGGCCCTCCGGGGGCACGATGCCCCGGTGCGCGGGGCGATTTTCTGGGTTGCGGCGGCACGCTGTACTATACTTTCGCCGCCGCTGTGATCCGTGGCGCGATTGGCTGGCAGAAAAGACCGTAGGATTCAACGGCATTGCAGGTAGAGACGCAGACTGTGGAGCGAACAGTAGCGCCTGAGCCCGCCACGGCGAGTGCCGTGGCGCATCCGCGACCGCTTTTTTCCTTGATCGTCCCGGCGTACAACGAGGGGCGACGGCTCGGCCAGTCGTTGCGGGCGATGCTGGCGTACTTCGAGGGGGCCGGTTACCCTTACGAGATCCTGGTTGTCGATGACGGTAGTACGGACAATACCCCGGCGCTGATCGCTGCGGCTGCGGCTGTACACCCGGCGGTCCAGGCGCTGGTCTATCACCCGAATCGCGGCAAAGGGTATGCCGTGCGCGCGGGGATGCTGGCGGCGCGCGGCGCGTATCTGATGTTCACCGATGCCGATCTCTCGATCCCGATTGGGATCACCGCCGACTTCCTCGCTGCGCTGCAAGGTGGCTACGACATCGCGATCGCCTCGCGCTGGCACCCCGAATCCTCCAATATCGTGCCGCCGCCGTTGCCCAGACGGGTGATGGGGGCGATCTTCCGCTGGTGTGTGCGCCGTCTGGTGATCAGCGACGTGCGCGATACGCAGTGCGGCTGCAAGGCGTATCGCGCCGATGTGGCGCGGCGACTTTTTGGGCAGAGTCGGATCGATCGTTTCAGCTTCGACGCCGAGGTGGTTTTTCTGGCGTCACGCGCGGGCTACCGGATCAAAGAGGTGCCGTTCGCGCTGCGCTACACCCCCGGTAGCAGCGTACGCCCTGTGCGTGACTCGCTCTTGATGCTGCGCGATCTCGCCCGTATCCGGATCAACGCGGCGCGGGGGCTTTATGGTCGACTCGACGCGACCGATCTCGCGCGGCGGGCGGGATGAGTGCGCTCGGTCGACTCCTGGTCGTGAACGCCGATGATTTTGGGTTGACCGACGGGGTCAATGCCGGGATCATCGGTGCCTTCCAGCGTGGTATCGTGCGGAGCGCGTCGCTGATGGTGACGGCACCGGGCTTCGAGGATGCCGTCGCGCTGGCGCAAAGGAACCCTGACCTCGATCTTGGCCTCCATCTCGCCCTGACCAATGTCCGTCCGGCGCTCGCGCCCGAGCGGGTCCCGAGCCTCGTCGGGCGCGACGGAAAATTCCCTTCGCTCAAGGTCTGGCAGCGCCGGGTTGCCCTGCGGCAACTGCGCCCGGAAGAGGTGCGCGTCGAACTGCTGGCCCAGGTGGCGCGGGCGCGGCGCACCGACCTGCGCTTCACCCATATCGATGGTCATCATCACGTCCATCTCTTCGGCCCGGTTTCGGCGATCATCGGCGAAATCGCGCGTACCCACAAGATCCCGATCGTGCGGCGGGTCAAAGATACGCCCTGTGAGACGAAGAATGATCGCCCGCCCGGCCCACCAGCACCACGATCTGCCGGTGAGGCGATCAAGCGCGGCTGGCTGGAAGGGGCCGACCAACTGTGGGAGCGCGGCCTGCGCGGTTTGCAGCGCACCGACGCTTTTCGGGGGATCGCCTTCCCCGCCTCGCTCGGCGATTGGCGCGTGCTGGCCCGCTCGCTACCCACCGGCGTGACCGAGATGATGTGTCACCCTGGCCTGCGCGATGAGACGGTACGCACGCTCGACCCGTATGTCGCTGAACGCGAGCGTGAATTACGCTGGCTCTGCGATCCGCGCGTTGCCGCAGTCCTGGCCGCCGATGGGGTGACCCTGACAAGTTTCGGCCAACTGCTCGGGCTTGCTGGCGCGGAAATGTCGGCGGCGGTAGGGCACGAGCCACGCGGCACGCTCGCCGCCCGGTGAACGCTACGCGAAGCAAGGAACGATCGTGATCAGCGAACGGTACCGAACCGATACCGCGCCGGTGCCGCCGCAACCACTTGCCGCGCGCCCGACGCGCCCTGGGCCGTTGTGGGCACCGCGCGACTGGTTGATTGTCCTGGCCCTGCTCGCACTCACGGTGGCGAGCCGCTGGCCGTACCGCACGCGGATGATCTACGCTTGGGATGGCGGGCTCTTCGCGCAGGCGCTACGCGACTTCAACGTGGTCCCGCATCACCCGCAGCCACCGGGGTATATCTTCTACGTCGGGGCCGGAAAACTGGTCGCCCGGCTCACCGGGCTCGATCCGAACGGCGCACTGGTCATCCTCAGCGTCGGCGCGGCGAGCCTGACCGTTGCAGCCCTCTACCTCCTGACAACGCTCATCTTCGGACGCCTCGCCGCGCTGCTGACGGCGGGATTGGGCCTGACCTCGGTTTCCTTCTGGCTCTTTTCCGAGATCGCGTACCCCTATACCGTTCTCGCGCTCGGCTCGACGGTCCTGGCGCTGATCTGCTGGCTGCTGGCAACGCGACGTTTCCCTTATCCTCCGCTCGCCGCGCTCGCCTTCGGCTTGATCGCGGGCTTTCGTCAGGATCTCCTGCTCTTCCTCGGCCCGCTTTTCGCCGTCTGCTACCTGAACGCGATCGAGTTCCCCAAGCGGCGATCCTGGTTGCCGCTGGGGCTGGGTTTGCTCGGTGGCGCGGTCGGGATCGCGACGTGGTGGATCGCCACCGATCTCGCCTCGGAAGGGTGGGGCTCGCTCTGGCGCGCATTGACGATTCAGTCGACCAATGTCGAACGCGGCACCTCGGCATTCGCGATCGGCGAGACCGGGCTGCGCGGCAATGGCACGCTGCTGGTCTGGTTCAGCAAAGATGCCCTCCATCTCGCGGCCTTCCCTGTCGCAGCCTACTTTCTCCAATGGCCGTTGCACACGCGGAGCGAAGGATGGCGACCGGCCTTCCTGCTCCTCTGGCTGACACCTGCCGCGCTCTTCTACCTGCTCGTCCACATCGGCGAGGCCGGTTATGTCTTCAGCTTCCTCCCCGCCACGCTCATCGCTGCCGGGGCCGGATTGACCCGCGTGGCGGAGGCCATCACCGAGAATCTGCCGCGTGCGTGGCAGGCGACGCGCGGGCCGCTCCTGCGCGTCGGGGTGGCGATTATCCTGGCCGCGCTGATCTTGCCCTATCACACCTGGCTCTTCGTCGGCAGCGGGCGACTCGTTTCCGCCGAGCGCCTGGGTTGCAAAGATCTGGCGATCGAGCGGGCGGTGGCGACGATCGCCGCTGATTACCCCCCCGCGACGACCGAGATCGTCACCTCGACCTATTTGCAGCACCTGGCGCTCTATCTGCCCCAATACCGCCAGGTGCGCTTCCTCAACCCCGACCGCGACGCGAGTTGGACGCCTGCGCCGGGGGTGCAGCGTGTGGTCGTCTTCGATCTGGAACTGGTGCAGCGCTCGACGCAGCGCGACCGCTGGACGATGACGCCACTCGCCTGCGCTGGGCGTTACGCTCTGGCGACTGTTCCGGCGGCGGGCACGAGCTTCCGCTTCGACGCGCAACGTTTCACTCTGGAGGTGACGAGATGACCCTGTCCGCCCCCTCTGCCGGACTGCTGCAAGGTACCCTGGACCTCTACGATGACTCGCCGCAAGCCGATCGCCTGTTCGTGCGGGCGCGTGCCTTCCTCAGTGATCTCGCCGTCCTCGAACGCCACGCGCCGCGCACAGGGAAGATCCTCGACCTCGGCTGCGGGCATGGCCTCGTCTCGAATCTGCTCGCGCTGGGTAGCCCCGAGCGCGAAGTGACCGGGATCGACATCGCCCAGGAAAAGGTGGAGGCCGCGCAGCGCACGGTCGGCGCGCGCACCAACGTCAAGTTCCTCGTCGCCGACGCGACGACGTTCGGCGGCGGGCCATATGCGGCGATCACCGTCGCCGACGTGTTCTACCTGATTCCGCCGGACGGGCAGCGCGCGTTACTCGCTTCCTGCGCGCGGATGCTCGCCCCGGACGGCGTGCTGATCTGGAAGAGCCAGGTACGCGAACCACGCTGGAAATACGCGATCACGCGCGGGCAGGAGTGGTTGATGACCAACCTCGGCCCGACGCAAGGGCATGGACTCTACTTCCTCGACACCGACGAATCGCTGGCTGCGTTGCACGATGCCGGCTTGCGCGCGGTGGCGCTGCCGATGCGTTCCTGGCGACCGTATACCGATACGCTCTTTCTAGCACACAAGTAGGCTGCGATAGATAGTGCTGGGGCTTGCGGTCACTGCTTTGCGACACTGTCAGTTAACCATCGTGGCCCTCACCCCTCGATCTGGGTCGTGGGGAGGATATCGCTGAAGTCGAGGTCACCTGGCGAATGGCCGAGATCGGTGAGCATCTGGGCGGCGTCACTGCGATGCTGCGTGGCGTGGTTGAGATTGTGGAGGATCAGTTTCCATAATGGGGCGGTGATCTGGACGCCATCCGAGGTGAAGGTGAGTGAGCGTGGTTGGTCGAGGTCGGCATCGGTCAGCGTCACCACGAAGTCCTGTAATGGTGTCTCGTCACGCGCCCATTGCATCGCGAGCGCGGTCACGCTGGGGAAGTCGACCGCCCTGAGATCGGTTTGTAGCGGTTGTTCTTGCCAACTAGAGAGGTGGAAGCGCAAAGCATTGACGATGTGCAAGAGACATCCGCGTAGGCTCGCGCCCGGAAAACGGGTTGGCGCGACGAATTGCTCGTCGGTAATCCCGGTTGCTGCGGTCAGGATGCGCTCGTTCGCCCAGGCGTTGTAAGCGAACAGGTCCTGAATATCGGTGACGCGCATCGGTGTTCCTTTCGAGAGCGTAAAGATCGCCGAGGTGCTGGCGATGGGTCAGCATAATACTCCTTGTGCGCTCAGGACGTATCCCCCTATCGCGCATTGAGCTAATGCCTTGAAGAGTGTATCTCCACGCGAGATGTCCTTCCTGTGTAGACTTTACTTTCTCAATTCCACGCTCAACCGTCGCAAAAATGATAAGGCGATAGATTTCGAGGCGAATTTACCGCAACCTCTGGTTGATTCGGGAGAGTCATGGTAGCTTTAAGCTATGGATGAGAGTCGTGGCACACCGGTGGCCGCAGCGCCGACCGAAACGCACAACCCAATTGTTTCGCCGTCCTGGTTGACGCTCCATGAAGCGAGCGATCTGCTCGGTGTCGCGCCATCAACGGTGCGACGGTGGGCCGATGCCGGGCGGATTCCGATCCGGCGCACCGAGGGCGGCCATCGGCGTTTCGAGGCGGCGGCGGTGCAGGCGCTTCGTCCGGCTGCGGAGCCGACGCGGCACGAGGGTGGCTCGGTGCTGACGTTGCCGCAGCAGCGACCGGCGCAACATGCCTGGCACGCGCATTTCATGGATGCTGCCGTTGGGGAGCAAATGCGCGAACTCGGCCAGCGTCTCCTCGGTTTGCTGATCCAGTATCTCGTCTGGCAGGGCGATAACAGCCGGTTTCTCGACGATGGCCGACAGGTCGGGGCGAGTTATGGGCAGGTTGCGCGCGATGGGGGAATCGCGATGCGGGACACGCTCCAGGCGTTCCTGTATTTCCGTCAGACGTTTTGGCGTACCGCGCTGCAAATGCCCGCCGTGACCGAGGCGAGCGATGTGGCCGAGGTGATGCGGATCGCTGAGCGGATCGATCGCTTCATGAACGAAGTGCTGCTCAGCACCATCTCGGCGTACGAATAGTTTTGGGTTAGGGTAGGAACAAGGTAATGACTAGCGAACTGTCCGTGCAGAGCGATACACCGGTAGGCGTGCTACTGATGGCCTACGGCACGCCGGAGACGCCCGATCAAGTCGAAGCATATTTCACCCATATCCGTGGTGGTCGTGTCCCATCGCCGGAGTCGGTGGCACACTTGCAGCATCGTTATGAATTGGTCGGTGGCCGGACACCACTCCTCGATATCAGCGAGGCGACACGCGCGGCGCTCGAAATCGAACTCAACGCCGAAGCGCCCGGACAATACCGCGTCTATGCCGGGATGAAGCACTGGCACCCGTACATTGCCGCAGTGCTGGCACAGATGGCGGCCGATGGGATCCGGAGGATTATCGCCGTGGCGCTGGCCCCGCATTATTCGCGGATCAGTATCGGCGGTTACCGCAAGGCGGTCGAAGAGGGTGCGGCGGCGCTCGGCGATCCATTCACAGCGATCACGCTAGTCGAGAGCTGGCACCTCCAGCCCGAATATATGGATCTGATGGCCGAGCATATCCGCGTCGCGCGGGGGAAATTTGCTCCCGAGGAGCAGGATGCGATCCTGACCGTTTTCAGTGCGCACAGCCTGCCCGAGCGGATCCGCACCTGGGACGACCCGTACGAGTCGCAGTTGCTGGCGAGCAGCGCCGCCGTGGCCGAGCGCCTGGGCCTGAGCGACTGGCGTTTCGCCTGGCAGAGTGCCGGGAGTACCGGTGAGCCGTGGATCGGCCCCGATATCCTCGACTATCTGGAAACGTTGCACGCCGAAGGGGTCACGACGGTCTTGCAGGTGCCGATCGGCTTCGTCGCCGAACACCTGGAAGTCCTCTTCGATATCGATTACGAAGCCAAACAGAAGGCCGAAGAGTTGGGGATGCACCTCGAGCGGACGGCGATGCCGAACGCGACCCCCGGCTTCATCCGCAATCTGGCGGCGATCGTGACCGAGAACGATCCGCAGCGGATGGTGGCTGGTGTCGGCCAATCCGTGACTTTGTCGCAGCCCGAACCTGTCAGCCGCTAAATGACGATTGATCTGAAGACGAGCGAGGAGCAGATGAGCGACAGCACCGAGAAAGTCGTCGACGAAGGCTTGCAGATCCGACTCGGGCGCGCCCCGCGTGAGCCGCGTCAGGTGGTCAAATACACCTTCTTCACCCTCGATCCGGCGTGGCGTCGCCTGCCCGTTGAGGAGCGTGAGGCGGCGAAGACCGAGTTCGCGCAGGTTGTCTCGGACGCCGTGCCGGAGTTCCTGGTGTTGCGTTCCTACAACCTGATCGGGATGCATCACGGCACCGACTTCATGCTCTGGTCGGTCAGCGAGACGTTGGAGCAGCAGAGTGCGCTCCTCTCGCGCATCTACAATACCGCGTTCGGGGCCTGGCTGAACATCACCTATTCCTACTTGGCGATGACGAAGCACTCGCAGTACGTGCGCGATCATGTCCACGAGGGGCAAGAGGGGACACGTCTGACGATCTTGCCGGAAGGGAAGAAATACCTCTTCGTCTACCCGCTCGATAAAAAGCGCGAATGGTATTCGGAGCCGTTCGAGACGCGCAACACCGTGATGCGCGAGCATATCAAGATCGGCCACCGGTACCCGACCGTCAAGATCAATACCACCTATTCGTTCGGGCTAGACGACCAGGAGTTTGTCGTCGCGTTCGAGTCGGACTTCGCCGAAGATTTCATGGATTGCGTCGAGGAGTTGCGCGGCTCGGTTTCCAGCGCCTTCACCGCGCGGGACGTGCCGATCTTTACCTGTATCGCGACCGACATTCGGGATATTCTCGTCGCGCTCGGCGGCGCACCGGCAGCGGCGTCTCTGCCTGCTGGCCGCTGGTAAACACTGCTCACTGACAGCGGGTTTCTTCGCGGTGGGGGCGACTATATAGTCGCCCCCGTCAGGTGCCTGGATTCCTTCGATCTGGACCTTCGCTCTGGAAAGGATACGCGCAGTGCTGCGCCCTCGTTTCAAGCTAATCTCATTCTGCTTCGTTGCCGTGTTCCTCCTCGCCGCGTGCGGTGGCACCGCTTCGCCGACCACTGCCACCGCCGCCACAACCGCCGCCGGTGCGACGAGTGCCCCGACGGCGCAGGCGACCGCTCGCCCCGCCACCGCGTCGGCTGGCGCCACTGTGACCCGTAGCGGCACGACGACCGCGACGCGCACCGGGACTGCTGTCAGCACCCCTGCTGCGGCAGCACCGCGCCCGCAGCTACCCGTGACGGTCAAGGACAAAGATGG
>JAABUK010011729.1_pt1 | contig 11321 bp, 12 predicted proteins | sample 5559141 | NCBI WGS metagenome assembly JAABUK01 (sample SAMN10711869, study PRJNA513367) | rock metagenome | isolation source: Antarctica rocks | place: Antarctica: Victoria Land, Pudding Butte nord | collected 2016-01-03 | reverse complement strand
AGCTCCGAACAGCGGGGCCAGCAGGCCGAGGCATGACCATACAACTGCGGCGAGAACGTGGGCGGATGCTTATCCATATAACGGAGATCACCTCGCGACGCTATCCTCGTCTGTTTCACATCCGCGCTCCCTTGTTGCACGGACCCGCCCGGTGGTGCCTGGAACTGGATTGGCGTAGGAAGCTCCACCCTGACCTCGGAAGCCCGCCTTGCCGTTCAAGCTGAACCAGCACTGCCGTCACCACATTCCCAAGCAGAAGCACAAGCTCATGAATTGGCATGAGTATGACGCCAGCTTGCGCCAGCGCGGCAGCCTGACGGTTTGGTTCACGGATGAGGCCATCGAGGGCTGGCGGGCGGAGCCGCGCACGACCCCGGGCGGCCAACCCTGGTATTCGTCTTTGGCAATCCTGACCGCACTTACGCTCCGGGCCGTGTTCCGCCTGGCCCTGCGCCAGACGGAGGGCCTGATCGGCTCCGTCATCGGCCTGCTCGGGCTCGATCTGGCAGTGCCGGACCACACGACGCTTAGCCGCCGGGCAGAAACGCTGGAGGTGCCGCGCCCGCGACTGCGCAGGAACGGCGAGCCCATGCACCTGCTGGTGGACAGCACCGGCCTGAAGCTCTGCGGCGCAGGCGAGTGGCTGCTTGAGAAGCACGGCACCAAGACGCGCCGGTCCTGGCGCAAGCTGCACATCGGCTTGGATGCCAACACCGGCCAGATCGTCGCGGCAGCGCTGACCACGAAAGACGTTGACGACGGTGCCGAGGTCGGCTCCTTGCTCGATCAAGTGCCGGGACCCGTGGCCTCGTTCACCGCCGACGGCGCATACGACCAGGAGGGTGTTTCCGCCGCCGTCACCGAGCGCCATCCCGAAGCGGCAATCATCGTGCCACCGCGGTCCACGGCCGTGCCGAGCGAGACGGCCGAGACCGCACCCACGCAGCGGGACCGCCATTTGCACAGTATCGCCGAACACGGACGCGCGGCCTGGCAGAAAGCCTCCGGCTACACGAAGCGGGCTCGCGTCGAGGCAGCCATCGGCAGGTTCAAGCAGGTGATCGGCGACGGGCTGCGCTCGCGCACGGACGAGCGTCGGGCGACCGAGGTGGGCGTCGCCGTCCATGCCCTCAACCGCATGCTGGAGTTGGGACGCCAGATCTCCGTCCGCATCGCCTGACCAACAAGCGGGGCTGGGGCACCCGCGCCCACACGTCTGCTCCGTGCAACACGGCTCCGCGCGCCACATCCGCGCTGCCGCGCACGGTCTTGCCGTCGATGGCAACATGGCCCGCAGACCCTGCGGTGACACGCCGGGCGAGGTCGGCGAGCACCGCCTCGAACTGTTCCGGCTTGATGAGCCGGAGCAGTCGCCCGAACGTGTCGTGAGACGGTGTGCCGTCCTCATAGGGTAGGTAGCGGCGCAAGAAGTCGACCTTTGCCCTGGCAAACTGCGCATAGCCGTCGCAGCACCCGAACCCGCACAGCGTGGCGCAGAGCGCCGCGAACAGGATCTCCGCCAGGCTGTGGGTGATCCGGCCCACAACCCGCGGATCGTCGATCCCGGTGAAAAGCTTGCAAGCGGAAGGAACCATGACGCACGCCTCTGACATGCGCGAACAAACGTTGCCCAGCTACGCCGGATCCAGCGCTGCCTCATGCTTGGCAAGCATCTCAGCACGACAGGATTTTTGGTGCGAAGTCCCTGCGGTTAGCCCTTACGTGGGAAGGAGCCCGAGCCGGCCGGTTGATTCTGCATCATGGTCTCCATCATTTTATTGCAGTTCTCCATCATCTTGGTCATCTGCTGCATCATCTGATCGTTCATCATCATGCCTTTCATCCCGCCTTGCCCGTTCATCATCATGCCCGGTTGCATGGGCTTGCCATCCTGAGCGGGGGGGACCACAGGCGCCGTGGACTGCGCGAAAGCGCCGGAAGCGCTGGCCACTGCCAGGCTGCCGATGAGCATCGTGAGAGCTGTCTTGCTGATCATGTTGGTCTCTTTTGTTGCTTGTGATGTCCTCCGAGCTCCACGGCGCGGGAGGACGACGCGCCTCATCACTCGACCGCAGAAGGCTCCCTTCGGCGATTGAGGGCCGGAACCGCGGCGAGGCGCGGCAACCGCCATCCTTTTACGATCGCATAGATCGCCGGGATGACGAGCAGGGTGAGGACAGTGGACGAGACCATGCCGCCGACCATCGGCACGGCGATCCGCCGCATGACCTCTGAGCCGGTACCGGCACTCCAGAGTATGGGCAGGAGCCCGGCCATGATCGCGACGACGGTCATCATCTTCGGCCGCACACGCTCGACCGCACCATGCATGATCGCGGCCTGCAAGTCGGCACGGCTGAGCGGAACGCCCTCGAGTAACCGTTGCTGCCTGATCTCGGTCAATGCGTGATCGAGATAGATCAGCATTACCACGCCGGTCTCGGCGGCGACCCCGGCCAGGGCGATGAAGCCGACCGCCACCGCGACACTGAAGTTGTAGCCAAGCCACCACATCAGCCACGCCCCACCCACAAGGGCGAACGGGACCGAGAGCATGACGATCAACGTTTCGACCAGACGGCCGAAGTTGAGGAACAGCAGCACGAAGATCACCACCAGCGTGGCGGGAACGACGATGCGCAGCTTGGCTGCTGCGCGCTGGAGGTACTCGAACTGCCCGCTCCACTCGACGTGATAGCCGGGCGGCAGCTTCACGTGCTGCTTCACGGCTTGGGCCGCCTCGGCGACGTAGCCCCCGAGGTCGCGGCCTTGCAGGTCGACATAGATATAGGCGACCGGCTGGGCATTTTCGGTGCGGATGCTCGGCGGTCCCTGCGTCACCTCCACGCTTGCGAGCTGCCCGAGCGGCACCATCGCGCCACCCGGGGTCGGCACCAGCACCTGGCTGGCGATGCTTGCCGGGTCATCGCGCAGGCCACTCGGATAGCGGACATTCACGCTATAGCGCTCACGGCCCTCAACGGTCGTGGTGACGGTCTCGCCACCCAGTGCGACGGCCAAGACCTTCTGTATGTCGTCCACCGATAGCCCGTAGCGCGCGGCCGCGTCGCGGTCCGGGGTGATTTCGACGTAATGGCCACCGACGAGCCGCTCGGCAAAGGCGCTGGTCGTGCCCGGCACGGTGTGGACGACCCGTTCGATCTGGGTCGCAAGCCTGTCCAGCTCGTTCAGGTCCGGGCCGAACACCTTGACCCCGACCGGGGTGCGTATTCCGGTCGAGAGCATGTCGATGCGTGCCTTGATGGGCATGGTCCAGGCGTTGCTGATGCCGGGAAGCTGGAGCGCCGCGTTCATGTCCGCGATGAGTTTGTCGATCGTCATCCCGGCGGGCCAAGCGCTTTCTGGCTTGAGGTTGACGACTGTCTCGGTCATCTCCAGAGGCGCTGGGTCAGTGGCCGTCATCGCCCGCCCCGCCTTGCCAAACACCGACTCGACCTCGGGGAACGTCTTGATGATGCGGTCCTGGGTCTGCAGCAGCTCGCCAGCTTTCGTCACCGACAGGCCGGGCAGCGTGACCGGCATGAACAGCAGCGTGCCCTCGTTGAGGCTCGGCATGAACTCGGTGCCGACTTGCGACATCGGCCAGACCGACACGGCCAGCACCACGACCGAGGCGAGCACCATTATCACGGGCACGCGCAGCACGAGGTGGATCACCGGGCGATAAAGCCAGATGAGCGCCCGGTTGATCGGGTTGCGCTTCTCGGGGATGATCTTGCCGCGGACAAAATACAGCATCAGCACGGGCACGAGCGTCACCGAGAGCAGCGCGCCCCCGGCCATGGCGAAGGTCTTGGTGTAGGCCAGCGGCTTGAACAGCCGGCCCTCCTGGTCCTCCAGGGCGAACACCGGCAGGAAGGCGGCGACAATCACCAGGAGGCTGAAGAACAGCGAGGGGCCGACTTCCTTGGCGGCGGCAATCAGTGCCGGACCGCGTGGCTCGCCGGGCTCAAGCCGTTCGACATGCTTGTGCGCGTTCTCGATCATCACGATCGCCGCGTCCACCATGGCGCCGAGTGCGATGGCGATGCCGCCGAGGCTCATGATGTTCGATCCGATGCCGAGCGCGTGCATCCCGATGAAGGCGACCAGGATGCCGATGGGCAGGGTCAGGATGGCCACCAGCGCGCTGCGGAAGTGCAGCAGGAAGATCACGCAAACCGCGGCGACGATCAGGCTTTCCTCGACCAGCGTGTGCTTGAGCGTGTGGATCGCGCTGTCGATCAGTTGCGAGCGGTCGTAGACCGACTCGATTGAGACCCCTTCCGGCAATCCCGGCTTCAGCTCGTCGAGCTTTGCCTTGACGTTGGCGATCGTCGTCAGGGCGTCGGCGCCGTCGCGCTTGAGCGCGATGCCGCCGACCACCTCGCCGGTGCCGTTCATCTCCGCGATGCCGCGTCGTTCGTCAGGCCCCAGCTGGATGCGGGCGACATCCTTCAGCAGCACGGGCGTGCCGTTCAGATCGGCCTTGAGCACTACGTTGCCGAGGTCGCCGACGTTGCGCAGGTAGCCACGGCCACGGACCATATACTCGGTCTCGCTCATCTCGATCGTGCGGCCGCCGACATCACGGTTGCTGTTGCGGACCGCGTCGGTCACGCGGTCGAGGGCGATCCCGTAGGCCTGGAGCTTCCGCGGATCGACGATCACCTGATACTGACGCTCGAAGCCGCCAACGCTCGCGACCTCGGAGATTCCTTTTGCGGTGACCAAGTTGTAGCGGACGATCCAGTCCTGGATGCTGCGCAGCTCGGCAAGCGTGCGCTGTGCGCCGAGCACGACGTATTCATAGACCCAGCCCACCCCGCTGGCGTCCGGCCCGAGCGCCGGCGTGACGCCCTGCGGTAGACGCTTGGCCGCGAAATTCAGGTATTCCAGGACGCGCGAGCGCGCCCAGTACAGGTCGGTGCCGTCGTCGAACACCACATAGACGAAGGACAGGCCGAAATTGGAAAAGCCGCGCACCACCTTGGCGTGCGGCACGGCAAGCAGCGCCGTGGTGAGTGGATAGGTGACCTGGTCCTCGACCACTTGCGGCGCTTGGCCGGCGTATTCGGTATAGACGATGACCTGCGTGTCCGAGAGATCGGGCAATGCGTCGAGCGGAGTGTTGATGACCGACCACACACCGACGCCGACGAGGATCAAGGTCGCGAGCAACACCAGCAGCCTGTTGCGTGCGGACAGCTCGATGAGGCGGCTGATCATGGGATGGCTCCCGGCTGCGTTGCTTGGGGCTTATCATTGCTGCCCGCCGAAAAGCCTTGCAGGGCTGCCCGAAGATTGCTCTCGGCGTCGATCAGGAAGTTGGCGCCAACGACGACCTTGTCGCCGGCCGTGACACCGTCGATTACCTGAACCCAGTCATTGCCGTGCGCACCAAGCTGTACCTTGCGAGGCTCGAAGCGGCCCTCGCCACGATCGATAAGCACAACCTGCCGGACGCCGTTGTCGATCACGGCCGAACTTGGCACGGCCAGGACCGCACCCGCGCTGGCGGTGGCTTCGATCTGGACATTCGCGTACATCGCCGCTCGCAGTGCGCCGTCCTGGTTTGGGATGACGATCCTAACCCGCGCGGTTCGTGTCTCGGCCGAGAGTGTCGGATAGATGAAATCGACCCTGCCCTCGAAAGTTCGAGCAGCGAACGCGACGAAATTTGCCTTGGCCCGCTGACCCGGCTGGATCGCACCGAGGTCCTGCTCTTGCACCTGAGCAATCAGCCAGACGGTCGAAAGGTCCGCTGTCTTGTAGAGCGGGTCACCGGGCCCGACCCGCATTCCTTCTTGGGCCGGCTTGTCGATCACGACACCGTCGGCCGGAGCGCTGACCGCAATCAGGCGGCTGGCGCGGCCGGTACGGCGAAGCCGGGCGATCTCGCCCTGGGGAACATCCTGCGCACGGAGGCGCTGGAGCGAGGCGGCGGCCAGCGCGCCGCCCAGGCGTGCGGAGACCAGGTATTCCTCCTCCGACGCCACGAGATCGGGCGAGTAGAGTTCCGCCAGCACCTGGCCACGGCGGACCGGATCGCCGGTCGCGGATACCGCCAGGTGCTCGATCCAACCGGCCACCTTCGTCGTGACCGTTGCCAGGTGGCGCTCGTCGAATTGCACGATGCCGGTTGCGCGAACGCCGCGATCGACCGAGGGACGTATCTCGACCGTCTCGGTCCGCACGCCGAGGGTCTGGATCTTGCCGGGGCTGATGCGGACCGTGCCGGGCGGATCGCCTTGCGTCCCCTCGTCGGCATAGACGGGGATGTAGGCCATACCCATCGGATCGTTTTTGGGTTTCGGCGAGGTGTCCGGCAGGCCCATCGGGTTGCGGTAATAGAGGATACGATGGTCCCCTCCGCCCGCCGGCTTGGCGGCTGGGGCCGTTGACGCCGGCGTTGGGCCGTCGACGAGCACCGGCTGATAGTCCCGGCCGTCCGCTGTCTTTTTCGGGCCAGCTGCATAGAACGGCTTTCCATCCGGGTCCTGGTAATAGAGCGGCATGCCATTTGGCCCTTCCGCCCAGACCGCCGTGCTGAGCGCCAGTGCAAGAACGGCGCCGGCTGAGGCCAAGGCGCGGGTCACAGGTCACCGCCGATCAGACGTTCGATCGCCGCGAGTTCAACCTGTTCGTCGAGCTGGACTTGGAGGAGCCGCAGGTCCACGTCGTGCATCTGGTGCTCGGCAGCGATGGCTGTGGCGAGCTCTCCGGTGCCTTGGCTGTAGCTTGCCAAGTTCGCCTGAAATCCGGCGCGGGCCTGCGGCATGGACTCGCGGCGCAGCAACGCTTCGGTCGCACGTGCGGCCCGCAGCTTGGCGACTGCCTCGCCCAAGGCACCCTCGACCTCCAAAAGCGAGGCGGTGTATCGCTGCTGGTTTGCTCCGAGCTGCGCCTCTGCCTCACGCTGGCCGGAAGCTTCACGACCCCAGGGCACCGGGATGTTGAAGCCGACCGTGGCCGCGAAACCGACCGGCCGGCTGTTGGTCTGGATCAACGGCCCGCCGCCCAGGGTCAGGTCGGGATACCATGCCTTCCCGGCGAGGGTGCTGCGGGTACGCGCGGCGGCAACTTCCGCAGCGCCCGCTGACAAAGTCGGGTTGGCGATCCGGGCGCGATTGACCAGTTCCGCGAGGGGCGGCTCGGCCGCAGGAAGCGGACGCACCCGCATCGGGACGGCGAGTGGCGCATCGGCGGGACGGCCGACCAGGGCGTTGAGACGTGCGCGCGCCGCGTCTTTCTCGCCCATCAATCTAATCGCCTCAGCCTTTGCGGCCGTCTCCTCGCCAAGCGCCTGGATGACTCCTGTCTGGCCGCCGCCGCCCTGGCCGTAGCGCGCGGCCGTTGCCGTACGCATCCGCCGGGCCAGTGCACCAAGCTCCCGGTTTATCGCGAGGTCCTGGTTAATCAGGTAATATTGCGCATAGGTGACCTTGATCTTCTCGTCTGTCGCGTCGCGTGCGGCTTGCTCTCGGCCGCGCGCAGCATCAACGTCGGCAAGCGCCGCCTGCCGGCGCAGGCTGCGCTTGCCCCAAAGCGGGAATGATTGAGAAAGCATGACCGTGTGGGCGCTGAACACCCCGGGGTCCTTGTAGTACTGATAGCTGCCGCTGATCGTCGGATCGTCCAAAGCATCCGCTCCTCCGGCCTTCGCCGACGCGGCGGACGTATCGAGAGCCGCCGCACGAAGGGCCGGGCTCAACTGCCGGCCGGCCGCGCGAAGCCCGTCCACCGTTGCGCCAAGCAGGACGCCGCCAGGCCCCGTGACTGATTGCGCGAGGGTTGGTCCACCTGCAACCAGCTCCGCTGCTACGACAAGAGCGAGGCCAAGCAACATCCGCTGGGCGCGCACGTCACTTCACCAGCTCAGCGGTCACGGTTCCGTGGACCGTCTCGGCCTCGCCTTGCACCTTCGCGGCGAGCTTGAGCGCCCATGTTCCGGTCATGCCGGGTGCCACTTCGAAGCTGTAGACGCCAGCCTTGTCGCCCGACATGGCCTTGGCCGGCGCGGTCATCGTCTCCATACCCATCGGGCTCATGTCGGCCGTGGTCTGGAGGATCACTGCATTCGGAACGGACTTGCTGTCTGGAACATGGACCAGGCGGACCTGCACGACGTCTTTCCCGTTTGCAGCACTGGGCTTTCCAACCAGCTCGAAGCGATAATCTTTGGCAGCTGCGTTGGCGGCTGATGTCCCGGACAGGGAAGCCGCGAGTGCGAAAGCCACCGTGAGCATAGATGTGGCGCCGAGAAGCCGGGTCATTGTCATCGTCTGTTTTCCTTTAAAATCGCCGCAGGAGCGCGACTGGCTGAGGTGATGGCCGCCTTTTCGGCCAGGCGGCCATCCTTTGCATCACTTGGCCAGAGAGACAGTGAGCGTCTCGCTGGCCGGCTCGGCTTCACCTGCAACTTGGGCGGCAAGGCTCCCCGCCCAGCGGCCCGCCATCAGGGGAAGAATCTCGACGCGATACTCGCCCGGCGCGTTGCGGGGCCGGATGTAGGACCGTGCGGTCATCCCACCCATGCCGTCCGGCGCCATATCGACTTGGCTCAACCTGACCGGGGCATTCGGCACAGGCATGCCGTCCTTCCTCCGCACGAGGCGGACGAATACCAGGCTCTCGCTGTCGGCCTGATGCAGCTTGCCGATACCGCCATTCTGGATGGGACGGCCGATAACCTCGAAACGGTAGTCGTCAGCCGCGGCTAGCGCGAAGCGGCTGATTGCCTCGCCTGACAGAACTGCCCGGCCGGCAAAGTCCTGCGTGGCCTCGGAATCGCCAGTGCGCGCGGTGACGTTGGCTTGCGTCCGAACCCACTTGCCGCCGAACGGCGGATAGGCCTGCAAGCCGGTCGTTTGGAATCCCAGGTCCGAGTAGATGGGAGGCGTGAGGCTCGGGACGGTTTGCTCGCTGCTGGCGAAAGCAGCACCGGTCCACGCAACAGCAAGGGTTGCGACGACTGCGCCACAGATTTTGTTCATAGCCTTATCTCTCTTCCAAGCCCGTCATCGCGCCTTGCGGCTGAACGACGGGCAGCTTCGACTGACCGAGGTGTCGGGCGTCGCCGGGAGATGGCCTACGGGCAGACCGTGGTCATCGTCGGGGCAAGCCCTTCCAATCCGACGCGCAGGAAGCGCGTCGGCGAGATCAGGCGGCTAAAGGAGGGGAGAGGTCCGGCTCGACTGTTAGTCCATCGAGCAGCGGCAGGCTGGACCAAAAGGTCACGATCACGAAGGCCAGCATGACCTTGCTGGCCACAAAGCGCTGAGGCAGGGCAGAAACCTGAGCGCAGACCAGCTGCTTTACGCAGTCGGGCGTGATCGCGTTGCAGGGCAATTTGCCCGTCGACGTGCCGTCGGTGCTCGGCATCATCGACATACCGCAAGGCATGTTGGCTGTCTGGCTTTGGGTCTTCACAATTCCCGCAGCACCCATCGTCATAGGAGAGGCAAACGCCGCCGAACCCAAAATCAATCCGAGAGTGATCAGCGCAACCAGTAGCCGACGAAAGGTGACCATGAGCTTCATGCCGGGTAGGAGGCTAAGCATTGAGCGAGCGCCTTACAAGTGGCCCCATGCCTCCCCGAGCCGGCGGACGTCAGCTGCGGCCTCCGAACAGGTATTTCGCCGATGCTGCCTTGTCGTAACCTCCGTGCCAAAAGTGCCGATCTGAAAAACTTGTTATTCGAATGTGGCTCATGTCGGATTCCAGGGTGTTGAGTGACTGAGAAGTGGCTAGCGGTTCCGAAGGGCTTCCGATGTGAGGAAAGCGGTGGGATGATCGACCGGCTTTTTTGTTCCGAGGGGCTCTGGCGTTCATGGCTGCATCTGATTTGGTCAACCTTTCCGGGCTGATGGACGACGCCAAGTGCTTCGCCTTTGTGCGCCAGCATCGCTGGCCAGAGGGCGTGCGCCGCCCCGCCTGCGGCAGTCCGTTGGTGATCCGGGACGGATGCGACGACACGCAGCCGGATCGCCAGCGCTATCGATGCAAAGCGAATTGGGCCTGGCCGTATCTGATGTCCAAGGCATGACGGAACAGTTGCGCCGCGGCCTGGTCGCCAAAGCGCCGGCGGTGGAGCTGAAGGGCGAGGTGAAGATCGACGAGGTTTACGTCGTGGCCGAGCACAAGGGCAAGCCGGACGAAGTGGCCAAAAGGGGCGGCTCGGACGGCGTCGCAGGCTGGCAGGTGCGCCGGGCCGCGGCACGCTGGAGAAGGACAAGCCGCCTATCCTCGGCCTGATCCGAGAAGCGTTGGTGCACTCCGGAGGGCTAGAGGCATGGTAGGCTGCCTTTCCACTTCTTTTTTCTGGGCACCTGATGCCGCACAAGCACAACTCCGGTCGCCGCCACCACATCCCGAAGATGTCGTTCAAGGTGCAGAACTGGCCGGCATATGAAGCAGGGCTGGGCCGGCGTGGCAGTCTGACGATGTGGATCGAGGACGTAGCACTGGACCACTGGCAGAGCTGTGGACCGGGCGGGCAAGCTCGCTATACGGATGCGGCCATCCAGACCAGCCTGATGGTGCGCACGGCGTTCAAGCTGCCCTTGCGGCAGACCGAGGGCCTCATGGCGTCGGTTTTCACGTTGATGGACCTGACGATTTTGGCGCCTGATCACACCACTGTTAGCCGCCGGGCGGTAGGATTGCCGGTGGTCCGGTCAGCACAGCTGCCGCAGGGCGCGTTGCACGTGTTGATCGACAGCACCGGCCTGCAGGTCTACGGAGCGGGTCAATGGTTGGAAGCAAAACATGGCACGAAGTCGCGCCGCAAATGGCGCAAGTTGCATCTGGCGGTTGATGCTGCCAGCGGGATGATCGTGGCGCAGACGCTGACCGATCAGGACGCTGACGATCCATCTCAGGTGGCGCCTCTGCTCGATCAGATTGACGGTTGGATTGTCCGGCTAACAGCCGACGGCGCCTATGATGGCGCGCCAACTTACGAGATGATCGTAGCGCGCGATGATGGCATCGAGGTGGTGATCCCACCGCGCTCGACGGCCGTGCCCAGCGGTGAACTGGATCCACCTACACAGCGCGACCGCCATCTGAAGATGATCGCGGACCAAGGCCGACTGGCCTGGCAAGCCGCCAACAATTATGGCCAACGCGCGCTCATCGAAACAACGATGGGCCGTTACAAGGCGCTGATCGGGCTTCGGCTACGAGAGTATGCAAACTTGTGAGGGCTTGTTCCTGCTTGTGTAAGTTTTAGGCTCACGAGACGAGGGTGAGCTGGTGGCGAAGCTGGTGTGGCGGGTGAAGCTGGTGGCGGAGTTGCCGGCCGGGGTGACGACCG
>JAABUK010011728.1_pt1 | contig 11322 bp, 8 predicted proteins | sample 5559141 | NCBI WGS metagenome assembly JAABUK01 (sample SAMN10711869, study PRJNA513367) | rock metagenome | isolation source: Antarctica rocks | place: Antarctica: Victoria Land, Pudding Butte nord | collected 2016-01-03 | reverse complement strand
ATCACCTCCTTCTCAACTCTAATACTGCCCTCCCGCATCGGCCTCAAGCCCACGCCGTGCCGGACGATACTCAGCGCCTCAATGCCTTTGCCTTCAGGCACCAGCTCCGGACACAAGTCCACCGCGCGCTTCATGATGCGGGTAGCCATACTTGGGTCCGGCTGACTCTCCCAGCTCCCCTTCTGCATGCAGCCGCCTAGGATGCAGCCGCCGCCTGCTGCGCGGGACATGACATATGTTGCCTCGTCGGGTCCGTCGTCGGTGCCGGAGGACGAGCACATGTAGCCTGGATCGCTTCGTACGACGACGATTTGGCCGCGGCCGGGGTAGAGGGTCTTGTCTTCTACGCCGCCTAGCTTGAGGGACGAGAGGCCGGTGCAATTGATGACTAGATCGGCGCGCTTGCCGGAGTGGTGCATCATTGCTGCGTCGGCGACATGATCGGCGATGCCGCGGCGTAGCTTAACGCCGTGTGCGAGGCATTGGGATGCTAGCCAGGGTAAGTAGAGGGAGGTGTTGATGCAGACGGAAGTGAAGGATGTGCCGCCGTCCATGCCATCGGGTGTATCGTTCTTGGACATGATCTTGAACTGGCAGCAGGTAAGTATGCGTGGTTAACAGGGTGGTTGCTGCAACGTACGTTGGGAACGGTGTCTTTGAACCATGCATCTTCCCGCATGAGCTCAGCAAACCAGTCTCCGGTTGGAGAGCCTACATCCTTTGATCTTCGGAACAGCTTCACCTCTACCAGACAGTCAGTTCTCGTCCAGCGGGCAAGGTTGATGCAGCTCACCTTGAAAGTGGATGCCGGCCTCGGGTGCATCACGCGCAAGTCTGCTTATCTCTGGCCACGAGTCTCGCTCGAACTCAGCGGCTAGGCTGCCACCTTTCCCAAAGCTGTAGTTGCAGTTCAGTCATTGTCTAAGTGAGGCATTGTGCCTATGGGTTTGCTTGATCCAGTCTGATGGATTGGGTTCCGATCAAAGACGAGACGAAAGAGTCATAGCACGTACGGTAGATAATTCGCACCTGCCCAAGGTGACGCATACTCTATGTCGTAGTCACCAGGCATATGTTTGGCAACAACAGTGATATTGTAGTTGCCATTGCGAGCAAGCTGTAATGCTGAGGTCAAGCCAGATACACCTGCTCTAAGACAAGGTTAGAGATTGAACCGCAAGGTTTGTGTTGGAGTCTTGACCGTACCCAAGGACCACGATGTTTGACATCTTACCAATTCTTCCACTAAGGAAACCTCACGCACGAAGACGAAAGGTCACGTTTGACGATATACATGTAAGGTAAGCAGAAAGAGAAAGGAAGGGCGTAAATGTGTCTGTCGCGGCTGACTCATGGGGACCCGGCACAGCATTCACCTTTCCTGCCTCAGCGGAAGTATCAACCGAGCATGTTCTTTACTGCAAAAGACATGGATACTCGAAAAATTGATAGATAGAGGACATATTCACACCCCTTTACTGGTGGATTCAAGTCCGTTGGCCATGAAGATCTACCGAGCCATCGCTGCAACAATCAACTCACGACAATGCTCGCCCTCACGTATAGCCATGTGTTTCGCTCAGCATGAGGGCCAGCATGCGGACGTCTGGCCATGTCTTCAATGCCTGCCTCACCTGTTCAACTCGCCTCATTCTAGCTTGACATAGGCACCCCGGCATTGAGATCCTCCTGCATGCTATCCGCGAACAGCTCAGGCAGCGGTAGTGTCGCCAGTCCGAAAGCGTTCACCATCTTCACATATGTTGCATATGCCACAACGAAGTCATCACCAGTCCACTTTCTTGTTTCCAGCCGTAACCCGTCGTTGAGGCGACTTCGAAGTACAAAAGCCGAGTCCAGCACCATCTGTGCAGTAATCTCGGGACTAAGACCACCGATGGAGTCCAGCGACTGCATGATAGACTGTGTTCTCTCCTTGTCGCTGGGTTCGTACGTGGGCGTCGGCGTCGCCTTGTAGGTAGACGCACCTTCAATCGTGCCTGAGAGATGAGGTGGCTTGATCCGGCATATGATAGGTTCGCTGCAGAGCTTGCCATAGATGCGTGGCTTGAGGATGTTCTCAGCGCGATAGGAACCTGGCATATCGACCACGTCCGCGAGAATTGACGTCATGTTCAATCGTTCCTCCATGAATGCAATCGAGCTACGGGCAATCACGACACCTTCTGCGGTTCCGTAGTGGCTGACCGGCATCATGATCGCTCTCGTGTCGCTGAGAAGTGTGAAAGTGCGGCTGATAGCGTATACCACTATCGTCGGCTTCAACAGGAGCACGCCGCAGACTTGAGCCAATCCGTATTTGAGGCTGGCGTTGCCGATGCTCTCCGTATGCAACGCCATGGTTGTGGCGATGAGAAAGGTCCGGAAATGGCATGGAAGTTGAAAGGGCTAGGAAATGGCAACTGCCACGTGAAGGGAGGAGGCTGCTGGAACTCACACGTGAGGTTCATGCTATTATCGGAGCATATGAAACAAGTGAGGTTATTCTCATTGTAAAGAAAGTGAGGATGCCGTCATCGTGGGAGAAGTGAACGTGAAGGAAGTGAATGACTTCTCCCGCCGTTCGAGCGGGCCTACCTCCTGAAATAGTTTCTTCTTGTCCATGATTCATGCGGCTTTTGCAGAGCACTGCAGGTGTTCTTGTACGCCTCACATATGTGTTGCTGAGGAAAGGCGCATGTCAATGATCAAGTAGGTCTTGACTCATATCGGATGACCACAGGACAAAGAGTTCACTTCACTTGCTGAGCCAGCCACGCAAACTTTAATGCAAGAGCTGTGGAAAACTCACTTGCAGCGATTGTGTGAAACTCGCAGTATATATTCTCGTGCAGCCGCTCCTTTGGTCTCGACTTACACCATCTCGTAACCACACCGTTTTCGACACGCAAACGAAAGCGAACACCATCTGCATAAGATCAAAATCACAAGCCGGCTGTAAGGTCACAGCAAGTCAAAGCTCCCTCCGACAGCGTCACGATTTCCTCTGCCGGTACGTACTATTCCTCATCAGGCACAGCTTCCACCTGCACTCCTGGTCCGAAGAAAAGGACAGTCTGCCGTCACTTTGCACATGCTGCCTCCGCCTGCGTGCTGCTCACGAGGCACACCCTGACCGACAGGCTCCCTCAAATCACCCATGAATTCCACTAATAATCCTCCTCCAGGCCAGAACCCCTCTCTCCACTCAGGGCAATGTTGGCCTCTGAGGAGTTTCCCCTACTCTCGAGCCTCGGATTGTACGCCGCTCCGATTGTGGGTGATGGTGAGTGATCGTCCCTTTTTCTCACAGCTCTCCCATGTCGAGATGAAGGATGAGAACCATCTGGTATAACTGTGTGAAGTGATATTAACTGTATCTTTCAGGCAACTGCCTCTTCAACGCCCTCTCCGACCAGCTCTATGGCAATCAGCACCAGCACGCCGCCGTCCGTGCTCGCGTGATCGACTATATGCGTGAGCATGCAGAGTACTACAAACAGTTCATCGATGTCAACCCTGGTGGTGGCATCCGTCGTAATCCCAAACGCAAGAATGCCGGTGCCTACTCCTCGCCAGCAAACTACAACCCTCCGTCCGCAGCAGACATCGACCGCGTCTTTCAGAGCCACTTGCAGACCATGGCACAGGGTGGTGTCTACGGTGACAACATGGAGATCACAGCCTTCTCCTGCGCGTACAACACCGACGTGAAGATCTACCAACGTGACTTTGCGTACATGATCTCGGGCAGCGGTGACGGGGTGCAGAGGTCGGTGGCACACATCGCCTACCACACCTGGGAGCACTTCTCCTCGATCCGCAACCTCGATGGGCCTCACGACGGCATGCCTGGTGTCGCTCCCAAGGTGCTGTCCATGATGGAAGAGCAGAAGCAGAAAGAGAGGCTGGCAGCCACACCCTGCGTGATGCCGTGGATGATCGACGTGGTTTGCAAGTCGTTGCCATACCTCGCAGATAAGCCCACGATCAAGCGTGCACTCGAAGATGCCAGAGGAGACGTCAACCTCGTCGTATCAAATATGCTGGACGCAGAGGCGAACGGCAGTGCTTCATCACAGCAGGGAAGCTCCAGTGTGGAGAGAGATCAGGACAGCGATGATGACGCGACCTACGGCCCGAACAAGAAGCAAGACAGACGCATGAGTCGAGCAACAAAGGCACACCGACCACGCAGCATCGCAAGCAAACACGCACTCGCTCAGCTCGCCATGTACGACGGCAGCCAAGAGTCCATCGGCAGTGGTGACTCCGAGTCGTCCAGCCTACCCGAGTCATCCCAGCAGAGCAACTTCACACAACCCCCCGACCTCGACGAAATCAAGTTCGAAGATAGCACCTCGGCATCTCGCTCACAGTCACCAGCCCGTCCAACCATCCGCTTAAAACTCCACCCAGGACGGGCACCAGACCAACCACAACGTGTCGGCAAGACCTCACAGCTGCAACACGGCCCTCGCCAGACCGCTCGTGACCGCAAGGACATCAAGAAGCTCGCACAGAAAGCCGCCCGCAAAGAGCGCCAACAGCTCGTAGCTCGTGGTGAGAGCCCTTCCGCAGCCGGACTGGCGCTACGACAGAAAGGCATGACCGGAACGCCGCCAGTGGAGACACTGCGGACGCTCTACATCTGAGTCCTGCCTCTGATGACACGACTGGTGCGAACGAACATCTTACTCCTGTTTCCGAATCCTCAAGACGATTGCGAGAGATACCCCATTCTGTTTGAGATCTGGACATGTTTTCGAAGGCAAAGCATAGCGTGGGCTGGGTTACATTGAAGCATAGCGTTGGCGTAGTATATCTGGGAGGTAAAGCGAGTGTTTTTGCGAGCAAGCAAAGATTGGTGCTCTGAAGTGCTCAGGCACCTGGTCTTCAACGATGGATGCAGATCGGCTTGATGACGATGGGAGATAGAGCCGATACACCACTACTGATGCGAATCGAATGAAAGCACGGCATCGCTGCTGATGCTGAGTTATAACTTTGAAACTTCGTTCCTCGATTTCCTTTTCTTTGTCTCTTGTATAACAAGCATTTTAATGTTCAGGCTCACGGATCTCAGCCTCCAAGCTTGTCGTGATGACGGCGCCGCGGTGGAGTCTGTGAACATTCATACTATGATGAATCTTGCTCACACCTGCCTTCATTTCTTCTTCAGATCCTTATAATGCATCACCGTCACCCCACCGTCCGCCAGACCAAAGTACACGGCGACCGGCTTCTGCCCTCCCCTCCCTTTCACCCCTGACGCCGCCACCTCCTCCCCATTCATCCCATGAAACAGCCCGACCTCCAACACCCCATTGATCTTCTTAATCTCCTTTGCCAACGTATCAACATCCCACACCCCATCCTTCCCAAATTCCGCCCCCGCCTCCACATCCGACGGCGTCAACAACTGCTTAAACGGCGCATCAACAATATAAAAACTCTGATCCGTCTGAATCGGCCCCGTCTTACTCAAACTATGCTCCCGCAACACCGGCCCCGTACTTCCCAACCCCTTCAACGCCGCTATAACCGCCTGATACGCAATCGGCGCCACCTCAATCGGAATCGTCTTCCACTGCGTAAGCAACCTCCTCTGCGCTTTCCGATAATCCGCAATACAGACAAACTTCCTACTTCTACACGCCACCAATTTCTCCTGGAACAGACACGCGCCGCCGCCTTTAATGCAGTTGAGCTCGTCGTCCACCTCGTCCGCGCCGTCGAAGCAGACTTCCAGCATCACGTCTGCGGGGACGGAGTCGAAGGTGATGGGGGTGAGGCCGGCGGCTTCGATGACTTTTTTGCTGTTCCAGCCGGTGGGCACGAACCAGTTCATGTGGCCTGGGGGTGGCGGGTGGGCGGCGAGGTGAGCTTTTATGGCTTCGACGCCGTAGACTATTGTGCTGCCGGAGCCTATTCCTACGAAAGCCATGTCGGAGCGGAAGTGGTCGGCGACGGCTTGGAAGGCGGCCTTTCGCTTTGCTGCTTCGATGGTCTCGAGGTCGATGGGGGTGGCCATAGTGGCAGTGGGGGAGAAGTATCGCCGGAAGGTCGAGACTCGCCTTGGGTAGGCTACCGGAAAGTCTCGAGCAGGAAATCGTCCGGAGTGTAGTCCTGTCCAGGTCCAATGGGTCTTCCGGCTAATCTGTTGAATGTGCACAAACGCTTGAGTTGACGATGGAAGGCGTGGGAAGGTTGCTTCGCGGTCTTGTTAGCATCATCGTTGCCTTGTCTGTCGAGAGGAGTGTATCTACCAGAAATCATATACCTTAGGAGCAGAAAGATTTATAAAGATAAAGTCCTCGTGACTGTTCCTATTTGGTGAGCATTCGGTAATCGCGTGTACGCCACAGGTCGATTTGCTTGCCCCCGCATTCGTGGCTGAACTTAAACGCGATGTCATCAGGCACCAAAAGTGTTTGGGTGTTTGAGCTTCGTTGCTACAACACTCTCCGACATCGTGACAAACCATGGAGACCACCACGATAGAGCCGCCATTACAGGCTCTCCCTACTGCGAAGGAAAAAAGATACGATCGACAGCTACGTGAGTACCCCGGGCAGTAGTAACAGCAACTCGAGCTGATTCTCACGCATTTGCAGGACTCTGGGGCGCTCCTGGACAGAGAGCTCTTGAGGAAACCCACCTCCTGCTGATCAACTCATCACCCGGTGTTGCCGCTGTCGAGACACTGAAGAACCTCGTCCTACCCGGCGTCGGCCAGTTCAGCATTCTCGATCCAGCCGTCGTCGAAGAGGCAGACTTAGGCGTCAACTTCTTCCTCGAAGATGAGTCGCTGGGCAAGTTTCGTGCGGAGGAGACCGTTAAATATCTGATGGAACTCAATCCTGACGTCCAAGGACATGCGATCAAAGAAGTATGAGTTGCTCGGAAAGTTTGCAGCACCGGGAAGTAAAGCTAACCTGGACTCAGCCTCTCGAGACCTTCATCACAAAAGACAAAGTTTTCACACCATACACGCTCATCCTCGTCGCTGCCCCGATCGACCCAACCATCCTCGCTACGATTCGAAAGCATGCCGAAGCTCTTCACATACCGCTCTTCTATCTCCACTGCGTCGGCTACCATTCGCACTTCTCTATTCAGCTGCCACCCGCCTTCCCGATCGTCGACACACATCCAGATCCAACAGCAACCACAGACCTCCGTGTACTGAAGCCATGGCCTGCATTACAGGAGTTCGCGAGAGAACAGACTCATGCGATGGACAAGATGAGCGGCCACGATAAAGCTCACATACCCTACATCTGCCTGTTACTCCACTACCTCGAGCAATGGCGCAACGACCACAACGGCACGGTTCCAGACTCATACAAGCAAAAGCAGGAGTTTCGGGATAGCTACGTCAGAAAAGGCAGTCCGGACGAGGAGAACTTCGATGAGGCTTGTGCAGCAGTACTCAAGTCACTCATCTCACCGACTGCTCCATCTGCTCTGCGCGACATCTTCAACGCTCCTGAGGCGATGGAGCTTACGGCGACTTCACCACCTTTCTGGTTCATCGCGAACGCCATCAGTCAGTTCTACACCAAGCATGGGGGGCTGCCACTACCAGGCGCGGTTCCAGACATGAAAGCACAGTCAGCGGACTACATCAGGCTCCAGAACATCTACAAGACGAAGGCGCGGGAAGACTGTGCGGAAGTCGTGGCGACTGTCAGAGAGCTGGAGAAGTCGACTGGACGTGGTTCAAAGCTGGCGATCATCGAGAAGGAAGTCGAGAACTTCTGCAAAGGCGCTGCGCACATCCATCTCGTCCGAGGAAGACCGCTGCAGATCGTCCTGCCCGATTTGCCAGTGACTTTCGGCGATCGAGCGAAGGCGATGGTATTTGAGCTCACAAACCCGGAGAGCTTGATTGGAGAGTACATCGCTTTCCTCGCATGGGATGAGTTCGTCGCCACTCACACCACATCTTCCAGCGTAAAGGGTGGCAAAGGTCTCCGTGTGCCAGGAAACAATGACGCAGAGTTTGAGGCCGACAAGGAGAAGATGGTCGGCATCGCGCACAAGATCGTTGACGGCATTCTCAACGAAGCTGGGGAGCGTATTGAGGACCCAGAGTACACCGAGATCAAAGACGGCATCGAGAAGATCTGTGTTGAGCTCGTGCGAGCGGGTGGCGGCGAGCTGCACAACATCGCGAGTCTGACGGGAGGCTTGATCGCGCAGGAGGTGATTAAGGTCATTACGAAGCAGTATGTGCCCGTTGACAACACGTGCTTGTTCGATGGGGTGGCTAGTCGGAGTTATGTTTTGCGCGTTTGAGCGAAGCGAAGCTATTTGCATCGGAGTTCAACGGGAAAAGGTAGATAAGGCTAATGATGCATTTGCTGGCGTCAACGCAGATACGAATCTAACGCGCGCACTATTTTGCTGCGCGCTTCCTCACGATTTGCCGTGGAGCGTACTATTTTGTTGCGTGCGCGGACGAGATCTGCTGTGCTCTTTTCACGCGTAGAAGACGGGACTGAGCACACCAATCAGCAACGACGTATTTCTGATTACGCACCTTCCCAGCAGTAACTTTCGAAGTCAACGAATCAGGCAGCCGCGGTCTGTCAGCGCTCCTTCCAGAACCAACCTCTGGTGAACTTGTGATTTGACACCTTCCTTGGTTTAGTTCATCTCCATACGTACAACACGTGGCAGAGCACGTCCAACCTCTCGTCGACGCAACAAGCCAGCATCTGAAAGTCGAGAAACATTTTGCATCGCCGAGATCAAAAACCTCATCCACCGCAGTTGCCTGGATCCTTCTACGCATACCGCTTTATCAGATCGGCGTGCATCATCTCCGACATCCCCACCATCTCGGGCGAGGTCCTGCCGCAAGTCTGCCTCTATTCGTTCCTAGAACCTGGAGCCCGCCGTTAGATGTATCAATAACATCCACCGAACCAAGGACGAAGATGGCGGCTAAAAGCGACGAAGAGGCACCAGGCGCCACGCATCCAGGACTTCCTCCGACACCGCTGAACCGCGAACCCTCACAACAGGAACTCGAGGTTGCGCAGCAACTCATCGAGCATTCTCAAGGCTTTTCAACCCAGCAGCCGCGTGATCTTTACCCACTCGCCACAGCAGGTGCAGGACATGGGCAACGTGGCGAAAGCGAGCAGAGGGAAAATGGAGCCCACGACGCGCATCACGACCTCCGGGACAGCTTGCAGGCATACAACGCAGGCCAGGGTTTTCCGAGCCCACCAGCTGCCCAAGACGGCGCAGAGCCGCAACAGCAGCCATCACCTAACAGTCAGGGGCCTAGTGGGCAAATGTGCAGGTAAGAAGCGAAGATGCTCTCGTGTAAATGACGATCTGACCATCAGTAGTAACTGTCGGACTGTACATACACCGCTATGGAGACGGTCGCCAACAGGCGCAGTTATCTGCAACGCCTGTGGGTTGTACTACAAAGCTCGAAATCAAATGCGACCAGTCGGCTTGAAACGGGGCACTGCGGGTGCAGGTGCAGGCCAATCATCTGACGCTCCCATGCACGACAGAAACACACCTCCCAGCAGCACGGGCTTCGCTGGCGCGACGTACATATCTGTCGACCAGAGCACTCCCGGTACCTGTCCTGGTGGTGGTCGCTGCAACGGCACTGGAGGCCATGATGGCTGCAGCGGCTGTCCGGCGTACAACAATCGCATCTCAAAGACTGCCCAATTCGCGTTACAGCAGACGGATGGCGGCGAACCTTCTAACAGCAACGGAACGTCTGGCCAGCAGAATACACAAACCCTTTCGCAAGCTCTAACGAATGCCACTAACATTGTCGTCGCATGCCAGAATTGTGGCACGACCATCACACCTTTGTGGCGTAGGGACGAAGCTGGCCACACAATCTGCAACGCGTGTGGTCTCTACCACAAGCTTCACGGGTCTCACCGGCCTGTGCAGATGAAGAAGGCAGAGATCAAGCGGCGGAAACGTGTTGTTCCTGCCAATATGCAGCAACAGCAACAAGCACAGAGCAGTCCGTACCCTCACAGCGACGTGACGGACGAAGATACAGCAGTGTACTCGGATTCGCAATCATCGATACCACGCCCCGCCGAGCAGAGACCCGATGACTTCCCGTACGAGCGGGCTCCACCTGGTCCCATCCCCGTCGACTTCACCAGTTCGTTTCGCGCCATCAACGCATCTCGGGCTCACGATGAATCGACTGTACCACGAAAGCGCTCTTTCTCAGTCAGTAACCATGATGGTGAAGAGCATCCATACGCACACCCACAAAACGTGCGCACACCGCCTCGAGCCGATAATATTGATCCTGCGTTATCTGGTCCACCCGCGGAAGCTTCCTCAAAAGAAGCTAGGCGTGCAGAACTGCAACGAGAAGCCGAACAGCTTCGGCGTATGATGGCGGAAAATGAAAGGAGGCTGGCTGAGATGGAGGAATAAGAGCTGGAGCATCGAGTCGTCCAGACCGCGAGTATGACGACACTGACGTTACGAGAACACACTGTACGATTATAGATACCTAGCTCACCCACAATGTCTGGGTTTGATCGCAACGCTGCGAGTTCCTCTACATAACGCTCTATCTCTATCGTTGTATGACATCTCATATTGAATGGTCGACGGCACTCCGAAGCCTAGCCAGCGTGGCCGTTAGATGCAGTAGCACCCTTCTGATACTCCTCATACCCCTGCTTGGCTGCTTCATGGACGGTCGTTTTGCCTTCGACAATGTCCTTTACCTTCTCCAGGATGGTCGACCAGTCTTCAAAGACCGTGAAAGGCACGTTCTCCTTGACACAATAGCGGATCAGGTCGTGGCCTTTCTTCGCGAACAGGAGATCCGTCTCCCGTGCGGCGGACAAGTCTGACACGCCGTCTCCAGCGTAGAACATCGTTGGCCGTACATCAGCGGGCTGCTGTGCGTATGGGCGGAGCGTGAGACTCTTATCGTGGCCAAAGCCGCTGGACAATCGTCAGCGACGAAAGTTGAGCAATTGATGAAGGCCAAGCTTACCTCTCATCATGATACTTGATAGTCCACCCGCCCTCCTGGTCAATCGTCTTCCCCGGCAACGCCATCACCTCATTACTAACAATGTCCAACTTGTCGTGATCCGGGCCCACAAGGTTCTTCAGAATCGCACGAATAATCGGCGTCATCCCGGACGACACCACCACAGTCGGGACCTCGTTCTTCAGCGCCCATTGGAAGTACTCATTAAAGTACGGATCCAGCTCGATGTTCTCGACAAGATAATCCACGCACTCGGGGAAAGGTCGGTTGACGGAATCAATCATTTCCTGGAAGGAGTC
>JAABUK010011727.1_pt1 | contig 11322 bp, 14 predicted proteins | sample 5559141 | NCBI WGS metagenome assembly JAABUK01 (sample SAMN10711869, study PRJNA513367) | rock metagenome | isolation source: Antarctica rocks | place: Antarctica: Victoria Land, Pudding Butte nord | collected 2016-01-03 | reverse complement strand
CCGGCCACGAAGGCGGCTGTGGGACGGTGCACGCCAACGGCTCGATCGACGTGCCGGCCAGGATGGAGGCTCTCGGGGTGGCCGCGGGACTCGACCGCCGGGCCGTGCACAGTCAGCTCGCGTCCGCGGTTGATGTCGTGGTGTCGCTCGTGCGCGGTCGGGACGGGCATCGACGCGTCTCCGACCTGAGTGTCCTGGTCACCGATGACGCCGGCTTCGTGACCGCGCGGATCGCTGCCGTCGACGGGGAGGGCGCGCCCGTCGCCGGCCCGGGCGCCCTTCGGCTCGACGAGCTCCTGCACCGGCGTACGCCGTGATCGGCACGGCCGCACTGGCAGCCGGATTGGCAGCCGGACTGGCGTTGCTCATGTGGTGGGGCGTCCCGGCCACGACGTTGCTCGACCGGGTCCGCCCGCACGTCTCGAGCACGGCATCGACGGTCGAGCGGCGCGTTCGCCCGGTCGACGTGCTGAGGTCGCTTGCCCGGTTGCCTGCGGTTCTCGTGGTTGCGGTGGTCACCGTGGGGGTCGTCGGCGGTCTCGCGGTCGCTGGATGGGCGGGTGGGCTGCGTGCGCTGCTGGTATCCGAGGCGGTGGTCGTCACAGTGCGCAGCGTCGACGCCCGCACACGGCGGCGGGCGGCCAAGCGCCGCGACGAGCAATGGCAGGAGGCGTGCGAGATCCTCGCGACCGAGTTGCGCGCCGGCCGATCCGCAGAGCAGGCGGTAACGACGGCGGCGGTGGCGTGCGACGACCTCGCGCGAGCGGTCCGCGCGCTGCACCTCGGTGGCGACGTCGTCGCCAGCCTGCGCCAGATCCAGGACGCACCCGCGGCCGCAGGGCTCGCGAGCGCCTGGGCGACCGCTCATGCGAGCGGCGCCGGCCTCGCCGGGGTGGTCGAGAGGGTCACCGACGAGCTCACCGCACAGCTCGAGCTGCGCCGTGAGATCGAGAGCCAACTGGCTGCTCCACGCGCGACCGCACGGTTGCTGGCCCTGCTCCCACTCGGCGGGATGGCCCTGGGAGTGTTCCTCGGCGTCGACCCGCTGCGGATGCTCCTCGGTACGACCGTGGGTCTGTGCTGCCTGCTCGTCGGATCGGTGCTCGCGCTCGCCGGTGTCGTGTGGGTCGACCGGCTGGCACGGTCGGCCACAGTGGCCGGCTGATGGGCGGCCGCCGGTGAATCCGGCTGCCGTGCTGGCCGCGCTCGCTACCGGCTGCCTCGTGTGGTCGGCGCTGTCGACCTCCGCCGCCACCCGACGGCTCCGGTCGTTGGAGGCGACGATTCGCCACGACGACGGCGCCGCCGCCGGCGCGCCATCCCGGCGATCGAGCATCGACGTGACCACGCCGTTCACCCGTGCCGTCGTGTCGGCCGGTGCCACGGGTGTGGTCGTCGTGCTCGTCGGCGGCTGGGTCGGGCTCGTCGTCGGGCTCGTCACCGCCGTCAGCATGTTCCGGTTCCTTCGGGGACTGGACTCGGCTCTAGACCGACGCCGTGCGGCCGCGATCGTGGCTGCGCTGCCGATGGGCGCCACCCTGCTCGCCGCCTGTCTGCGTGCCGGCCGTCCGGTGGAACCGTCGGTCGCAGCGGTCGGTGCGGCGCTCGGCGGTCCGCTCGGTGACGAGTTCGTCCACGTCGCCGCGAGTCTCGCGCTCGGGGCTGCCCCTTCGCAGGCGTGGCACCGACTGCTGAGCCAGCCGGCGACGGCTCGTTTCGCCCGCACACTCGTCCGGACCTGGGAGTTGGGTGCGCCGCTGGCCGAGACGCTCGAGTCGTTGGCTGTCGCGTGCCGTGCGACCGCGCGCGCCGCCGCCCAGCAGCGCGCGAAAGCGGTCGGCGTGCAGACCGCAGCGCCGCTCGGGCTGTGCTTCCTCCCGGCCTTCGTCGCGGTCGGGCTGGTCCCGGTGATCGTCGGCGTCGTCAGCGGCGTGATCTCCGGGCTGTTCTGACGGCGTAGCACGACCGCTGTCCACAACCCCGCCGTTCGTGGAGTCGTCCACAGACAGGGCGAATGGCGGTCGGGTGCAGTGGCGAAGTCAGCACGCTGACGCCCGTGGTCACTACGTGGTCTCCCGATCCGGCCGGACGCCGGGAAGTTCAAGGAGCAGGCATGGCTGGAAACGCTCGCACGACGCAGGGCCACGGGCAGGCCCTCGTCCCACTGGCAAAGGCATCGACGATGCGACGGATGCGTGCTCTCGTGAGCTCGCGCGGACGGCAGCGCGGAATGGTGACGGCCGAATACGCGGTCGGTGCGGTAGCGGCAGCCGGGTTCGCCGGCATCCTGATCAAGGTGCTGACCGATCCACGGGTGTTCGACCTGCTGATGCACATCATTTCGTGGCTGCTGGGGTTGGTGACGGGGCAGCGGGTCCTGTGACGCGAGGTCGTGGGGGTCGGCCGTCATCGCGACGGCCGGCCCCGCCCGGCACGCTGGTCGGGCTGCGAAGTGCGTCCCGGCGACGTCAGCGCGGGATGGTGACGATCGAGAATGCGCTTGCCCTGTTCGGGCTCGTGCTGGTCACCGCGTTCGGAGCGTTCGCGCTCTCTGTCGGTGTCACCCAGGTCCGATGCGTGGACGCAGCCAGGGATACGGCACGGTCGGCGGCGCGAGGCGAAACCGATGCGGTCAGCCGTCAGGCCGGGCGGCGGTCGGCGCCGGTGGATGCACGGATCGACATCTCGCGTACCGACGACACCGTCAGCGTGCGGGTCCGTGCCTCGGTGCGGGCACCGGGGCTGCTCTCGCGGGTCGGCACGATCGACCTGTCCGCCGGCTCGACCGTCGACGCCGAGCCCGGCAGTGCGCCGTGACGGGGATCGGCTGCCTACGGTCGATCCCCGTCAGAGGTCGTCGCGAAGAAGGCAGCGCAACGGTGATGTCGCTGTCCTGGTTGGCTGTTCTGGCCGTCATCGGCGCGGCCGGGCTGCTGATGACGCTGGTCGCGGCCGCCCAGCATCAGGTCGAGTCGGCGGCCGACCTTGCGGCGGTGTCGGCGGCCACCCACATCGGGGACGGCGAGCAAGCGGCGTGTGCTGCCGCCGCCCGCGTCGCATCGTCCATGCACGCACGGGTCACGTCGTGCCGTGTGGACGGGCTCGGCGTGGCGGTCGACGTCGCCTCGACCGTACGAATCCCGGCAAGGAGGGTGGTGCTGACGGCGTCGGCCAGGGCAGGCCCGGCCGACTCGGGGACAGTGCCGTGAGACCTGGGCCGTCGATCCCTGAGCGACGACCTCCTCACCCGCGCGTCGACGTCGCGAACGAGCGCGGCTTCGCGCCGTATCCGAGCGGAGTCGGCTCCAGCGCCCTGTGGGTCGAAGCGGCGGGGTCGACTCCAGTGGCGGTGTCGGCTTCGTACAAGACCGCCGGCGGCAGGCGGAGCAGGATCGCGGCATGGATATCGACCTCTCCGCTCCGTTCACCCTCGACAGCTGGGACGTGACCGCCGACCCTGCTCCCGCCGACCCTGCTCCCGCCGACCCTGCTCCCGCCGACGCGGGTGCACCCGTCACCGGCCTTGCCGTGCTCACGAAGACCTATGCGGGCGGCGATCTGACCGGGACGGCGACCGGGCATGCGCTGACGACGCAGGGCCCAGGTGGTGCGGCGTACGTCGCGCAGGAGCGCATCGCCGGAACCATCGCCGGCCGCACCGGCAGCTTCGTCCTGGGACACGGCGCCTCGGGCGGGCCGGGACACGAGGACGTCATGCGTGCCGCGATCGTGCCCGGCTCGGGGACCGGCGGACTCGCTGGGATCAGCGGTTCGGGACGCCTGGAACACGGGTTGCTGACGCTTCGAGTCGTCCTGGCGGACTGAGGTCCGCATCCGTCGGGCGCATCCGCAGACCGGCCAGGTTCGCCGCGATGCCGCCTCACGCAGGCATGGACGATCGGCTTTGCTGGAGTACGCACTGATACCCACACTGTTGCTCGGCCTTGTCCTTTGCGCGGCCCGGTGCCATCCGCGACACTGACCGCCGACAGGCACGGATGTCATCGACAGCGCGGAGGACCCGTGAGCACAACGACGGCGCACGCGGACACATCACCGGTCGTTGCTGCGCTCGACATCGGCGGAACGAAGACGTCCGCTGCGCTGGTCGACTCCAGCAGCAGCATCGTCGCGCGGGTCATCGGGCCAACTCCGGCCGCCGCTGGTGCCGAGGCCACCCTCGACGCGGCCGCGCGCCTCGTCCGGGCCCTGAGCGACGGGCGGGTGCCGGCCGTCGGGGCACTCGGAGTCGGCACGGCCGGCGTCGTCGACCCGGGCAGCGGCCGGATCCTCTCCTCGACCGACGCCATCAGCAGTTGGGCCGGAACCGACGTCGGTGAAGGTCTGCGACGGCGACTCGGACTGTCGGTCGCGGTCGACAACGACGTGCACGCCCACCTGCTCGGTGAGCTGACGTCCGGGCGAGCCGTCGGCAGGTCCTGCGTCCTGCTCGTCGCGGTAGGCACCGGCATCGGCGGATCGATCGCCGTCGACGGCCGGATCCACCGTGGCCGCGGCCACGTCGCCGGCCACGTGGGCCACATGCCGTCGACGGCTTCCTCGGGTGTTCCCTGTAGCTGTGGCGGCGCCGACCACGTCGAGGCGGTCGCGTCCGGGCCGGCTCTGCTCCGGGCGTACAACGGGCAGGCGGTGGGCCGGGGGGCGGAGACTGCGGACACCCTCGAAGAAGTCGCCGAGCGAGCCGCAGCCGGAAGCGATCCGCTCGCCGCGGAGGTCATCAGCGCCGGCGGCACCGAGCTCGGCCGCCTCATCGGTGGACTGGTCAACCTTCTGGATCCCGACCTCGTCATCGTCACCGGTGGGGTCAGTGACTGCGGACCGTCCTGGTGGACGGCGCTGCTGTCGGCCGCGCAGTCCGGCGTTCTCCCGCCGATCCGTGCTGCGTCACCGATCGACCGGCTCGTCGTGAAGTCGATCCTGCGCGCGGACGCCCCACTACTCGGCGCCGCGCAGCTCGCCCGTGAGCTGGCGAGATGAACGTCCTCGATGCCATTCACGGTCGGCTGATCGTCTCGTGTCAGGCGTATCCGGGCGAGCCCATGCGTGACGCTCGAACGATGACCCAGATCGCACAGGCCGTGGTCATCGGTGGCGCGGCAGGAATCCGTGCACAGGGGATCGACGACATCGCCTCCATCCGCGCGGTGGTCACGGCTCCGCTGATCGGACTGGTCAAGGTCGGGCACGACGGTGTGTTCATCACGCCGACCCTCGAGGCGGCGCTGGCTGTTGCCGACGCCGGGGCCGATGTGGTGGCGATCGACGGCACCGGGCGAAACCGGCCCGACGGACGCACGTTCACCGATACCGTCGCCGCATTCAAGGCCCGCCGTCGCGGCTGCCTGCTGATGGCCGACGTGTCGACCTACGAGGAGGGCATCGCGGCCGCGGCCGCAGGCGCCGACATGGTCGGTACCACCCTCGCCGGCCACACCGACTACTCCTATCGAGGCGACGGGCCCGACTTGGAAACCCTGGCGCGGCTCGCGGTCGACCTCGGCGTCCCAGTCCTGGCCGAGGGCCGCATCCACACGCCAGAGCTGGCGGCCGAGGCGCTGCGCCTCGGCGCGTTCAGCGTGGTGGTCGGCACGGCGATCACGCATCCGAGCACCATCACATCGTGGTTCGTCGACGCCCTCACACCGCCGGGGAGCTGACCGACCCCGCCGCCCGCGCGCGACTGGCCGACACCGCCAGCGCGACATCTGCCCGGATCAGATCGGCATTGACTGCCGCCGCCACGTTCACCCCGGCCGCCGCAGCGCCGATCACCTGAGCCCGGGGGTCCGCGACGTTGCCGGCCACCCACACCCCGGGCAGCGCCGTTTGACCCATGGCATCGGCCGCGACGAACGTGCCGAACTCGTTCTCCGTCACCTCGAGCCCGAGACAGATCAGCATCTCGGCGCGGGCCACGAACCGCGGTCCGACGACAATCACCCGCCGGGGAACGACCGTCCCGTCGACCAGCCGCACCCCAGACAACCGGTCGTCGGTGGTCACGAGGCTCTGGACCGCACCTGCGACAACCCGCACACCGCGCGCGCCGAGCTGTTCGAGTTCATCCGCAACCGGGGTGGGAACCGTGTGCAGGAACAAAACCAGGTCGTCCGTCCACTGCGAGAATAGGAGCGTCTGATGGACCGCGAACGGCCCCGACGCGAGCACCCCGATCGGCTGGTCACGCACTTCCCAGCCGTGGCAGTGCGGGCAGTGCAGAACCTCGCGACCCCAACGCTCGCGCAGACCGGCGACGTCGGGCAGTTCGTCGACCAACCCCGTCGTCACGAGCAGCCGCCGAGCCGAAACGTCCGTCCGCTGGCGAGCGTCACCACGAAACAGTCATCCGAGACAGCGGCGGACTCGACGCGCCCGTCGATCACCTCGCCGCCGTATTCGCGGACCTCGCGTCGCCCGGTCTCGAGCAGCGTCCGCGGCGCCACCCCCTCGAGGCCGAGGTAGTTGTGTACGCCCGCGGCCGGCGCGTTACGCGGCTCGCCCGCGTCGACCACCAGCACCGAGCGTCGCGACCGAGCGAGCGTCATCCCGCCGGCGAGCCCGGCGGCACCCCCGCCGACCACCACCACGTCGTACCTCTCTCCGCGCCCGTCGCGCGGCTGGGCCGTTCCTGTCGTTGTCATCGCAGTCATCTCGACCACCTCCACCGGCAGCATCCATGCGCCCCGTCGACTTGACAAACCATGTTGCCGATCCAGCAAACTGGGGGCCATGGACGACGACGTCGACACCGTCCTGACCGCGGTCGGCGGGCGCCTTCGCGCGCTCCGGCAGAAGCAGAACCTCACCTTGGCCGCGCTCGCCGAGGCGACCGGTATCTCGATCAGCACACTCTCTAGACTCGAATCCGGCCAGCGCCGGCCGAGCCTATAGCTTCTTCTCCCACTGGCCAGAGCACACCGCGTCGCCCTCGACGACCTGATCGGTGCGCCGGCCACCGGCGACCCGCGGGTGCACGCCATCCCGGTCGAACGACACGGGATGACGATCGTCCCACTGACCCGCGAGCTGACCGGTTTACAGGCGTTCAAGCACGTCATCCCGGCCGGTCGGCGCACGGACCCGGAGCTGCGAACCCATGTGGGCTACGAGTGGTTGTACGTCCTCAGCGGCAAGCTCCGGTTGATGCTGGCCGAGCACGACCTCGTGCTGGCGGCCGGGGAGGCGGCGGAGTTCGACACCCGCACACCGCACTGGTTCGGCAGCGCCGACGGCCGACCGGTCGAGTTCATCACCCTCTTCGGCCCGCAGGGCGAGCGCCTGCACGTCCGCGCGCGGTCCCGGAACCGGAGTGAGCGTGCGTCCGCCGCGGGAACTCAGATCTCGGGCGGCTGATGGGCGCCGGCGGTGAGACCGGCCTGATCGCGGGCCGGATCCCTCGTCAGTTCACGCGCCTCGCGCCGCTGCCGCCAGGCCCGACGCAGACCTGCCCGCATCAGCACAACACCGCCCGCCAGTGCAAGAGCGGTGATGACACCGGTCCAGAACATTGCGGCCGAGCTCGTCGTGAGTTGGAAGTTCGCCACGTCTATACGCACACCGCCGACCGAGCCGCTCACGACCAGGACGCCGGTCGCCCCCGCCATCAGGATCAGCACCGCGGCGACGATGATCACGCCGAACCACCACTCGAACCACCCGACGGAGCCAAGGCACCAGCGGCCGAACCGCCCGGTGCTCCTGCCAGCAACGTGTCGAGCAACCGGATCGACCCGGCCTTATCGAGTGGATTGTTCGCGTTGCCGCACTTCGGCGACTGCACGCACGCCGGACAGCCGTCGATGCACGTGCAGGCGGCGATCGTCTGCCGCGTCGCCGTCAGCCATGCCTGCACCCGCTCGAACCCCCGTTCGGAGATGCCGGCACCACCCGGGTAGCCGTCGTGAACGAAGACCGTGACCGTGCCGGTCTCGGGGTGGCACGCGGTCGACACGCCGCCGATGTCCCAGCGATCACAGGCCGCGAACAGTGGCAGCAGACCGATCGCGGCGTGCTCGGCCGCATGCGCGGCACCAGGCAGCGCGCCGGGTTGGAGACCGCTCGCGACCACTGCCTCGGGTGTCAACGTCCACCACACCGACGTCGTGGCGAGCGAACGCTCGGGAAGGTCGAGCGGTGACTCGCCGAGGACCTCACCGGTGCCGTTGCGCCGGCGGAGGTATCCGACGACCTGCCCGGTCACGGTGACATGGCCGAAATGGACGGTGCCCGCACCCCAGCATCGCGTCGTACTCACCGAGTCGATCTGGATGGAGGTGACCGAGCGGGCGGAGGTCGAGTACTCGGGTGTCGCCGCATCGCACAGCGCCACCCCGGCGTGGTCGTCGAGCGACCGGACGAGGTAGGACTCGCCCTGGTGCAGGTACACGGCACCCTCGTGCACGGCGCTGTGCGACGCGGCCGCGTCGACCGTCCCGAGCAGCCGGCCGGTCTCGTCCTCGACGATCGTCACGGCCGGCGCACCGGCGCCGCGGATGTCGGCGAGGTCGCTTGCGCGCTGGCGTCTGGTCCAGAACCAGCCCGCGGAGCGTCGTCGCAAGACTCCGGCCTGGGCGAGCTCGTCGAGCAACCGGGGCGCTGCGGGACCGAACAGCACCGCGTCAGCGTCGGTGAGCGGGAGTTCGGCGGCCGCGGCCACGATGTGCGGAGCGACGATGTGCGGGTTGTCCGGGTCGAACGCCGTCACCTCGAGCTCGCGCTCGAACAGGAGCTCGGGATGGCGGACAAGGTAGGCGTCGAGCGGATCCGCGCCTGCCACCAGCACGGCCAGCGCGGGACGCCCCCGCCGGCCGGCCCGGCCGACCTGCTGCCACAGCGAGGCACGTGTTCCCGGGAACCCGGACAGGATGACGGCGTCGAGGCCGGCGATGTCGACGCCGAGCTCGAGGGCGTTGGTCGACGCGACTGCGAGCAGTTCGCCGGTGCTCAGTGCCCGCTCGACCTCGCGTCGTTCCTCCGGCAGCAATCCACCGCGGTAGGCCGCGACCCGACCGGCAAGCTGCGCGGTGCTGGACGATCCGTTGCGCAGCCGGTCGCGCGTCTCTGAGGCCACCGTCTCCGCGGTGCGACGGGCGCGGACGAAGGCGACCGTGCGCGCTTCTACACTCACGAGCTCGGCGAGCAGCCGGGACGAGTAGGTGTGTGCCGACATCGGCCGGCCGCCCTCACTGTCGTCGGTGGATGGGTCGACCAGGACGAACGACAACTCGCTTCGTGGCGAGGCGTCGTCGGTGACCGCTCGCACGGGTGAGCCGATCAGCCGTTGCGCCGAGATCGCGGGCTCCCCGACGGTGGCCGATGCGAGCACGAAAACCGGGTCGGCGCCGTAGTGACGACACAGTCGTCGCAGTCGCCGCAGGACCTGCGCCACGTGCGAACCGAAGACGCCGCGGTAGTGGTGGCACTCGTCGATCACGATCACGTCGAGGTGCGCGAGCAGCCGGCGGTGCCGCTCGTGCGCCGGCAGGATCGAGTGGTGGAGCGTGTCCGGGTTGGTCAGCACGTAGCTGGCCGATCGCCGCGCCCACTCACGCTCGGCGGTGGTGGAATCGCCGTCCAGCGTTGCGACGTCGAGTCCCGGGAGGTCGAGCTCGCGCAGCGCCCGGAGCTGATCGTGGGCCAGCGCCTTCGTCGGCGCCAGATAGAGGGCGGTGCGGCGACGGGCCGGCGGCAGGCACGCATCGGTGAGCGCGTTCTGCGCGATCGGCAACAGATAGCCGAGCGACTTCCCCGACGATGTCCCGGTGGCCGCCACCACGTTCTCGCGGGCGCGCACGGCCTGCGCGGTGGCGACCTGATGCGTCCACGGCTGCCGGATGCCCTGTGCGGCGAGGCGCTCACGCACCGGTGCGCCCAGCCATTCGGGCCACGGCTCGACCCGGCCGGTGCGCTCGGGCACGACGTGGATGCCGGCGACGTAGGGGTCCTCGCCACGCCGCCACCGATCGAGCAACGGCGCGAGGACGTCAGAGTCCCGCGTCGACGTTGTTCGGATCGCGACGGCCGTCATTCGAACAGTTTCGCAGCCTCCGCCGACAACTGCACCGATCCCGGCTACGACACGACGGGACAGACGCGGCGACACACGACGAGACGCCGCTCGCGAGACGGTCAGAAGGCGGCCGGATGAACGGCGTGGAAACCGGTGCCCACCGACTCGTCCGTTGGATGGAATGACCGTGAGCGTGACGTAGACTCCCGGCCGCTGGTCAGCGTGGACCCGTCGGATCGTCAGGTCCGCCGATCAGTGGCTCCCGACGCGTGAGCGACGTGTGCCAGCGCCGATCAGCCAGCCGGATCCCCGACAGGAGTATGCATGCCACCGTCCACGCTTGCAGCGGGAGAGACCATCTCCCTTGCGGGCAGCAACATCGTCTATGTCGTCGTTGTTGCGGTCATCGCTCTTCTCGCCATCCTGATGTCGTTCTACTTCCGTGCCCAGGTGCTCAAAGCTCCCGCCGGCACGGCGAAGATGCAGGAAATCGCCGGTGCCGTGCAGGAGGGCGCGAACGCATTCCTGCGGCGGCTGTTCACGACGCTGGCCGGGTTCGCCGGGATCGCCTGCCTCGCACTTCTGGTGCTGCCCGGCGAGTGGCACGTCCGGATCGGTCGCTCGATCTTCTTCCTGGTCGGCGCCGGCTTCTCCGCGTTGATCGGCTACATGGGCATGTGGCTGGCGGTCCGCGCCAACGTCCGGGTTGCCGCGGCGGCTCGCGACGAGGGCCGTGACCCCGCGATGCGGGTGGCGTTCCGCACCGGCGGCTCGGTCGGCATGGCCACTGTCGGACTCGGTCTGTTCGGTGCCGCACTGGTCGTCTTCATCTACCGCTCGGATGCGCCGAACGTCCTCGAGGGCTTCGGCTTCGGGGCAGCCCTGCTGGCGATGTTCATGCGCGTCGGCGGTGGAATCTTCACGAAGGCCGCCGACGTCGGCGCCGACCTCGTCGGCAAGGTCGAGGCCGGCATCCCCGAGGACGACCCGCGCAACGCCGCGACGATCGCCGACAACGTCGGCGACAACGTCGGTGACTGCGCCGGAATGGCCGCGGACCTGTTCGAATCCTACGCCGTGACTCTCGTCGCCGCGCTCATCCTCGGCAAGGCTGCCTTCGGCTCACAGGGCCTGGTGTTCCCGCTCATCGTTCCGGCGCTCGGGATCGTCACGGCGGTGATCGGCATCTTCCTCACCCGTCCCCGCCCGGGTGAGGGTGGACTGAAGACGATCAACCGCGCGTTCTACGCCTCCGCGGTCATCTCGGCCGTGCTCTGCACGATCGCGGCCTT
>JAABUK010011725.1_pt1 | contig 11323 bp, 7 predicted proteins | sample 5559141 | NCBI WGS metagenome assembly JAABUK01 (sample SAMN10711869, study PRJNA513367) | rock metagenome | isolation source: Antarctica rocks | place: Antarctica: Victoria Land, Pudding Butte nord | collected 2016-01-03 | reverse complement strand
TGGTCCGGCGGCGGGAGGACGGGTTCGACCTGCACCACACCGCATTCACCCTGCAGGTCGGCCGGGCGCTGGTGACGGCGGCGGTGATCGCGGCCGGTGCCCCGGCGGCGGCCTGGTGGTTCGCCGAGCCTCGGCTGCTGCCGGTCGTGCTGATACTGGCGGGAATCACGGTCCTGAATGGGCTGGAAAACGTCGGCATGGCCGAATATCGCCGGGCCATGCGGTTCGACGCGCAGTTCAAGGTGAACTTGGCGACGCGGCTGGCCGGGTTCTTCACCACCATCATCTGCGCTCTGGCGTGGCAGAGCTATTGGGCGCTGATGGCCGGCATCGTCGTGGCAACGGTGTCGCGGGTGGCGATGAGCTACCGGATGCACCCGTTCCGTCCGCGGCTGCAACTCGCGCGGTGGCGGGAACTCGGGCGATTCTCCTTCTGGACCTGGGCGACGGCGGCGGCAAGCCTGGTCTGGGACCGCTGCGACCCGTTCGTGCTGGGGCCGACCTTTGGGCCGGCGAAGCTGGGGCTGTATGTCCTGGCGATGGAAATCGCCTTTCTGCCGATGACGGAGCTGATCGCGCCGGCATCCGATGCACTGTTCTCCGCATTCTCTCGTGCGCAGAAGGACGGCGACTCGTCCCTCCATCACGCACCGGAGGCGGCTGGCATCATCCTGCTCGGCGTTGCGCCGATGGTGCTGAGCGTGTCCGCCGCCTCGGGTTCAATCATCGAGGTGCTGTTGGGAACGAAGTGGGCCGAGGCATGGCCGATCGTCTCCGTGCTCACCTGGGCCTGCATCTTCTCGCCCTACAGCTTCATCTGCAGCATGGCGATGGTTGCAAACGGCCACGTCCGGCGCAACTTCGGCATCAACGTAACGGTGTCGGCGATCAAGCTGGTGACGCTGCTGGTCGCGGTTTCGTTGACGGCTGATCCCGTCATCATCGGCGCGGTCACGGCGGGGTGCATCGCCGCTGAGTCGGTGATCTTCCTGTTTGTCCTCCGCGGCACCGGGGCGATCCGGTTGAAACCGGCGTTGACCGGGCTGCTGCGGACCGTGATCGGCATGGGCCTGGCCACCGCGGCGGTCGGCTGGTCGGGGCTGGGATGGCAGGCCGGTGCCGGTTCGCTTGCACTGAACCTGATACGAGGCATGGAGATCGGTGCCCTGAGCATGTGCGTGTTCGGGCTGGCCGTGCTGGCGATGTGGCAGGTGTCCGGGCGGCCCGAAGGCGCCGAACGGCGTTTGGCCCAACTTGCCGAGGGGCGGTTGGCGAAGTTTCGGATCGCGCATTGGACCAGGCCCAGCCAATGAATGTGACGGGATCGCCAGCTTGCGGCTGCCGTCCGGCTAACTCGCCTCGGATTGCCAATCTACCGCGCCGCCATCCAGTAAGGACCTTGCTTGCATGGGCTGAGCGCATTGGATGCTGCTGGCGACCCGGCCCCTCAATACGGACGGCCCACCCGCATAAGGCTTTATCGGAGTTCTCCCCTGTCGAGAGCTGAGCGCGGTATAGGCGGCATGGCCCGTGGCGTGATCGGGTAGTGCAATCGGGACTGAGTGGATGCTAGCTCCTGATATCACAGCCGGTTTGCCCAGCAGCCGGCATCAACAACAGGCCCGTTGCGCGTGCGGGCGTTTGCAGACGGAGGATCAGGCTTGACGCAGGCTGCTGGACGTCCAGGCATGGGCTACATCCCGGCGATTGATGGATTGCGGGCCATTGCGGTCGTGTCTGTCATGGCGTTCCACCTGAACAAGAACCTGCTGCCGGGCGGCTTCGTCGGCGTGGACGTGTTTTTCGTCATCTCCGGCTTCGTCGTCACCGGCTCGCTCATGGATAAGCGCTTCCGGCACCTGCCGGACCTGCTGCTGCACTTCTATGCCCGGCGACTGATCCGCATCATGCTGGCGCTGATCGTCATGCTGCTGCTGACGACGATGCTGTATGCGCTGTTCGTTCCCGATGCCTGGTTGACCCAATCGATTGACAGCGTGGCGAGGGCCGCATTCTTCGGGATGAGCAACATCCGGCTCATGCTGGAGGACGATGCCTATTTTTCCCCGCGGGCAGAATTCAACCCCTTCACCCACACTTGGTCGCTGGGCATCGAGGAGCAGTTCTACCTGGCGTTCCCGTTCCTGCTATTCTGGCGCCAGCGTCAGACGGCAGGCCCGTGGTCCAGACGACTGGTCGCCGCAGCAGTCATAGTGTTGTCAGCGGTGTCCCTGCTCACATGCGCCTTGTTGACGGGACCACAGCCGAAGCAGGCGTTCTACTCGATCCCATCCCGATTTTGGGAGCTGGGGGTGGGGATGGCCCTGTGCCTGTCGGCCGTATCCTGGACGGCATGGCTGCGGGCGGCGCCGCGACACGCGGTGCAAGCTCTGGCAGTGGCCAGCCTCGGGCTGATCGCAGCTTCGTTCGCCGTGCCTGCCAACGGATACTTTCCTTTTCCGCTCGCGCTCATATCGGTCGCGGGCACGGCCGGAGTCATCGCGGCAGTGTGTGCCGGTTGGCAAGGGCGGGTTCACGGCATCCTATCGTCCCGGCCGGTGGTGGCAGTCGGGCGGCTGTCCTACTCGCTCTACCTTTGGCATTGGCCGGTGTTCGTGCTGTGCCGGTGGACCATCGGGTTGGACAGCTTCGCCTCGGCCGGGCTTGCGCTGCTGCTGGCCGTCGCGGCCGGGGCATTGTCGTTCTGGTTGATCGAGCAGCCGACCCGGCAGAACGCCCGCATGGCCCGGCTGCCGCGCGGACTGGTGGTCGCCGGAGCATTGCTGGCGGTGGTCGGCGCCTGGAGGGGCGGAACGAAGCTCCTCTATGCAAAAAGCCGTATCTCATTGAGCCAAACGGCGCAGACCGGATCATGGTATGCGGATGACCGGACGCCGTTTCCCATTTCCGACCCCGCATGTATGCCTTCCCGCTCCACTGAGCAGTTTGCCCAGGGCAAGGTCATGATGTGGCGGTCAGGACCTTGCCAGCAGCATCAGACCCAAGCCCGGCTGTTCGTAATGGGTGATTCCCATAGCTTGGTTTACATTCCGAGCCTACGCCGCTTTGTGGCCGAGCATGGCGTAGAAGTCAGGCTTTATGCCCGGGCTGGGTGCAGCTTCATCGCCCTGGACAAGCCGATGGCCGCGAACCCCGGCTGCTTCGCTTATTATGAGGAGGCCGTGACCAGGATGCTGACGGTGGCGCACGCCGGCGACGTCCTGTTCCTGCCGTCCCTGCGGCTGGCGCGGTTTGCCGACCAGTGGGGCGGCGTTGATGCCGACGCAGCTGCACAGGGTGGCCCCGCACCATCGGTTGATCCCGTCGTCGCCCGGGCGTTAGCGGTCGAGGAAGGGCAAACCATCATCGAACGCATCCGCGCGCAAGGCGTCTCAGTTGTGTTCGAGGCACCGACGCCAATCTTCCGCAGTCCGGCATTCCGCTGTTCCGATTGGTTCAACGCCGGCAACCCGGTATGTGCCGGTGGGCTGCTCGTCGCACGCAGTGAGGTTGAAGCTCTACGGGTGCCAGTGCTTGCGGCGATGCGGACGATTGCGGCCGCAGATCCGGGAGTGCGGGTCTGGGACCCTTCCCCGCTTCTTTGCCCGGACGAGACCTGTTCCGCCGTGACCCCGGCCGGGCCGCTGTTCTTCGACGGCGACCACCTCAGCGGTCATGCCAACGAGGTGATCTATCCCGACCTGAGTCGGTCGTTGCTAGCAATCTTGGCCAGCCTAGCGGACTCGCCCAAGCGCTTGTAAAACTAGTAGATCCGGAGTTGCCTGCGGACTTGCCGTGCTAGCTTATGACGGCTCCTCGTTGGTCAGCGTGTTGTTTTTTGAAAGAGTTCGGGATCAAGCTGATGCGAAGCCTTATTATTGCGAAGTTTTCCCCGATTCCGCCACCTGACGGCATCCACGGCGCAATTAGACGTCAAAGCCTGTTCCTGTCTGCGATACGGTCCCTTAACCAAGAGATCGAGTTCATCTGGTTCATGCAACGCTACCTGATCGAAGCGCTTGGCCCAATGGCCCGGCATGAGATGGCGTTATCTGGAGAGTGGGGCTTACCTGTACGCTTGTCACCTATCGTTGAGCGACAAGAACGACCAAAGAGTTTTTGGACGGTTTACGGAACCGGGGCACTATCTGCCTGGAAACAGGCAGATTCGTATGCTCAAACCGGGCCCGAACAAGTTGCTAAAGTGGCAGAACGCTTAGCTGACAGCCCCGACCTCGTATTCGTTTCACGGCTGCCGGCGATGGGTGCACTGATGCGAACAGGTGTAAAGCCTACAAGGCTATTCTTCGACCTCGACGACATTGAGCATAGAAAACTGATCCGCACCATCAAAGAGCCGCCACACGGCCCGGGTAAGCTGCTATATGCGACCCACATACTCCCGCTGTTGCTAGCTGAAATTCGAGCTGCCAAGATCGCTGACGCGACGTTTGTGTGTTCTAAGAACGACCAGCTTTACTTGCAGCGCATCGGATTTGGTCGAGGCGTGCTGGTTGTGCCGAACGGATTGCCTGTGCCGGAATATCCGGCGACGCCATGCCCAGCCCCGACAATTCTTTTTCTCGGTGGTTATGGTTACGAACCTAATTGCATCGCTGCCCACCGATTAATCACCCGAATTTTCCCGCTGATCCGGCAAGAAGTGCGGGAGGCCCGGCTTATCGTCGCGGGCAGCCCTCCCGAACGGATTGCAAGCTTCCGGTCAGCTCCGCCCGGGGTGGAATTTACCGGATTCGTTCCAGACCTTGGCGCATTGTATGCCAAAAGCCGGGTTGTCGCCTGTCCGATCACCGTGGGCGGGGGCACGCGCCTAAAGCTGGTGGAGGCCGCGTCTTACGGACGACCAATGGTATCCACCCGGATCGGCGCCGAGGGACTATCCTTTGAGGATGGGCGCGAGATCGTCCTCCGCGACGACGACGCAGGCTTTGCGGCGGCCTGCGTGAACCTCCTGCACGACGATGCCGCATGCGCACAGCTAGGCCTGGCGGCCAGAGCCAAGATAGAAGCAAGCTACGCTGCGGAGGCGATCGTTGACCATATTGTGGACATCATGACACGAAGCCGCGGGTAGCGATCGGCGGCCAACGAGGGTGGGAGACCTCCAGACGCAGACGGCCAGCAAGCCTCTTTCGACCATGCGGATCCCTGGTTCCAGATCACCAGGTATCCGGCTGCTGAGCATTGTGTGCAGCGCCCGCAATTTGTCTCCAGGTCACTGCAAGCATGTGTGAGAGGCTGGGCCAGGTGCCTTCCGTGATCTCCCGACGAAATGGTGCCAAGGCTTCAGCGGTTACCCTATCGGCGGCAAGGTATTAGATATACTTTCGAACCGAGTGATAGACCGGCAATAGAATTGGAGCATGCTGACGCAGCGTCTTGATGATGATATTGTGCGGATAACGATCAACCGGCTGTTCCCCTCGCCAAGACGTGCGTGCCTTATAGGATAAGTAGTGCGGTTTAAATGGATGGTCGTCCATATAAAGCCAGGGGCGACCGGGCGCATTGAAATGCAGGATGCATGCGTCCGCAACAATTAGCGGAAGTGGGTCGTAGTACCTGATTTCACCATCCACGATTTCGCCCAACGTAAGCGCCTGCAAGTTCCATATTGGGTTCAGCATCGCCCAACTGCCGTCCAGCACCCAGTTCAGGGCGCACTGGTCGTTGTAAGTCAGCCGATCGGGATGGCACGCCGCGAAGGCAAGCGCCTTCTCGCCAATCGCCTCGCGGCGCCAGCGTACTAGGTCAATCAGCAGGACGCCGGCGTTGAAGTAAGGTGCATCCTGCGGCAGGCCGAGGACATTACTCTGTGTAAAGCCCGGGTCAGGCACTGCGGCGACAATCGCGTCGCCAAGCGAGAAACGCCACAGCTCCGCAACGTCACCACATAGCATCAGGTCGCAATCGAGGTAGATGACCCGTTGCATGTCAGCCGGCAACACGTCGCCCATCAGAAGGCGGTAGTAGGTAGCGGCCGTGAGATCCTCGCGCTGTTTGAGGCCGACTACGGCATGGTCCGCAAGCACATGGTAGATTAGCCTGCCGGCATTCACACCCAGCGTCTCGTCCAACCGCGTCCGGCTGGTAAACTCTGGCGAAACCATCACGTGGACCTGTAATGGCAAAGACCTGCTGTGCGCGAACAATGAAAGCAGCATCACGGCGAGATGGCAGGCATAGCCGTCGTCACAGCCGACGACTATCTGAATTGTATCAGCATTGTCGGCGTCGTCGAGGCATGAGGCTGTATACGGCACTTGTTCAGACTTTGGAATTGTCATCCGCTGCCTCAACTTCCCAAACACGCTTATTAATGTAGACAAGGTTTTGACCTTGTAAGAACAAGCCTGATCCAATGTCGCCTAGCGCCTTCTGAAAACCAGCACTCGTCTGCTTTCCATGCAGAAGCCAGTCATGCGGTTCGACGATGATAACGTCCGGACGAGACACCCAATCGGTGTTTTTACTAAAAAGGTCTCTTTCGAAGCCCTCAATGTCGATCTTGAAAATAAAGGGTGTAGCCCGGTCAACCAGCTTCAGCAGATCATCAACTGTGTAGACCCGGACACCACAATCCCCGCTATGTCTGACTGTCCGGATTGCGTTTGACTCAGTTTCTGTGTTTTCAAGGGAAACAAAGCCAGAGTCGGCTCCAATCGCCCCCTCGACCAAGGTGACATTTGTTAATTGCGCTACGTTCTCGCGGATAACCCTGGCATTGTCCGAGTCCGGCTCGATTGCTATAATATGAGCGGCCGGAAACTGTCTGGAAAACCAGACCGTCGCGGCGCCCATATTTGCGCCAGCATCAATAATAGTGGGCACTAGGCCGCTCTTGATAGACTTATCATATTTTTTCATTAAGTCGCGAAAATGAGGGTTTCGTGAGAGATCATACTCACGGAGGGAAAATATCTCACGGATCGTCTCGGTGTCGCTTCCGGTAAGACGAAATCGCAACTTACCAACATTCCGAACTGGAACAACAGCCTCCGTTTTCCTCATCAATATCGCAGCATATCTGAGGTGAAATCCCCAGCCAAGCGTCAGGACGTCCCTCACGTTCTTCCGGGTTAAGGTCAGCCTTCGCCGCGTTTTATAGTAGGCGCGTCGTAGAAGGGACATGGACATGACCTCAGAAAAGGTGAGTAACGGGATGATCTCATCGTAACGATGGAAGGTTCTAGACACTCCCATGGAGGAAGGGGTTGGACGATGCAAGCAAACGTGGCTAGGAACAAACTTAAGCGATCGGGCTTGAGTGCTTTGGCCCACTCGCAGGCGCGTTGTCAACGACGTAGCTGATACGTTTTGTCCCGAGCACCCTAGCTTCCAACCACCCCCCGATAAACCGCATACCCCCCCGCACTCGTCTCCCCCCACCCAAACCCCTCCGCATACCCCCGCGTCGCCGCCCGCTCCGGCATCGCCGTCCACAAGTCCCGCACCCCCGCCGCAATCCCCTCCGGTGAGCGCGGCACCACCACCCCGGCATCCCGGCACCCCACCACCTCCGGGTTGCCCGGGATATCGCTCGCCACCACCGCCGTGCCGCAGGCCATGCTCTCCAGCAGCACGTTGGCCCAGCCCTCCCGGCTGCTCGCCAGCACCATCAAATCCGCCGCCCCATAGCACGCCGCCAACGCCCCATGCGGCCGCGCGCCCAGCAGCCGCACCCGGTCCTGCAGCCCAAGCGAGCGGATCAGCCCCTCCAGCCCAGCCCTCTCTGGCCCTTCCCCCAGCACCACCAACTCCCACTCCGGCAGCAGCGCCATCGCCCGGATCGTCAGGTCGTGCCCCTTGCGCGGGATCAGGTGCCCCACCGAAATCAGCGCCGGCCGCGTCAGGCCCAGCGCCGCCCGCGCCGCCCCCCGGTCCACAGGCGGATGAAACCCAAACAAGTCCACGCCGTTCCGCAGCACCCGCACCCGCTCCGGCGCCGCCCCCAACGCGATCACCCCGTCCCGCAGCGCCGAGCTTACGGTGATCACCCCCGCCGCCGCCCGCACCGCCGCCGACACCATACGCCCCGGCGCCGCCATCTGCGCGATCTGCGTCACGTCCGACCCCCGCGCCGTCATCACCACCGGAACACCCAGCCGCTGCCCCAGCCACACCGCCGCCACCCCGTCAGGATACAGGTAATGCGCGTCAATCACATCGAACCGCAGCCCGTCCCGCATCAGCCGCCGCACCGCCCGCAGGCTGGCCTGATACAGCAGCCAAGGCGCCGCCAGCATCCCGACCTTCGGCAGCACGGGATACCGCGGGTGATGCACCACCAGCCCATGCCGCTCCTCCCGCAGCGGCACGCGGGCGTTGCGCGCCCAGTCGCCGAACCGCGCATGTCCCAACGGGAACCACGGCACCGGCGCCAGCACCGTGCTGCTCACCGGCTGGCTGCCGACCAAGTGGCGCAGCCGGTTCTCCACGAACACGCCGTGATGCGGACGCTCGGCATTGGGATACAGCGTCGAGAAGGTCAGCAGCCGCAACGGATCTATGCCAGCCCCCACGTGCAGGGACGAACCTGCCGCTCCTGCTCCCTCTCCCTCCGGGAAAGGGCCAGGGTGAGGGAAACCGCACGCACAAGCTTTGACACCACCAGGTCCTGTCGTGTGCGGCACAGGGCAGCACTGGCCGCTTCCCTCACCCCAACCCTCTCCCGGAGGGAGAGGGAACAACAACGCCGCAGCCGGACAGCCACGCCCTAAGCCACCGCCGACATCGCCGGCACCGCCGCATCCAACCCGGCCTCCCCGGCCAGGAAGCCTTCAAACACCAGCAGCAGCCACAAGACGGCGGCGTGGTTGAACCGCCCGGCCTCATGCTCATCCACCAACTGCGCGATGGCGTCCGGCGCGAACAGCCCGGCGCCCAGCATCGCCGCCCCCAGCAGCCGCTCCCGCAACCGGTCGGCCCCCGCGCGGAACTGCTGGTCCAGCGACATGGCAAAGCCCTGCTTCGGCCGATACAGCACCTCGTGCGGCAGCAGCGGCTCCATCGCCCGCTTCAGCACCCACTTGCCCTGCCGCCCCCGCATCTTCAGGCCGGCCGGCAGGCCCAGGCCCCACTCCACGAACTCGTAATCCAGCATCGGCGCCCGGACCTCCAGCCCATGCGCCATGCTGGCCCGGTCAACCTTGGTCAGGATCCCGCCAACCAGCGAGGTGTTGATGTCCACATACTGCGCCTGCAGCAATGGGTCGTCGGTGCTGGCGCCCTCCATCAGGCTGGTAATACGGCGCGACGGATCATACCCGTCCAGCCCGGCCTCCAGCTTGCCCGAGAACAGCGCCCGCCGCCGGTCATGCTGCACCTTGCACACCATCCGGTAGTATCCGAGCGCCGAGTCAAGGCTGATCTCCGTCAACGTATGCTTGGCCCGCAGCCAGCGCGGCGCGCGGTCCAGCTTGGGATACACCTGCGCCAGCCGCCCCACCACGCCCCGGCGCACTGGGCCGGGCAGCAGCCGCCGCACCGCCTCCGTCATGCGGTGCCACTGGTAGCGGCGGTAGCCCCCCAGCACCTCATCCCCGCCGTCGCCGGACAGCGCCACGGTGACGTGCCGCCGGGCCAGGGCGCAAACGCTGCCGGTCGGCACGCTGGACGCATCGCCGAACGGTTCCCCGAACACGCGGGCCTGGTCGCGGGCGGCGTCTATGTAGTCTATCGTCGTCGGCTCCGCCCGATGGTCGGTGCGGTAAAGGTCGGCGACCTGCTGCGCGTATCCCCGCTCGTCCTCGGCGCCATGGAAGCCGATAGTGAAGGTGCTCAGCGGCCCGTTTTCCGCCTTGGCCCGCAGCCCGGCGGCCACCGCCACCACGGCGCTGCTGTCCACCCCGCCGGACAGGAATGCGCCCAGCGGCACGTCCGACACCATGCGCGTCGCGGTGTAGTCCGTCAGGCGCCGCAGCAGTTCCGCCGTCGCCTCCCCCTCCGTCGCGGCGCGGGTCACCGTCGGCACGGTCCAGTAGCGCCGGGGCTGCACCGCACGCTCACCCTGCTGCAGCAATAGGTAATGCGCCGCCGGCAGCTTATGGACATCCTCATAGATCGTATCGGGATCGGGGATGTAGCCGAGCGCGAAGTAGTCATCCACCGCCGACGCCCTGATCCGCCGCGGCAGGCCCGGCACGGCTTGCAGGGCGCACAGCTCGCTGCCGAACACCAGGCTGCCATCGGGCGCATGGGCGTAATACAGCGGCTTCTTGCCCAACCGGTCCCGGGCCACGAACAACTGCCGCCGGTTGCGGTCCCAGAGCGCAAACGCGAAGAAGCCGTTGAGGTGCTGCAAGCAGTCCACCCCCCACTCCTCCCAGGCGTGGATGACGGTCTCGGTGTCGCTGCGATTGCGGAAGCGGTGGCCCAACCCCTCCAACCGCTGCCGAAGGAGGTCGAAGCCATAAACCTCGCCATTGAAGGTAATGACGACCGAGTCGTCCTCGTTGAACATCGGCTGCGCGCCGCCGCCTACGTCTATGATGGACAAACGCCGGTGGCCCAGCCCAACGCCAGGTTCGACATGGAAGCCGTCGCCGTCCGGTCCGCGATGCGCGATGGCGCCGGTCATGCGCCGCAGCAGCGCGCCGTCAACCGCCGCTGGCCCGGCTTGGTAGAAAATGCCTGCAATCCCGCACATCGCCTGCGTTCCTGGTTCTATCCGGCCAAAACAATAGCCGGATTTACCGGCCAGGACGACCTTGGCATGGATTATGCGCCCGGCGTCAAGGACCGTAACGTCTTCCTTACGATGTAGCCTCGCCAGGTTAACGCTATGTGATCCCTATCACGCTTTGCCGCACGCACCGGCGCTATACTCCGGATGCTCGATTACCCGAACTTAACGGAGGCAGCCTTGCTCCGGGACGCTCTGCCAACTCATTTCGACTATTCTCATCCCGGCATAACAGTGGCGCATTGCTGCCGCTTCGTTGCCGCATCCTGCGCGAACGCCTTGACCCGCATGCGACTGTGTGAGGTGCGGCCATATAACACGCACTTCGCCGCCGCGGCTTGGGCGGTGTCCAGGGCCGGAGTGGCCCTGTTCCTGCTAGCTGCGGCTGAGCGGCTCGGACACGCCGGGCTACTCAGCCGCATTATGAGCCACTAAGGCGAATACACTCCCGGTGTTCAACCCAGGCCGGCTCTCGTCGGGGTAACCGGACAAAACCCGGGCGAACAGTGCCGGGTGCTTGGACGTGCGGCTTACTTCCCACGCGTCATCTGGCCCCGTATCTCCCCGGCGGGGTTGGCCGCAGTGTGTATGTTGGCATACCACTTCCCGGCCATCAGG
>JAABUK010011723.1_pt1 | contig 11324 bp, 20 predicted proteins | sample 5559141 | NCBI WGS metagenome assembly JAABUK01 (sample SAMN10711869, study PRJNA513367) | rock metagenome | isolation source: Antarctica rocks | place: Antarctica: Victoria Land, Pudding Butte nord | collected 2016-01-03 | reverse complement strand
CGTGATCACCCCGAAAGGCAAGACACCCATGCAGACGTTTTGGCTTTTTACAGACGACGACATGATACAAGTACAGACGAGGATCACACGGTTGTCGAAACGCAACAGCGAAGGCGCTCTCCCGGAGATGGCGCAACCTAAGCACGGTTTTCGACATTTTCGACGTTCCGCTCCCTTGGACAAACGGAGATCCTTTGATATGGTGTGACTTATGGGGCGAGCATCCCGGAAGCCGGAGCTGGGTTGGCGGAGGCGCCGGCCAGTAGTGGTCCCATGTTGGGGTTCTGCGGCATTTTGTATGTGCCGGCGGCCTGATCGAAGACGGGAGGCTGGTACCGAGGGTCGGTGCCGATGCCCTGGTTGAAGAAGCCCACGCCGTACGGCCCGAAGTCTGGCATGTTGAAGCACAGGGAGTTGGGGTCGTTGCAGGCGGTGGGATTGATCGGGAGCTTAATGTCTTCTCTCAGCAGGGCGATTCCCTGAGGAGGTCTCTCCCTCTTGTAAACAGTTACGTACCCCTGGCCAAAGGTGGTGTTGTTGACCGATGCCTCCACGAGGTCCTTGGGCAGCAACTGGCTGGCCATCTGCATCTGAGCGTCGACGGACTCTGCTGCGTACAGCGGCTGCATGGTTCTGGTGGAGATGCCCATGGCGGTGTCGGCTGGAGTGTTCCACCCGGTGGCTCCGGCCATGGAGCTGGCCATCAGCTGCGCATCGGTCAGCGTTTGGTTGCTGAACGCTGGGTCTTGACACAGGCTGGCAAAAACGTCGGGCTGCACAAAAGACCACCCGTTTTATGCATGATCAAACCCAGCACTAATAAACGATTGCCTGCAAACTTACCTGCAAAGGGGCGTTCAAATAAGGTGCCGATGTGTTTTGGTAGGGCACGCACGTGCTCATGATTAGAGGACTTCTAGCAAAGGTGTCGCACAAAAAAAGTTCGGGCCCCGCGTTCGCGGTGGGGCTTTTTTACGCCTCATTGGCACATGGAGACCAGCACGCTTCCTCGCTGGGTACGCAGGTCGCTTAAAAAAGACCCTGCGCGAGACTCGGTGCCCTCTACGCAAAAGCTACAGACGGTTTACAACGTGAACGTGCCGGAACCCCGCTGGGCACAGCCAAAATGATCGGTCTCTTCTTGGTACTGGTGGCGACGGTGTGCGCGGTGTGGCGGACCTGGTGCGACAGCCTGAAGAATTTGCTTTACGGACGCCGGATCGGGGAGTCTGGCGTGCATCAGTATTGCAACGTCGCTCTGGTTCAATACTTCATAGGGGGCGCAGAGTACTGGTACTGGGAGGACACGATCGACGGGGAGCCTGCGACGACTGATTTCCAATGGCTGCTGTGCCAACCACGCAAACAAAGACCTCATAGGGTGGAGACGGCGCTGATAGAGCGCTCGTCTGGCGAAGTTGTCGACGTCACGCTATTCGTACGACAACTTTCGGGACCCGGAATGGATTTCTACGGAAGAGACCTCCGGGACCTGGAGGAGGACAAGCTGGATGCGTATTTGACTAGCAGGTGTTTCCCCGACATGGAGGATTGGTTGGACTGGAAACACTGCGACGTCCGGATCGTGCCGGGGTCTGTGATGAAACCAATCAGGTTTACCTTTGATCGATAGGAGGCCTAGACGGGCAATCAAATCGTGCGCTTTTGTAAGAGAAACTGATCACTAACAATTTATGCCCTCAAAAAAGCGTCGAGCGTGTTTTTCCTGCGAACCGGATTGGCTCTGCCGACAGCAAAGGACGATCTAGGTGTCGCGAGGTCGTCGGCTGGCTTGCTTCTCGGGCCCGCCTTGTCTTTGACCGCCACCAGAGCGTCTGGCCAGGTCATCTTGACAAATGGCTCCCTCGCCAGCATCTCTGTCACTTTCACGCTTCCTTCCCGGAACTGCTCTATGGTCATCCCCCCCCCAAACAGTTTCAACGCTGTCTTCGGCGGCGCGATGAGTATACCCTTATAGTGCTTCGGCGCGGCTCTTAGCCTGACGTTCTGTTTGTGTGCTTTTATCGCCAACAGAGCCAGGTTGTCCACCAGTCTGTTGTTGTTTGCGCGCCGCGTCTCGAGAATATACCGCTTGCAACAGCTGAAACTGCAGAAGTTACCCCACAGTTGGAACCCATCCGACCGATCGTCGTATTGCACCGGCAGTCCGACAGGAGGGCCCTTGAAGGCGTGGCAGCAGTTGAGGCAGGCGTGCGGACTTTCTAGCGGCCAGCCGAATCCCTTTCCTACCCAGCGTACGTTTTGCGAGCAGCTGGGCGCGACGACGGTGAGCTTTGCGGTGTGCACGTTGTCTTCCGTGCGGGCTCGACGCGAGGTCGTCGGAGGAGGTTCTGTTGGCTCTGCTTGGGGGCTTCCCACTGCGTTCTTCTTGTCGGCAAGAGGCTTGCGCGACTTGCGGGGAGGCTTGGCTGTGGGTGGCTTCGGCGTCTGGACCATCTCAAGCGTTGCAGGTCAGCTCGAGCGTGATCAGAACGCGGGTGGCCAAAGAGGTGACTTGTGACGGCCCGCTGATGACCCCAACCGGCAAGTTCGCTGTGTCAGCTGTAAACAAGGTCTGCTCTGATTTTGTCACGCCGTCTTCGCCTGTGCGGTTCACGAAGGCTTGAAAGGCCGTCAGGGAGCTGAAGGAGCCCACGAGCACGCTAGCGGCGTCGGTTGGGTCTATGGCGATTACGGTAGCCGTGAAGTCCTGGGGCTGAGGTATCTGCTCGGCGGTTGGCTTGCTGGTGATGTCAGTCCCGGGCGGGAACGTCACAGGTGCAGCGAAGGATAGTTTGTAGACGCTGATATCGTACACCGGTAGGTCGTACGTGGAGGATGGGTCCGGAGGCCGGTACAGCTGCAGCTTTAAGGTGCTGAGAGAGCGGACGGGGGGCTGGATGGTGTAAGACCACATGTCGTCCATCCTGTGGTCGATGAAGCTATAGCTGACATTCAGTGCACTGGCGTTCAAACTCGTGACCGACGTGGCATCACCTATGGGCAGCTGCGCAAACACGGGCAGATGAGGGGTCAGCTTAGTGACGGAGTAATAGCTCGGCGCTAAAGATGTGTTGCTGTTCTGCGATTTCGCAGCGTTCGGGTCTGCCCCGAGCTGTAACAACGACGGGCGGTCGCCGCCGTTTAGACTCAGTCCCAGCAAGATATAGAGAAGATCGTCGGTTCGAGGTACCAAAGCTTCTCGCAGCGTGATCCGGCTGACCTGCGCGTATTGGTCCGGGATGGCGACGGTGATGGCCCCGTCGACGACCGGTACGAGGTTGGAATCGATGTGTAAGTATCGCCTGACCACGCTCGCCTGCATGGCTGCTGTGAATGACAGCATATTTCTTCTACCTCGCAAACCTGCTCATTGCCTTTTGCGTGTCTAAGCTGAATCCCACGCTAGGCTTCGCCTTTCTTTTGTCCGGTTTCTTCTTTTCGTCCTTGTCGGGAACCGCCCAGGATACCAGCAGCAGGTCAATGTCCCTGGTCAAGACCCCGAACCCCTCCTGCTGGAACCTGTATGCCACTTTGTCGCGCAAAAGCCTGCGGTCGAAGCGGGGGAGATCAAGCACCATGTCAGGGATCTTGCAGACGACCTTTGACTTGCCCTGGCTGGCGGCATCGGTGACCTGTCTGCAGACATCGGTGTACAACGTTTCTTCCGTCAATCTCTCAGGTGCGTGCGCCTGGTACGTCAGGTTTTGCGCAAACTTCAGGGTCATGCGATCAGGCAGACACGTCTCGCCCATGAAGTTGGCCATGTCCCCCTTCGGTGCTTTTACGTTTGTTACAGGAAATGATGGCGATGAGCACGCTCATGCGGCCTTCTTCTCGGTGGTCAACACGTCGATGGCGCCGTCGAGAATGGCTGCCTGCTCGAGCGTGAAAGCTCCCTTAGCCTGGCCAAAACCAGTAGCCTGAATCAGGTAGATGACACACCGCTGAGCGGGCGGCAGGCCCTCCGAGGGAGGCTCCGTGGGGTCGAATGCAGGCAAGACACCTGGATCTGCGTTGCCTGTCAGCTGTTTGATGGCGCTGTTCAGAATGGAAGCCTGCTTGATGGACCAGCAACCCCCCTTGGCCTGAGCAATTGCAACGCCTTGAATCAGCGTTGCGACGGCTTGCTGCTGTTCCTTCTGCTGCTCCGAAGTCGTATCGTCCTTGTTGCCGGGGTCGACAGGCTTGCTGCCCTCGATCTGTTCGACGGCATCGCTGGCAGGGGCGTCTTCGACCAGCTCTTCGGGGATGGTGACGTTGGATGTGCGAGACTTTCCAGATGCCATACCTGCAGGTACCCTCGGTACACAACTTTTCTTGGGTGTGAACGCGGCCCGTATAATTTGTGTTACCGGGATGAGTAAAGCATGGACAGCATACTACCCAAACAGCTCGACAGCGCAGGATTCACCGAGTCGGCGCAGGGTTTCCTGACCGAGGTCGCTCCTGCAGACACATCGCTGAGGTCCAAGATCGCAATGGCCGTCGCCATCGGGGTGCTCGGCGCCGCCGCGTATTACGGGTACCGTCTCGCCACCAGAACATCTAAGCCTGTGAACCCAGACGACGCCAAAAAAGCCTGATTATCTTATGGGCTCCTACAAGCAGCGACGATGCCATTTGCCCTGGACGCGCGCACCAACACCAACCTCCTGATGCAGGTGCAGCCCTCCTCGGCGACGTCTCAGAATTACGGTCTGCAGTGGCCTGAGCAAACCCCCGTGACTCATGGTCTGCTTCTCGGGGACGCGAGCGGCGCGCTGCAATGGAAGGAGCAGCATGTCTCGGCACTTCTCGGGAACCTGGACAACGTGTTTTACGGTACAGTCGTCCTGCCTGCCCCAGCCACCCCCGGACCGGTGACCGCGACCCTGAATCTGACACCGGCGATGACGATCAGGTCGTACAAGAACCCCGTTGCGATAGGAGTCGACATCAAGCTGCGCGCCTACCTCGACGACGCCTCGGCCAGCTCCAACGACGTCGCCGTGTCGAGGATAACAGCGTCGATCGTCAACGATCCAGCAGCGACGGTCCTCAGTCAGATCTGGACGTCTACTGATCCCGTCACCTTCGGGGAGCAATCTGACATGTTTACCGGGCTGCAGATCTCCCTGCCAAGGCTTCGAAACAATGCCACGACACCTGAATTTGTCGTGACCGCGAATGTGAACGGGAGCGCAGTCCGTCTGAACGCCGATATCACCATTTTTCTGCCGTACACGGCCGCCGTACAAGGCTCGTAGCACCCTGGTACGAATTACAAAACTTTGTAAATGAGCACCACGTCTGTAGCCTAAGCAAGTCTCTGCCGTCTAAGTGATCGGTGCATCCGAGCAACCGGAGCGGGATGTCGGGCTCTTCGGGGGTAGGTCGCTGCCACGCCGCACCAGCGCCATCTGTTGGCATGCACACTATTTTGAAGCATATGCATACCTCGCTGCAGGAAATGGACTTCGAAGATGAACCTGCTAGGCCCTCCAGCCGCCCACGCATAGACGAAGACTCAGAGGATGACGAAATGCTTGGGAATGGGCGTGACCGTTTCGGTCACGGCTCTGGTCGGCAGGAGGGCGAGGAGGATCAGCAGCATGGCCCCTTGCCTGTGTACGAACTGCACAGGGTCAATCCAGATCCCTTTGACCCGGAGCAAGAAGGCAGGGGTCTTGCTGTGGACTTGGAGTCTGCCAGAGAACTCGTGGCCAGCCTCAGCTTGCTTTTTGACTCACAGCACTACAATGGCGAGGCGTATGCAGGCATGTTAGCCAAAATCTTCAACCTCCCACTCACAGAGCCACAACCAGATTTCAGAGACGTTGTCGACGTTGTGCTCCATCGAATCCATGAAGCCAGCCCAGCAACAGTTGCAAACGATATTGCCATGCTAGGCTGGAACGCAGACACCTTGATAGCAACCGTGCGAGCCATTCTCCTTCCCAACAAATCACACCCATCTGTTCAGCCAACGTATGAGCAAGACATGCAACTGCTGGACAGCATGAGCAGCATGGTCTGCATGCACAAATTCACGTTGCTCAGCATAGTTGCACAGCAAGCTGGGGATCTAAAGATCATGGCAGATGCTGCCATTCAGATGAAGCCATTTGAAGAGCTGAAGGACCAAGTCAAGCTACAGATGCATCTGTTTAAGCTGTTTCAGGAACAGCAGAACCGTGTTTACTCTGACAAGGTATGCAGGTCAAAAATGCACAAGGTTCTGATACTGCTCTGATACTGCTCAGTGCACAGTTCATGTGCATAACATTCTGCTAGGCACAGCATCAAGGCTTTGTTGCGTACACAGGTCATGCGTCAGATCATCGTGCCGGTCGTTTCAGAATCTGGGGCAGAGCAGCGTTTCAAGACCAGGTGTTGGAAGGTGCTCTACAGAGACCCTATGGGCGGCAAGGGTGGCAGTGTAGTAGGTACAACAGAACTGGATGTTGAGACCTGGGTCAATGATAATCTGGACACAGACAACCCAGCCGTGTTGGAATGGAGCGCCTCCTCTGGTGAAAAGCACTCAGCCAGGGAAGCACTGCGCATAAATCACAAGGTCAGCATAGCAGCAGCTCAGAGGAACTTCTTCAGTTTTGCTCATGGGGACTCGGCCCTCATATATGACATTCGTACAGACAAGACGTATCCCATGGGCGATGGGCTCCCAGAGCACATCATGGTAGGAGGCTTTCACCCCCGTCCCTTTGACCCTTATCCTGACCACAGAGAGGGTGGATTCTGGGATGGCAACTGGTTCGACATCCCCACTGCGCTCGACCAGGTGGGTGTCTATGCATCCCCATGCTGCATTGTGTCGACTGTAAATGGTCACAGAACCACACAAAAGACATTGCTGTGTAGACTCCCAGAAACACGAGAGCTGTGATGAGCAGCAGAAAGTAGTACGTGGCTTCCATTTACACAAGGATGTGCAAAAAGTTGCAGCTGTTGCCGCAGGTCGTGGACTCGAGGGGGCAGGACTTCAGTGAAGAGGTGCAGAGGGTCTATTGGGCTATTGCCATAGGCAGGATGCTCTTTAGCAAGCACGATGTTTTCGAGTATGGCACCCCTGGCGAGGAGGACCATGTCAAAGCACCGCTGAAAGACGTGGTGACCTGCTTCAGTATGTGCTGTGGACTGGCTAAGACAGGTCAGCTTGCATATCTTCTCGCGGGGTACCCTGGAAACACTGCAAACTTTGGGCATTGTGGGTGTAGCAGGTGATATGATTGAAGCATGGCATCCCACTCCTTCTTGTCAGCGGCAGTTGCTTTCTGCAGTTCGGTGTCCACTGGTTCTTTTTTGCCCGGTGGCCATGTCAGAGTGAGGTCTGCAGCGTCGATTCTGTCAAAACTGGCTTTTTGGTCTGGGTGCTTCGGTTTTAGATGCAGCACGTTTGATTTACCCATGTCTGTATATTCCTTACAGACACAATGTTTGCATGTCTGACGCAGGGAAGTCCACGTCTGTGATGACCATCAGCAACATCTACTGCAATAACTCCAGTTTTGTGGGCACCATGGAGACCAAGGGCCACGCCCAATTTGCTCTGGAACATTTGCTAAACTCCCAAGTCATCATTGCGCCCGAGCTCGACGAGAGCTTCCAGCTCGGGCAGACTGTCATCAACAAGATGATGGCAGGGGAGCCCATGTCCGTGGACCGGAAGGGGCAGGTGGCGCAGAACAAGATATGGGATGCCCCCCTGACCGCAGCTGGCAACTCGTGAGTCCTTCCCTTTCTTTGGCAGCCCTTTGCAGCAAGACGCAGTAGAACACCTGTACCTCTTGCCTGAGCGCCATGTACCTGTCGAACTTGTTCTGGTGCAGCATACCATACATTTTATGCATCGTGCCACGCAACTGATCGACTTCTTGCAATGTAGCATGCTGCGCCATTTCCTCTGTGACCTCGTTCAGCAACATGTCGTCTTGTTACGGATTGCATTAAACCCGAGCGTCGACCGCACTTTGCTCCTCACAGCACGCTTGCCTGCCCCCTTTCCACCCAATTGGCAGTGCAGTAGTCAAGCCATACCATGTCGTATTCTTGCCTACTGATGTCTTTGCTGGCCACGATCGTCTTGTTGTAATGCTGTCTTACAGTTCGAGTAAGTTTGCTGTACGGCACACTGTGTTTGGGGTTGCCGTCGTGCTCCTTGGTGTCCTCGCTCCAGGCCACATTCTTCCCCATTTGCCTTTCAACTCTCAAACCTTCCGCGTGTGTGACGCAGGTTCTGGTTGACCCGTAAGAGCAATGCCCAGGGACAGCTGGCCCGCCGTGTGTTCCTCTGGCTGTTCACCAAGCTCGTCTCCGCCGACTCACGCCTGCAGAGCAAGATCATGGATGACATCCCTGCCATCATCATGAAGGCGGTGCTGGCTTTCAAGGCTTTAGTCAAGGACGCCCACCTGGCTGGCATGGACGTGACAGACTACGTAGCAGAGCGCACTTCCTACTTCCAGGACGTCCTCAAGGAGATGGACACAGATATGACTCTTCGCCGGTTCTTCAGTGGCTCTGGCAAGGTGGCGTGCCACCCCCTCGCCCGTGTCAGTCGTAGCGAGCTGTCCAGTGCGTACACACAGTGGTGCCAGGACACCCATCACAAGCCACAGCAGTGGAACTCTGACAACGTGGCCGACGCCCTGAGCCACATGGAGACCAAGTTCAGGACCAACAGAAACGGCAACAGCTGGCAGGAAACCTTCCTGCTACAGCCCAAGAATGATGTCGGTACCTCCGAGCCCGGCGGTTCCGAGCGCTTCTACTGGGGTATCGGCATCTACGAGGACGTCGTCAAGCTGTACCCGGACAACCAGATGCCGCCGGACAACCCCATGCACGCCACGTCCCGCCAGATTCAGCAGCAGGCAGAGCAGCGTCAGGCGACGCTGATGGCCAGCAGCGTCACCGCCAGGAGACAACGCCAGGAAGACGCTGCCAGGGCGGAGAGGGCCAGAAGAGCGGCACCTTCTGATCCTGTCGGCGCGGCTGATATGGCCAATAGGTTTTTGTAGACTCGCCGCGGCATTCATTCGACCGACTCGTCGGGCTCTTGTTCTGTATTCTCTTCGTCTTCGCTGGACATGTCAGCATCGGAATCATCGGAATCCTCATCGTCGCTGTTCTCATCCTCTGTCCATCTGTAAACGAACGAGCAAAAAATCCTGAAATTACAGGCGGTCAGATAATTGTCGTTGAAACGCGATTTGCCCTGCTTCAGCAGATTCCATAGCTGCAGCAGGTTGTGGCGATGAGCTTCGACCCACTCGCCCTCGTTGGTGACGAGCAGATCCTCGAACATCACCTCCAGCCCCGAGTCGGACTCCGAGCCAGCCTCCGACGCGGGGACACCCTCTGTCGCAAGCTCAGTGGCCATAGCGCCGGGTGGTTTTATTGCCAACATAGGTTTTGTGTTTATGACCGACGCAAAAATGATATGTTTTCGTCTGGTAACCCTATGGCCGAGCTGACTCCCCTCACGATCGCTTACCCAACCGCTCCGCGCAACTCCTACCTGCAAGCCGCCCGGGCAGACCGAGGACCGTACGGCATCCTCACCCCGAGCTATGGCATCACCGACCCCGTCGCCGCCGCGCAAGCCCGAGCCGCTGCCGGTACACCCCAGGTCGCCGTCAACAACCTCGGCACAAATGTCCCGGCCAATTTCATGGGGCAGTCCTTTCGAGATGCCGTTTCTAGCAACCCCTCGGTTACGGCCGTCCAGTCCAATGTGGCGAACCAGGTGAACGCCATGAATGTTATGGAGATAGCGGCCCAGTTTCTGCTAGGAGGGGGCCTACTATGCGCGGTCCTGGCCAAGTGATCACTGCAAGAGGGAGCTTATTGGCTGCCACTGCCATGGAATGCTGCCAGGAGTGATGGACGGCATCTGGTCCTCGCCGGCTTTCTGTTGCATCTGGGAGGCGATCTGCTGATTCTCTTTCTTCTCGGCTGGGAACTCCCACTCCAGCCATTCCGACAAGAACATGTAGATGACGACAAGGGTGACCGAAGCCGGCACGTCGAAGTCTGTCATCGACAGGCAGGCACAAAGCATAACGGCCAGCCGGAACAAGTATTTCTGTTTGACGTTGAAAGCACTGACTTGAGAGGGCAGTGCAATGGACGTCAGAGTGCCTAACCATTTCACCAGCGCATGGCCTACTCTGGCAGTCAACGCAGCATCCAGAGAGATAGACATACAGGGTTACACAAATGGCACAAAAAAAGCTATGTGCGCCTCCTGATTAACACCCCAGAGGACTCGCGAAGAAAAGCCATAGAGCGCCTGCGAGCTATTCGACACCATGCCCGCAAGACACGCTTCTGTAGGCCCCTGCGGTGGTTGGCCATTGCCTGCATCCTGTACGTGACTGCTGCGTTGCCATGCTGTCTGGCCATCAGGAGCTGGACCATGTTCATTGTAGGGTGATTCTCGATGTAAGCATGCAACAAAATTTTGCACGGTAGTCCGCAAGATGGGCGGTTGTCTGAGAACGATGAAAGGCTGGGACATTTATCAGAAGGACTGGGGGCGCAGGGACTGGACCATTGATGACACAGACTGGTGTGTGTCTGCTGTAAGCTCATTGTCTGCTTGAAATTCAATCTAGAGCGCGGCATCATGCTGGGTGGCAGCGAGTCGAGGGTCAGCCAGAAGCGGGCTAACGCCTGCGTGTGGTCGTACCTGCGCCACCACCTGATCGACCTGCACGAGGCCTGCATCCAGATGGGGGAACGGTTTCCCGACACCTACCTGCGAGACGCAGACCTGTACAGGGACTACGTGAACACGAGCGCAACTTATCTGGAGCTGAGTGTGGAGGTGTCCTTCGCGCAGTTCGTCAGGGCGCTGCGGTGCTACCAGCCGACTCGTTGCTACTACAACAAGCACGGATCGCATGTGTTGACGGGTTACAAGTTTGGCAAGGAGCCCGTCGCCTGAGCGAACAAAATCTGGTTACAAGAGGTGACTACTGCGTCACACAGCAATGCCTTACCCCAGGCCAGATGCAGATGAATTGTTCAAGAGCGTACATCAGCATCAGAGTCAAATAAACCAGACTCTTCCTAAACCAATAGCTGTGCAGACACTGCGCAATGGTTCGGATTTAGATCCAGCCCTTTACAACACGTACAGCAGCTACAATAATCTACCCGGGGAACAGTACAATGGCACTTACAATGCTCATAGCAGCTACAAGCCTGCTGCAAAAACTCCTTGGTACAAAAAACTGTGCTGCTGCATCTGTTGTGAGGATGTGTAGATAGCGTGTAAGTAGCTACTTAGCAGACTCTGTAGCCACCTCCTGAAG
>JAABUK010011722.1_pt1 | contig 11324 bp, 18 predicted proteins | sample 5559141 | NCBI WGS metagenome assembly JAABUK01 (sample SAMN10711869, study PRJNA513367) | rock metagenome | isolation source: Antarctica rocks | place: Antarctica: Victoria Land, Pudding Butte nord | collected 2016-01-03 | reverse complement strand
TGTCCTTGACACAAAGGACTGTCAACACACAACACAGCGACAACCTTCCCATGCTTTGAAGTCATGCTGCCTTCTGGTGCAGTACACATTACATGTACAGGCAGACTAGCTGGCGCTGTGTTAATCATAATGATAACGCAAACGCTTGCCAGCTCATGTTGAGCTAGGTACGTACAGGACAAGTCTTATTGCTCCAGAGCAGCCTGTCTTGTCCATCCCTACTAATCCGACAGTTTTGACAATCACATAATGTAACATCTTGGCGCTGTGAGACTCTCATCCAGCGTGGCTTCTGTATCCATGCTGTCAAAATCACCAATCTTCATAATTGTGTTGTGCATGTGCAGATAGGTTTGATGCTGAAGATGAAGAAGATGATGATGGGAATGAGTCAGGAGAGCCTAGAGCCAAATCAAAGCCCAGGGCCAAGAAGAGCAAAAGTGGTGGTGATGGCGAAGAAAAGGAGAAGAAGACCAGAGCTCCTGGAAAGCCTGTCAGGTGACCTTTGTCACGTTGCTGATTCACACACGCACATCCACATGCACAGATCAAACAAAGATGAAAAAGTGGATGATGAGCAGATACACATGAAACTTGGCCCACATGTGACAACCACACTTGTGAGCGTCTGTGCATGTGTGCTCTGATGAGTGTCATGAAAATTATGCACATGTTGCACATGCTGTAGGACCACAGATGAGATGGCTGACTGGATAGGAGGTCAGGAGATCACGTCTCGGCCTCAGATCACTTCCTTTTTCTGGACATATATCAAGACAGAGGGTTTGCAGGTGCGCACCATCTGAATTCATGACTGTTGACAACAGCCAAATGCCTCAAGAAATGCCAGGCTAGGCAGTGCTACTGCACTCTAGTCTTGTAATTCAATGCCTGTCAATGTCTATGCCTCCCTACGGCAAAGGTCATGCGGCACATATGCCTTGTTGCAGTATACCTGTTCTGAACTGTGATTCCTGCTTGGATGCCTGGATGCTATTCATGTTTGGATCATAGAACAAAGCCAAGCAACTTGCTAGTGCTGCTGTTTTGATACATGCTCGTCGAATGTGCATGCAGAATCCTGATGACAAGCGTGAGGTCATCTGTGATGATGTCTTGAGGAGGCTGACAGGCAAAGACAAGTTTCTGGCTTTTGGTGGACAGAAGCATTTCGGGCATCATATACTCAAGTGATCAAACACAATTTTTGCTATTGCGTGACCCCAAGTGATCCTTTTTTGGTTTTGTGTGCGCTTAGCAGCCACAAGGTACATCCTGATATCATCGATGCAGCAATGGAGCGTCTGACTCAAGTGATCACGCTACATGTGCAAACAGTCTCACAATCGTTGTTCATAAGAATGCCTGCGTGGTGGTAACTTCGAAGCATGGATTACCATGCACAAGGTCAGGGTCTGCGACAAGATTATTTCAGCAATGTTACAAACACTTGATGCTAGTGTTTCCACGTTAGTCATATTTTACTGCATGTGACGTCGACGCTCACACTGCTCCTGAAACATGCATCACTCAGACACACAAATCAGGGGAAAGTCAAGCAGCTGAAGTCTGCTCATTTTAGATCATCGTACAGCCTGTCCACGTCCTTGTACTTCTGCATGGCCTGCTCAGCACGAACCTTCCTGGCAGTATCAGTCGCCACCCCCACCAAAATCAACACAGAGGTTCCAGCAAATCCCCTGAACGCTTGCAGCTTGGTGAAAAGCTCAACTAGAGGTGGAGCAGCAGCAAGAGCACCCAAGAAAGCAGAACCCAGAATCGACATTCGCTCCAATGTGCCAGAAATGTAAGCTGCTGTTGCCCTCCCTGGCCTGACAGCTGGTATGGAGGCTCCTTGCCTCTTCAGCTGGTCTGCCAGGTCCTTGGGGTCCAGTTGCAGAAAGGTGTAGTAGTAGTTGAACGCCACGATCAGCGCAATGTTGGTCTGCAATCAAAGACAGCCCAATCAGCCACAGCAGATGAACATAGCCAATAAAACGGCCACTGCTTGGCTCAATGCCCAACCCTTCTTAGTTTTGGGCTAAATATACCCATGTAAGAAAGTCACTTTGCATGAGTCAAGCAGGCCCTGACCTGCAAACAAGGTGCAAACCCAGTATGGTGGCAGCATGCCAATCGTTGAGCCAAACTTGCATGTACAGGAGATTATGCTGACAGGTAGGCAGAAAGGTCTACATAGGTCAAGAGCCAGACAGCCTGCATAAGGGACTCAGAGCATGTGGGTTGAAGCTTCGCCTAACAGCCAGATGAGGCACAGAGTCAACACAACAGCAACCACACCATAAGTCAGGACAACAGATGTCCTGTGCATGTGTTGGAGAGTGAACTCACTGGTAGGTAGAATGGTCCACTCGGGTTGAGGGCTGCAGCAAATGCCTCGACTGGGCGTGAGTTGGCATATCTTGCCAGTGCTGTTGGCAGGGCCAGCAGGGAGGATGAAAAGATGACGGGCATCACGCCTGTGGCATTGACCTGCAGGCAACCACAACATGTTTATCTATGTGTTCTGATTTTAGAAAAGAACGCCTGTTTTTGGAAAAGATCGCAGTTTTCCTCTGTTGAAAAGATGACGGGCATCACACCTGTGGCATTGACCTGCAGGCAACCACAAGTTTCTTTATGTTTTGCTTTTGGAACAACACGTCTGTGTCCCTCTTTTAAGAAGGACACAGAAAGAAACGACTGATGCATTCTCACTGCTGAATAGGTGGGAATGTGTCAACAGGTTGGTTGCGATACGCTCACTGTTTGACAGGCATGTGTGCACAAGCAAAGAGAGTGGGTCTGAAAACAAAGTCTGAAGCACAAATCTGAGGGGTTGTGTTTGAGCAGAAGCTCAAGGACCATGGCTGTCAGTGCAAAGAAGTGCATGTGATGCAGTTTTTGAGGAGACCATGTGATGCAGCATGTGAGGGGACCATGTGATGCAGCATGTGCTGAGACCATATGATGCAGTGTGTGAGGAGGACAATGTGATGCAGCGTGTGAGGGAACCATGTGATGCAGTGTGTGAAGGAATCATGTTACTGGGCTGTCTTACAGACAGCTAACCATTATGCCATAGTACATGTTAGAATTCAGATACATATGATTTGTACCGTGATGTATAAATATAGGTGGCGAGATCTACCGAGCGATCTCTCCCAAAAATGAATGTCAGACACAGTAGCTGTGTATGCATACATGCATGGTCTATACATACCTGTGCTCAGCAGAGTACCTAAGCTTAGCACTGTTATGCTGTCATAATGCACACATGGCATACAACAGGAATCATTCCTAGGGTGCAGACTCATCAGGACAGCATCATGAGTGAGCAAAACAAGCATAGATGACTCAGTGCATCAGCATGATTTGGGAAAAGCCGCTGACCTTGAAAGGCAGATAGCTCTGCCTGGAAAGGGCGCTGTTCCTATACCGAGAGGCATAGTTCATGGGAATCTTGCGCTCAGCTTCTTGCACATACACAATCCCCAGGGTGGTGAGGAAGAACGCGCCGGCATAGATGGCAACATTTGCTGAGTCCTTGCTGGCAGCTTGACTCAGAGCTGCTCCCACTGAGGTGGGCAGAGCTGAGGCAATGTTGGCAAAGATGAGCACTGAGGTGCCATTGCCCAGCTTCAGCTCTGTGATAGTGTCTGCGATCTGTAGCAGAGCAACATGGTTTCTGAAACAACAAATGAATGCACGACTGAACCAAAGAAAAACTAATTCTACAAAAGAACGTCCAAACAAACAAACAGACGACTGACCAAATGAATGAAAGAGCGGGTGCATGGGACATCATGCAAGATTCAAGTGTGAAGTGTGTCGAGAATTTCAAGTCTGCAGATCAAGGAGAGAACAACGCAGAGGGGACACGCAGGTCTGGCCACAGTATGAATGTCACATACGCTTGGGACATGCTGTTGACAAGCAGGACTACAGACATGCAATCTTTTAACAGGTGGGGTCACCCCAGAAGCCATCTGTGCCTGTGGACAAATCAATAGCATCTGTGCATGACAGCAGAAACAGCCAATTGACATCACTTCATATGCCAGCACTCTTAAAAACAAACTGTGATGGGTGACAGACACTTCATATGCGCTTGTCCAGTGTTCAGATTTCGAAGGCTGCCAGATGAGCCACTCAGAAAACAGCAGACAAGAGAAGAAAAGCAAAGAGTACGCCTTTTGGTGTCAATTTAATGAAAAGCCAAGTATTATACTGAACTGCCCAGGAGATGATGCACTCACATGAACCAAAACCATGGCCCCTGCCGTGAGTGACAGGGAATTCACAAGCAGCCATTCTGGACCAAAATCCGCGACGTAAGGCCTGATGTAGGTCAGCTGACCAACAGACTGGGCCAGAGCAAACACCAGGGCTGCTAGCTTCTGGTACAGCTGGAACCTGGCCCTGCCCTGGGGCCCCTCCTCACGCTGCAGCTTCTTGAGGGAGGGGAAGCTGGTGGCTAGCAGCTGCAGAATGATGGAGGCGTTGATGTAAGGCACGATTCCTGCAAGCAGCAAAGTTCTGTATAGCTGGAAGGAAGCTGTACTGCAGCTGCAGAGCGGATGCGGTCAGCAAGGGTTGCATCATAAGCGTGTGTGCAACGCCTGCATGTGCAAGCAAGACCAGACAAGACAAAAGCATTACTTGCACTGTAACATGGAGCAAAACAAACCAGACCGAAAGGAGTATTTGCATGTTCAAGCCAATGCAGCCGTGACTGAAGGCAAACATGCATGGTAAAGTAGGACAACATAGGCCATGACAGGAAGCAGTCTTGGCGTATTGGAGCACAAACAACCAGGATTGAAGCAGGACACGCATGTTCAGTGCAAATTCAGCCAAGACAGCAAGCAGGATGTGGCAACTGTCATCAACAGAAGCCTCTAAATGATCACTGCATGACAAGCCGACAGTGGTCCATCTTGCAAGCATGTGATCCACCAGCATTGCTCGCAAATGCACCCAGAGAGACCATGCACCAATATGGACGCTGACTCACCAAGGGAAAAGACACCAACTTTGGAGATAGAGCCTCCAGATAGGGCATCAATGTAGCCCAGCAGGCCCCCTCCCTGCATGCTCTGTTCAAATTTAGCCACATCCACGCCCGGCACTCTGATGTACACTCCCAGTCGTGACAAAGCCACCAGAGCCTGCAGTCATATAATGATAACAACAACAAGAATAATGAGAATGAGAACGAGAACGAGAATGCTCAAGTGCTGGAAAGCTGACAAGTAAATTGACAGCACATGCGCACATTGCAGCCCCTCTCTGTTCCCATTGACATAGCAGCATTTGTGACACTACTGATGTCCATGAGTCATGTGCCAGCGGTGTTAGCGCTTTTGGCTTGCATCATGACAGCACTGTCCACAGAGCATGAGCCCACTGAAGCAAAATGAAGGTAACAGGCCGGTAAGTGCTGCATCTGCTGCAGTAACTGCTGCAGTAGGCTTGCCTTGATGCATGCCTAACACAACAGAGTTGCAGCAGAATCAGCGGATTGCAAAGCAAAGAGACAGTGAATCACGCAGCTGTTGCTGTGGGTGTGCAGCCAGGTCAAGTTTTGGCTGGCACAAGAGCAGGTGTAGATGGGACGGCAACTGCCAATGAAGCACTTTCAAGGCAAAAGTTTGCCTACCAACATGATGAGAAGCTTCTTCGGCAGGTCCCCTTTGAGAAAAGCGCCGAAGTCAAACTTCTGGTCAGCTCCAGGCTGGGAAGTTGGCCGAGCCCTTATTCCTGAATCTGCCTGCAGAACAGAGATGTGCAGTCAGCAACACGGCAAGGGATTGCCAAACATGCATTGAAATGAGTGTCATATATGATGTAACAAGCAGTGATGATGCCAGGACACCTGTAAGATGCTGTAAAAAGGGTTTGTGCTGACTGCATGTGGCGGCTTAAGTGGCACAAAAAAACTATTGTAAGTTGCTGGAATACAGCAATGGCAAGGGTGAGAAGACCCAGGCTGACTTGCTCAGAATGCACGCTGCAGGTCTTGTGTACATTGCATTTTATGCTATGCAATTAAGGCAAAGTGTGCCCTCATGCAGATGGCAGTCAACTCGTGACGCAAATCGCACCGCAAAATGTTGCGGACTCAGGTTTAATGGATCAAAATCCCAAGGCTGCCACTGGTCTGCTGTGAGTTCCACACCAAATTGTTGTGATGAGCTGTCATCTTCTGTAACTGCAGCAAGTGCACCAATTAAGTTGCACAGCAAGTTCCACAGCAGAAGTTGCACAGAAGTTGTACATTATTGGCTGTTGTCGTACTTGATATAGGTCGGTTGCGCTTCGGGCCAAGCAATTGCCCTGGTGCTACGACAGCTGCACTGGATGCCTGAGTGGACACAGGTGATCTGCCGCTGCTACTGGCCTGGTAGCCTGAAGCACTTTAGGTGTGAGTACCCAGACATGCAATGGTAAAATCATCATCAGTACTCTCAATTCCTGTACCGTACCTGAAACTTGTCTTTGTGAGGTCAACGAGCTTCTCTGACAGCCCCAAAGAGCCTTGGGCTTGGCATGCAAGCTGCAAGGGTTCATGCTGAGAACTGTCGGTGCGCATGCGCTGTGTCCCAAATCTGCTGGTCTGCTGGTGAGGTGTACGAAGGACCTTGTGCCGATTGCTCGACTCGGCGTAAAATTGACGACCTGCCTAACCTATCGAGATGCCTGGTCGATTGGTTTTACGCAAGAATACGCCGTACTTTTTAGTGAGTAACCAGATTACTAAACCACCCACTCTCCAGGAATGACTTGCTGAAGCTCGTGCAGAGCGTTATGTGCGCATGGCTTGGCGCGCGATCTGGCATGGATGCGGTAAAGAAGCTCGAGATGCTTTCAAGGTGCGCCAACGTACATCACGGGGTAAACGGGACCTCGAACATCTGACATGACGAAGCTCAGAGACTGCATCCTGGAAAGATCAGCTTCCGCTTCAGCACACCTGTTGTGGCTGTGAACCTGGACACCCACACTGTCAGATCGGCCAGTGACAGTGACCACAACGATGTCAAGGAGGTGATGAATCAGTATTACAGTTCTTGATGTGTTGCTGTGCTGCCAGTCTTTCCAATGCCCTTGCTGTTGCATGCTTGTGGGAGCCTGTGGGCGTATGCATCCCACTTGTTGGCAATTCAGACTGCAAGCTTTTGCCAAGGTACTTACACCCTCTGCTAAATGATGGTGGGATGTCCTAACTTTCTGCAGCACAATTTCAGTTGCCACAGTTGCTGCAACTGATTTGCTTTGCCCTGCAAGAAAAGCTACCAGATGAACTCCTGAGCGAGCAGCTCTAGGGGTCCTGTTGGCCTAGTCACACTTGGTTGAAGCTTCAAATTCCATGCACTGTGCCTGCAAACAGTCTGCAGCTGCCATAGCAGTGCAAGCATGCAGATGGATGCTGAGCACCTGCAGAGTACATGTTGCATACATGTGTCAAACTGTGCAACCAGTAAGTTACGCTAAAAAGCCCCAGGACACATGACCAGCCGCAGTATCCATTTTTTTGCTGCAGAGGCAAACGTCATAGATGCAATTGGAATGTACCAGTGTCCAGAATGCTGGGAAGAACTGTTGCACTCAGTGCACCAGCTTAGGGGAAACGACTACAAAGTCGCCCGAGAGCGGAAGAACGAATACAATCATACTCACGTGTGATGTTGCACAGCCGCTCCCAAGCCGTCCTGACGTATGACTGAACTCAGTTGGATGCCTGCTGAAAGGTGGAGTGAGGCTGTGTGGAGGCAGGCTGGCTGGCCACGAGCGTCAAGCACCACATCATTCCTCAAACATCAGAGTTGTGAAGTGGGTATACCTGAATGAAGCAAGCAGAAATGGGTCGGAAATGGGGGCACCAGCTTAGGGGATGTGCATGTTCTTTGCTGATGACCGCAACATATGTACAAGCAGCGTCAAGATCTGTATGGCATAAATAAGGGAGCAAAAGGTGGTGTCGGCTAAGTGGCCAGATGTTGTTTACCATCTGGCCACTTAGGCAGGACTCATGTCTCATAGCTCCATGGTCCCAACAGTACTGCAGCCGTAACGGTGCGCAACGTTGAATGGTTGTGATTACAGTTCAGACCCTGAACCGGACACAATCGGTTTAGGGTCTGAAACCAGCTGTACCAAAGAGATTGCATGTATCCACACTGTCTCTGAAGTCAGACGTATCAAAGGGGCTGAAGATGTCAACATGTCCTGGCCCCATGCAATATATACACACACATGTGTTTGTTATTAACATATGTTCTAATGTACAGTTATACATGTAGATACTCAAGGGTGCACGTTTCAGTACAGGTAGATAGAGCTATGTACACTTCATGTCTGGCAAAAACCAATAGGCCTGTCCAGATCTTGCTAGATAATTTCAGTGAATGCACCTCAGGCCAACTCACAGCTCACAACCCATAACTTACAACTCACAACTCACAACTCGCAACTCACAACTCACAACTTGCAACTTACAACTCACAACTCACAACTGCAGGTTGTCCTGATGGGGGACGCTGCCCATACTATGACCCCCATACTTTGGGCAGGGCCTCAACTGTGGCTCAACTTGAGGATGTGGCAAGTTGTTCCCAAACCCTGGAACAGCATCAGGGGAATGTTGAGACAGCCTTGCCAGCATACAACACAGCGCGCTGCCCGGATGTGGAGGCACTGCTGAACATCAACGAGCTGGTGGCAAACAAGGATTACTCCCTGGACCCTCAGGTATATGCAAAAAGAAAAAAGAAAAGGAAATTTTACACTTTTCAGCAATCATACTGGGAGCCTCCTAAGGTGGCAGCCCAGAGCTATGACCATAGGCCATAGCCCTAAGGGAAAGGAAAATTCCTAAACCTAAGGGTGGAAGGTATATGCGACTGCTCGCGTCCAGTAGTACACATGTGACCCTACATTGCAGAGAGTGCTGCACATTGTAAGGCAGCAAGGACTCAACACAGTCACAGGGACAGATGAAGCAGCATCAAAAAGCAAACAAACATGAGCTGCTGCGGCGCCTCCATCTGCAGTTTGGCTTTTCTGTCTGGCTTCGAAGGTTTGTTTATCAATATGTCACAACTACACGCATGGATAGTTGCAATGACATGCTTGTTCTGTTGATGCATTCCAGACAGAATAGACATTGAGGGCATGGTTGCAAGACACCTTGTTGTGTACCCAAGTCTCAAGATATAGCAGCAGCAGCATGTAGCATGGGACTAATTGAGCCGCCAATGGGTGAACATAGCAAGGTGTCTTGCAGCTGTGCCCTCAAAGCTTGCTTTGTTTGGAATGCATCAACTGAACAAGCATGTCTGTTGGACAGTCCGTGCGTGTAGCTGATGAGTAACAAGCTGCATTAGAGACAGCCACCGCAGGTGGATGCAAAGTTGCTAAGAGTCACCTGAATCAAGCTGTCGAATTGGTTGTGCTCTCTTGCAATGCGCATGCGTTGAGGTTGTTGCAACTTTTGCACTTGACCCCTGCATGATACACTTAACCAGCGTGCAATGCCTGCAGGACCAAAGTGCTGCTCACAGACTCTGGATCAACAGCTATGGTGTTTTACTGAAGCTGCACATGTCGACAAGAATAGTCCTGAACAAGCTTGGCCCCAGCTTCTTTGCACCTCCACTGGTGCCCATGCTCCAGGGCTCAGTGCCCTACAGCAAAGTGATATCCAACATGCACACTGATGGCATGTTGTGGGCTGGCGTGCTGGCAATCACAGCTGCTGCAGCTGGTATTGCACATCTGCTGCAATAGGGGTTTCCAGGCCTGAAATCCTCAGCCATGAAACAAACATGTATTTGGTAGTTGATTGAAGTACAAATTGTAGCTCGAGAAGTCTAGTCTGTACACTATTGAAAGTAGCTTGTGTATTCATCATTGACAGATGTTGAGTATATACACAGCATAGGCCTACTCCTCCCCCACTACGAACACCTGATATGAGTGCCTTCTTCACCCCTGAGTAGGCACACATTTATATATCGTATGTTGTAGCAGATCAAAGTGTATCATCTGCCATACATCATATGCTTGAGCAGACTCACATGGTCTAGGTTTTGGAACTTGTAGCAGCTCACATGCACAGCAGCATGCGTGCTACAAGTCACTCAGGCAGTAAGTCCAACTGCGTCGTGATGAGGCCGCCTCACAGGAAGGTAGGCAATTGGCAACCTCATGCTGCATTGTGACTAGTGGACGGACGAATGTGCGAAGCACGTGCTAATCATTTGAATGCACGACGCTGAAGAAGATCAGCAAACTGACCTATCGTTGACTCTTATCCTGGCCACAACCGTGGTTTTTGCGTGCATGCTTCTTTCTGCATCAGACCTGTGAGTTCCTATACCGCTTCAAGTTGGTCGTAATGCTTGGCTCTGCATCCGTTAAACCGTGCAGCGGCGTGTCTGCCCGTGCTTTCCGCGGGGATGTCACGTCTTTAAAATTAGGCCGCGTACAGCACGCGAGGTAACGCTTGCAGGCAGAATTGATCATGCCGACTAATGGCCGAGAGGAATCAATCGTTTGTTAGAAAGCACTCACAGGCACTGGACTTGCAGGTCGCCGGCAGTGCGGCTCGTTCAAGCCAAGAAACGCAAAAGTGATGCCGAGGAGAGCGCTGAAGGGCCGCAGGGTATTCCGCTGTGCTGACGTGCTTTCCTGCATCAGTCTGCAGCAGTTTGTAAAGCTTGAACGCTTCCCTGCAGCTATTTAGACTGCTCTTGCAGGATTCACAGGCAGAGTCAAAGCAGGCATTAGCCAGACCATCTCCTCTCGAATGCCCGGGCGCAAGCAAGGGTCCAGCCAAGGTGATGATGCCACTCCTGCCAAGAAGCAAGGCGGATTCAGGATAGGAACCATCAGCATTGGTGGCTCTGGCATCAGACGCACTGATCCAAACACAGTGAGCTGTCAGCTGCTGCATGCACTTGTGAATTGCAATAAATACATGAGCCAAGAGCAAATTCTATGGCATGCCTGCAGCCACTATAGACATTTTCCCCTGACATAACTTTGTATACCAAGAACAGTCAACATAACTAATCAGTGATGAACTTGAAACAAACGGGACTTGCAGCAGCAGCAGTTAGGCTTCAGATGCAAGTAGCAGGGCGTGGACAGGGTGTGTACCTACGGAACACTCAACCATTGGTCCATTTCCTTTTTAAGACCTTGGTCATGTTCAGCAGTGCGGCATGCATCGTGAGCTCATCTCTGTTGCATATTTGCTGTTGAAGCAAACTAGCATTGTTCTAGATTGTGCAGAGTATGGTGTGCTTGCTCGCACC
>JAABUK010011721.1_pt1 | contig 11325 bp, 11 predicted proteins | sample 5559141 | NCBI WGS metagenome assembly JAABUK01 (sample SAMN10711869, study PRJNA513367) | rock metagenome | isolation source: Antarctica rocks | place: Antarctica: Victoria Land, Pudding Butte nord | collected 2016-01-03 | reverse complement strand
GGTCTGCGGGACGTTCAAGGAGCGGGCCGGCTGGCACGGCTGCCAGATGCCCGAGCAGTTGCTCGGGCGGATCATCAAGGCTTGCTCGAAACCCGGCGACCTCGTGCTCGACCCCTTCGCCGGGAGCGGGACGACCCTGACCGTCGCCCGGAAGCTCGGCCGACGCCCGCTGGGGTTCGAACTCTCGCCGGACTACGCCGAGCGGGCCAGGGCCCGGCTCGAACGCGCCGAGGTCGGCCAGCCGCTCGAAGGCGCGGAGGAGCCGAAGGTCGGGGTCGGCGCGGTGAAATCGCGGAAGGTCGCGAAGGCCGGCGGCTGAGTCCGGGCCCGGTTCAGCGCTTCGGCACGGCGGTCCCGCACCCCCGGCAGGTCTCGGCGCTGAGGTGCATCGGCTTCCCGCAGCGTGGGCAGACGCGGAAGCCGGCCTCGGCGTGGCGCCTGGGCGTGGCCATCTCGATCTCGGCGGTGCTCATCGGCCGCTCGGACCCGGCCTCCGGGGCGTAGGCGCCGTTCCTGGCCTGGCCGTTGCCATCGCCCCGGGCGGCGTGCGTCTTGGCCCAGGCTTCGAGCATGGCGAGGTCGGCGGCGCCCAGCTCGACCGTCGGCGACTCGGCACCGGAGCCGGGCGAGCCCTCGCCCTCGGGGACCGGCACGACCCGGCCGCAGTCGGGGCACTTGCCGTGCGAGGGCCGGTCGACCGCGCTGACCTTCAGCCGGCGACCGCAAGGGCAGTGGAACCGGATGAAGTCGTCGCCGGGCGTCAGCGACGAGGCCGAGTTGCCCCCCCGCCCCTTGCGGACCAGCCGGACCTTCGCGGCGCAGCGCGGGCAGGTGACGTGCTCGACGCCCGGCGGGGGCAATTCCAGGTCCTGGCCGCATCGACAGGTCGCCCGAGCCATCGGCGGTCGCCCCCGGGCCCCCACCTGACGGGGGGCCTTCGAAGAAGTGGAGAGGAGAGTGGCGGACGTCCCGGCCCCGGCTCAGGTCGAGGCCGGCTCACGCGAGCCGGCCGGGGCCGTCGGCTTGGCCGGCTTGATCGCCGAGGCCTTGATGAGGCCTTCCAGCGGGATCAGGGTGTTGAGGCTCCCCGAGCGGAACCCTTCCAGGTCGAGCGTGACGAACTTGAACCCCAGCGTGCGGAAGGCCGGGATCAACGCCGAGCGGACTTCCGGGCTCGCCAGCCTGGAGAGTTCCTCGATTGGCACCTCGATCCGGGCCAGGTCGCCCTTGTGGTAGCGGACCCGGAGCAGGCGGAGCCCCTGGCGGCGGAGCCACCCCTCGGCCTCGTCGACCATCCGGACCTTCTCGGGCGTCACGTCCTCGCCGTAGGCGATCCGGCTCGACAGGCAGGGCGTGGCCGGCTTGTCCCAGGTCGGCAGGCCCCAGGCCTTGGCGAGCTGGCGGACGTGGTCCTTGGTCAGCCCGGCTTCCTGGAGCGGGTGGCGGACGTCATGCTCGGCGGCGGCCTTCATCCCCGGCCGGTGGTCCCCCTGGTCGTCCAGGTTCGCCCCGGAGGCGATCGTGTCGACGTCGAGCGCCCCCTTCAAGCCTTCGAGCCGCCCGTAAAGCTCGCTCTTGCAGAAGTAGCAGCGGTCGGACGTGTTGCGCAGGTAGTTGGGGTCGGCGAACTCCTCGGTGCGGATCACCCGATGCTTGATCCCGATCCGCCCGGCCAGCTCGGTCGCCTCTTCCAGCTCGCCCTTGGCCAGGCTCTCGGAGACCGCCGTGACGGCGATGACCGAGTCGCCCAGGGCGACCTGCGCCGCCTTGGCCACGACCGCGCTGTCGACGCCCCCGGAGTAGGCCACCGCCACCCGGCCATAGCCGCGGAGGGTCTCGAGCAAGAGGTCGCGCCAGGCGGCGAGTTCCGGGTCGGTCCAGGCGCTCAAGAGATCACCTCCGTTCGGGCAGGTCCACCGACACCAAGAAGCCCGATCATTGTATCCCGCCCCCCGCCCCGCCTCAAGCCACCGCCCCGGCCAAGCCTCGAAACAAAGGGGTCAGGAACCGATTCTTCGAGAATCGGTTCCTGACCCCTTTGTTCGACTCGGCGGCTTCACTTCGGGATCTTGATCTCGGATTCGAGCTTGCCCAGGTCGGCCTGGGTCTGGGAGAAATCCTGCTTGAGTCGCCTGGTCGAGGCGCCCAAGGAATCGTTGCTCGTGGTGACGATCGGGCTGGGGAGGGTGGCGGTCGAGGCCCCGTGTCCCTTCTTGGGGGCGGATGAGCAGCCCGAGAGGGCGAGGATCAGGGCGGCGACGACGGCGTAAGTTTTCATGTCCGGCACTCCTGCCGGTCGGATCCACGTCCTGGTCCCGACCCGGCCCTCGCGTCTTCGGCGTCTCCCGCCGTCGGTAAAAATGGAAGCGAACACGATGCCCTGAGGGCGGGAAGCGCTGCGGGGGGGGGTCGGGATGTCGGGAATAGCGTGGTGGTGCCTGGTTTGATGGGGATCGGCCCGGCCGCGCGGCCCCCCTGGTGGTCGGCCGCTCCTGGCATTCGCGGTCCCGAGGCCCGATGATCGGTCGCGTCGACCGGCGCGGGGGACGAGGGGCCGCCCGCATCTCCCGGCCGGGCCCGATCACACGGAGAACGCCATGCCGCGAGGCAGGACCCTCGACCGACGATTCTCGCTGGCCGACCTGATGGTCCTGGTGGCGGCGACCGGCGCCGGCTTGGCCATCCTCCGCCCTTACCGGGAGGCGATGGCCGGTCCGAACTGGCAGAACGCCTCCCCGCACCTCCGCACCATCGAGACCCTCTACGGGGCCTGGTCGTGCGTCGCGGCCTGCTGGATGCTCGCCCTGCTGGCCCTCCGGCTCCGGCGGCCCCGCCCCGGGCTCGGCCGGCTCCTCGTCCGACCGGGCCACGTCGCCTGCTGCGTCGCGGCGGCGGCCCTGGCCCTGGGCGGCCTCCACGAACTCGTGCGGATCGCCAGCCGGGACCCGAACAGGATGCCCGACTCCTACCAGCAGCTCTGGATCACCGTCTCCTCGGGGGTTGGGCCGACCGTCGCGGGGGCCTGGCTGCTCCTGGCCCTCGGCGGGCGCTGGCGGCCCGACCCCGGGTGGATCGACCGACTCGGGCGGCTCCTGGGGTGCTGCTGGATCGGCTGGATCCTGCTCTGGACCATCCCGACGCCGATCCGCATGCGGCTGATCCCCTGGTGACCCGAGGACCCGCCCCCATGACCCGGCCGGCAACCCTGCTCCGATCGCTCGCCCTGATAGCCCTGCTGGCGGCGGCCTCGGCCGTCGTGGTGCTCAACGACCGCGAGGCCTCGGGGATCTATCAAAGGGACTATGGCGACGCCTGGCGGCCGAGGCGGTGGCCGACCCCGGCCCGCTCGCTGGTGGGGCCGGTCTTGCGGCTGGGGAGCGACCTGACGGCCGCCCTGATCGTCCTCAGCCTGGGCCTGGGGCTGGGCCTCGTCGCGCACCGCAGGCCGACACTCCCCGGACACGGCCGAGGCTGGCCGGGCCGGGGTCGGGCCGCCATCGCCGTGGCCGCCCTGGCTTCCGCCAACGGCCTGCTCCGCGTGGCGTTGCAGGCGATCGCGGACCCAACCGCCGCCTTCGGCCCGTCGTACCCCCGGTTCCTCTCGCATGCGCTGGGCAACTGCGAGTTCGCCTCAAAGAATGCGGTCTTCGGCGCCTGGGCCCTCCTGATCCTCGCAGGCCGCTGGAGGTCCGAGGCCGACGGCCTGGAGCGGCTCGGCCGGCTCCTGGGCTGGGCCTGGCTGGCCTCGATCGCATTCGACCTCCTCCGCGCGGCGCTCCGGTGAGCCGGGGACGGCGAGACTTGCCGAGGTTCCACGCGGTCCGGCACCCCGGGCCCGCGCCGGTCGGCGGTCCACCGGGCGAAATTCCGGGAAACTGTGTTAACGCGGCTCGCGCCGGAGTGAATGTGTTGTTGATCCCCGTAGGCGATCGAACCTCACTCTTACCGAGATCGCTCCCATGATCTGCTCCGAAGCGAAGTTGGCGGCCAACCGCCGAAATGCCCTGAGATCGACCGGCCCGAAGACGCCGGAGGGGAAGGCCCGGTCTCGGGCCAACTCGCTGAAGCACGGCCTTTGCGCCTCGGTGGTGGTGACCGAGGACGCCGCCTTGATCCAGCAGCGGGCCGAGGAGATTTATCGGGCCTTCAAGCCCTACACCGATTACCAGGCCTGGAACGTCGACCAGGCGGCGATCCTGACGATCCGGATCGACCGGGCCGAGCGGATCGAGCGGCGGCTCCGCGACCGGGCCTGCCTCCGGGCCGAGCTGACCTGGGACGCCGACCGCCGGATGGAGGCCGAAGTCCTCGGCGGGATGCTCGCCAGGCGGCCGAGCGAGACCGTCGAGGCCCTGCAACGGACCCCTCACGGGTGCGAGTGGCTGATGAGCCGCTGGGCCTTGCTGGCCCACGCCGCCGACACCAACCCCGGCAACGCCTGGACCCCCGAGCAAACCGCGCTCGCCTTCGACCTGCTGGCCACCCCCGTCCTGTTCCGCGAAGGGCGCAAGCCGGGGGCGGCGGTCGACTTCGACGGCTTTGTCGTCGATTCGGCCGACGACTCGGCGGCCGTCGCGCGCCGGATGGTCGCCGAGTTGAGGGAGGTCCGCGAGGTCGTCGAGGGCCTCGACGAGGTCGACCGGGCCCTCGCCGAGGCGGACCTCGACCACGACTCGGACGCCGAGTTGCGGAGGCTCCACCGCCACGAGGCGACGTTGCATCGCCGCCTGCGCTGGACGATCGGCCAGATGCAGTTCCAGGGGCCGAGCGGCCCGCCCGACCCCGGCTACCTTCCCAAATGGAAGGTCGACCCGGCCCCGAAAGCCCGCCCCGAGCCGAAGACCGCCGACGAGAAGGCCGCCGAGGGGCACGACCCGACCTCGTGGAGCCCCCCTTTCAACCTGACCCCCGACGAGTATCCGCCGCCCGGCCAGAAGGCCGACGTCCCCGCGATCCTCGAATCGCGCCGCCAGAAGCGGATCAAGAAAGCCCAGGCCCGGCGCGAAGCCGAGAGGAGGAAGGCCGAACGCCTGAGGGCCTGAACGCCCGAGCAGGAAAACCGCGAAATGACGGGTGCCGAACCATCGGCCACCGTCCCCCCACGCCCCGAGTCCGCGAAATCGCGGGTCCGTCCGAAGGTCTTTGATCGTTTGGTGAATCTGGGCGATTTTTGCGGCCCGTCATCGACCGGACCTCGGCGGCAATCCGATTCCTACGCCTTTCCTGGAGGGGTCGGGCGAGCGGAGCCAGAGCAACGCGCAGAGCGAACCCAAACCGGGATTTTCGCAGGGCAGGACTGGTCTAGCCGTCCGGATCGGCTCGGCAGGACGAGTCCTGCCCTACCAGGAACGCCCATCCTTCCTGACCATTCCCCGATGGACCGGGTCCCGGACCAGTGATTTGCCAGCGGGGGGGATCGGCCGTTATGGTAATGCGAACTCCTTCAACTTCGACTCCGACCTTCAGGGAAGACCGACTCATGGCCAGCGTCCCGACCCAGATGTACATCGACGGCCAGTGGTCCGACGCGAAGGGCGGGGGGACCCTGGCGGTGATCAACCCGGCCGACGAGTCGACCCTTGCCGAGGTCGCCTTCGGCGGCCGGGCCGACGCCGACCGGGCGATCGACGCCGCCGCCAAGGCGTTCCCCGCGTGGAAGGCGCTGACGGCCTATGACCGGGCGAAGCTCCTGAAGAAGACCGCCGAGTTGATCCGCGAGCGGGCCGACGCGATCGCGCGGACCATGACCCAGGAGCAGGGGAAACCCCTCCCCGAGGCGAAGGGGGAGGCCCTGGCCACGGCCGACACCTTCGAGTGGTTCGCCGAGGAGGGGAAGCGGGCCTACGGGCGGATCATCCCGCCGTCGAACGGGATGAAGCGGCACCACGTCATCCACCACCCGGTGGGCGTGGTCGGCACCATCACCCCCTGGAACTTCCCCGCCGCCCTGGCCAGCCGGAAGATCGCCCCGGCGCTGGCCGTCGGCTGCACGGTGGTCAGCCGGCCGGCCGACCAGACCCCGCAGACCCTCGTCCACATCTTCCAGGCGATGGCCGACGCGGGCATTCCCCCCGGCGTGGCGAACCTCTACATGGGCGACGCCGTCGAGTTCGCCGACGCCCTGTTTGCCCACAAGGCCGTGCGGAAGATCAGCTTCACCGGCTCGACCCGGGTCGGCAAGGAGTTGATCCGCCGCTCGGCCGACCAGGTCAAGCGACTCAGCCTGGAACTCGGCGGGCACGCCCCGCTGATCGTCTTCCCGGATGCCGACGTCGCGCAGGTCGCCCAGGCCGCCGTCCTCGGCAAGTTCCGCAACAACGGCCAGGTCTGCATCGCCCCCTCGCGGTTCTATGTGCATGAGGATATCAGCAAAGAGTTCACCGAGGCCGCCGTCGAGCTGACCAAGAAGCTGAAGCTGGGCAACGGCCTGGACGACGGGGTGCAGGTCGGCCCGATGTTCGCCGAGGCCGCCCTGGCGAAGACCTCGGGACTGGTGGACGACGCGAGGGGCAAGGGTGCGAAGGTCTTGACCGGAGGGGCCCGCTCGACCCGGTTCGACAAGGGGTATTTCTTCGAGCCGACGATCCTGAGGCAGGTCGACGGCGGGATGCGGATCATGACCGAGGAGCCGTTCGCCCCGGTGATGCCGATCCTCGACTTCGCCAAGCTCGACGAGGTGATCGCCGCCGCCAACGATACCCCCTATGGCCTGGCGGCTTATGTGTTCACCAATGACCTGACCGTCGCGACCCGCCTGTCCGAGGGGCTGGAGGCCGGGATCATCGGGATCAACGACCCGGTCCCCGCCACGCCGCAGTGCCCCTTCGGCGGGATGAAGGAGTCGGGCCTCGGCCGCGAGCTGGGGGTCGAGGGGCTCGAAGCGTACCTGGAAACGAAGTATGTGTCGATCGGTTTGAGGGCCTGAACCGGGCCGGAGGGAGTTTCGATGAGCACGGCCGTCTCGCCCCCCGCCCCGAAGCGGATGACCGCCGAGGAGTTTTTCGCCCTGCCCGACGACGGCCGGGAGCGCTGGCTCCTCCGCGGCGAGGTCTACCCCCGAGAGCCCGCGGTGACCGTTCGGAACCGGGCCCATGGCGAGGTCGAGGCGAGGGTGGGCTCGGTCCTCCTCGGCTGGCTGGACCACCAGCCCGAGCCGAGGGGCAAGATCCACAGCGGCGAGGCGGGGTTCCGGCTGGGGCGTGACCCGGACACCGTCTTCGGCATCGACGTGGCCTACGCCTCGGCGGAGCTGGTCCGGTCCACCGACCCGGGCTCTCCTTATTATGACGGCCCGCCGGTGCTGGCCGTCGAGATCCTCTCCCCTTCCGACCGCCACGAGGACGTCGTCCGCAAGGTCCGGGCCTACCTCCAGGCCGGCGTGGTGGTCTGGGAGGTGGACCCCGATTTTCGGAGGGTCAGCGTCCACAGGCCCGGCCAGCCCTCCCGGACCTTCGCCCCGGACGAAGAGCTGACGACCGAGCCCGAATTGCCGGACTTCCGGGTGGTCGTCGCCCGGATCTTCGGCCCCTGACCCGCCTCACCCCGGCATCCGGGGGACCAGGACCCGCCGGGCCCAGCCTCGGCAATTCTCGTGGAATGCGGTGGCCTCGGCCTCGGGGTCGTCGAGTCGGCCGAGGACGTCGGCGGGGGACAGGAACGGGAAGGCCCGGGAGCGGGTCGCGGTGCGATAGGTGCCCTTGGATGGACCTCGGGTCGTCAGGACGTGGAAGGTCAGTCGGTGTCGGGGGATGTCGAGGGCCCAGAGTTCGGGGATCTTCAGGACGGCCGCGGCCCGGAGGGCCTTGGTGGCGGGGTGGGAGACGACGACCTCGACGGCGAGGTCGGGGGGCTGGTCCGGCTCGGCCCGACCCTGGCTCTGGACGTAGTAGGCGGCGTCCGCCTCGTAGGCGGTGTCGCCCAGCCCGAGGGGGAGCTTCCAGGTGGTCGACTTCAGCGGGGCGTAGCGGATCCGCAATTCCAGGCAGATCGCGAGGTGCAGGAGCGAGAGGCGCTCGCCGGCGACTTCATGCGGCATCCCGGGCGACACGAGCGTCACGCTCCCTTCGAGGCACTTGAGGCGGGGGCCCTTCTCGGCCCGGGCCTCCAGGAACCGGAGGAGCGAGCCGGGGTTGATCTCGAAGGTGACGACCGAGTCGGGGGCGATCGTTGATGTCGAGGTCGAGGCCATCGGGGAACTCCTCAAGGTCGTCCGCAAGGCCGGTCGGCCCCGAGGATACCGCAACGGCCGGCCGCCGCGTCGGGGATTTTCCCGGGGCCGGACGGGCTGTTGGCCAATGGGCGGGGATTGGCGTACGATCGACGGCGTGAACGCCGCGAGGGGACGGGGTGTCTGGTCATCGGGGCGAAGTCGGACGGTCCGGGCGAAGCGGGGCAAAGGCAGACGATGGGCTTCTTCATCACCACGGCGATCGATTATCCCAACAGCAGGCCGCACATCGGCACGGCCTTCGAGAAGATCGGCGCCGACGTCCAGGCCCGGTTCCGCCGGATGGAGGGGGACGCCGTCCACTTCCTGATGGGCAACGACGAGAACACCATCAAGGTCGAGCAGGCCGCCGAGAAGCTCGGGCTGGAGCCCAAGCCCTACGTCGACGACATGGCCCGCCAGTTCCGCGAGGTCTGGGCGGCGCTGGAGATCTCCAACGACGACTTCATCCAGACCTCCGAGGAGCGCCACCGGGTCGGCTGCCGGAAGTTCATCCAGGCGGTCTACGACGCCGGTGACATCGACAAGAAGGCGTATACCGGGCTCTACTGCGACGGCTGCGAGGCGTTCAAGACCGAGAAGGAGGTCGTCGACGGCCGCTGCCCGAACCACCCGAACCGCGACCTCCGCCACGTCGAGGAGGAGAATTACTTCTTCCGCCTCTCGGCCTTCGCCGACCCCCTGCTGGCCCACTACGAGGCCCACCCCGACTTCATCCAGCCCGAGAGCCGCCGGAACGAGATCATCAGCCTGGTCAAGTCGGGCCTGCACGACGTGGCGATCACGCGGAAAGGCTTCACCTGGGGGATCCCCGTCCCCTTCGACCCCGAGCAGACCATCTACGTCTGGTTCGACGCCCTGCTCAACTACATCACGGCCATCGGTTATGGGACCGACGACGCCCGCTTCGCCGCCACCTGGCCGGCCGACGTCCACGTCATCGGCAAGGACATCACCCGGTTCCACTGCGCCCTCTGGCCGGCGATGCTGATGTCGGCGGGCCTCCCCCTGCCGAGGCGGGTCTTCGGCCACGGCTTCGTCTACCGCAAGGACGAGGGGACCGGCGAGGTCCGGAAGATCAGCAAGAGCCTGGGCAACGTCGTCGAGCCGATGGACATCATCGAGCGGTTCTCGGCCGAGGGGTTCCGGTATTACTTCATGAGCCAGTGCCCCTTCGGCGGCGACGGCGAGTTCTCCTTCGAACGGTTCGCCGAGGCCTACAATTCGGGTCTGGCGAACAACCTGGGCAACCTCTACAGCCGGACCCTCTCGATGGCCGTGAAGTACTTCGACGGCCAGCTCGAAGGCTCGGCCGCCGTCGCCCCGACCGCCTGGCTCGCCGGGCTCGACCTGGCGCATCTCGTCGGCGAGCTGAAGGGGCTGATCGGCTCGTTCCAGTATAACCTGGCCCTCCAGCGGATCTGGTCGGAGGTCCTCGACGCGGCGAACCGCTACATCGAGGTGACCAAACCCTTCGCCCTGGCCAAGACCGACCTGGAGGCCACCAAGGTCGTGATGGTCAACCTGGCCGAGGCGCTCCGGGTCGTCGCCATCCTCATCAAGCCGTTCCTCCCCGCCACGGCGGCAACGTTCTACAAGGCCTTCAACTTCGAGGAGGGCGAGCCCTGGGACGCGGTCGGCTACGACGACGCCGCCCGCCCGGTGAGGCTGGAACTCCGGGCGACCGCCGAGCTGGTCGGAGGCAAGCCGGCCCCGCTCTTCCCGAAGATCGACCTGAAGGCGGGGGCGTGAAATTTGGGGGTTGGAGGGAACTCCGGCACGGGAGATGCGTCAAATGTGCGGCGTCGGCGACGAGCCCGGCAGGAATCTTTGGCACCTCGACGACAAACCGTCGGTCGTGTCTTAGGGTGACTGACGGATGACGAGTCAAGGTTGAAACTCGACTCCCGATCGTGGAATGGAGCGACACGATGACCGCCGACACCTCCCTCGCCGTGACCCTCTCCGCCGACCTGTTCAAGCTGCTCACCGAGGAGGCCCGTAAGCTCGGCCTGCCGCTGGAATGGCTGGTGGCCTCGCTGGTGGCCGACACCGTGGATTCCGAAGGACCCTTGCCGGCGCTGGCCTGCGCCTGAATCGGGGCGGTTGATGGCGAGCGGACCGGCCCGGGACGGACCCCTGATCGCGCGGAACCCCGCGACGGGCCTCGACCTCGGCCACCACCCGACGACCCCCCCCGGCGAAGTCGCCGAGATCGTCCGTCGTGCCTCCGTCGCCCAGGCGGCCTGGGGCTCGACCCCCTGGAAATCCCGCCGCGACGCCCTCCGAAGCTGGTGGGCCGTGCTGACGAAGGACGCCGAAGCCTGGTCGCTGGCGATCCGCGACGAGGTTGGCAAGCCCGCAAGCGAGGCAATGGCCGAGGTCGTCGCCTCGCTCGACGCGATCCGCTGGACCGTCCGCAACTCCGGCCGGGCCCTGGCCGACGAGCGGCTGGCTCGGGGGTGGCAACGCGTTCTCTTGATCCCCCCGGCGCGGCTGCGCTGGGCCCCGCTCGGGGTGGTCGGGATCATCGGGACCTGGAATTACCCGCTCCTGCTCAACGCCCCGGCGATCGCCCAGGCGCTGGCGGCGGGGAACGCCGTGGCCTGGAAGCCGTCCGAGCTGGCCGTCGGGCTCGGCCGGAGGCTCCAGGATTCGACCCGGGAAGCCGGGTTCCCGGACGGCTTGGTGTCGGCGATCTACGGGAAGGCCGACGCCGCTCGGGCCCTGATCGGGTCGGGGATCGCCAAGGCGATCTTCACCGGGGGGGTCGAGGGGGGTCGGCAAGTCCTCGCCGAACTCGGCCGCCGAGGGATCCCCGCGCTGGCGGAGCTTTCCGGGTTCGACGCGGCGATCGTCCTGCCCGACGCCCCGCCCGAGTCGACGACCCGGGCCCTGGCCTGGGCCTCGTTCGTCGGGGCGGGCCAGACCTGCGTGGCGGTGAAGCGGGCCTACGTCGTGGGCGACCCGAGCCCCTGGGCCTCGGGCCTGGCCGACCGGGCGAAGGCGCTCCGGGTCGGCGACCCGTCCCGGGGCGAGGTCGATGTCGGCCCGATGATCTCGCCCGAGGCCCGCGACCGCTTCCACGCCACGGTCGG
>JAABUK010011720.1_pt1 | contig 11325 bp, 9 predicted proteins | sample 5559141 | NCBI WGS metagenome assembly JAABUK01 (sample SAMN10711869, study PRJNA513367) | rock metagenome | isolation source: Antarctica rocks | place: Antarctica: Victoria Land, Pudding Butte nord | collected 2016-01-03 | reverse complement strand
CGGGCTGTGCGCGCGGCCCAGCGGCCCCAGAGCCTGCTTGAGCACAGAGCGCGAAAGCTGGTGCGTCAGGTAAATCGAATACGAAAACACGCCGGTCGCCGTCAGCCAGTCGATGGCCGCACGAGCCAAGCCGGGCCTAACATTCCATGACTGCTGCTTCTCGCACGCGACGCACCAGTTGACCAACAAGAAGAAGGCCAGCCCGAACGCAATCGGCTCCAGCAGCAGCGCGTGCCCGTGCGCCCACAGGCCCAGCGCGAACAGCAGCGGGGCCGGCCACAGCGCGCGAGCCAGGGGCGGCAGCTTAACCAAGCCGAAGTAAGCCTCGACCGCGGCCATGCCCAGCGCCCACTGGATCCACAGCGTGGGTGCCGAAGAATAAATCAGGTTGCGCCACTCGCGATCGGGTGCCAGCGGCAAAAACAGCAGCGGGAAGGCAAACGAAAGCGCGGCCAGCAAGCCCAGCGCAGGCCACAGCCCGACGCGCCCGCGCAAGGCGAGCAGAGGAAAATAGAGCAGATAGAAATATTCCTCGCGCGCCAGAGTCCAGAAGACCGCGTTGCCGCCGCCCTTGTCGAACACGGGGTGCAGCCCGTGCAGCATGAAGACGTGCGCGGCAAAATCCCACGCCATCCAGCGCGCGCGCGGCTGAGGGTAGGCCAGCAAAGCCGGAACCTCGCGGTGCAGCAGCATCGCGACGGCCAGGAAGCTCATCGAAAGGCACAGCATCACGAAGTACGGCGGGTAAAGCCGCCGGAAGCGCCGCTTCCAGAACGCAACGAAGCCCAGCCGAGCCGAGCCGTCGCGAGCCGTGGCGCGCGCCCACGACAGGTGGATGCAAAAGCCCGAGATCACGAAGAAAAGCGGGACGCCCCTGGCCCCGATTTCGAGCGCGCCCTGAGCCAGCGCGCCCCACAGCCCTGCGGGAAGGCGGTCGCCCCAGGTCGCCATGTGGCCGACCAGAACCGCGATGGCCGCCAGCCCGCGCAAGAAGTCGATCGAGTGCAGCCGCCCGCCCTGCTGAGCGATAGCCTGTGGCTCACGCGCGAGCAGCTCACGCGGCTGAGCCTGTGGTTCAAGGGCGGAGGCGGGCGGGGAAAAAGTGGCGGCCATAATCGCGCCCCGGTTTAACCGATTCGACGCGCGCGCACCAACTTGCCTTGGCGAATACCGGCTGCAAGTACTTGCAGGGGCGCGAGAACGGGGGAGAAACGGGGGAGAAAGGGTTGGGGCTTGCTAAACTCGCCTCACTTCAAGAATCCGTGATTGCGCCTGCCATGTGTGAACCTTTGTTCGAGCCTTTCGAGGGCATCCCCGACTACCCTGCGCTGGAGCGCGACATCCTGCGCTTCTGGGACGAGCGCCGCATCTTCGACCGCCTGCGCGAGCAGAACCAGCACGGCCAGCCGTGGAAGTTCCAGGACGGGCCCATCACCGCCAACAACCCCATGGGCGTGCACCACGCCTGGGGCCGCACCTACAAAGACCTCTTCCAGCGGTTCCACGCCATGCAGGGCCGCAAGCTGCGCTACCAGAACGGCTTCGACGGCCAGGGCCTGTGGGTCGAGGTCGAGGTCGAAAAAGCCCTGGAGTTCAAGGGCAAGCCCGACATCGTCGAGTTCGGCCTCGAAAACTTCTCGCGCGAGTGCCGCCACCGCGTCGAGACCTTCGCCCAGCGCATCTCAGCTCAATCAAAAAGATTGGGTTACTGGATGGACTGGCAGCGTTCCTACCTCACCCTCGACGACTCCAACATCGAGCACATCTGGCTCTTCCTCGCCAAGTGCCACCAGAAAGGCTGGCTCGCCCGCGACTACCGCGTCATGCCCTGGTGCCCCCGCTGCGAGACCAGCTTAAGCCAGCACGAAAGCGCCGATTCGTACAAGGACATCACGCACCGCTCCGGCTACGTCCAGTTCCCAATCGAAGGGCGCGACAACGAATACTTCCTCGTTTGGACCACGACGCCCTGGACGCTCACCGCCAACGTCGCCGTCGCCCTTAACCCTGAGCTGAGCTACTGCCGCGTGCTGTCAGAAGACAAAGTGCTGATCTTGAGCCGGGGCACGCTGGCGACCGCGCTCAAGCCCGGCTACCAAGTACTTGAGGAAGTCCTCGGCAGCGAGCTCATCGGCCTCAACTACTCCGGCCCTTTCGATGACACGCCGCTGCAGCAGAAAATGAACGCCCAAACGCCGCGCCGAAGCGTCGCCTGGGAGGAGGTGGGCGAGGCGGAGGGCACGGGCATCGTGCACATCGCGCCGGGCTGCGGAGCCGAGGACTTCGCGCTGGGGCAGCGCGCGGGGCTGGGCTTCATCATCCCGGTCGATGAGGGCGCGCGCTTCTTGCCCGGCAACGGCGAAGTACTTGAGGGCAAGCACGGGCTTGAAGACGCCGAGCTGATCTTCCAGGAGCTCGAAAAGCGCGGGCGGCTGTATCGAATCCAACGCTACAAGCACTCGTATCCTCACTGCTGGCGCTGCTCGAACGAGCTGATCTTCTACGCCGCCACCGGCTGGTTCATCCAGGCCGACGCCGGCCCAAGCCCGGCGCGTGCTCAGCTGCGCGAGGCGGCAGCGAAGGTGAAGTGGACGCCCGAATACGCGGGCAAGCGCATGGACGAGTGGCTCTCGAACATGGGCGACTGGAACATCTCGCGCCGCCGCTTCTGGGGCTTGCCGCTGCCGATTTACGTGGATGCCGAGGGCAACTTCGAGGTCATCGCGAGCCGAGCTGAGCTGAGGGAGCGCGCGCTTGAGCCGGCCAAAGTCGATGCGCTGCCCGAGCTGCACGTGCCCTGGATCGACGAAATCCAGATTCGTTCGAGTGACGGCTCTAAAATCTTGACGCGGGTGCCTGACGTGGGCGATGCGTGGCTGGACGCGGGCATCGTGCCGTTTTCCACCCTGGGCTACAACGGCGCCAGCGACATTCGGATGCCGCCTCAAGTCCTTGGCGAGGAGGCTGCGGGCTACTTCGGGCGCTGGTTCCCGGCTGAGCTCGTCACCGAGATGCGCGAGCAGGTGCGCCTGTGGTTCTACTCGATGCTGTTCATGGGCGTGGCGTTGGAAGGCCGCGCGCCCTACGAGTCGGCGATGGTGTACGAGACGATGCTGGACGCCGAGGGCGAGCGCATCTCCAAGCGGCTGGGCAACGGCGTGCCCTTCGACGAGATCGTCGAGGTCACGGGCGCGGACCCGATGCGCTGGACGTTTTTGTCGAACCCGCTCAACAAGGACATCCGCTTCGGCTACGAGCCGCGCCGCTGGCCGCGCGGCAAGGACCTCGCGCAGGGCGTCCCCGAGGACGAGCCGCTGCGCCGCGACCCCGTCTTCGAAGCCTCAAGCCGCCTGCTCACGCTGTGGAACGTCTACGGCTTCTTCTTGACCTACGCGAACCTGGACCAGCCCGCGCTCGATGGCAAATCGCTCGGGCCGTCCAACATTCTGGATCGCTGGGTGCTGGCGAGGCTGCAGAACGTGGTCGAGGAAGTCACGCAGGCCATCGAAATCTACGACCCTTCGCGCGTCACTTCGAGCGTCGAGGCGTTCGTGGACGACGTGTCGAAGTGGTACGTGCGCCGCTCGCGCAGCCGCTTCTGGAGCAAGAACGACGCGAGCGCAGGTGAAGCCTCGCGTGCCGACAAAGCTGCGGCTTACGCGACGCTGCATCATGTTCTGCTCACCGTGGCCAAGCTGATCGCGCCTGCGATCCCGTTCTCGGCGGAGGCGCTGTATCGCAATCTGGCGCGCCCGCTGGCTGATGCGCCCGAGAGCGTCCACTTGTGCGCCTGGCCCTCGGTTGACGAAGGCTTGCGCGACGAGGCTCTGGTGCGCGAGGTCGAGGGCGTGCTCGAATGCGTGAGCCTGGGGCACGCGGCGCGCAAGGGCTCGACGGTGCGCGTGCGCCAGCCGCTGTCGCAAGTACTTGTGCAGGCTCCCAGCAACGAGGCGCGGCAGTGGATCGAGAACTGGCGCGAGACGATCTTAGACGAGCTCAACGTGAAGGCCCTGGTGCTGCTGGACGACGCGGGCGACCTGGTGACGTATTCTCTGCGCGCCAACCTGCCCCGGCTGGGCAAGAAGCTGGGCAAGAAAATGGGCGCCCTGCGTCAAGTACTTGAGGGCGCTCAGCCCGCAGAAGCGCGTCGCATCGGCCAGGCGGCCAGGCGCGGCGAGAGCGTCCAGGTTGAGGTCGAGGGCGAGCTTTTGACGCTCGAAGCCGAGGATATCCTTGTCACGACGCAGCAGGCTTCGGGCTACTCGTTCGCCTCCGAGGGCGGCTGGAGCGTGGCGATGGAGACGGCCTTGACGCCTCAGCTCGAAGTCGAAGGCATGGCACGCGACTTCATCCGCGCCGTGCAGAGCGCGCGCAAAGAAGCGGGCCTTGAAGTCTCGGATCGCATCGTGATTTTGCTGTGGCACTCGGAAACGAGCCGGATGCCCGAAGTGTTCGAGGCGCACGGCGATTTGATCCAGTCCGAGACTTTAGCCGACGAGCTGCGTCTGGTGGACGAAAATTATCCCGAGATGACCGAGGCCAAAGTCGGTGACGAAACGGTGCGCCTGCGCGTGGAAAAAGCGGCAAAAGAAGCCGAGGGCTGAGCTAAAGCCGAGGGCTGAGCTGAAGATGAGAGCAGGCTTGGCCTTCGTGCTGCAGCCTTTCGTGTTATGAAGAGTCGAATGCGTTGGTTCTGGGCGTGCGCGCTGAGCGTGGTCATGGCGGATCAGGCGGCCAAGGCTTGGGTGCGGGCGGCGCTGGCGCTGTCCGAATCGCGCCCGGTTGTCGCGGGCTGGCTGTCGTGGACGCACGTGCAGAACACGGGCGCGGCCTGGAACATTTTGGCCGGGCATCGTTGGCTGCTGGTGGGGCTGGCGGCGCTGGTGATCGTGGCGGTGGCGAGCGCGGCGCGCGACCTGGGCGCTCGCTCGCAGCGGGCCAACATCGGGCTGGCGCTGGTGCTGGGCGGCGCGATTGGCAACCTCACGGATCGCGTGGCTCAGGGCTTTGTCACCGACTTCGTGGATTTGGAGACGCCGTGGCGCGTTGTGCGCGACTTCCCGGTGTGGAACGTGGCCGACGCCGCGCTGACCATCGGCGTGACGATCCTGGCCTTCGACTTCCTGCGCCCGCGCGCCGTGCGCACGCCTCAAGCTAATCAGGCTCCGGCTCCGCTTCTCTCGGCTGAGCCCGAGGGCATCGAGTAGAAAGTACACAGCCGCGCCGCAAGTACTTGCAGCTTTTGCGGCGTCCAGAACCAAGAATCTCGCCCCGAGCACTTGCCCCATGTATCCCATCCTGGCCGTCGTGCCGCCTCTGTCGCCCCTTCTGTTCAGCGTGCTGGCTGCGCTGAGCCTGGCCCTCGGGCTGGGCCTGACCGCGCGCAACCTGTCGCACGCCTCGCATACCTCGCACGCGGGCCGCCTGCCCGCTGAAGCCGCCGGCGCTGTGGAGCCTGGGCCTCAAGCTCAGGCGCCAGCTCAGCCTCAAGCTCAGGAGTCGCCGTTTTCGCCTTTGCTGATCGGGGCTTGCGTCATCGCGCTGGGCTGGGTCTGGAGCCACAACCCGATCAAGCTGCACTCTTACGGGCTGCTGCTCATCGTTGGGTTCGTGGCTGCGGCGTGGAACGCTTCGCTCGAAGCCAGGCGGCGCGGCTACGACCCCAACATCGTGCTCGACTTAGCTCTGCCGCTGCTGCTGGTGTGCATTGTGATGTGCAGAATTCTGTACATCGTGCTCAACCGCTCGCAGTTTTCCTCGCCCGCGCAGTGGGTTCGCATCTGGGACGGCGGGCTGTCGTTCCACGGCGCTCTGGTCGGCGCGGTTGTAGTCGTCGCGTTTTATGGCTGGAAGCACAAGCTGGGCTTCTGGCGGCTGGCCGACATCATCGCGCCCAGCGTGTTTCTGGGCTACGCCTTTGGGCGCGTGGGCTGCCTGCTCAACGGCTGCTGCTACGGCGAGCCGTGCGACCTGCCGTGGGCGGTGCGCTTCCCAGTCGAAGGCGGGCCGCCGGGAGCCTTCACGCCGCCCTCGCACCCGGCTCAGCTGTACTCGACGATCCTGGCGCTGTGCCTCTTCGCCTGGATGCAAAAGGCCAAGCTGCAGCCGCGCTGGACGCGCTTCCCCGGCGAGCTGACGCTGCTGTTCTTCGCGCTGTATGCCCTCGAACGCTTCGTGATCGAAATCTTCCGCCGCGGCGCGACCGCGCGCCCCGTGCTGGGCCTTAGCTGGCTCACCGAAGCTCAGCTGGCCTCGGCGGTGGGCCTGATTTTCATCGGCGCTTTCTGGCTCCTGCGCTCACGCACTTCGCGGGCGTGCGTTGCCAGTCCGCAGCAGCCTCAGCAGTAGGCCCGTGAAATCGCGAGGCGGTGCAAGTACTTGCAGTGGGCCGTGTGCCAGGCTTATGTTTCCACCGGTTGAGTTCGCGGATGCCCAGGGCCTGCTCTGCTACGGCGCGGATTACTCGCTCGACACCCTGCTGCAGGCTTACGCGAGCGGCATTTTTCCGTGGCCCGTGGACGAGTTCCCCGAGCCGCTGTGGTTCGCGCCGCCGCGCCGCGCCCTGCTGGAGCTAAAGGACTTCCACATCTCGCACTCGCTGCGCCAGCTGAGGCGCCGGCACCCGTGGACCATCCGCTTCGACCACGATTTCGAGGCCGTGGTGCGCGCCTGCGCCCAGCCACGCCCCGACCCCCAGGGCGGCGAGCCCGGAACCTGGATCATGCCCGAGCTCATCGAAGGCTTCATCGCGCTGCACCACGCGGGCCACGCCCACTCGGTCGAGGTTTACGAAGCGACTCCTCAAGGCCCTGAGCTTGTCGGCGGCTTGTATGGCGTGGCGCTGGGCGCCTACTTCGGCGGCGAGTCGATGTTCCACAGGCGCAGCGGAGCCTCCAAGATCGCCGTCTGCGCCCTGGCCGAGCACCTGCGCGAGCGCGAAGTCGGCTGGATCGACTGCCAGACCCTGACGCCGCTCTTCGCCTCCTTCGGCGCTCGCCTGGTCTCGCGCCGCACCTTCATGAAGCGGCTCAAGGCCGCCCTGCAACAGGACGCGCCGCCGTTCGAGTAGGCCGCCGTTCGAGTAAACGCGAGGCGCAAGTACTTACGCCTCACCTCCCACCTCGCGCGCCACCTCGCGCGCCACCTGGCGCACGTGCTCGGCGGCCAGCCGGTACTCCTCCTCGTTGGGAAGGTGCTCCAGCATAAGCGGAGTGTTGGGGTTGAGCTTGTCCATCTCGCGCAGCAGGGCGTGGAAATCGAAGCCGCCCAGCCCTGGCCGCACCTCATCCAGGTGAACCGTGAGCCGGGGCGCGAGCGCGATGTCCTTGGCGTGCACGCTCACGACGTGCGGCCCCAGCAGCGCGAAGCACTCGCGGATCAGGCCCGCGCTGCCGAAAAATCGCTCGGGGCTGTTGGTGATGTTCGCTATGTCCAGGTGAACCGCGAACCGGGGCCTGTCAATGGCCTGCATTAACTGAAGGTAGCTGTGGGGCGAGTTGGGGAAGGCCCAGGGCATGGTTTCCAGGGTGTAGAAGGCGCGCCTGGGAGCCACGTCGTCGATGATCTCGCGCGTCTGGGCGACGATCATGTCGAAGGTTTCCTGGGTTAAGTTCAGCGGGTGCGGGCCGTCCCACTGCTTGCCGCGCGAGCCCGCGATGTTGACGCAGCACACCGCCCCGATTTGCTCGGCCAGCTCTAACGAAGCCTTGCACTTGTCCAGCGCGGCCTGGCGCTCGGCCTGAGCTGAGCTAAGCGGGTTGCTCCAGGCGCCGACCTCGGCGATGACGAGGCCCGCGTCCTGGGCCGCCCGCGCGTAGCGCGCGATTTCCGCGCTTGAGGCGCCTGGGCTGAGCGGGCAGTAGGCCGCGCCGTAGCCAAGCTGCTGAACCGCTGCGATCCAGGACGCTGCGTCGCCGGGGTTGGGTGCGGGGCCGCCTAATCTCATGGTGCTCCTGAAATACGTGGTGCCTCAAGTACTTGCAGCCGGTGGCTGTGGAAATCCAGCGCGCCGGGCCGTTGGTGAGGCGCAGGCGGAAGCTGCCGCCCTGGGCTTGGTTCTTCTTGAGGTGGATGAGCAGGTCGGGGCGCAGGTTGGTGCTGAAGTCGTAGGGCGGCGCGACCTGCGAGCTGAGGAACAGCAGCGTCCCGTTGGGCTCGGCCCGCGCCCGCGTGTGCAGCGGGTCAGCCGCGCTCAGCACAGCCAAGCCCGCTGAGCCCGAGGTCGGGCGCGTGGCGAGCGCGCTTGAGCTGAGCGTGCTTGAGCTGAGCGCGCTTGAGCTGAGCCAAGCCCGGCGCACGTCGCGCTTGGTTGAGCCGAAGGAGATGTCGCGCGCCGTGACGCGGCCCAGGATGCCCAGCGGCGAAGTCCAGGCCACGGTGTCGCGCATCAAGGTGCCGCCTTCGACCGGCTCGAACTCGTGCGTGTGGCGCAGCGAGGCGAAGGCGCCGCGCTGCATTTCGTCTACGAACAGCGTTGGGCGCTCGAAGGCGACGATGCGCGAGGTCAGGCGCTGGCGCAGGCCGAGGTGGACGGCTTCAAAGGTCACGGTCTGGTTCAGCTCGATGAGGCCCTGCGTGACGCCCGCGACGGCCTTCTCGCGCGTGAAGGCGCAGGTGCGGCAGTGCAGCCCGATGTCGCGCGCCAGGTCGAAGCAACGCGCGGGCGGGGCCGCGATGAAAGTCTCGAAGGCGAGCGTGGGCATGGCTCAAGTACTTGCGGGCGCGCTGCCTTCCGCTGACGGGCTTCCGCTGACGGGCTTCAGCGGGTGCCTTCAGCTGGCCTGAGCTACGCGGTTGCGGCCATCTGTTTTGGCTTCGTACAGGGCTTTGTCGGCTTCTTGGAGCAGCGTCTTGGCGTCCTGGATGCGCGGCCCGAGGCTGGCGACGCCGATGGAAATTGTGATGGCGCGCTGAGGCCAGGGCGCGGCGCAGATGGCGTGGCGGAACCGCTGGGCGAGGATGAAAGCGCCTTCGCTGGCGGTGTTGGGCAGGATGACCACGAACTCCTCGCCGCCGTAGCGCGCCAGGAAGTCGGAGGTGCGCGCCATTTCCGCGAGCAGGCGCGCGATTTCCTGCAGCAGGTCGTCGCCCGCCGGGTGGCCGAAGGTGTCGTTGAAGCTCTTGAACTTGTCCACGTCGAGCATCAGGAGCGAGAGCGGGGCGCCGTGGCGCGCGGCGCGCTCGAACTCTTCGCCCAGCCGCTGCGTGAGGGCTCGCCTGTTGCGCAGGCCGGTGAGCGAATCGGTGACGCTCTGCTCCTCGACGCGGGCCAGGGCCGCTTCGAGCTGGCTCTGATACTGCTCCAGCAGCTGCTCGTGGAGCTTGGCCTCGGTGATGTCGAGCGCGACCCCGGCCAGGTAGCGCCCGCTGCCGCCGCCGCGCTTGAGCGGGAACTTGTACACCTGCCAGAAGCGATCCTGACCATCCGGCGTGGGCACCATCTCGACCATGCTGACGATGCCTTCGCCCGCAAGTACTTGCAGGTCGTGCTCGCGCAGGTGCGGCGCGAGATGGGGCCACATCTCGGTGTCGGCGTGCCCGATGACCTGCTCCTCCTGGAGGCTGAAGCGGCGCAGGAAGGGCTGGTTGACGTAGGCGTAGTAGCCGTCCTGATCCTTGAGGAAGGCGACCATGGGGCTGTTGTCCATGAAGGCGCGGAACCGCTCTTCGCTCTCGCGCAGCGCCTCCTGAACCTGGATGCGGTAGGCCAGGTTGCCCACCGACTCGGCGTAGCTGCGCCTGAGCTCCAGCTGAGCCATCACCTGGCGCGCCAGCGCGCTCAGAGCGTTCAGCTGCCCCGGCGACAGCTCGCGCGGCTGCGAGTCGATCACGCACAGCGTGCCCAGCGCGTGGCCATCTGCTGTCACCAGGGGCGCCCCGGCGTAGAAGCGGATGTGGGGCGCGCCTGTCACCAGGACGTTGTTCTGAAACCTCTCGTCGCGCGTGGGGTCGCCGATCACGAGCGTCTCGTGTTGGCGGTTGAGCGCGTGCGCGCAAAACGACAGCTCGCGCGGCATCTCGGGCGCTTCGAGGCCGTGGTGCGACTTGAACCACTGGCGAGCATCGTCCACCAGCGAGACCAGCGCGATGGGCACGTCGCAAATCTGCGTGGCCAGCAGCGTGATGTCGTCGTAAGCCTGCTCGGGCAGCGTGTCCAGGATGTTGTACTGGCGCAACGCTGCGAGCCGCGCCTCTTCGTCCGGGGGAATCGGGTAGTTCATGCCTTATCACGTTGCGCCGCGTGCGGCGCGGCTGCGGGCATCCCGGCGCGAGGGCCCGAGAAGCACCGGAAGTATCGCAAGTACTTGTACTTGTCCGCCGCACGAACGAGCCCGCGCAACACGCCGCTGCCGCGCCTGGCAGCCCTTACTTCTTCTGCCACTGCAGCAAGGCGACGCCGAGCACGATCAAAGCCGCGCCCAGCACGCGCGCCAGGCTCAGCGGAGCACGCGGCACCCCGAGCCAGCCCGTTGAGTCGAGCAGCAGAGCCGCGCACTGCTGCCCCAGGATCGCGACCGAAATCGTCAGGGCCGCGCCCAACTTCGGCACCGCCAAGATCGCGGCCAGCACGTAAAACGCGCCCAGCAAGCCGCCGCACAGCGACCACAGCGGCGCCTGAGCCAGCCCGCGCGCCCCGGCCCCCGCGCCGCCCAGAAGCCCCGCCGCCACGCAGCTCCACAGCAGAACCGTGCCCACGCCAAACGAAATCGCGGCGCTCAGCACGGGCGACTCCACCGCCTCGCGCAGCCGCGAGTTGACCGCGCCCTGGCACGAAAGCCCAAACCCCGCAGCCGCCACCGAGACCAGGAGAGCCCAACGCATAGCCGCAGTGTCCTCGCTTTGCGCGCGGAGTTGAACCCGGCGCTTGGCGCTTGGCCTTTTGTGCCTGGCGCTCGGGCACCGGTTCTGCAAAGCGAGCGGTGCCTCAACTCAAGGAGAACGAAGATCATGGACACATCGCAGATCAAGGAGCACATGGAAGTCGTGGGCTCGGACGGCGCGCACGTCGGCATCGTGGATCACCTGGACGGCCAGCGCCTCAAGCTCACGCACCACGACTCGCAGGCCGGGGGCAAGCACCACTTCCTGCCGCTCTCGCTCATCGCCAAGATCGACGAGTTCGTCACCCTCAGCGTCCCGGCCTCCGACGCCACGGCGCAGTGGGAAGAAGAGCAGAAGTAGCCACCCCTCCGCAAAAATCGCGGCCCCGATTGACCCCAGGCAGCCCCAAGTACTTGAGGGGTGTGCACAAATGCTCAGCGAGTTTTCTGCAGCTTTTTGCGGGCGAAGTTAGATGACTGCTGGATCGCTTTGTGGCAGTCGGCA
>JAABUK010011719.1_pt1 | contig 11326 bp, 7 predicted proteins | sample 5559141 | NCBI WGS metagenome assembly JAABUK01 (sample SAMN10711869, study PRJNA513367) | rock metagenome | isolation source: Antarctica rocks | place: Antarctica: Victoria Land, Pudding Butte nord | collected 2016-01-03 | reverse complement strand
CTTCCTAGACACGTGTTGGGAAGAAATGGACACCGGCATGAAACAATGGTAGATGATCGGGCGTTTCCACCCAAGGAAATGTCCCGTAAGCTTGAGAATCGTAAACAAAGGGCTGTTACGGAGTAGGTGTTAACATGGCTGGTGATCAACATCCACTAGGAAAAGGCGCTAGCTCATATACCGGCTAAACCTCGGTTGTAGTCCTCCGATGTCTTTTCGTCGAAGAAATCACGTTCAAAAAGGAACTGCATCTACGCCATTCTGCTTCCACCGGCAGCGAGTGAGGTCCCAGACGACGGATGGCTCCGACTCCATGTGCTCTTTGCGAAGACTCACGTGCCCTCATCGTTCGGCCGAAGGACCACCAAAAGCTTTGCAAACTTTGCTTCATCACTCTCTTCGAAACCGAGATTCATGACACCATCACTGCAAACTCGCTCTTTGGCCCTGGTGAACGCGTCGCTATCGGTGCCTCTGGGGGCAAGGATTCGACGGTCCTAGCGTCCGTGCTCAAAACACTCAACGAGCGTTACAGCTATGGCCTGAACCTGCTTCTACTGTCTATCGATGAGGGGATCAAAGGTTATCGGGACGACAGTCTCGAGACAGTAAAGAGAAATGCAGTACAGTACGATATGCCATTGGAGATAGTGGGCTATGACGAACTCTACGGATGGACAATGGATCAAGTGGTGGAGCAAATAGGCAAAAAGGGCAATTGCACATACTGTGGGGTCTTTCGACGTCAAGCACTTGATCGAGGAGCAGCACGTCTTGGTATCAACCACGTCGTCACAGGCCATAATGCAGACGATATCGCCGAGACGGTCATGATGAACCTTCTGAGGGGCGATCTTCCCAGGTTGGCTAGGGCTACGAGCATTGTGACTGCCAGTCCCGCAAGTGATACCAAGCGAAGCAAACCGTTGAAGTATGCGTATGAGAAGGAAATTGTACTTTATGCCCATCATAAGGGTCTAGATTACTTCACCACGGAATGCATCTATAGCCCCGAGGCTTTCAGGGGAAGTGCGAGGACTTTGATCAAGAGTTTGGAACGAGTGAGGCCGAGTTCGATCCTAGACATTGTCAGAAGTGGAGAAGACATGGCAAGGTTAGTGCCAAACGAGGTGAGTGGAGATAGCGGCGGTAACGGCGGGAAAGACGTTCTCGTCGTCCAAGGAGAGGCAGACGATCCTGGTGGTTGCGGCAGTGCCAGTGGTCGTTCGAGCGGCGGTGAGATAACCAATATGGAAAAACCGCTTCTTGAGAATGAGGGTGCCCACGAGACTGAGATCACCTTGAAAGGCCAGAAGCACGATCGGAATTGCAAGAATTCGAATCGGATGCCTAAGAAACTTCCCAAGCAAAACATGGGGAAATGTGCTCGATGTGGGTATCTTTCGAGCCAAGAAATATGTAAAGCATGTACGCTCCTGGAGGGACTTAACAAGAACAGACCGAAAACTCAGATTCAGGTCAGCACAGAAGATGAAGATAATAGTCCCACGCTGACTCGGCGAATGGAGGGTTTGAAGCTTGGACTGGGCCTAGAGACGTGAGAGATGGGTTTTCCCGGACCAGGCTTTCCTGGAATTGAGAGCCTGAGATAGAGGTCTTCGTGCGGCGGGTCCCGACTCTGGATCGTTCATAGGATCCAGTCGCTCATGGGAGACTGATGCGTCCAACAGCACCGCCAAAATGAGCGAGTCTGTCATTGACAAGCCATGATTGTGGGAACAGAAACAAGCAAGAGGCCGTTCAATGCCTCAGCGTCACTCTGGCTCAGGAGATTTTTAGCACCGAGCTAACCCCTAACAAGCTCAGACGTGATGCTCTGCAGGCCTATGTGCTCAGAGAGATTCTGAGAAATTTTGAGAGAGCCCAAGTCTTCAAGAAGAATCCTGTCAAGGAAGCCCTTTTGAATGCTTGATTCAACCTTGTTTGAATGGACTCAAGCATCGCGTCGCTGGCAATTATGTCGTCACAAGCCAGCAACACCATCGCTGTCCGTCCATCGAATACCATTCTCCTACGCCGCTACAATCCTTCAATGCATTCGCCAAAAGTGATCCCGCTATGATCTATGCAATCCTCGCTCGACCTCAGCGCCCCAGCCCGAGATCACATCGAATCCCACACCTCCCTCGCTTATCAGGGGACTCGGTCCTCTACAGTTCAAAAGGCCGAATTTCACAAAAGATAAGCAGGTCTGATAAAGCATTCTAAACCACTTACAAATTCCATGCCAAACCCAAAACCATACATTCATCTTACACCCTACCTCTATTCTCCGTGATGATACATCATATACAACACCTCCGCCCTCCCCAACTCTCAAATCCCCCTCCAAATGAACTACGCCATACCCCCAAGGCACCTCACTTCCAACCCTCCCCGGTGCAAGCGAACCTTTCTCCTTTTCCACTTCCCCAATAAACCCTATCGACTAGACAGTATTCTTCCCCCCAGGGAAAACCATAATCACGTAAATGCGAGTCTGTCTTTATCAACATTGTCTATTATGATGTTGTTGTCTCTTGGTACACAAGTGGCAGAATCACGTGTGAGATTTGTGACTGGTTATAGGAATAGTTTGTTGTATATTAGAATGTGTCAGTGGTGGAAATGAGATGTAGCTAGCCGTGAGATGAGGTTGAGTGTTGAGTATTGTAAGGGAAAGGGCGCTTGTGCGATGTTTCTCGAGTATTGATGTAACTCTGAAGCTTGAAATTAGTATGTGGACACTGCGACGAGTGTGATTGTTTGGTTCTAGAACAATAGGCAGATAAATGGCATTTTTAATTAATGTTGATTGATTGGCGAATATTATCTATCAACGTCGTACAGTGATGTCCCACCCATTAAGGTATGTTGTTACAACCATATTCGCGAGCCAAACGACGCATTGAATGTCGTGATGCGTGAAGCTTGCTTGACCTTGCAACCAAAATATTCCCACAACAGCCAGCTATGGAACCATTATTATGCCTCAGGCAAGCGCTCACGGCACTGTTCCCCTGGTCTCACCACTTGAGACTTAATAGTGTACACTCTGCCTCCATCGATCAACCATATCCCTCCGTCCCACATCCACCACTTCTGCGTGTTGCTGCACCATAGGATGTGGGAAAAAGCCACCTCCATTCGCGAACCCATCCATACCAGCACCGATCGGCACGCCATAGCCGCCGTTGGGCGCCCCGAGTCCACTGGCGATGGGTAAACCAACGCCCGTAGAAATCTGCCTGGTCTGGTTGATAGCCCACGACGTGTTACGTGTCCGCGGCGCCGGGGCGAATTTGATCTCGTTAGACAGCACTCTAGGGCCTTGTCCGGCACCGGCGGCGGGATGAGCTTGCAGGATGTCAGCCATACTGCGGCGCTTGCTCATTGGTGGTCGGGCTGCGGCATCCTTGCTTTCATCGCTTGCTTGACGGATCCTGACGGCCGCCTCCGCTTGCAAGCGTTTGCGGCGCTGGCCTAGTGTTTCTTCGGGGTCGGGTGTCATGTTGCTGGTGTGAGGATTAGCAGACTCTTGAGCTTGCTGTACTGAGGGTGAGGGGCCGCCGAATTGAGACATAAATTCGCTCGCGAAATCGCCACTAACGGGTCGAGGTTGGACTGGTATCTGAGTGGCTTTGAGCCGGCGAATACGTTGGCCAAGAGTCTCATCTTCGTTATCGTCGTCTGCCTCGTTGCAATTGTTGCCCAGCAGATCACCATTGTCTCCAAGATCGGGTAGGTTGAGTGTATACATGCTGTTCCGCTTGTTGAGACTTTCGTTGCGTGGTACCGGGTCTTCACCTCGAAGCCGAGCACGACGGTGGCTGAGAGGTTCATTGTCTTCCATATCGCGCCTCGCGATCAGACCTAGCGGCCTCTCTTCGTCCAGCCGGCGGGATTTCTCTGTAGCATCCATCTTGCGTCCGGCGAATAACACTCCAAGAGGAACGTCTTCGTCGTCTTCGTTTTCGATGCCAGGGTGGTGAGCATCAGGATCTTCCCAAGCAAGCTTTGTGTGTTTCTGCTTTCGCTTCTGTCTTTGCAATTGATCTACAGTATCTAGCTGGAGCAAGGTGGAATGCATGCCGTTGGGGAAAGCTGTAGCGGCGGTACGATTACGTTGCTTTTGCTGCTCCTTGCGCAGCTGAAGTTCAGCTAGCAGCGTGGTAGGAGCCGCTCCAAAGTCAACACCTTGCTCTTCTCTCACAAGCTGCTCCTGCTCTTCTCGCTCCTCGCGTGCCTCATGGAAGTAAGATTCTTCGGCAGCAACAACCTCACCATCATCGATAGGAGTTTGCAGAGATACTCCCTCGCCAGACACGTCAGCAGCACCAGCTTCGCAGTACTCTTCAGCGTCATCAAACTGCTGAACACTGCTTTTGCGCTTGCCAAAATTGCCCAAGCTCAGTAAGCTACTATTCCGCCGCTTCGCATCGTCTAGCAAATTGGAGTTGCTATTACGTTTCCTAAGTACACTCGGGCTTCTTTTCTTGTCACCAAGTAGATCGGTGCTACTGTTGCGTTTCGTGAGAATGTCCATAGTACTCCTTCTCTTCTTGGGTGTGGGTACAACACTCGCTCTAGGCCTATTAGCCTCTTTCCCGTATATCTCCGCGCCCGCATGGCCGGCGAATGGATGGTCAGTGAACGCGCTGACAGGTGCAAATGCTGAAGCGTCTAGGATACTGTCCAATGTCTCGACTGCCGAATCGCCTTTGACTTCAATGTTCTGTTGCATAGATGGTTGATCGAAGAACATAGTCGCCCGTAACTGCGGGGGCATATCAGCCATTGTACGTCGCTTGCTGGCTTTCAAGCGGGTGAACGAGTCCTCTCCGGGTTGAGTACCCTCGTCTGAGCCTCCAAGCATGTCTGGTAGCCATGCTGCCGATCTTCGCGCATCTGCGGTTAGATTGCCAAGTAGTTCCGAACGTCGCTTCTCTCGTTGCGGAGCTGAAGGTAGCTTAGATAGTCTCTTTGGAAGGTTCAACATCATGGGAACGGGGGCGGGGTAGTAGACCATGTCTTCGCCAGGAAGTGGCTCGATATAGGACATCACCCTACTGGCGGGTCGAGGTTGGCTTGACAGTCTGCGATTTGAACTTCCTTGTCGATTGACCTGGCCGTCTGGGTGGTATTCGGTGTGCACACCATCAAAGTCAGCGAAAAGGCCGCTGGCTTGCCGGGATGTATCAGTAGAAGGTCGAGGCTCGAGTTCTGATTCTGGCATTGCCGATATCGCAGACTGCGTGTGTGGTATTTCAACATTGTCAAGGTTGTAGCTTTCGTTGTTTACAACCCGTAGTGGGCTTGAGGGGGGCTCGGATTCGGACGCAACTGGTACCAATCGAGTGGAGAGTGGAGAGTCGAGTGGTTTGCCTTCTTGCTCAGGTTCAGAGACCTGGGTGAGGCGCGTTCTATAAGACGTAGACCTCCCTATGACCGAGTTGTGATTTGACCAGGATCCTGAGCGTATAGACTCTCTCGGTGAGGCGTAATATGCAGCGGGAGAGAATCCACCGGAGCGTGCAACATTGTTTGTGCCGACAATGGAATTCGACGCGTGAGACCCGTAGCCATATGAGTAATGCCGATTGTACGATGGACTATGCTCATCGTCCTCCATTGAAGAATATATGACTGACGACCGCCTGCTATCCGACAACCGCTGCTCCATCCTCAATTTTCTCAGCTCTTCCCCAATGCCTGACGATGATAAGCTCAATCGTTCTGCGCTTCGCTCCAGTCGCTCGACATTGCTGATATATGCACCTTGTAGTGATTGCAGATCTGGTGTGGGGTGTCTGAGAACAGACCCTTCCCTCGAGACAGTCTTCGGGCGGTCCGTCGCGTTAGAATACGATCGAGCTATTCTGGGAGATCTGCGTCCTCTTTCGTCCAGACGATCATCCAGGCAATCTTGTGGTGAATGTGCTATTAGTGAGTATTCTGAGTCGCAAAGAGCATCGACCTCGTCTTGGCCAAGTGGATTGTAAGCCATGGCTGGGAAGGTGAGCTTGCGTGGTGGATGTTTGCAAGATAGCGAATCTGCAGGTGTACACGAGCGCAATTGCCGGAAATTCAATGCGGTCGCTTTCCGCGTCTTAAATTAGAAGCAGCCGTTGAAAGATAAGGTATGATAAGGTAGCCTTGGCGCCTTGGCAGTGATTCTATGATTGCTCATACTCTACCCGAGTCATCTCTATTGATCACGCCTGGGTAACAGGTGTTGATGCATCATCCGACATACTGGTGCGTAAAATCAAGCAAGTGAATATCTGCGACTAGAGCTAGAGAGTATCAGATCTCCTCACGTCCTCAGCCCACATCTCGATTGGTCTCAGTGCACAGGTACCAAGATATCAACAAAGATATAGCAAACCTCTTTCTGATCCTTTAACTTAACCCCTGGCTCGACACAACGCGAGGCTTTAGGATGGGTAGTAACTGGGAGGACGACAAGTCTTCGGACTCTGATCACAGAGACAAGAGACGGAAGACCAACCACATGCGTCAACCAGCTCCAAATGGCGCGGCGAAAGCAAACCCTGGAGCATCACCAGCGGCCGCGAACTCATTTGCCGCCAAGATGATGGCAAAGATGGGTTACAAAGAGGGCCAAGGTCTGGGAGCTACAGGGAAAGGACGGCTGGCTCCCATCGAAACCCAGGTGAGACCTCAAGGGGCTGGATTGGGTGCTGTGAAAGAAAAGACCAAGCAAGCAAAGGCTGAAGAGAAGAGGGAAGCAGCTTTTCGGGGCAAGGTATTCGAGGAATCTTCTGAGGAAGAGAGGAAGAGAAAGCGGAAGCTGAAAGAGAAGAGATTGTCTGGGGTAACGAGTGGAGCGGGGACACCAGCAGCCAGGGCGAAGCTAAAGTACAGGACAGCGACAGAGATGGAGGCCGCGGCGGAGGGACTGGAAGTACCGAATGTGCTGAAATCCATCATTGATGCGACTGGTCAGGAGACTCGGCTTCTTGCATCAACAGCGGGCTTGATGAGCTCAGGAGTTGCAATGGTGCCGAGCGAAACAGAGTCGATGAAGATAGCTCGCAGAGCTAGGAGAGATTTAGAGGCCTTCATGGATGAATGGAGAGCACTGAAAGAGCGAGAGGACTACTTTGTGGCCGAACAAACTCAATTGTTACTAGAAGTTCAGAGAGAAGAGGAGGAAATTCATGCGATGGCAGACGTGGTGGCTACGGTACTGGACCTGCAGCAAATGAGCCTAGGGGATTCAATAGACGGAGCCGAAGCATGGGGTTGGGAGGGGATCATATGCAGGCTAGAGTCGCTGGAAGTGTTATCAGGTGATGACAAGGGCCACTTCGGACTGCAGGAGGTCGCCGCTGCAGCCATATCTCCTCTGTTTAAAATCACAATGGAGGGATGGGAGCCGCTTCGCCACCCAAATAGTATTGTCGCATATTTGTACAGGCTTCAACACATCCTCAGCATTCGACCGCAGTCCAAGAGCACCGAGATCGCGTTGCAGGACGGGGTTGCGAACTCAAAGCCACAAAGTAAATCTACTACGCCATATGAGACAATGCTACATAAGTACTGGCTTCCTCGGGTCCGCTCTGCTATCACAAATAATTGGGACGTCCATAATCCGGATCTGGCTATCGACCTCGTAAAAACCTGGGAACCAGTCTTGCCTCCTTTCATCCTTGCCAATGTCGTTGATCAGCTCGTCGTCAGACGACTCACAGATGCAGTAGCGGCATGGAAACCAAAGAGTGCTCACAAGCACCGCCGGCATACGCAACCTCAAGCCTGGCTTTTCCCTTGGCTTGAATACCTTGATGAGCAGCATACCAACCCCCGAAGCTCTACTGGATTACTGGCAGACGTCAAGCGAAAGCTGAAGATCGTGCTCTCTACGTGGGACCTCGGTGCAGGTGTGCTACCTGGACTAGATAGCTGGGGACAAGTCTTCCATTCTGACCTCTCATCAATGCTCGTCCGCCATCTTCTACCTCGCCTCGCCTTATACCTTTCCGAGGCTTTCTCTGTGGACCCGTCGGATCAGGATCTGACTCCGCTTGAGAAAGTGCTAGAATGGAGATCACATTTAGCACCCAATGCTATGGTACAGCTCATCGTCGCGGAGTTCTTCACTAAGTGGCATCAAATACTTTTTATCTGGCTCACGTCGGAGGCTGCCAATTTTGCCGAAATAAGTCAATGGTATCAATGGTGGAAGGAAACGCTGGAGGAGAAGACACATGATACACGACGAAGTATTGGATTCAACGAGCTACCAGAGATCGCAGCTGAATGGAACAAGGGCGTAGAGTCAATCAATTGCGCTATCGATGCCATAGAGAATGGCGCTGACGTCACCACGAGCTTGGAGCCGCCTTCCATCCATGTTACAACCCCAGATGTACCACTTACTCCAGCCGCCGCTGTCTTGACACCCAAACCCACTACCACTGACACTCCCACAACTTTCAAGGATGTCGTCGAAGACTGGTGCGCCGAGAGCGATCTCCATATGATAGCACTCCGTGAGGCCGACTTACAGACCGGCTTGCCCCTTTTCCGTATCACTGCTAGTGCAAGTGGGAAAGGAGGCGCTGTAGTCTACCTGAAGGGCGATGTTGTCTGGGCTCGGGGCGCCGCAATCGGAGGAATCAAGAGCCTTGTCTTCATGCCCATGGGATTGGATGATGGATTGATCGCGAAGGCCGAAGGAAGGTGATGCCTAGACAAGAGAATGTCCTCTGCTCGTAGAGTGTCATACAAAATTTGCTCCAGAGCTATCCTGTATACTGGGTGTGTCTATCGTCTGGAGAACTCGTAACATTTGCCATGCCCTACATATGGTGCGATGTATCTGTCATATTTTCAATGAAATCGGAGCAGCAAAGGGCAAGTTGACCCCGAGCCAAGCAATTACTAATCTTTTCCTAGGGGATATGCATTATCTGATGTGCAACTTTCAGTAACAGTGCTGCCTACATTTCGCCAAAGTATTCATCTTATATGAACCAAAATCGCCATAATGTGGAATGCAGCTGCTGTATCCGAGTATTTGAACTACTGGGTTTTTCCGCCTCAAATCACTGTTCCATCTCGCAGTCTCTCGTCTCTTAGTCCAGTCATAGTAGCTTTGATGTTTACTAGTGTCTGCTTTGGTCTATAATGGCAGCGTCAAGTATAAGAGACTGGTATCAGACTCAATCCTTGGAGACATATTTCGTTAGTCCAATGTTGAGACTCTGCTCTTGCGATGATTTATGCCAATGCTTGGCCGAAGCAGGCGACATTGTAAGGCTGTCTTTTTTTGCAAAAACTTTCATCAAGGAAATGAGCGTCCGATCGAGCAATGACTGCAATGCATTCTCTGGCGACTAAATCAAGTTGACCGTGGCACTCTATCTACAACAGTAATGTCATAAATTCAACCTTGGCACTTCATTGTTTCTCGTATACATAGACCTATGCGCCAGTATATAACGTAGAACGAAGATTCCTCAACAGTTTGCATTGTCTTGTCATTCCCTTTCCAACAAATCATATGTCTTCTTGTGCCCGCAAACTGTATGCTACTTTAGTACCGCTCCACATTCACTTTGCGCCTTTAGCGTAACGCCTTTTCAGTCAAATAAATCGCAATATAAAAATAATGGGGCCAAAGACTCATAAGAGGCGTTTCTGCATCAAAGCTCCACTTAAAAAGTAACGGGGAGTGGGTTTGGGTTATTAAAGGTCTGTTGAACAGGTCTTCTTTCCACCATCTTCACGCAACGCTTGTTTCTCATACTCAGACTGACCTTGCACGCCATCAAATCGCACTTTCACTTTCCTTCTCCTCGCCATGTCGATGACCACCAAAGAAAGCCTAATCTCGCTTCTGAAGACTGCCAGCATCTCCGGCCCCTTCATCGACGCTGGCCACGTCACCGCCAAACCCACCAAGAAGTTCTTGCAAGGCATTCGGGATCCAAGGCTTAGGTATCTCGAAGTCCCAAGGAACCTCCTCTGGGCCTTTGGCGACCGCGACGATGGAGGCGAGGTGGATCCGTTGGCCTTCTACCTCTGCATTGCGCTGGCCCGCCACTTCAGCTACTTCAAAATGTATGGCGTGCTCTATCACACCAACATACTCAATTCATCCGACATCACCCTTTACGATCTCTACAAAGATTTTAGGGTATCATTCGGCGTGACTTGCGGTGTTCTCAAGGACATGGCACAAACTGACAACATGTCGCCGACCGATGTCACTTGCGGAGTTGAGGAGCTGAAGCAGCTTATTGAGCTGGAAAGAATGCTGACGCATCAGACTTTCGAGCTCCTGCCAGTCCTCTTTGTCAAGACCATGGCGACCGATGCCAAATTACTGGAAACGCTGACTGGGATGTCTACCAAGGACCGTACTCGCCAAGCTAGCGATCCAAAAGTTCTGTTGGAAACCGTGCAAACGCGACTCAAAAATGAGTGGATACCCCTGGGCGACGCGGAGGATGTCCTGGACGGGAGTTGGGAGATATACCATGATTGGCAGTGTTTGAAGAAGGCTAAGGGAGAGCTGGAGGAGCATTGCTGCAATCTGCAAAAGGCTTTCGCCGGTAGCCAGGATTATGCCGTCGCCGCTGATGGCTTTCGCATTTGGATCGACCCGTGCGATCGTTGGGGTGCTTTTGACAATGTCCTCGACGAGTGACGAACCTGTGGGCGATGAAACGGATTATGAGGAACTCTTCTTCTACGAGCTTGAAAAAGTAAATACCCCGGTCGTGGCCAAAGTGGAGAGGCAGAAGCGTAAGAGGTGCAAATCGTCAATATATACATTGCCTGGCCGGGTCAGCGTCCGTCTGATTTAGCAAGCCTATCTGACCAATTGAGCACTGTATTGATTGTATAGCTGCTTAACAATATGGATCAAGCTTTTGTTGAACTGCTACAGAGGGCAATTATCGAGCTTGGCGTCTTCTTTAGCCTGCCCGAAAATTGTTAGATCCCTCCATTATGATTGGCGGAGAACCCTTAGAACTATGTAATAAGGCCTTGGCACCTTGGATCATCTGATTCTTCACGGGCCAAGGCACCCGTATAGGGTATACAGATCACCCGGTGACCTAAGTCGTTAGTAATAAAGTCTAATTTACTAGTAAGGTTACAGTTTAATAACTACTTTATAACCGGTTTAAGATTAAATTTAGAAAATTAATATATAATTAAATTAAAACTATATAAGAAAAAGTTTTATAATATTAATATAGAACTAGTTCTTAACTAGTTCTATAAGATAAGTAATATAATAGTAAATTAAGCTTTATAAGACTTTATATAATAATAAACTAGT
>JAABUK010011717.1_pt1 | contig 11326 bp, 14 predicted proteins | sample 5559141 | NCBI WGS metagenome assembly JAABUK01 (sample SAMN10711869, study PRJNA513367) | rock metagenome | isolation source: Antarctica rocks | place: Antarctica: Victoria Land, Pudding Butte nord | collected 2016-01-03 | reverse complement strand
TAACCTGGTCCAACCTATTTCACCTGTGCCATCGCCATCACCTTCTCTACGCTTGCAACCCCCACCTACCCCAATCTCCTTCCCCCCACCAGGCCCCAACGCTGAACAGACACCACTACCACTACTGGAAGTCTCGCCAATAACAGCAGGCAGTCCTCCTTTGTATGGAGCACCAGCGCCAAGTCTTTTGGCATCAACCTCAGTGCCATCACAGCAGTTGACAGCTCCAGTGCAAACTGTTGTTCTGGCGCCTTATCAGCAGCCTGCCCCGTTAGTGCCATCTGAGGATGTGGCTCTATCAGCCTCAGCAGGTTCAGCAGCAACTGCTATGTTGACAGCGCAGCCCCAGCCTGAGGCACAGGCACAGGGGCCATTGGCACAGCAGGCAGCACCAAGTCCAGAAGGCTTTCCTTGATATGCAGAAGTCCTCAGGTATAAGAATCTTCTTCTCTCGTTACTGAAAGGCCAAGACAGTATTGTACTTCTGGTGCTGTTGCTGAGTATACTTACATGCTTGTTGCAAGCCACGTGTGTTATTGTGACCTGCTACTGACTTGCGGGTCTTTGCAAATGCAGGAAATGCTGAGAAGCTATGAGGTACTCCCTGCAACGTATATCAGGAGACTTCTCATGGCAATTACAATCGCAGTTCTGAGTGGTTTCAGCATGGTGTGAACTCCAGCTTTGTCAACACATCCACTCTACCAAGCAGCGTATATGAACCATGTCTGTACATTTCCAGTCATGCATTGTGCAGATCACTGATAGCCCAGTATATCTGAATAAATCTTTGCATTTCATCTGATTAGCCCTTTTCAAGCCTTGTTTTTTGGCACAGTACTAGTCCAGTATTTGATTAGACAGCAGGTCCAGCAGAAAGTAGGTCCAGCACAAAGCAGGTGCAGTATTTGCAAAGGCAACATTGAAGTCCATTTACTTTTTGACCTTTGACTTTTTTGACAAAATCCTTGCAAACTGACTGCACTGTGAATGGTAAAGCAGGTTGCATGTGAACGGTGTTTTCATGTATACGCTATCACTAGTGAATGTGCAAGGTAAACAATTGTCTCCTCAAAACAAATCTTGAGGGCGTTCTCACGCTGTGCTCACATCACAGCACTGGAACTAGTTGTGCTGGCCCTTTCTGTAGCCAGCAAGCATCAGCTACTGTAGGCTTGGTCAAAGCGTACGCTTATAGCCCACATGAATGCATGCACAATTGACAGCTGGCCATGCTGGCCAAGAGTATTTGCCATGCTGCACAGCGAAAGACACTTTGGAAGATCAATGCCTACCCAAGCTGTTGGATTTTGCAAAGGCTGACACTCATCCCCTGACCAGCAATATGTGGAAATGCACACCATGACTGGCTGCGTATACAATGCTGCACCAGCAAAGGCTGACACCAGGTATTGATCTGCTGATGAACGTGTTCAATTCGTTGCACGGCCACAGGCGTTGGTCACGTAACTGCAGCTAGTAGAAGCTGCATGCGGAAGAGGTTTTTCAAACGATCTGACTGATACATAGACGATCAGTTCATCCCCGACATTCAAACTCGGCATGCTGGCAGCAGCTCCTCAGCATGGCACCCAACGTGCTCTTGTGGGCTTGAATTCAAGAAGTCTGCACGATCAACGACACGCTCTGTAACATAGTTCTGGTCAGGCAGGCGCACATCTCGAGCATACGTGCCGCTGCTTTCGCTGTTAAGCCGGTGCAGTTGCTTGCACGCTGAGCGCAGCTTTCACAAGCTTTTGCAGAGTCTGAGACTATCGCCACTCACAGCTGAGGCTTGCTGTACTGCGTGAACAGCTTGGCGACCCGCAGCACAGCTTGGTGCGTCCGCTCTGTCTGCCTGGCTGCCTCTCCACCGCTAGCTAAGTTGACAGCTGGATTGCGCTTTTTGGGTGCTTCCACAAGCTGCGCCCGCACAGGCACAATGTTTCTGAGTCGCTGCACAGCGTTCGCATCAAGTGTGGCATCGCCTGCGGCGATCGTTGCTCTAACAGTGCTGGTGGTGGCCTCTGGTGTGAGACTCGTTGCAGGTAAGTCATTGTTGGCTGACACTTGAACGTCGTTAACATCTTCTCCAGTGTGCTGTGAGCCTTGCTTTTGTGTGGTGTTTTGAGAGATCTCCTGGGCATAAGCAGGTCAAGCATGCACCTGCTCTGATGTGGCTCCAAGCACCTTTTACACATGCGCGAAGCAGGTAGAGTAGTCTGTACCATGTCATTGACCTCTATAGCTTATACCCCTTGATTACAACCAGCGTCTATGCCAAGACAGGCACCAAAAGATACATCCCCAGCTCACCCTTTGGCTATCATAACACCTGCGATCTGTGCTGCAGCAAAGCCTAGGGCAATGCCAAGCCATTTCAGGGGCAGCTCCTGGTCTTCCTGAGGGCTTTTGTCAGACTACTTGTGGCCGATGCACTTGTCCTCCTGCATCCTCATCTTCATCACCATCTTCACCATCTTCACCACTATCTTCACCACCTATAACCACACAGTCACCACCCTCCACTCCATCGTCCACCTCTGTAACCACCTCAGCAACCAGCACACCAAAAGCTACTTCTCCTCCATGCCTCTGCACAGACACTCAGCCTGACAGCAAGTACATATGTGCACAGCAGAAGGCCTTTGGACAGTGCTCCCAGAAGTTTGTGCTTGGTCAAGGGCATTGCCAGACTACATGTGGCCAATGCAAATGCAATCCTTCCTGCACCTGTGATGATGTGCAGCCCTCTGGCTCTTTCACCTGTGCTCAGCAGGTAAGCTGCACTGCTCTCTGATCCAGCAAGCTCAATGTAGTGTCAACAAACATGGAAGGTTCACAGTGACATATGGCTCACTGACACATGCAGATTTCACCTTTGATCATGCACACCAGTCACCACAAAGTTGGTTATGAGCCTGGATTGCATATAGCAAAGCCCACAGCACTTGCTGGCATGAGATTGTCTACGCTCTGCTGTGCATTGCTACAAGCACTACCTGCTTGGTGGCAGTGCTGATGACAGCCTGGCTGTGCTTGCAGAAAGCTTTTGGTGAGTGCTCAGCAGCCTTCATGACTAAGGGCAGCAACTACCCGCCAGTAGCCCCACATGGCTACTGCCGGATCACATGTGGTGCCTGCACATGTCAACCACCCAGCCCCCCGCCCAGTCCCCCACCACCCCCTCCTCCACCCCCACCGCCCCCTCCTCCCCCTCTCTGTATGTGCGCTGATGTGCCACCTGACAACAGCTTCACGTGTGCTCAGCAGGTGTGCACTGGCTACTCAGTCTGCCATTGCTGCAAATGCTACACATGGCGGCCAAATAGGACAAGCAGACAGTGCCTTTTGTACACGACATGGTTGGTTAGCTGTTCTGCATGCACCTGTTGTCCCATGCGTCCGTAGCAGCATCAACACAGGCTCACATGCAATAATTCATAGCAAAGTGGAGGTTTGTGTATGCAATTCTGTCTACGTGCACATTCAGCAAGAACTGATGACCTCTTCAGCACGTCACAGCACATCACTGAATGCATTCTGACTGGTAGCACCCAATCAGCATTTCCTCAGGCTTGCAGTAAGACACTTTACCAGTACTGTCACGCCAGAACTTGGTTGCTGCAGAAAGGCTACGGGCAGTGCTCAGCGTCCTTCATGCTCACTAGAAGCTCTGCTAATCCAAATGGCTTCTGTGCAAACACATGTGGCCGCTGCAACTGCACCTCACCGGTTGCCCCCAGCAGTCCAGGGGCTGCAACCAACAGCCCTATGACTGTCTCCAGCACTGTCTCCAGTCCTGCAGCTATGCCAAGCAGTCCTGAGGCTGCTCTTGCCAGCCCTGGGGTTGCTCTCAGCAGCCCTGTGTCTGCAGTCAAGTCACCAGCTGTGCCTAAACTGGGACCTCCTGCCCCACTGAACGCTGCTTACCTGGCAAATTGCGACTGCACTGATGTTCCTCCATCTGGCACCACATGCCCAGCCCTGGTAGGCTTTTCAGCATGCTTGTGTATATGGCCAGAGCATGTCCTACAGATGCAGCTTGCTCTTGCAGCACAACAGAGTAGCAGCCCTATACAAGCAACACTGGACATTGCTGCTGCATCATGTTGCTCTTGCTCGGCAGAGGACCAAGGACGGTGCCACAACTTGATTGTGCCATAGAGAAAGCCATTAGCATGTGTGCATGTAGTGTACAGTATGCAGACATTGAAGGGTTGAGGCTCAGTCATGCAAAGTGGCTGTCAGGCAAACCAAGTGTGTTGTCTTAGTGTCGAGTGCTACTTGCAGTTCGCAGCAGGGCAGTGCAATAGCTTCGGCACAGTGGAGGGCAACTCTGCGCATCCTGAGGGCTTCTGCCAGCTGACCTGCAACCACTGCAACAACTACTGCGTCCCCAAGAACGGCAAGTCTGTACCTGCTGCACCATCAACACCATCTCGCAGCTCATCATCCTCCTCATCCTCCTCATCTTCCTCCTCTGGAAGCTGCAGTGACAACCCACCAAGCAAGCAGTACTCATGTGCTCAGCAGGTGAGAGGCCAGCTATCATGCAGCGTGCAGCAGGCTCATGGGCTCAACCGTTACTCTTGTATGTCACTGGTGAATGTGCAAGGTTGGATTGACTGAGCTCTCTGCAGGAGATACAGTCAAACCAACCTTGTTTGGCTCTTGTGCAGAGAGCCCAGTCTGCAATGTCACAGCTGCTGCGTTGTCTTGTTGACACCATGCAGCCTAGTCATGCCCGGTGTGACCATGCAAACTGGCATGTTCTGACGTGCCTAAATGATGAACAACCTCATTCAATGCGAGTGCATTGGCTGCATCTGCTGTTGCTGGCTATCGGTTTGACTGGCTGTTCTTTTCCTGCAGAAAAGCTTCGGCAAGTGCAGCCAGTCTTTCATGACGCAAGGCAACTACTGTGCCAAGACCTGTGGGCGCTGTCACTGACAAGCCTTTGAGAACGGGAAGATGCAGAACGAGAACAGTCAGCATAGCATGACGCATGTTGACATCTTGCTGAAGTGCACAAACTTTGCAGTATCTGATGATAGCCATTCTTTACAGCTCTGTCAGTGAAATTTTAGCATCAATGCTGAACGTGAATAAAGCAAGCAATGACTAAACAGCAGGTGTTATTGATGTCAGTGAGCATAGTCAAATGCAGCAATGAATTCTCCATGTCATGGAAGGTCCTTTTGCTCAGTTCATACATGCAAACACCATAAGCAGAACAGGACATTGCATGTGTGATTCATTGTATGGGCCCATTGTGAGTGTGGGCCCAAAACGTGCTGTCTGGTCTTCTTGCATACCTGTAGCCTGACCTAACAACATCAACAGAATGCACTTGATGACTGTGCTTGATGAATAATAGCTTTGCGCTATGTAGGGCACCCATTGTCATGCAACAGGGAGCTGGTAGCATGCTTCACAGTTGCTGCCTAGGTCAACTGCACATGTCCCTTCTTGCTACGAGCTTGACCATTCAAGCTACTTGGCGTTCAGTTTCTGCATCAGGATTTTGTTCATGACCCCGGGATTGACTCTGCCCTTAGACTCCTTCATGACTTGCCTGCACATGCGCAGCACACAGCATTAATAATAATAATACAATTATTTACGCTTTCCAGCAGCGAGCACTGCTCCTCAGGTCAGGTACTCACATAGCTCACTGATATGTAAGCAACGCTGTTATGCCATCATGCACAGCCTGTGCAACGGGCAGTGCTGCACCCAACAGAATCCCAACAACAGACCCCTTGATCTCAGAACCAACCAACACTGACACACCCTGTCTTTGATAGTGTTCATGTGAGGCAAGCCTGGGTGTCCCAAAGCTCACCCAACAAAATGGCCCTGCAGCTTCGTCTTGCCAGCCCTATACTGTTCTAGCTGCTTCTGATTTGCAGCTATGACAGCATCTACAATGGCCTCTATCTCAGCAGGGTCTGAAACCTGGATCAACCCTTTCTGATCGACGTACTTCTTCACTCCCTTAGATGCCTTGCCCTGCAGTCATGCCTGAAGTCTGGAGCAATCATGCTTTGGGGTTTCCTGATCTGTATGACACAGCAATTGGCGCAAGCCACAGTGTCTTGCAGCGCAAGTAGCTGAATGCACAAGGTGCCTAAAGTTACAGAGAACAGCGTGGTAATCAAGACAGCAGCTAGAGAATCCCTGTGTAGTGGTTTGTCAGGGCTAGACCTTCTGCTTCAAGGCATACCTGTAGCAGGTCTGGCAAGATCTGCTTGCCAATTTTGCCGCTGATGGTGCCATCTTCTATGAGGCTCACCATCTCAGCTAGCTGTGGTGCTTTCAGCTGCAGCTCACTCATGTCAATTTTGCTCTCCTGCCACAAAACAAAGCAGCAGATTGTCACCACAGCGCAAGCAGAAGCAGGGAGATAAGCCATCCATGCAGTCAATTGATGACCACTAGCTACTGAGCATGTCTAGGCACTCAGCTCTTCTGGCGGATTGAGTTCAGTGATTTGTGTAGAGGAGCCCAACAGAGAGCCTGGCAGGAGGGCACAGCAGGTGCCATGCCCATATAGTCAACGCTGTTATTGTTGATGTTATGTTGCTTGTGATTGTGGAGCTCATATAGGAGATGCAGATGAAGACTGCATTTTGCCAGGTTTGGCTTTCGCATCACCAACACTGAGCACAATGCTCACATACTATAAGCACTGCTGTTGTCATCAACACTGAGGATATCACTCACACACTACAAGCACTCAGATCTTCTCAGACAATCAGGAACAACAGCTTCTTCATCCGGAAAGCCTGCAGAGATGATCCCCAAGCCGCTTGACTGCAGCACAAACAGCACAGAATGCCATGTATACTGCTGCGGACTTGAAGGTCATACCCAACTAATTACACCAAAAGGATAGGCAAGCACAGCAGTGCAAACCCTTTCAGGCTTACCTTACAGAAGGCCATGATGTCACCCATGATCCAGTTGGCAGCAGGCTTAGCTGCAGCACCGGCAGCAAGCACAGAATCAAAGTAGTGGGCTGTGGGTAGCTCATCTGCTAGCACCAGCACATCAGCAGCAGGCAAGCCAAGCTGCCGGTACTTCCTCCTGAACTCTGCTGGCAACTCTGGCATGGAAGCCTGCAGACAGTAGGCATGGTTACAGTCAGTGTTGCAAAGGATAAAGTATCAGCAAGGGGTGGAACATGGCTGAAACCAGTTGTCAAGTTGCGTGGGGATAGGATGTGACAGGATGTGAAAGGCAAAAGGGAGGTGTAGAAGTTCAAAGGGTTCTGGGTCATTTGGCACAATGCGTGCCACAAGCGACCAGACAAAACGTGACTGTGATTGCAAGTCTGGCTCCACTAAGACTGTGACTGTGACTGTGACTGCGACTGCAACTGCGATGCAACTGTGACTGTGACTCTGACCCCACTCCAACTCAAGATCTGATTCTGGCTGTAATTCTGACTGCATCAACTATGCCTGGACCGGTCGGCTACAGACCAAGTAGTTGAGCTTAATCACTAGGTCCCAAAACATGTCAAAATATTGGGGTCTATCCACAACATGCACATAACATGAAGTATGGGAAGGAGTGGGTACCTGGACATCCTGAAGGTATGCTGTAGAAACCTCAAGAGGCGGCAAGTCAGGCTCAGGGAAGTATCTGTAGTCAGCCAGGCCTTCCTTCTTCCTCATGCTCATGGTAACCTGCTTGCCCTCATCCCACAGCCGTGTCTCCTGTACCACTTGCTCTGATCTGCCATCCTCAATCAAGTTGACCTGAAAGCACAGCAGAGACTGTGTAGAGCTGATGCTGGTGTGCCGCCGTGCTTGTACTGTTTCTACGCCTGATACTGTTTTTTGCACAAGATGGCTGTGTCAAAAGCATGGACTGCTGCTGCTTTTGCCCACAGTGACTTGTTTCAAAACAGTATGAATGGCTGTGAAGCTCCGAGATAAAACAACAAGGTGATGTATGCAGCTTTATTGGTGGAAAGTGGTTGTCTGCCACCAAGTAAAGGAAAGAAACAAAGCTCAGCACATCAGCCAGCCAGCATGCATAACGCAGCAATTTGGACATGGCTGTGCACATAGCGAGGTGAACCAGTAGGCCTTCAGCCTCAATTGCAAGTACACCTCACAGCTTATTGACATGTCATTTGACCTGCAAGTGTGGGACTCCTGTCAAGCAAATTCATCAGCTATTGGCGGCTTAGTAATTGCAACAGTAACATTGTGTAAAGACACAGTTCATGTCAACATTTGTGGCTTAGTAGCATGGCATCTGACTAGCAGGTGTGACGAACCTGCCGGTCAATTTCAAAATCGATGGCCTTCTGCATGGCTGAGAAGGAGTTCATGTTTTTGACCTCCACTTTAGTCCCCAGCTCCTCCTGGCCTTGAGGCCGCACTGAGACGTTGACGTCACACCTCATAGAGCCTTCCTGCAACACATCTTCAGCTCAGTTTGATCATACAACAACGACAATAACGGTAATGAGAATAAGAATAAGAATAACAGTGATAATAACAATAATAGTAATGATAACAACAACACTACTTACAATGATAATCTACTGATAATCATAATAACAATACATGTCAGATAATCATAATAACAATACATGTCAGATGACGGTGCATGTGAGATGAACTGACCGACAGATCCAACCATTACATCTCATGAGGCCTACCTGTAACACAAGCAAGCTATGCTATGTGCAGGCAATGCCTGACAGAAGCCTGTGTCACTGTAGGCCACTGCCTTACAAATGAACTGCAAATGCAGCTGGTTTGCAGAATTAGAACTGACCGACATCTCGCCATCCGAGACGCCCAGGAACACCATGATGCGGCGTATTTCAGCCCCATAAGCAGCTGCATCTTGCCCCGACCGCATGTCGGGCTCTGAAACAATCTCCAGCAAAGCCTGGCCAGCACGATTGTAATCCACCAGAGAGTAGGCTGAGCCTGTGAGCTGATCTGATCCGCTGTGATTCAGCTTGCCTGCAGAATTGCAGAGCTTCTTTTTAGCAGCTGACGGTGCATCCCCTCTGATTACACAATTGTGCCCTGCTCCTCATGGAGAGCATGACATTGCATGGATGACATTATATGCATGATATTGTATGCATGACATTATACACATGACATTGTATGCATGACATTGTATGCATGACATTGTATGCATGACATTGTACGCATGACATTGTATGCATGATCTGGGTGTGAGTACAGTAAGCAAGGTTGATATTGAGAAAGGGAAGGAAAAGAGGTTGCGAGGCTGTACAGGTGAATTCTTATATGCACACATGGCATTGTATACGAGATTCTGACCTGCATCTTCTTCAAGATGAGCCCTGGTGATCCCAAAGGTCTTTGTTTCCTTCCCCACCTGCACCTCCAGCTCCCCTGCAGGCCAAAGATTCTAAAATTAGCAGTGAAGGCTGTGACACAAACACATTACACAAATGCAACATAGCTTAGTCACATGTGACTGAGGTGTTGATGGATCACTTATCATGAACTCTCATCAAAACTGTAGATGTCATGGGAGGTATGCTCTGAGACTTTGAGCTACACAAGGCAACATTCAGTGGCTGGTTGGCAAGCACGTAGCTTAGCAGATGGTGTATGCGTGGTTGCTGTTACTGACCTGCCGTGCAAAGCGGAACATCATACTGTGAGATCTGGTAACCTTTTGGCAGGTCTGGATAGAAATACTGCTTGCGGTCAAACTTAGAGTGTGGGGCAATCTTGCATTGCAAGGCCAGACCTGCAAGTACAGCCTGACGCACCACCTCTTTGCTCAACACTGGCAAAGTCCCCTGCGCGGACAGACGTGCCATAGCTGATCAGCAGCAAGCGCTTCAGTGCGTGCTATGGAGTGGGTTGCCAAGCCTGTTTGACTACAAGTACAGGTGATAGCAGATGCAAGACACAGTAAGACTTACTGGGTGTCCAAGGCAGACAGGGCACACATGTGTGTTGGGTTCTCCACCATACAAGCTTTTGCAATTACAGAATGCCTTAGTGTGTGTCTTGAGCTGCACGTGTGTTTCTATGCCTATCACCGCTTCGTACTTACTTGCCTGTGGCTCAAATGAAGGTGTGAGCCATTAAGTGTGCGGACAATGCAGGTCGGTGAAGCCATGCAGACAGCACCTGTTGACTGGTGGCCTTGGCAGGCGCTGCCGCTGCTGTAGAATCACAGCGCAACGTAGGAAACGCACGATAACAATGAGATCTCCTGACTGATCCAGACGCTGCAAGTGGTGAGCCCAGAGCCAGACGAAGGCCGGATATGGCTCTGCTATATGTAGCCACCGCTGCTTTTCGGCTCGAGGAACAAAATGTACAGGGCGTGACGGTCAACACTGCGCTGCTCATCCCCTGAAGAACTGACAAATCGCGGGTGCAAAGCCGAGGCCCAGGCGAGTTGTTGCGACACTGTGAGCGCGCAGTGAATGTGCACTCCGAAACCAAGGGAAAACAAACGAAAAAGAAGACTGGAATTTCTCGAAAAGTGCACCCAACCAGGCAGTGCCTGCCTGTATAAAACGCTCTTTGAGCCAACAATGCATGCACTTGCACCGCATACGGGCGCACTCAAAGATGTGCATTTTGCACGTCATCATATATCGCTCATCGGCAACAGAGGCATCAGGCACGAGGGTCCACGGTCAAGACTGTATGCTGCTACTGAACAGAATCTAAGTCTGGTGCGAGAGCAGTCTTGCAAATGCTTTACGTAACGCACATCACAGCCTGGTCGCAACGTCAAACAAATTGACCCGCATGGAAGCAGAAAGCGATGTCGCGTTACCCCGATCAACTATGGCTCAGAAGATTAGGGAGGCTTTCCCTTCTGAATTGAGGGTTGCTGGAACCACGATGGACCTGATGATTGAGTGTTGCACCGAGTTCATACAGTTGGTGACATCCGAGGCAAATGAGATATGTGCTGCGGACAACAAGGCCACCCTGAACCCCGAGCACATTATCAAAGCGCTGCAACAGCTGGAGTTTTCTGAGTTTGAGAACGAGTTGACTGAGCTACTGGAGCAGTTCAAGCAAGAAAACAAGGGTATCCTGCGGATCTGCTTGCTCTATAAATAATTTTTGATCATTTAACTTACTTGCTGACGTAACACTGTGTCTCACAGATGCGGGAAAGCAAAAACGAGAACGCAAGAAGCGCAAGGATGATGGCTCATTGACAGAAGCTGAGGCCATTGCTCTGCAGCAGCAGCTCTTCAACCAAGCTAAAGAGGGAACTGCTGCTCCAGCAATCCCAGACGCTGCAGCTCTTGCTGAATATCAGCGCAAACAACAGC
>JAABUK010011716.1_pt1 | contig 11327 bp, 17 predicted proteins | sample 5559141 | NCBI WGS metagenome assembly JAABUK01 (sample SAMN10711869, study PRJNA513367) | rock metagenome | isolation source: Antarctica rocks | place: Antarctica: Victoria Land, Pudding Butte nord | collected 2016-01-03 | reverse complement strand
ATAACCTACTATTTATAGCCTATAATTATAAGTTAATTACTTAGATTAAGAAGAAGCTAGATAAGAAGTTTAACTTTAAGTATATAAGTAATCTAAAAGACTATTTAAGTATATAAATTATCTAGAATTATAATAATTAATTAAATTAAATATATTAAGTAATTACTTAATTAGCTTAATATAGAATACTATTTATTAGTAAAGTTATTAATAGAATAAGTATATATTATTATTATCTTAGAAGGCTATATAACTTTCATAAATAATAAGAAAGTATTTTAATTATTAATAGGAGTATTTAACTAGCTTGAAATTATAACCTAGCTAGATATTACTTATATTACTAATAATCTAAGTTATTTACTTAATAATCCTGTCCTAAAATATATAAAGGTAGTAATAAAAGTAAGTATAATATTACCTTACTAGAATAGTTAATAATAGTCTACTTTATAGACTAGATAAAAATAATAGCCTAGCGGGTTTTATTAATATATCTTATTATAATAATTATAATACCTCTTATTTTATTAGAATAGATCTACTACTTAATAATTTAAATTATAAAAGCTAATAGTAATATTTATATATAAGTCCAAATATATTATTATTATAAAGGTATATAAAGAGGCTTTATACCTTAATTTTATATTAAAGAAGCTAGGCTATAATAAGAAAGTAGCCTTAATACTCCTAAATATTAACAATTAAGCTATTATAAACCTAATAACTAACTTAATTATATTATATTATTATTAAATATATCTATATAAGGTATTATTTTATAAGGTAATTAATCTTTAAGACTAATAAGATTTATCTCTAATAAGTTCATATTAAAGGATAATATATAGATTAACTATTAAGTTAGATTTTAATTCTACCTTTTAAAATCGAATCGTTAGGCCTTTTAGCGCGTTACTATTAATAGTATACTAGTATACTACTAATAGTATATTTTATAATACTTGATTCTAACTCTTAGAATCGAATCGCTAAGAATTAGTAGCTTAACGCTAGATTCAATTCCTTACAATTAGTCTAATAATATATTAACTTACTAATAAAACCTATTAGCCTTATTAACTTCCCCTTTATTAAATACCTATTAGGGCTAGCTCTAAGCGAAGTATAAGGGTATATAAATATTATAGTAGAGGATATAAGATATACCTTGTTAATATTAATCTAAAAGGGAGTATTAGAATTTATACTAAGTTAGTCTTAATAGATAACTAAGTAGGATCTTAGTATATATTATATATATAGTATTTTCTATTATACGTATTCTTTTATATAGCTATATATATATCTATAATAGCTAATAAACTATTATATTAGTAAATTAGGAGAGCTAGCCCTAAGTCTAGTAGGCGGCCTAGGGCTCCTAGGGCTAATCTACGTATATCTTAGCCTTAGTAAGTTCTAAGCTAGTTAGGCTATTACTAAGTAGCCCTAGGCTTCCTAGGCTAATTAGGCTAAGTTAGTCTATATTAAACTTAGTTAGGCTAAGTTAGTAAGGGATTTATCGTAATTATATACTATACGCTATATATTATATACCTACGTACGCCCTAACGTACGCTAGTAGAGGATACTAGGTATATACCTCCGCGAGAACTTTACCCTAATCGCCTGAATCTACTATCGTAATTTTAATGGCGTTAGGCCCTGGAGCGTAGTAGCTCTAGCGAGTACTTATAGGAGGCTGTGCGTTAGAGGAACATTATTATTAGGGGTCTTGGCAGCCCGCGCACGGGCCACTCAGCCCGAGGTAGCCCTAGGCCCGCCCCGGGCGCATTTATAACCCAACAATTTGGCGGGCCGTCCCCGATTTGCTGATGTATATCCAACCAATGAGACTACTCATGCTTCATATCTTTCATTAGGCCCTAGCCTCCAAACTTAGCCGTAAATGATGTTGTTGATCATGTGTTGGGGCACGGCATATACAACACCCTTGGATTTAGCTGCAAGTAGATGTTGGGGGCGAATGCTTCGCGTAATGGGCGCGAGGTGTTGGAATGGAGGCTTAGGGTGGTGTTTGAGATTTTTGGGGCGGTTGTGGGGGCGATTGTCAGGGCGAGGGTTTTGTGTGATGGGCGCGGTGGACCTAAACGGTCGCTGGGGATGCTGTTTGATATCGTCTAGGCGTTGGTCAGAAGGTTTATTGGGTAGCTCGGGTAAGTACTCAGCAGAGTCCGTATGGGCTTTCTTATGGTCGCTTGCAACGTCAAGGCGATTATCAGGGCGTTTGCTAGGTTGTTACCAGGCTGGCGATCAGAGCGAATGGTGAAAGGCTGCTGTGTCCTTATAGGCAATGTCCGATAGAATATGGATACAGGTGGCTTCGATCAATGGTGACAGCGTCAAGGCGATTATCTGGGCGTCTCGATTGTTAGCATATAATTAAGCTGGCCGTTAAAGCGAATACTAAAAGTTACTGTTTCTTCCTAAGTAATATTCGACAGGAGGTATTACAGGTAGCTTCGATCAATGGTGGCAGCGTCAGGGCAATTGTGAGGGCGAATCGAAATGTTCTCAGACGGAGTATCCGCGCTATTATCAAAATATTATGAGGGTGGCCGTTAGAGCGAATGCTTAAAGGTTACTTCTCTTCCTATGTAACATTCGACACAATGTGGATCCGGATAGCTTCGATCAGTAGGTAGCCTACGTAAGTACTTAGCAGAGTCCAATTGGACTTCATTTTGACGCTGGTGGTGTTATACAAAAGGCCGATTGAATGAGGGTGGAAGACAGCAAACCATACAATCAGACGATTACGACATCGTGCTTATGGTCAGGGTATTGAGCTTGGGTATGCCAGTGATTCTGCAATATTCAGCTGAAACATGGGCTTCTTGTCTTTTCGGTCGGTGCCTTTTGCGAGACTAGAAGATGGCACAATTGAAGCTCAAGGAGATTCCTCGTTTGCTTTTGTCTGACTGGTACCTTCCCTGCAGCCGCCCTTTTGTACATAGGTCCTCTGTCTCTGGGGGCTATATGCAGCTCCCGAGTCATGCTAGAGCCCCCACGCAACTGTCCCACCCCTTCCGCTCGAAGAGATACCGGATCCTATTGTCTCACAAAGTTGCCCCCTATTCCAACGAAAATCCCTAGAGCGGCACATCTCTCACTCCCAGCGGCGGACCAGCACAGATTTGATAGACTTGCGCAACGCAGACGGCCATGTCGACCTCTCTGTGGGTTCTGTCGGAACGTTTGTGCTTGAGATGGAGGCAGAATGCCATATTCCGTAACCTTGTCCACGGAAGATATTCGTAACCGCATAGGACATCCGCGCTTTTTGCAAGTCGGACTTCTTGCCAGTTTCACAAGCAATAAAACCATGGTCGTTGCAGCAGTCTGAGGATAGGGGTCCAACCTCTGTCGTTATAGTTGGGATTCTCGGCAGGGTCCGCCCAGTGGGCTACCAGCTGCCCATACGCGCGAGGCTGCAATGTCCTTGTTTCCCAGTTGACGTCGAAGTGTGCAGTCATCTCATGTATTGCCAATAAGCCCCAGGTGCTGTCGTCGCCTGGAGGACCTAGCCAAATCACCACTCGACGTGCATTCCCATATATCTCTGCCATTCTCTCCACTAGTAATCGACGCTCCTGCACATCTCGCTGGTTCACGCAAACTGCCTCAATGAAAAGCACGCGTTCCCTGCCTTCATACCTCAGATAACGCAAGGCAGTTGCAAGAAACTCGGTGACGGAGAAAGTGGCGTCCCCAGAACGCCCAACAACGATATTGACTGGATTATCGGCGGAGCCCCAGGTATAGGAGAGCGCTTCATAGGCTGGATTGTATCGATCAATTATCAAGGCAGTATCGAGTGTAATTCGTATTTCGTCGTCGAAGGCACCCGGGAGTAGCGTTAATAGCCTGATATTTGCCGTTTCCGGAGTTAGGCGTGTGTAAGTGTAAGTACTCATGATTAGTATGTAGAGGATTGCTTGACAACAGCGGAAACCGTGACGTGCCGACTGGCTTTCTTTTGACACTTCGACAGGGTGAGAATCGTTGCAGCGGCCTGGGCTGGTAGTAAGGGCAAAAGTAGAGGATTGCTTGACAACAGCGGAAACCGTGACGTGCCGATTGGCTTTCTTTTGACACTTCGACAGGGTGAGAATCGTTGCAGCTGCCTGGGCTGGTAGTAAGGGCGAATTCTTCACTACAAATTCGGCTGAGCTGTCCCAGCCACTAAAATCAACCCTTGTAATTTCAAGTGATGCCTACCTATGGCAAATATTTTGAGAGAACCCTCTTCGGCGAGGACGGACCGCACTTTGGGAGTCCATCACGTATACTTCGCATACAGTTCTTCCTATTCTCCCTACCAGCTCTGTACCAATACATGTCAAAGAAGACCGCCGAGCGGAAGAAAGTGGAGATGGAGAAGACCCTGCTCAAAGGCAGTAGTTCTATTGGCATCATATCCACCCCTGGAATCCCAAGTGATGCCTACCTATGGCAATTGCCTTGATAGAACCTCCTTCGGTGAGGACGGACCGTACTTTGGGAGCCCATCATGTATACTTCCTATACAATTCTCCCTGTTCTCCCTCCCAGCTCTGTACCAATACAGGTCAGAGAAGACCGCCGAGCGCAAGGAAGTCGAGATGGAGATGACCCCATTCGAAGGCAGTAGTTCTACTGGCGTGGTGTATTACGGTTCGCAGCAGGAAGATTGAAGCGCTTGTGGATTTCGTCGAGGAGATCAAGTTGTATAATCTGTTTGAAGCCAGTTACAATATCTGCGTGAGCGCATCGACTGATGAGATCTAGAGAAAGCCACCAGCGTCTGAGGAAACTCCATGCTGTATTCAATCCACCCGAGCTCGGCGTCAGCAGCCACGACGGCTCGGTCTGGCAATCTCCAAAGCCTGGAGACGATTGTCTCATAGGTAGGCTTGCAGAGAAAGCCACCAGCGTCTCAGGAAACTCCATGCTGTATTCAATCAACCACAGCTCGGCGTCAGCAGCCACGACAGCTCGACCTCGCAATGTCGAAAGCATGGAGACGACTGTCCCATAGCTACCAACGTTTGCAAAGAAAGATGTACAAAGCCCGGATTCACCTATGCTGTGAAATCGAGCTTGTATCCCAATACTCCAGAGGAATCATGCAATGTGGTCACCGCATGTGGAGGCTTGGCTTGGCTCGAAGCAGCCGAGCGCTTTGCCGATTGGCGCGTATCTACTCAACGAGATGGAGATAGAGATGACATCTGACAACCTTCGGAGGATTGACCAGGTCGATGCGGGGATGGGTTCGATGCAACACAGCTGTGTAGGATACAATTGCAGCTTGAATAGAATTAGCCATGAACATGAAAGCGGAGCGACCATGGCATTGAAGAGAAATGCCATGTTCGCCTTTGCAGCTGGGCCGACTACGACCCGTCCGCCGGAGATCTTTACCTCTTTGTCTCTAGCATAACCAACGCACGTCCTTGGTCAGAGATCAGCCAGTCGGCGTGCTCAATCGCTCATAGCGTGTAATAGCGTGGCAATGGAAGGATTATCGAAGCCACGAGGAAGGCCGGCGTCAACGCCATCGACAATGACGCAGCACTAGCCCGATTCCCCAGTTCCCCATCCTCGAGTCCCTTCCATCGCCGCGGCCTCCATGGTCAACCTGGCCAGCTTCGCCGGCCTGCCTCTTCTCCACAACTACTCCAATTACTACACACGCTACCACCACGAAGACTGCCAGCGATGGTTGTACGGACTGTCTCCGTGGCTTCACAGTACGCCTTGCAATGGACAAGAATGAGATAATACCCTCCTCTGGCGATGAGAACCTCGGGCCCATACTCATTGGCATCAACTGGGCCATCTTTGCACCATCGACGATCATAGTAGGACTGCGACTGATAACGCGAATATGGATTACCCACAATTTTGGCTGGGACGATGCGATGATTCTATTGGCACAGGTGAGGGAGATTGCTGGATGAAGCACAACGCGGTCGCTGACGGAGCGGTAGCTGGTCAATGCGGTGGGCATGGGCTTTGTGATGGTGGAAGTTGGCTATGGCCTTGGACGGCATGTGCAATACCTCCCCAACGACCACTTCCAAGGCTTTCTCAAGTACAACTACCTTGACTGGAACCAAGTCTTCATAACGCTGGCCGCTTCGAAGATCTCCATCTGCCTCTTCCTCCTGCGGATATCCAAGTTCGAACGATATCGCTTCTTCCTCTTCGGCCTCATCGCCTTCATCGTTTTAACCCACGTGCCGCTCACACTGCTATATATGCTCCAATGCATACCAATCGAGAAGAATTGGGTCCCTGTGGGTGGGAAGGCTATCAAGCCAGGGCACTGCTTCTCGAAAACTGTGGTGGAGAACGTTATCATTGTTCAGGGCGTCATCTCCATCGTGACCGATTTCATCGGCGCAGCGTTCCCGGTCATGCTGTTATGGAACGCAAAGCTCAATATGCGGGTGAAGGTCGCTCTCAACCTGTTGATGGGCTTGGGAGTGATCACCGGCGCTGTTTGCATTGTCCGAACGTCCTACTCATGGGAGATCCGCTCCGACGACGAAACCTGGGTAGGCGTCGGCAATGCTCTGACACGAATGTACGCTTGGCTTCCCCTTCCATCCTCTTTAGTCTCGCTAATCTGCTCCCAAGCATCGAAGTCAATTTTGCCATCATCGGCGCCTGCGCCCCCGTAATGCGTCCCCTCTACCTCCATCTCCGCTCGCGCTTCCGACCCATCCACGACTCTCTCGGCTCCTCGCAACGAACATCTCCCTCCAAGCTACGCTGGTACACCCCTCCTTCGTCTACACCCTGGTACAAACGCATCTTCCGCGCCCCAGCTCCAGTCGACCAACTCGACGGTCGACCTTCCGAACTGTCAGGACGCCAAGAGGTATCTCAGCAACCCATACCGCCCAAACCCCCAGAGCCGGCAATAAGATCCAGCTGGCCGATGCGGCAGGTGGAGAAGCTGGACAGAAAGTGGCAGGTTGAAAAGCTCAACGATCGCTGGCAAGGTGCGGAAAAGCCTGAGAATGTGACGTGGGTGAAGAAAGATGATCTGGAGGCGAAAGACAGTGACAGTTTCGAACTCCCCATGCAGGGCGCAAGAAAGAGCGAATATACGAATAATCATGATGAAGATACGGATTCGGATGCTTTCAAGACTTATAGGTACAATAGGGGATAAATACACTAGCGGAGCGGGACCACATTATGAAACGTACAAGCCTACAATCACGAGAATTCTGTACATACGAGCATTTGCATGGGCAATTTACATACTCAAACACTTCAAAGCTATCAAATCTAGTCATGAGGGCAATCCAGCTATGTTGTTCCCCGCATGCTCCATGCTCGCCATCACATCCACAGCTCGCGAGAAGAAGAAAGCCAACAACGCAACCGCACATTTTGAGGCTCCTACGAAAATTCTATGGATCCAGGCTCCTCAACCCAACTGAACGGCAGTACCAATTTCCTCGACTCCAACCCAGCATCCAACAACATCATCCACAGTCCACCTGCTCTCACAACAGCATACGCTCCCCAGCCTTTGATCGATGGCCTTACTTATCTTCAGCAGAACAGTAGTTAGGTTTAGTTTCTCAGGAAAGGAGTATTACAGTACGAGCATCCTATGGATCTGGGCCCCTCAAGCTAATGGAATGGCAGACCTGATTTCCTTGATTATAGTCCAATACCCGGCAAGTCAATATTACACACCCCAACCCGTCCCTCTCTCTCATCCCCGCATACCCTCCAGCCTTTAAAGAATAGCACTGATTATCTGCGGCAGAACAGCGATTAGGTTAGGTATCTCACGAAAAGAAATACCACAGTACGAGTATCTTATGGATCCGGGCTCCTCAAGCCAATGGAACGACAATTCCGGCTCCCTTCATCGCTGTCGATTACCCGCATACAACAATAATACGATCCACACCCCAACCCCTCTCTTATCCCAGCATACGCTCCCCAGCCTCTGATAAATGGCGTTGCTTATCTACTGCAGAACAAAGATAAGTATATCACGAGAAGAAGAATTACAGTACGAGCATCCCATAACTCCAGACTCCTCAAGCTGATTAGACGGCCCCTTAATCATAGTCGAATAGCCGCATCCAACAACATCATCCACGCCCTAACCCACCTCTCCCTCCCACCCCGCATACAACCCCCAGCCAACGATATATGCCGTTGCTTGTCTTCGACAGAACAGCGGTTGGGTTTGGTTTCTCACGAAAAGAAGTATTATAGTACCAGCATCCTATAGATCCGGCCCTCAAGCCACTTAGATTTCAAATCTGATATCTCGACTCTAACCCAAGAAACCCAGTGTCTAACAATATCATACATAGCCTAACCCCTCCCTCTCGCTCACGGCAGCATACACCCCCAGCCTTTGATCGATGGCCTTGTCTTCGGCAAAACAAATATCGCGCCCCTCACGAAAAGATGTATTACAGTACGAGTATCCTATGCGTCCAGCCTTCTCAAGCTAATGGGATGGCAGATGTGATTCATGGTTATGGTTGGATATAATTGGATATTCAGGGTTTGAGGATAGATGGTATAGGTTCTAATACAGCAGGAGATGGCGAGGTTGAATGGGTTTGGTTGTATGAGGGTTTGAGGTAGGAAAGGGCGGGTTGATGAGATTTGTTTGGGGACATGGGGGCGAGGAAGAGCTTGGGGATGAGGAAGATTGGTGGTACAGGATGAGTGTAGGCAGATTGGTGGAGGTGGATGGGTGGAGGAGCGACTGGTGGATGCAGATTGGTGGAGGCTGCTCATGCATGATATGACGGGGGGACCTGCGTAGGGCAGAGGTGAATGGGGCGATGGGCTTATAGGCTGATGGTGTGTGGCAAGTTTTGGCAAGGTAGTGATGGGGTAGTATGAATGGTTTAGCTACTAAAGGGGGACTTCTGTGATATGGGATAAACGTTAATGAAGGGGTAAAATGGTTGAATAGGATAAAGGTATCAGAAACTAATTGAAGACATTATGGTACAGGTGAGTAGTCATGTAGGTGACTGAATGGAAGTACGCTGACACTCCCACAATTCTATTGGCGACGTCCAAGCGGCGCTGACCCAGCCAAAAGCAGTGGGAATCGTGGGGGCGGCTGGGTTCCTAAGCTCTTTTGTCGTACAGCTTCACTGTCGAGATCTGATATGACTCTCCTGTTCATACTCCCTCCTATTCATCCTCTCGGGGCGGTTGGCGTTACAGTGCATTGGCAGCATTGGTTCTTTTGTTGGAAATTGGCTGAATCAGCCATATCCTGTAGTGCCTTGGCAGTCATGTAAAAGTCTACGTCTTGCAACGTGTCTTCCTAGATGTTCGATCAATCAGCCATAATTTCATCATTTTTGAGGGGGATGAGGAGATAGCTATCTCGGGAACTGGAGGTTCCGGCTCTGGGTCTGGTCGCGAAGGGTATTGGCTTGCGTTGGGCTTTTTGGAGTGGGTGATATGGGATCGTTCATCGACCGACGGCTCGTGAGGCGTGTCTGGAACCTGGCGGTCCTGGCTCTGGTCATGAATCTTTGTTGGCCTGCGTTGGGCTTTGGGGGATGGGTGATGTGGGATGAATTGGTGACGTAAGGTTTCCGAGGCGCTTCTCTTGGGCGATGTGCATCTCTTGAAGATATAAGAGAACATGGCCTACCAATGTAGGGCTTCCGTGGGTCTGTCTTGGGTGATTTGCGTCTCTTGGACGATGTGGTCGAGAACTACTTGCTGATTTAGGGTTTCCAAGATGTCTATCCAAGGCGATATGGTGGTGTATTTCCTGCTGATGTAGGGTTTCCGAGATGTCTCTCCGGGCCGATATGGTGGAGAATTGCCTGCTGATGTAGGACTTCCGTTGGTCTGTCTTGAGTGATGTGCATCTCTTAGGCGATATGGTGGGGAACGGCCCCAGATGTAGGGTTTCCGACATGCTTCTCTTAGGTGACATGCAATCCTGAGCGATATTGTGGGAAACGGCCTCTAATGTAAATTTTCTGAGGTGCGTCTCTTAGGCCACGCGTGTCTCTTGGGCGATATGGTGAGTAAAGGGGTAATGATGTAGAGGGTTTGAGGTACCTCGATTCGGCCATAGGTGTCGCTTAGAGGAGATTTGATTGCTGATTCGGGAGTTTCGAGGTGCATCTCTTGGGCGATGTACATCTGTTGGACGATATGGTGGAACATGGCTGGCTGATGTAGGTTTTCTGAGGTGTCTCTCTTGGGAAATATGTGTCTCTTGGACGATACGGTGGAGAATGGCCTATGGTGTAGGGTTTCCCTGGGTCTGGCCTGGGTGATGCAGAATATACCCGCTCCTGCTCCTGCTCCTGCTCCTTTCCCTGCTGCTCTTGGACGATACGGTGTTGGTGTAGGGCTACCGTGGGTCTGTCTTCGGTGATGAAAAATATACCTGCTCCTGCTCCTGCTCCTCTTGGGTGAGATGGTGGAAGATGGCTTGCTGATGTAGAGCTTCCGAGATGCCTCTTTTAGGTGCCATGCATTCTTGGATAATATAGTGGAGGATAGCCTACTAAGATGTGGCTCTCGTTGATCTCTCTCGGGCGAAGTGGTGTCGTCAGGTCCAATGAATGGGATGAACAACTGTTGCCTCGGTGCATCGAGTTGCCGGTACTGAGCAGGGGACTTTTGCTCTTGCCGTTCTGCGTCGAATTGACGGTATTAGGTAAGGTATTGTCGTTGTTTTGATGCTCTTTGAGACTTTTCGAGTAGAGGATCAGACTACCATCTGCATCGACCGGAAGCTCACAACCTTCCAGCGAGATGCATGGCAGTGATGAAGAGAAAGCATGAATGATGCAGCTAGTAGGGAACGTCTATGATCTAGACGTCAGCACGACTCGATGCATGAATGGCAGACGAAGCAATCAGGCATGATGGAGGCATCGTGATCCAAGCAATCATGACACCAAGCAAGTAATCATGCACGTAACCGAATAGCAATCACGCTGAGTGCAACCTTTGACTCCATCGTCCCATCAGTCCATTCTGTGATTGCGTTTCAGGGAGAGGAAGATGTCAGTTCGCGTTCCGATCCATCTCTGAAATGTATTCTCCACCAATAACCTTCCTTTCTACCATCTCACATCTACCAAAAGCACCACAAGTCCGGACACAGCTCGTATTACAGGACTACAAGATTACGAGCAAAATCCACATACAACAATCCAGAATCCTTTGGCAGACACAATGTTGAGTTGGATTAGGATTAGGACAAACAGAACAAGATTCAAACAAGAGTACTGCAAATCTGGACAAACCCCACATTACGAGACCACGACAAA
>JAABUK010011715.1_pt1 | contig 11327 bp, 14 predicted proteins | sample 5559141 | NCBI WGS metagenome assembly JAABUK01 (sample SAMN10711869, study PRJNA513367) | rock metagenome | isolation source: Antarctica rocks | place: Antarctica: Victoria Land, Pudding Butte nord | collected 2016-01-03 | reverse complement strand
TCCAGCCCAGTATCATCTGGAAAGCTCCTGAAAGCTTCTGGACCTGCTGGATAGAGTTGCCAGTTCATGTGATATCATTGCGCCAGGCCTGGGTCCTAGGAACTCATAGTACCAATGGGCACTGTCCTTGTTGTCGGTAGGTGTCAGCCAGTGGGGCAACTACTGCGTTTGAGAAGGTGTGACACAAGCTATCAACAGTCCAGACAGATTTACTGCGTGGGAAAGTGTATCTGAGATCCAATCTGTCAAGGAATCTTAATGCGTGAATAGGTCCGGTATTCAGAAATAGGGCGCACTGTGCAGACAGTCATACTAATCAACAATAACAATATGAGGACGTGACAAGGGCATTCTCTCACTTGAGTCGCAAAATGCAAGTGGATGTTGTGCAGTGTCTGTCAAGAACAGGCACATGTGCATTGAGTTGGGAAAAGTGTTGAGCACAGCAAATTTGGCTGGTTGCACAAGCAAACATGCTGACTCGGACTTACTGCTTATTCAATAAAGCAGCCAATGATTGGCTGGGAAAACCGTCAGCATACGTATTCTGGCACAACACGAACCAAAGCAGAATTACAGCTAGCAAATTGCATTGAAACACCAGCAGCGCTGCTACAGCCTGCAATGTGTTCATAAGCATGCAGTACAACAGCCTGTTGAGTGACTGATACAGGAAGGCAGCCAATGTGATTCAATGTCTGCCAAGCCAGTATGCTCGGTACATCACAAGCCAGCAGATGCATGCAACCTGTAACTACACACTTTACCAGGCCATCAGACCATGCGACAAAATCTCGGCGCTTGGCAAAGCACAATGTAGATCTAGTGGATAGATGATTACAGGAATCACATGCCTGCTGGTATGCAGAGGCGCTAAAGGCCTCCTTACTTCTTGCCAACAACTGCAGGGGGCACACAGACAGCTCAGCAGCTTGAGATACAGTTCTGCAGCATGCACATGCTGACAAAAACAGAGCACTGCAGATCACTTCACAGCCAACGCCTGTCATGATGTCAAAGTAGCTGACCCAATGCCGCTGGCAGGTCAACTTGGTTTGCTGAGCAAGGATCAATAGCTGAGACAACCATATGAGGCACAGCAAGCAATGAATGCAGTTACCAACCTGCATTCTTCTTGACTCCCCTAATCTTCTTAGACCTGTTCTTCCTCTCCTTGATCTGTTTCCTTGACTTCTCAATCTTGTCTGCAAGACCATTCTGCAGCAACAAAAGGCCAATATCCATCCAGACTGCCACTACAAATGATGCCAACCAATGCAATGCCAGTGTCCAAATACGACACTAGTGTGAGATACTGCCATGACATCAATTCAGTCAGACAACTGGCTCTATGCATGCAGAGCAGCTTGTAATATCTACAATGAAGTTGAAGAATGCAGACATCAAGGGCGTGGCTGGGCGCTCACCCGTACAAGCCTGTATCTGGGCTCAAACTTCTTGGCAGCATCAATGCTGTCATAGATGAGGCCAAAACCAGTTGACTTTCCACCACCAAACTGCAAACCAAGATGCATTGCTGAATCGCCAGTTAGCATTGTAAAGCTGATCGCAGCAGCTGTAGCTGTGCAGTCCTGTGCTGGTCTAGTTGCTATGGCATACCTGTGTTCTGAACCCAAAGCAGAACACTTGCTGAGGATCCCGTACGTCGTACATCTTTGCCAACTTTTCCTTCAGCTCTGCCTACAAACAAGGTCAGCTGCTGAGCTGTGTCTCTAACACACCTAACAGAGCAACAAACTCCAACAGCTTGGTACAATACCTTTGGTACATTGGGTCTGCCGGGGTGCAATACGTCAATGACCTGAATGCAGTAACGGAGGGTCAGCTACACGAGGTGCTGGCCAACACGCGCTGAATAGCGAGAAAGAATAGCGAGTAATGTCACTTACAAACTGTTTCCTGAACAGCAATCTGTTTGTCATGAACTTGCGAGTCCGTATTGTGCAGCTCTTCTCCGCCATCTTGGAGGCGCGTCCAAGACTGCTCGAGACGTCGAGACTGTCAAGACTCTTAGCGTCGAAAGAGAGACTTTGCCCAGGTGCAACGCAGTATCAGGGCGGCGGTTTGACAGTAATGAAGTTTAGATTACCCATGCCAAAGCGACCTGTCTGCAGTTACAACATGCTCCAATGTGCTATGTGATCGTCAGAGTTCAGGAGATCTGATCTTGATCCGCTTTGAGCTTTGCTGACTTCGGCAGATTGCATGTTCAGTCAGTGAAAAGCGATTGACTGCTCATCTAAGGGTTTCCTAAGATTGAGCGATCGCAGCAGTGCACTCGCAGCCTGACCTGACCCATTGTTCAACACCTGCGAGGGTGCTTCTGAAATAATGTCGCAGCAAGACAGCTCACCGCCTCCCACGACAGCAGTGCTGCTTGCTGTGGCAAAGCACGTCTCTTTTGCATGTTCAAAGCCTAACAAGGCATATCTAGAGTGCAAGCACAAAGACAAGAATCCCCAGGCTTGCCTCGAACAAGGGGATGCTGTGACAGCTTGCACAATCGATCTGTAAGTCCGGTATCTTCTTTGGATGACGAAGTTCTTTGGATGTTGCTGACGAAAGTGCAATCTACATTCTTGCAGTCTGATAAGTTTGATCGACTTTATAGGCTAAAAGACCTCAATGCAAAGGCTCCAGAAGAGCTGAAAGCATACTGTGAGTGCATGGACTACTACAGGTACATGTGGCTCAAACACACTGCCCAATGCATGATGTCAGCCTACACATTTTTTGACTGTGCGTTTCTACAGTCACAATTTTGGGAAATGCCGGAAGGAGCAGAAGGCATTTGAGGAGAAGTGTCCACCTTCAGGATGAAAGGCAGACCCGTCACAAGCAATCAGCAATCTGCCACTTCATTCTTGGTTGCCTGATGGCCAAAGACTTTGTCAGCAAACTACTTTGAAGTCTCTGGATTGCAAGGACACTACGCTGCTATGCATCTGGCTCTTAGCTTGCAGCATACCCTGCTGTCGAACGCTCGTCAATAACAAATTTCTGTGCTTGTACGCGGTTACAGTATCAATAGTCTTTGGTTGCTGCAGTGATTACTCTTGCAATGCAAATATGCATTCTTGGAAGTTCTGGAAATTAAGATGTCTCCCTTTGCCTTCCCTTTAGCTCTACATGCACCATGGTCAAGTCGTCTCAGAACTTGCTGGCACATTGACAACTATGACAAGACAATGCTGTCTGACTGTTCTACCACTTGCACCTCTGATTGCTGCATGCATGCATATGATCTACTTGTGCATGCTCTACTTGTTTACAGGCACTGAAGGAGCAACTCCTTAGCAAGACTACTTGTCGATTTGCAAAGCATGTTGCGCACCCCACAGACATTTGATCAGCTATGAACCTATAATACGGTTTAGGCTTGACGCATGAAACAGCTCATATAAACATAGACAGTCTGGGATCTTGCCTGCTGAGTCCAAGTAGAGCAATGGTTTGGTAGCCCATCAGCGTAGCAAGTGCTCATACATGTAAGCAGTTGTCGAGTCTTTTGGCAAAAACCGAGTTCATGTATCAAATCCAGAATACATTCCAAAATTTCTAGCCAATCTTTTCTCTTCCTCTACGTAGTTTTTTGCACTCTTTGCCTGACCAACGTCTCTTTTTCTTTTTTCCTGCAGTACGATGGGAACACACAGTCATATTGCCTGATGTAGGGAGCCCACTGCACATCCCAAGGTTTGTGCAAGCTGACCACAGACAACATTCACAATCAAACATGAGTCACGAGACCCACTTTTTGTTGAAAGGTTTGTTGCCTTTTGTCATGGGCCAATTGCTTGTGCTCGGCTCGGGCATCAGCCTTTAGCTTGAGATTCTGCACACCACAAAGGCTCATATATGCAATTACTCATGGCGCTGCAGTGGTGATTGTGACAGCTTTCTGCAGCACACCTACGCAATCCAGAAAGCAGACCCTGCTTAAGGCCATGCTTGATGGTACCAAGTCATGCTGAACCATGTGTTGGAAATATAAATGCAGGGCAAACTGCAACACTAAGGTACAAAGGTGTCACCTGCTGCATAGCCTTGTGTGAGGTAGCTGCAGCAGCCTCTGCTCCTGCATTGGCAGCAGCTCTCGTATGCTCTCTCGCCTGGAAGCATGCAACATACAGCAGTGAGTGTTTTTTTATGTGATTTGGAAAACAGAAGCATCACATGATTGCCTGAGTGCCTTGTGATGACATGTAAATCACCAAAAGCACAAAGCAAAGATGCACACGTAATGTGCCAGCTACATTTGCATGCATCTTCATGTACATGCCTGTGCAATCCTGATCAGCAGGCTACCTCTGCAGTCTCTTCATCATCATCCCTATCATGAGCTTTTGCATCTTTCCCCGAGCCCCTTCACATGTCAAACTTAGTCTTATGGTGCTATTGTTCCTTCATGTCACAACACAGCACATGTACGTCACCATTCCCAACTCTGTTCATCTTGCTTTGGCGCTGGCACATACAGAACAGAAGGACCGCTCTTGTAGCCGTGCTGCTGGAGAGCGTGCATGTCTATTTTATCTGCCTGCTTGCGCTTCTTCTGTGCTCGGGCAGCCTCTATGCTGAGGTCATCAGTCTCACTGTCAGAGTCGCTGGTTGACAGCTCATCCAGTCCATCTTGATACCTGCAGCGTTCAGCTTCAAGTCAGCGGTCCAACTCCGATGTATTTTGTGCCGCTGTTGCTCGAGACCAACTCTAAGGCAACTTCAAGTACCTGGGCATCTTTCCGTTGTATCTCGGCGCACTGACGGGACTGGACGGGACTGAACAAACCTGTAACGCCATCACCTGCACTTAAGCATGCATTGCAACTTTGATGTCACAGTACACGAGTCCAAGACCTGACGTAGCTGCTGCCGCAAGCAGTCAGCCAGTTGCACGACGACACCACGCTAATAGAAACGTTAGGCGAGTTAGCGGTGTTAGTGATCTGAGGCATGCAAGTCTCTGGCTGGTATGTCAGCGCCTTCTGCGGTTGCGGCAGCATGTGAACGAATGCTGCTGACTCCCACCAGCTGGGTGTTACAAGTAAAAGGCAAGCCAGCTGACGCTCTAGTGGCAGCTCGCCGTTTCTTGTTGTGAACATAGTCAGCAGCGGTCCTGTGCTTTGGTAGGCATTCCTGAAACAAGTACCAATGAAGAGATGCGCAAACACTTCTCGGAGGCTATAGCATACTTTGGAGGCCCTTCTTTCACGTATGCTTTCCTGCACACTGACCCTGCAAGACTTGCTCTGGATCCACAGCATTTGCCCCAGCACGCTCTTCTACAATACAGCAGCCTGGATGGTAAGCTTGTACCTGATGGTTATCGAAGTTGAGCATGATGCCCTGCGAGATCATTTGCAACTGCTGTTGCAGCTGCACGATATGCAGAAGATTGTCTGTGGCGAGCAGCACAAGCATGTCCAGACCCTTGGGCCTGGTTCCTTGCAGATGCTGACACTCATGTATGTCCTGACTTTACCACCAGTGACAAAAGCTACCGTGTTATGAACGCCAAGCAAGTATGACCTGCTGTCACCTAGCTGCAACAGTCAGTCAACTTGTCTACAGGTCCTTGAACGCAGAGCCTGGGCTGCACAGCCTGATGTACAAGCTCCCCCTGTAAAGGATCTGCCTGCTGCAGAGGCAGCAAAAACCCTGAGCAAGTCCACAGCATCCGCTCTGGCAGTGTCTCAGGCACCGCCGCAGTCATCATCAGCGCACATGCCTCAACAGGTATAGCCTTTGTATGAGCAGGCCTCACCTACCTTGCTCATTGCTCAACACAAGCCATGCAGCAGATGCACCAGCTGTTGACAAGGCAATGGTTTGAGTCAGTTTGTCTGTGAAAGCCATAGTTTCTGTACATGCAGAGTGAGAAAACTGCTTCCTCGGACATCCCTGAGCCCCCAGCCAACCCACCTCTGGCTGCCTCATCAGATCTTCCACCTCACCTCCATTCAGACTCACCTGCAGTGGTATCACTGGACACCCCTCCCAGCCCCCCTGTAGACCCACCTCCTGGGCGCACTTTAAGATCACCCCCTGCCATGTCATTGGATGACCCTGCAAGACCCGCTTCAGACCCACCTCCAGGCCCACTTTCAAGCTCGCCTTCAGCTATGTCACTGGACCCTCCAGAAGCCCCTTCAGAATCACCTCCTGAGTCCCATGCAGACAGATCAGCAGTCCCTCCCCCGCCACCGCTGCAACCGCCACCTTTAGCTGCTACAGCCAAACTTGTTCTGCCACCTCAGTCTTGGTCAGCATCAGCAGCAGCGTCTGCTGCTGTGGACAAGATTCAACCTCCAAAGCCAGCTACACTGCAACGTCCATTGCCGGTTTCCAGTCTGCCCATGCCTTCAACAGCAAAACCTGCACCTCCTGTTGCCTTGCTTCAGGTTGACTTGGCTCATCAGGTCAGTACAACAGATGCATGGCAGATTTTGCAAGCTGTGATGCATGGGCTGCCATATGATGCTGGCAGACCGATTTTGCCTTCATCAAGAATAGAAAGCAAGCAATGCAGTGAGAGGTGCTTCCAAGTCATCATGCACAGAAGGCAACTGGCCCTGCTTGGCTTACAGCATGTTACTGCTGTAATATAGGTAAACAGCAAGGGCGCTGCTATTGCTCATCAGGCAAAGGGTCAAGTAGCCAGGCAGCAGACTGACTCAAGCAGAGAAGCTTCTGGTGTGTTGATGCCCACAGCTGACCAAGTGCATCTCACATTGCAAAGTGATGAAAATGTGAGGCAAAGTGATGCAAATGTGAGGCATGGCAGCAGCAAGCAGCACGTTGCTGAGCAGAGTGTGCAGCCATCAAGACTGCTTCAGGCATCAGGCGTGCAGAGTCAAAATGCTGCAGCACCCTGGGGCAAAGTTGCATTGAAGGACTTCAAACGGTTGGACTCCAGTAGTTCAACAGGTGCAAAGCGACCTTCCTCTGCAGCATCATGCCTGCACGAGCAGATGCACCTTGCTCATGACAAGGCAAAGCACAGGCCAGCTGCACAGAGAGACAAAATCTCCGCAGATGTGTCACGCAATTTGTCCAGACATGCGACCCGTGACACTTCTCGAGAACGCAAGCACAGCAGCTCTCGAGAGCAAGCACATGATCAGCCAAGTCATTGGCGTGATGCGTCAACTGACAGGCACGCTAAGTCCCATAGAGATGATGGATCAAGGGATAGGCATGACAGAACACTAGACAGGCACAGAGGATTGAGTGACAAGCATGGTAGGTCAAGTCATAGGCAATATAGATCAGATGATAGGCGTGATAGCAAGTCTGTTAGTAGGCTTCAAGATGCATCTGGTGACAGGCATGAAGGCACCAAGCATCTGCATGGTCAGCAAGTTAGCTTCCAAAGCAGAGGCCATTCATCAGAAAAGCATGTAGGCAACAGGAAAGAACAGGAGCAGTATGCAACTCGTCAGAATAGATATCGCGCAGACCAGCACAAGAGAAAGCGGTCCACATCTCCGCCTTCTGGCAAGTACATTGCCAATAAGAGGTTTACGGGCATTTGAAATGCATGTTATTCCAGACCTTCAAACGCATATCACTATGTAAAATAGTATGTCTGTAATTCCACACAGAGTCAGTGAGTGCACAAAACACAGTGACTGACAGTCATCTTGCCTCATACGTTTAGATCTATGATCAGTCGTTGAACTGCTCGTTCCTAAACTTGCAGCATGACAGCATTTCATGACAGCATTTCCCCAGCGCCTCAAAAGTCCCTGGACACATGCTGCAAGAAAGGCTATGGCTCTACATTTGACTGGTTCTGTGCCTCCTGAACACGAGTGCGCAAAAACTCCATAAGCTTGACATAGGCCACATCCGACCTCTGGGGCGGTTTGCAGACATTGATGTGATCAACGCCCTTCAACAGCACAAAGTCTCCATACCCTGGATAGCTGGAAGTCTCTGGCACAACCTGCCAGCAGTCATAAGGAATTGTGGTTGTTGTGTTGATCAGGCATGCTACGCACTGTCAGATGTAACAGCATCACACTGTGTTTCCGTCACAATGTCAGGCAGTTAAGATTGCGCAGACCAAAGCATGCATTGAGCAAGTCACGTATGGGCTACTCAACGACTGACCGTAAGTTTTGGGAGCATGTTGTTGATGGTGGTGGGGATGCCCTCCCCAAAGCTCAATACTGGGAGGCCCCGTTGGCTGCAGACCTCTTTCAAGCGGTTGTTGACATCCTGCACAGAAACAGGTAGAATGTGTGCTGAGTTTGCGGCAGCAGTACCAGTCAATCATGCAATGTGTACTACATCCAGCCATCAAACTTTATGATCCCATGTGTGCGTCTGCACAAGTGCTTGTGAAGCAATGTCACAAGGGCTTGTCAGCAGCTATCAAACAGTCTGGCAGGGTAACGATGTGAAGCAGCTGTGGATTGTCATTCACTTCATGCAAACTGTGCACGCAGCTTGGAAGTGCATGCAAGTTGCTATCCAACAGTCTAAAGTCTGAGAAACCACCTCAAGATGCTTGCCAGGCTTGAGGTGCACAACAGAGGCAGCTGGTGAAGCTCCCACATAGCGCAGGTTCCATCCAATGTTGGCCAGGTTGCTGCCCAGGTGCGGACAAGCGTAGAAGACCAGGCCAGAGGTGGCAGCAGCCAGCTGGCGGTGGTGAGCTGGGGCGGTCTCTGACAAGGCCTTATTCAGCATCTCCTTCACTAGGATGCCGCCCATACTGCATGCCCACATCACCTCTCATGCATAACATGCAACAAAGACTGTGCCAATCTGTGTGGTAGATGATGAACAACCTTGTGAGCACGTAACTATTCAAGTTTGCTACAAAGCACAGAGCGTGCGAAGCAGATTTGTGATGCTGACAAGGCAAGCCTTGTAGTGAGTGGTATGCGGGCAGGCATGCATGAGAGTGTGCATGACAGTATGCACATTGCTCTGGCTGCAGAAGTAGTCACCTATGAGTGACAAAGATGACAGGGCGCTGTCCTACACCTGCTGCTATCAGCCTGTTCAGCAACTGCCCCACTGTACCATGCAGCGGCATGGACTCTGCCTGCACCCAACGGCCCTTGTCAGTCACCAGAGTCGGGCTGTTACAGATGGTCAATGCCATCTAGAAATGCGCCTCCCAACATGACACATCGACCAAAATGCATAATGTGCATTGTCAGAAAGATTGCAAAATTGCTGCGACAGGATATAGTGTGCAGCGCTGTATGCAAATGGGTTTATAGGCAGCCACAAAACAAAAAGCGTTATATGCATATCTGCTTCTGGCAGCAATGGTCTGCGGAGGACATGACAAACATGTTTCCGATGGTGGACTTGGTATGCATTGGTAGCAATGAGGCAGTGAATGCAGCAAGGAATGGCTGACCTCCCAGCCTGAGGCAGGGGCTGCGTATTCCATAGAGAGCAGGCGGGCTTGAGGCACATCCTGGGGCAGCCAGGTGGAGGGCCAGCAGTAGAGGTGGTCCAGATTGCCAGCCTTGTGCCCAGGCTGCAGGTTCTGAACCCCCTCCCGTCGCCAGGTGGCAAAGGCACCACCCCTGATGCCATGAACAAACACCACATCCACCAGAGGAGCTCCTGTATGCCAATATCCAAAACACCATTTGTGTGGTGTAAAGAAGGGGCATTTAGCGTGAACGCTGTCACATGCATCCCTTGAGAGGCAATGCATCTTCAGGACACCTCTTGTCAGGAGAATCATTGGGTCTGCCCACAGACAAGACTAGTTGGTGTGCCTCGTTCTCCCTAATGACAGTAGCAGCTGTTATGCCCTTGCCAAAGGGTGGCAAGGCACTGAGGTACCTGCTGCCATGGTGGCCACCCCTCTTTGGGCCAGGACTTTGTGGTGGGGTGCAGTGGGGTCAAACAGGTGCACCCCATCCCGCATGACCAGGCGGGGTCCTGCCTGCTGGTGGGAGGCCTGCCGCTCCATCACAGCTTCATTGCTGCCCAGTGCACTCTGTATCTGGTCTACAGCCTCCTCCACTTCACTTTGCAGCTCTGCAACAGTGCTCTTTATCCTGCAGAGCAGGCGAGGTGGCATCAAGAGTATTTGAAATGCTGCAGGCCTATTTGCTGAGAAACTCACAGCATGACAGCGCTGCGCACACAAATCAAAAGCATTGGAACAGGGCAATGTCACTCTGCTCTCAGAACTCGGATCAACATGTGGCTGATGTAATGCCAACGCTAGTCAGCTGAAACCCAATATATTGTGGCTATGTGGCTGCCCAGTGCACAGTCTGGTGGACTTTACCACACACAAAGAAGGCTGAAGCAGAGAACAAGCAATGCTGTGGCAGCACCTTTGCAGCATCTTAGGCTCGTATAGGTTGTGCTCAAACTGGTATGTGTTCTTGCTCGGGAAGCATCTGGCTGAGTCCAGGTGCAGCAGCGCTCTGCCGGCATGGCTGGACAGCTTGCAGTCCTCTATGCTTGCTGCTGCTTGCAGCCATGGTATCCAGGCTGTATGCCTGCTCCACACACCATCATTGACACACATGCTATCTGTTGCAGATGTCTGTGTCACAAGGCTTATGCAAGCAACAGCAGGATGCACTGCTTGTGAGCTGATGCTTGTGAGTTCAGGCACACCTGCAGTGTATGTGGAACTGCAGTGTATGTGGAACTGCAGTGTTTAGCTACTTGAGCTCACACACTTGCATCACCAGTCCAGCTTGAGCAGAGGCCTACCTGATCATTGACTGGGAAGAAGCGTCAGCACTGATCATAGCTATGATGCGCGCAGACTGGCGCCAAATCCCCAGGGGGGTGCTCTCCCCTAGGGATGCTAGAATGGGGTGGGGCGCCATGGGTGCAGCTTCAGGGGTGAGAGGGTCTTGCATGGTGAGACGCTGAAGCAGGGCGAGGATGGCGGTGGATTGCAGCCACTCCTGCTTAGCATCATCATGCGACACCAATGCACATAACGTCTGCATACAAGGCAGCTTCAGGCTGCTCATCTTGATCAAACAAGTCCCAGCGGCAGCTTGAAAACCAAACTGTCCTGTCCGCCTCTTAATGATGCAAGGCAGCGTTGTCTTGCTCAGCATACAATCGTAAACAAGTCACAGCATGCTGCAGACTGGCAGCATTGCTGCAGGATCATGCAGCAAACTGGCAACATGCAGCTTGACAGTGGTACTGCGATGCATTTTATGCAGGTGCCAATGCCGTACCTTCATGGCCTTGACCAATACACTGTCTGCTATCTGTTTACTTCTGAGCTGTGCCTCTGCTTGTGATACAACAGAAGTGACCAGATGCTCAGGGTCCAGTGGAGGCTCCTG
>JAABUK010011712.1_pt1 | contig 11328 bp, 5 predicted proteins | sample 5559141 | NCBI WGS metagenome assembly JAABUK01 (sample SAMN10711869, study PRJNA513367) | rock metagenome | isolation source: Antarctica rocks | place: Antarctica: Victoria Land, Pudding Butte nord | collected 2016-01-03 | reverse complement strand
CCAATTCGCTGAGCGACGTTTCCCAATTTGTTAGGGTACGTAGCGGGCGTAATCGACCTGCCGCAATGGCTTCGGGCAGCGTGAAATCGTAGCGGCCCAGCATGTTGACGTGTTCATGCAGCAAGGGCGAGAGGCGGGCCACGTCGTCCGGGTTCAGGCCTCCTTCGGTTTCCTGCCACTGCTCCAAGGCTTGTTGCAAATAGCGGGTATTCCACAGCACCAAGGCGTTGACGACCAACCCCAAGGCTCCTAACTGGTCCTCCATGCCCTCGCGATAGCGCTGGCGCAACTCGCCTTTCTTGCCGTGAAAGACGGCGCGGGCCAGCGCGTGGCGGCCCTCGCCGCGGTTAAGTTGCACCAGAATGCGCCGACGGTAGGCCTCGTCCTGCACGTAGGCCAGCAGGTAGCGCGTCTTTTCCACCCGGCCCAGTTCGGCCACCGCCCGGCCCAGGCCCGAGAGCGAGCCCGCCCGCTGCAAGGTGCGCATCACGGCCGTGGCTTTAACCTTGCCCAGCTTAAGCGAGCCGGCCAGCCGCAGCATGTCGTCCCAATGGTCACTAATGAGACGGGAATTGACGACGTGCCGGCTCAACTCGGTGAGCGGGCCGTAGTCGTCTTCCTTGCTCATGCGCCAGAAGCGTTGGTCCGCCAGGTCGGCCAGCCGGGGGCTGAAACGGTAGCCCAGCAGGGCGAAGAGGCCAAAGACTACCTCGCTGTAGCCGTGGGTATCGGCCATGATTTCGCGCGGGTCCAGGCTGGTTTGCTGTTCCAACAGCCCGGCCAGGATGAACAAGGAATCGCGCAGCGTGCCGGGGATGACGATGCCGTGAAAGCCGGTGAACTGGTCGCCGGTAAAGTTGTAGTAGGTCACCCCGCGCTGCGAGCCGTAGTATTTGCGGTTCCAGCCGGCGTGAATTGTGCGCACGGGCACTACGAAACGCATCCCATCGGCCGAGGCGACTTCTCCGCCACCCCAGGCCTGCGCCAGGGGTAACTGGGCTTGTCCGTCCACCAAGCAGGCGTTGGCGGCGGTGAGCGTTTCCACCCGCACGTAGTTTTGCTGCACCCAGGACAAGCGCGGTAGCGTCAGGGCGGGCACTTCTGGCCGTGCCACGGCCTTTAGGCCAATGTTGCAGGCTTGCGCTAATAAAACGGCGCAAATGCTCAGCGGCAGGTCCGCCGCTTTGGTTTGTCCATCGGCCACGTGCGTGAAAGCACCGGCAAAGCCCGTGAAGGCATCGACTTCCAACAGCAGAGCCGCCAGTTCAACGTGGGGCAATTGCCTTGCCAGTTGCTCGCGCAAGTGCGTCAAACTGGCCGGCTCTTCCTGAGCGGGCAGTGGGCTCACCCGCACGTAAGGCTGCCCGTCCTGCTTCAGCACTTGGAGCGCCGTATTGTGGGGCAAATTTTCACTCACTTCCATGTAGGCGGCCCGTAGCTGCACTTGGAGCCGTGCCAGTTCCACGGCCGGGTCGAGTGAGCGGTCCAAGGCGCGGGCTACAGACTCCCGCGCTGCCTCCCAGGCCTCACCCCGCAGCAGCTCCGCCCGAGGGTCGCCATATCGCTCACTCGTGGCTACGAATACTTCTCGGCGGCGCAAGGCCTGGTGCAGCCGGTCCAGCACGCAGAGGGTGTACGCCGCCGGGTTCACCTCGCCTTTGCCGGGAAATACCTGCCGCGTCCAGCTCTTGGGCACGAGGGTACGGGGAGCCGCCACCCACTTCGGCCGGCCACGCCCGCCGGTTTGCTGGGCCTGTAAAAAGTGCCAGGCATCCAGCAAGGGTTTGGCCGAGGGGGAGCCCTCGAAGGCAATGCCATTCAGTAAGGCCGGCAGGAACCGGCGCACCGTTGCGTAGCTGCCGCTCAGCGCCTGAAACTGCGGGTCATCGTCGCTGCTGGTCAGGGCCTGCACTGCGTCGGCCGCCGCCCGCAACGGGGCTTCGCCGATGCGGCCGAGTACTTGCTGCCGAATCCCTTCATTGGGTACCGTTTCGTCTAGTAGGATGCGCACGGCCTGTTGCAACACCAGTGCGGCGTGGTCCAAGTCTTTGAGCGAACGAAGCCGTTCGCGGCGACGCTTCGTCTCGCCCCGCAGGGCCAGCGCAGTCAGTAGCCCGTCGAAGAGGTCTAGGATGTCGTCGGTGGCCGTGCGTTCGAGGGCCTGCACGAAGACAAGCAGCGTAGCCAGGCGGCGTTCCTCCCCCATGCGTGCCAACGTCTGTCCCCAGGCCACCTGAGCGTGGCGAGTCAGGCGCGCCAACCGGGCTTCGGGTAGGTCATGGAGCGCAAGGCCTCCGACCCCGATGGCACGCACTTTGTCCAGCCGTTCCAGCGCGGCCACCAAGGCGGAGGCAGAAATGCGGATGGGCGCGGTACGTAGCGTTTCCAGCTGGGTGAGCCGTTGGCCGGGCTCAACGACGAGCAGCGCCTCCAACGCCGCCTGTTGCGCCGGACTCAAGCGGGCACGGAGTTGCCGGTAGATGTAGCGGCCGGTACGCTCCCGGACCCGCGCAATCAGCCGCGCCAGTACCGTGACCCCCGGCAGCACAACGCGCTGGGCCACTAGGTAGGCGGTCGCCAAATCAAAGAGCGCGCTGGGCCGCACGGTGCTGGTCAGGACCTGGGCGTAGAGCCAACGGGTCAGGCGAAACGCCGACCGACCCTCATAGGCGCTGAAACCCAGGTACGCCACCAAATGGCCCTGGTGGTCATGAAGGGTGTTCGGCCGGGTGTATTGGCCGTTCCAGGTCTCGGCGGGCAGGTGGAGTTGCTGGGCTAGGGTCTGCATTACGACGGCCGGCACCTGCGTGGGAACCGGCAGAAATGTACCCAAAAATCGCAGCGTACAGAGTTGCACAGCGCACCCAAGCTTGGTATAAAAACGACGATAATTGGCCAGGAACCGGATATCCTGTGGACTGAGGTAGAAGAAACGGGCCAGTTGCTCCGGGCTGGGGTCGGCGTGATAGCACCCATAGCGGGTGGCCTGCTCGTCACTCAGAAACTCTACCGGCATCGGAGGACTTGTGATTGTCGTGGAAAGTCAACAGTGCGGAACAAGAGGTCTTAGCGCATACCTCCGCCTGCATACAACGGCAGCGGGGTTGGTCGCCTATCTTTTAGTAATTCAGAGCGCCCAACCTATTTGCCTATCACTCTGCTCGCAGGCTCAGCACGGGGTTGCGGCGGGCGGCTCGCCAGGCCTGCACGCTTACTGTGAGCCAGGCAATGAGTAGGGCCCCCATTCCGGCTGCTGCGAAGTACCACCACTGCCATGCCACGCGGTAGGCAAAGCCTTCCAACCACCGCTGCATAAGCAGGTAGCTCAGAGGCAGCGCCAGTACGATGGCCACGACAACCAGCCAGGTCAGGCTGCTGGTCAACATCCACACAATGCCCAGCTCGCTTGCGCCCAAGGCCTTGCGGATGCCGATTTCCCTGCGCCGCCGCTCGGCCGTGAAGGCCGCCAGCCCCAACAAGCCCAGGCCGGAAATGAGAATGGCCAGCCCGGCGAAGTAGCGGGCGAGCACCGCCACCCGCCGCTCGGCCGCGTACAGGGCCTGGTAGTCGGCATCCAGAAACGTGTAGTTGAGCGTAAAGCCGGGGTTGTAGGCGGCGTACAGTTGCTGAAGCCGCGCAATCGTGGCCTGCTCCGCGTTGGGCTGGAGCTTGACGAGGAGGGTGCCCGCTTGGGGTTCCAGTCGAAAGATGTAGGGCTTGATTTTTTCGTGCAGTGACTCGTAGTGGAAGTCGCGGACCACGCCCACGATGCGGTCCCCGTTGAGCCGTTGGCCCACGGGGTCAGGCATCCCCAGGCTGGCCACCAGGGCCTGGTTGACGATGATGACGGCGCTGTCGGCGCGGTACTGCCGCGAAAAACTGTGGCCCGCTTGCAAGCGCAGGCCCAGTGTTTCCAGCAGGTCGTAATTGCCCAACTGCGTGTTTACCGGCACGCGCCGGCCTCGCCAGCTCACCTCGAGGCTGGCCGAGCGCGTGCCCAGGAAGCTGCCCCAGATACTCGAGGCCTGGGCCACGCCGGGCAACTTCTTCACCTCGGCCAGCAACGCCGCGGGCTGGCGGGCCGCCCGGCCCGCCGTTTCAAAGTAGAGCACGTGCGCCTTGTCGAAGCCCAGCGGTTGGCGCTGCACAAACGCCAGCTGCGCGTTGACGACCACCACGGCCACCATGAACAGCACCGAGAGCGTGAATTGCAGCACGACCAAGCCCTGCCGCGTCCACACGTCGCCGGCCTTAGTCGGCAGCTTGCCTTTCAGCACGGCCGCCGGCTGAAAACCCGACAGGTAGAACGCGGGGTAACTGCCCGCCAGCAGCCCCGTACCCAGCGCCAGGGCCAGGCTGGCCCCCACCAGTTGCGGCTCCCACCGCAAGGCCAGAGGCTTGCCCGTCAGCTCGCTGAACTGCGGGAGCACGAGCTGTACCAGCCCCACGGCCACGACCAGGGCCAGCAAGGCCATCACCACGGATTCCGTCAGGTACTGCCCCACCAACGCGGCGCGGCTCGCCCCCAGGGCCTTGCGAATGCCCACTTCCTTTACCCGCCGCGAGGCCTTGGCGGTGAACAGGTTCATGAAATTGATGCTGGCAATCACCAGAATGAGTCCGGCAATCAGGGCGAACAGCCGCACGTAGGCAATGCGCCCCCCGGTGGCGACACCGTTTTCGTAGGTACCGTGCAGGTACGCCGCCGAGAACGGCCGCACAAACAGCGTGCGCGCCTGGGCCTGGGTCTGCGCGCTTTTGGTCTTCAGTAACCCCGCCAGCTTGGCTTGAAACTGCGCGGGGTCGGCATCCTCCTTCAAGGCTAAGTAGGTGTTGAAGGGGCCGTTGTCGTCCCACTTGATGGTTTCGCTCATCTGCATCCGGTCCTTGAACGAGGCAAATGGCAGCACGAAGTCAAACTGCTCAGACGAGTTGCGTGGCACCCCGGCAAACACCCCGGCCACCAGGCAGGTCTGCTTGCTATCGGCCATCATTTGCCATTCCACGGCTTTGCCCAGGCTGTTCTGCGGCGACCGAAAGAGCTTAGTTGCCAGGGCTTCGGAGAGGACAATTGTGTGTTTATCCCGCAGCACCGTGGCGGGGGTGCCCACCAGCAGGGGGTAGGAAAACAGCTGGAAGAAGGCAGGGTCCGCGTATTTGGCGACGGCGGTGAGGTGCTGGCCGCCCGCCGCCAGCGTGAACGCGGGGAAGAACGCGGGCGGCGTGGTCGTGGCCGCGAATTCAATCTCCGGCATTTCCCGCCGTAAGGCCTCGGCCAGTAGCGGCACGGTGCCGGGTTGGGTCTCGATGCCGGCGGCCGTGCGGTGGTTTTCCAGCACTTGGTAGAGCCGGCCGTCCAGCGTGTGGTAGCGGTCGAAGCTGCGCTCATCGCTTACCCACAGGTAGATAAGCAGCGCGCAGGCCAGGCCGGTCGAGAGGCCAATCAGGTTGATTAAGAACGTGCTTTTGAACCGCTTAAAGTTGCGGTAGATGAGCAGCAAGGGGTAGGGAAGCATGGCCGAAGGAGGAGGAAAGCGTTCAGAATTGGCTGCGGCTGTTTTCCAGCACCACCTGCCCGTCGAGCAGGCGGATGACGCGCCGGGCGTACCGGGCGTCGTGCTCGGAGTGCGTGACCATGAGCACGGTGGTACCCGCCTCATTCAATTCGGTCAGCAGGCCCAGCACGTCGTGGCCACTGGCCGAGTCGAGGTTGCCAGTGGGCTCGTCGGCCAGCAGCAACGGCGGGGCGTTCACCACGGCGCGGGCCACGGCCACGCGCTGCTGCTGCCCGCCCGAGAGTTGCAGCGGAAAGTGGTTGCGCCGGTGCAGCAGCTGCATTTTCTCCAACACCTGTTCCACCCGCTGCCGCCGCTCGGCTGCCCCTACGCCGAGGTAGCGCAGGGGCAGCTCCACGTTTTCAAACACCGTCAGCTCGTCAATCAGGTTGAAGCTCTGAAACACGAAGCCCAGGCTGCGCTTGCGCAGTTCGGCCCGCTGCCGCTCCGAGTAGCGGCTAGTCTCGGTGCCCAGCAGTTGCAGGCTGCCGCCGTCGGGCTCGTCGAGCAGGCCCAGCAGGTTGAGTAGCGTCGATTTGCCGCAGCCCGAGGGGCCCATGATGGCCACAAACTCCCCTTGCTCCACCGTCAGCGAGACGTGGTTCAGCGCCTTGGTTTGCACCTCTTCGGTGCGGTATACCTTTTCCAGATTTTCGGTCTTAATCATGATTAGCAGTCTTTTATGGCCAAGTAGTTAGTAAAATGCCTACGGCTGGTGGTTGTCCAGCACTAGTTCCTGTTGGTCGGCGTACCCTTCGTAGCTGGAGGTCACGACCTGGTCGCCGGGCCGCAGGCCTGCCAGCACCTCGTAGTAGTCGGGGTTCTGCCGGCCCAGCCGGATGGCCACCCGCTGGGCACGGGTGCCGTCGGCCCCCAGCTTGAACGCCCAGTTGCCCACGGTTTGCTGGTAAAAGCCGCCTTTGGGCAGCAGCACCGCCGGGGCCTTCGCACTCAGCGCCAGCCGGATGGGCAAGGTCTGGCCCCGCCGCAGGCCTGGTGGCGGGGTACCGGTAAAGGCCAGGTCGATTTGCAGGCCTTTGGCCACTTGAGCGAAGATTTTGGTCACGCGCAAGGCATACGCCTGGCCATCCACCACCACTTCGCCCACCTGACCGGTTCCGATGCGGGCAATGTAAAACTCGTCCACCGCGGCGTGTAGTTTCACGCCCGCCAGCGCATCAATCTGCCCCAGGCGCTGGCCCCGGGTTTTGGCCTCGCCCACTTCCGCTGCCAGCGAGCTGAGACGCCCGCCGACCGGGGCCCGCAGCAGCAGGTCGTCCATCTTGCGCCGCATCAGGGCCAGGTTGCTGGTCATGCGCTGCACCGATTCCTGCATGGTGCCCAGCTGCTGCTGCATGGCCACCGAATCCTGGCGCAGGGTCTGTTGCGTGAGCTGTCGTCGGCGTAGCTGGTAGCGGTAGGCGTTCTGGCTTTGCAGGTAGTCCTGCCGCGCAATCACCTTCTGGTCGTACAGCACCTGGTTGGTATCAAACACCCGACGGGCCTCGGCCAGCTGGAAGTCGATGTCCGCCAGCTGATTCTGGCGCAGGATGCGGTTTTGCAGCAATTGGTTGCGGGTATTGCGCAGGTTGTTCATCAGGTCGTACACGGCCGTTTCGCGGTTCACCATTTCCAGTTGCAGGTCGGGGTTGGCCAGCCGGAGCAGGGGCTGGCCCGCCGTTAGAGTCGTGCCTTCTTCCACCAGCACTTGCTGCACCGTGCCGGCCTCCACTGCGTCCAGGTACACGGTGCGCAGCGGCTGCACCACCCCATCAATGGCCGTGAATTCCTGAAAATTGCCTCGGGTAACGGGACTGATGGTCAGCCGGCTGGCTGCGACGTGCAGCCGTTGCCCCGGACGGGGCCAGTAGATACCGGCCACTCCCGTGCCGGCCAGTACCAGGACCACCAGCCACCACCAGCGGGTGACAGACGACCACTTTTTCTTCGGTATCGGGACATCCATTCGATTCGGCGCAGGAAATAGCAGCAAAAAGCTATTGACTGGAGGTACCAAGAAAGGTGCCTTTATCACAAATAATTGCTAATCAGCAGTCTAACTTCAAGCCTTGGTTGCCAGCTTCTGCCGAGCGTACGGTGCTGATACAGTTGACCGTTCGGTTCTGATACATTTCAAATCGGTTGACGGGCAGAAAACGGCTTGGCCGACTGGAAACGAGTATCTTCTGAGGCTTGCACGGTTTGTGCGGCATAGGTTAGGGAGGGTGACTGCCAGCCCCGACTTTTACGTTTTACCTAACCTGTTTTCATGATTCCTAAGCACGCCCGCATCCTGGTGGTGGACGACGAGCCCGACGTGCTGTTCGCCCTTAAGCTGCTGCTCAAAACCGAGGTGCGGGAAGTCGTAACGGAGAAAAACCCGGAGCTGCTGCTCTCTCTTCTCCGCCAGCAGCACTTTGACGCCGTTCTACTCGACATGAACTACCGCAGCGGCCAGGCGACAGGCAACGAGGGTTTCTACTGGTTGAGCCGCATCTTGGAGCATGACCCCACCACGGCCGTTATCCTGCTGACAGCCTATGGCGACGTGCGCACGGCGGTGCGCGCTCTTAAAGCCGGTGCCACCGATTTCCTGCTCAAGCCTTGGCACAACGAACAACTGCTGCAAACGCTGGCCGCCGCCCTCCAACCTAAAACAGGCAGCAAAAGCGGGGGCAGCCCGAAACAACTAGCCAGGCCGGCCGCGACTACCGCCCTGCTGGGAGAGTCAGCCGCCATGCAAGAAGTACGCGCTATTATTGAAAAGGTCGCCCCGACTGAAGCCAACGTGCTGTTACTTGGCGAGAACGGTACCGGCAAAGAATTAGTCGCCAAATCCCTGCACGAGCAGTCGCGCCGAGCTGCCCAGTCCTTCGTGGCCGCCGACGTGGCCGCGCTCAGCGAAGGGTTGTTTGAAAGCGAGCTGTTCGGGCATACCAAGGGCGCGTTCACGGATGCCCAGGCCAGCCGCGTGGGCCGATTCGAGGCTGCCACCGGAGGAACCTTGTTTCTGGATGAGATTGGTAACATTGGCCTGCCGCAGCAAGCGAAGCTACTCACGGCCCTGCAAAACCGCCAGATAGTGCCCATAGGAAGCAACGCACCCGTACTAGTGGATATCCGGCTGTTGTCGGCCACCAACGCCCCGTTGCACGCACTAGTAGCCCGCAGTGCTTTCCGCCAGGACTTGATGTACCGCCTCAATACGGTCGAAATCATGCTGCCGCCCCTGCGCGAACGTGACGACGACGTGCAGCTGCTGGCCCAGCACTTCGCGCAGGTGTACGCCACCCGCAACCGGCAACCCGTGCCGGAATTCAGCGCCGGCGCCCTGCGCAAGCTTCGGGAGCATACCTGGCCCGGCAACGTGCGGGAGTTGCAACACGCCGTGGAGCGGGCCGTTATCCTGGGGACAGGTCCCGTGCTGCATTCGGCCGATTTCTCGTTTCGGAACCCCGAATCGGCAACTGCTTCCGCGCCAGCTGCGACCGTGGCTGAGAATCCGCTGCCATTGTTGGAAGTAGAAAAAAACACCATCCAGCAGGCCATTGAGCGCCATCAGGGCAATCTCACCAAAGCGGCTAAGGAGTTGGGCCTCACCCGCACCGCGCTCTACCGCCGGCTCTACAAGCATGATATTTAATAGCCTGAATGCTCAACTGCTGGGAAGATTAGTACTGGTGGTAGCCGCGCTGGCCGGGGGTGGATACGCCACGCTGCACCACGCCTACGGGCTAGCCCTGGGGACCTTGGTACTGCTGGTAGTCCTGGTCTTGGACCTGGCCCGCTACCTGACGCGCGGCCAGCAGGCCCTGGCCGATTTTACACTGGCCCTCCAGTATCGCGACTTTTCGCGGCAGTACCCGGCGCAGTCCGTCCCGGCGTCGCTGCGGCACTTGCACGCGGCCTTTAACCAGGTCAACGCCACGTTTCGGGAGTTGCGGGCCGAGCAGGAGGGGCAGTTTCAGTATCTGCAAACTATCCTGGCGCTGCTCGATACCGGCATCGTGTCCTACGACGCGGCGGGCACCGTGGCCTGGGTGAACGAGGCATTTAAACAGACGCTGCATCTGCCTCACCTGAAAAACATTCGGGCGCTGCAATCCCGGCAGCCGGTCCTATACGAGGCCATCTGCCGGGCGGTTCCCGGCCAGCCCGCGGTGGTGAAGTTGACGGTGGGTCCCCAAACGGTGCAGCTGCTCGTGTCGGCCACGCAGTTTAAGCTACGAGGCGAAGCGTTTACCCTCCTGGCCTTCAAGAACGTGAGCCAGGCCCTGGCCGACACCGAAACCGCTGCCTGGCAGCAACTGCTACGGGTCATGACGCACGAAATCATGAATTCGGTCGCTCCCATTGCTTCGCTGGCGGATTCGTTGGGCCGCCACATGCAGCGCGCCCGGCAGCAGGAAGCCTCCGCCGAATTGCTCGACGATGTGGCCACCGGCATTCGCATCATCCAGCAGCGCAGCGAAGGGCTGCTGCGCTTCGCCAAGGTGTACCGGGACTTTAGCACCCTGGCCTCGCCGCAGCGCACCACCCTTTACGTGCAGGAATTGCTGCAGGCCACCTGGCAGCTACTGGCGGAACAACTGGCTGCGCAAGGCATCGAGGTTACCCTCAGCGTCCGGCCCGCGCACCTCACCCTGTACGCCGACGGCCACCTGCTGGAGCAAGTGCTCATCAATTTGGTGCTCAATGCGGCGCAGGCAGTCACCCAAACCCTCAACCCTCGCATTAGCCTGCTGGCCTGGCCCGATGAACAGGAACGGGTGGTTATTGAGGTGAAAGACAACGGGACCGGTATTACCGCCGACATGCTCGATAGCATCTTTATTCCTTTTTTCACCACCCGTCCCAACGGTTCCGGGATTGGGCTAAGTTTGGCCAAGCAAATCATGCAGCTGCACCAGGGCAGCATTCAGGTCCATTCCGTAGAGGGGGCAGGCAGTGCGTTTCAGCTGTGGTTTCCTCCATCGGTTCCCTTTTAGGGGAATGGGCATAATCCTACGTTAAGTACCAGGGGCTGCTCCCATACTGCCACCGGTAGGGAAAGCTAAATGCGCTAGGTAACGGTAAATGGTGGCCCGGCCGACGCCGAGTAATTGCCCGATTTCGGCCACGGTTTTGTCCTGCTGCAAGTAGAGCGTCTTGGCCGCCTGGGCTTTGGAAAGGGCCTGCTTGGAGAGGCCTTTGGGCCGCCCGCCCTGGCGCCCCCGGACCCGCGCCGCCGTCAGGCCGGCTTTGGTACGTTCGCGGATAATGTCGCGCTCAAACTCAGCCAGGGAAGCGAATAGATTGAACATGAGTCGGCCCTGAGCCGTGGTAGTATCCAGGTGGTCCTTCAAGCTAACGAAGTGCACGCCTTGCTGCTGAAAACCGCTGACGAGCGTGACTAAGTCCTTTAAGGAGCGGCCTAATCGGTCGAGTTTCCAGACTACGAGCGTATCACCTGGACGTAGGTGGGTCAAGAGGTGCTGCAGAGCTGGCCGCTCTTTCACAGACGATACTTTTTCCTGCGCTACTTCAGCACATCCATAGGCCTGCAAAGCATCGGTCTGGAGGTGCAACTGCTGGTCAGAGGTGCTGACGCGGGCGTAACCAAAAATCACAGGCGAAATTCTCAAGAAGTCAATGAGTGCGAAGATAACGAGCCGTTGATTAATGAGAACAGCATATGAGACAATTTCTGGTGCCTCATCATTGGGCGGGGGAGTACAGGCAAGTGGGCCGCTAAAACGTCCGTTTTTTGAGACGGCCACCCACGCAAATTTCC
>JAABUK010011711.1_pt1 | contig 11328 bp, 6 predicted proteins | sample 5559141 | NCBI WGS metagenome assembly JAABUK01 (sample SAMN10711869, study PRJNA513367) | rock metagenome | isolation source: Antarctica rocks | place: Antarctica: Victoria Land, Pudding Butte nord | collected 2016-01-03 | reverse complement strand
GCACACCCTGTTCATATGCTTTAACTCCTGTGCAGCAACTATTGTGCGGGTGCCGTGTGCATTGCATTACTGGTATGGCCATGTGTGCATTGCTTTACTGGTGTGACCCTCTGTGCATGCACAACACTGCCAATGGTCACCCAGAATGTAAAGCATGGCTGCTGCACATAATCAAACCCTGTCTATTGCCCTTGCAGGTAGCTGTGTATAATTTGCATAGACAAGTTCACTGTATGACCAGCATACTCATGCAGTTGAAATGCCATGATGTCTGCAGGACTACCTGCCACCAGCAATGCATGAAGCCTTTCTAGCCATCACAACAGAGTTTGTGGTGTTGCCTTGGCGGCATGCTATGCAAAGCGCCTTGGAGGGGGCTTCACAAGGTGGCTCTCAGGTCAGTCCATCAATCTGGCCCTTTCACACTGCTACCTGCATACCAGCTTACTTACATGGCGGCCTGCCCCACACAGTGATCCTAGGCTGAGCATTGGTTGACAAAGAAAACCTGCTTAGATGTCAGCTTGTAAGTGGAATAGACAACATCTCTGATCTCCCAGATACTGTGAGACATGCCTTTGGCAGACAACATACCATCTCATTGGCTGAGCGTTATAATGAGCCACACGACAAAGTCTCAGCATTCGCGGTTGCTTGATTGATTGATTTTCACCTGTGGCAGCCTTGCTCTTGCATCAGCCAGGTTGATTGATCATTCACGGCCAAAACATTAGCTGCTGTGTCGGGCTTGCTGCAGGCTTTGGCAGATGCTCGCAGTGCCGAGCAGATGCAGGTGGACTGGCTGAGGGATCAGATACCCCCTCACTTCACACAGAAGCTGCTGCGCTGCACCCGGGACATCCTGAAGTGGATTGGCGCGCATGACAGCGACTCCAAGCACCAGTTCCCCATCCTTGCTGGCTCTCACCTTCCTGAGGTACCTGCCGCCTTCTGAACAAAGTTAATAATAACAATAATAATAATAGTAATAGTAATAATAATAATAATCATTATAGTAATAAACATAAATATAAAATAGTAACAATGCTTTCCAGCTCATGATGAGCTAAGTACGTGCAGGACAAGGCTTGTCTCTCCGAGCAGGCTGTCTTGTGCATCCCTTCAATATCTATTGATTTGACAGCCGCTGAATGAAGTGGTGCAATCAGTCAAGGCTGCTAAGTGTCCCGGCACACAATGCATTGTTCTGTTGGTTGTGCCATCTGTAAGGCCTGCTCAGCTGCAGTATGCATGCTGCCTTTTGTATAGGTCTGTCTTGTGCTCTGTGCGTCTCCTGTTGTGTGTGATGCGCCCGTTGACATGCACTCTCTACTCAGCCCTCTCTGCTTACAGTGCCACGCTCACCTCTAGCAGGCACACCGTGGTATACTCCGTACTTCTCACTTGCCACTCATGGCTGTTGACATTTGCTTCCTCTGCAGGCTGCAGCAACAATGCTTCTGCAAAGGCCACCTTTCAGGTTCCTGCAAAAGCTTCCCTACTTTCAACCCTGTCACATCACATGAGTATCTGTGATCATAAACATGTTGCTGCTAGAACACAGCATGCTAGACTAGGGGGCTGCCACCTTAGGAGGCTCCTGTTATGATTGCTGAAAAGTGAACATCTCTTTTCTAAGAGCATTGCTTGCTGCACAGGATGAGCTGGGTGCCCCGGCCCTTGCCTTTGTGCGCACAGTGTGTGCAGTGCTGGCTCTGGACTCGGGCCTTCAGCAAGAGGTGGCAGTGCTGCGCCGCAACCTGCTGAAGCTGGTACATGTCAGGGAGTTTGCTTCAGCATCTGAGTTCAAGGCAAGCGTTCTCATGGCGCCCTCTAAGTTGTCCTGGCATGCCTCACACCAGCTGTGGTTCTTAGATGCTCTGTAGCACTGACATACCAAGGGCTCTGTGTTGTCCCCTCGTTTGCATTCCAGCTCATTCATGGAGCTGTTTGAACTCAAGTGACAAGGGCGCCAACGGTTTGCAGATCACCTTTTTTTGATGGACCTTGCACATTCAAAACAGGTCTTCTGACTTATGATGCACTGCAGGAGCCCTGCATGTCATATGTGCTGCGAGACGTGATCTGCCCCAGCTGCAACGACTGCCGGGACCTGGACCTCTGCAGAGACCCTCACCTCCAGGTCTGTCATCAGCTGTGCCTTTGTCTGCAGTTCTTCATTACGTGCACCTCCCAAACTGCACAAGATTAGACTTTGCTGTCACATACCTGTTCATTTGCTGTGGATACTTGATTGACACAGCTGCAGGCTGTTCCATTCATGTCTTGCAGTCCATCTGCCTTTCACAAAGCAGCTGCTCACTTCACACTGTCCTTTCAAGCATCCTGGTGCTGGGTGTCCTTTGCCTTTCATGCGCATGTCTTCATCAGGTAGCAAGTTTACTTGAATCATTCAGAAAGTGTGCCATCAGCATGCTGGCAGGAGTGTAGCTTCCATCACAAGCTGTGCTTGATGTACATCCTGTGGCTATCTTGAGATGGCTTGTGACCGAAACCATCTCATGTGGGCAACTATGCATGGGGTAGCACAGCTTTGTGCAACATGTCATGCTGGTTTCAATGTGCGAGCAGGCTGTATCCAGTCTCTGTACTATGCAGGTGCACAGATGGAACTGTGAGGCATGTGGGACAGGGTATGAGTTGGGGGCCATAGAGTCGGCCCTTGTGGCCGTGGTGCAGCAGCAGGAGCGTGCCTACCAGCTGCAAGATCTGGACTGCGCCAAGTGCAAGAATGTGGGCACAACTCAAACCGGCCAGTCTGACCCTGTTTGCGTGCACTGCAGTGTATTGTGCCAGGGGTGCAGCAATTTTTAGCTGTGATTGTTTGGATGAAACGTTTTGAGCTGGCCGCTGCTGCCATGTTCAATGCTCACTCGTACAGAACTTGCATTTCTTGTTTGCAAGCATGCAGCTGTTTGTTTCTGCATGACGCCACGCCTGTGTGGTTGTGTGTGAGGTGGCAGTCTGCTTGATGCATGCTGATGTGCAGACCCATACAACTCAACACAGCCCTGTCCTTGGTATATGCGCAAGGCACAATCTGTGTCTGGCCTCATCATGTAGCAGCCACTCAGCGTCTTAATCAAAGTTGGAATGTACAAGCAAGCATGAAAAGGCATGTGAAGCTTGAATGTGCTGCACTTCAGACAGCACACTTGGCGTGAGCTTGTAGTGAAGGTCATCCCTTTCTGGTGCAGGTGTCATCAGGTCATCTTGCAAGGCAGTGCAAGCTTTGTGGTGGTGAGCTGAAGTGCACACAGCCAGCTGATGTTTTTCGAAAACAACTGACAGTGTTCAAGAACATTGCAAGATACCACAGTTTCCAGTTGCTGATGGAAATTGTGGAGTGGCTGCTGGAAGAGCCGGGGGTTCATCAATGAGCATTGTATCAACTGACTGACACCTTGGTTTTGCTATCCTCACTTGTTATATTGTAGTCTTGTTAATTGCTTTTTTAGACAGTTTGTCCTGAGCAGCATTATGGGCTTTAGGAGCCACTTAAAGCATGTAACCAGCTGCAATGGCTCTCATCGCTACACCAGGTCAATGCCAACTTGATTGCTGAGTGGTTTCAGTAAAGACGTATAATTTGATGACGACATTGCTGCTGATGACTGAACCCCTTTCAGATGTTGGAAGCCTGTGCAATTGTAAAGTTTCTTTGCATTTTTGTGTCAACTAGTGGGCATGGTCCTAACTCACGTGTTCCTTGAAAAAATTGCTTTTGTTAGGTCGTCACCTATTGGACTCCTCCTGCAGCTTGCCAGTCGCTGAACACATGTATGTAAACAGGTGTCCATCAATGGTTGACTGAGATGTAATGATGATGGGCTTCTTTCAAAACAGAACTTCTCTGCTCTGACCATTGCCCTTTTTTGATGCAATGAATTCGCGGCAAACACAAGCTGGCCCATCTATAGGCTCTCCCACCCAAGTCAGGCTGTGCTGATGCGCCAGGACACAAAAACGCAAGCTGCAAATGCTGCAAGTCCTGTTGGAGCAGCCTGTGAACTGTGTGGATAAAGCAAGGCAGCAAAAGGTAGCTGCAAGCAGCATGAGTATGGGCACAACATATTTAATGATATGGCAGCATCAACACCTAGCATGCAAGTACAGATTGCCATTGCACAGTGCTTCTGACTGAAATGAAGTATGAGGCATAGAACATACATTTGTCAAAGCACACGCATGGAACAGTTCAGTAGCACCAGCAACATCACTGACCACAACTGAATTAGAGTCTGAGCCACTAAATTTTTAGCATTGCTGCGTGTACCTGAAAACACACATTCCTCACTTCAAACATTTCTGTAATGTCAATCTGAAAGCTTGCTGTTGCTTCGACTCATGACCCTTGCACTGGATGTGTTGACACGTGCCCGGCGCTGCAGCTGAGCCTTGTACCAAGCTCCCAGATTACTTGCAAACTCCTTGCGCTTCTCACTATCTTCCTCAATCTGACGCGGAGACAAGCCATAGTGATGCCTGGGTCGAGTCATGGGCTCAGCACCACCGTTCACGTAAGTCTCTTTAGGTGTGAAGAGATCATCCACAACTCCAGAGGCTGCATAAAGCGAGGCTGCTGACTTCAGCACTGACTTGTGAGTTGGCAGCCTGACTAATCGCTCTACCAGGGACGGCAACATGACTGTTTCTTCAGTCACGTTTGACGATTCAAACGGCTGATTGTTGTGTCCCTCAGACTGAGAGCCAGTGTGAAGTGAATGACTGGTCAGCTGTTTCTCAGCAGTGTTGGATACAGAAGTACTGCTGCCCTTCATGTTAGCAGCTTCTGTCATACCTTCTGCAGAAGCTGCATTGGCATCTGTAGCAGACCGTTGCCTGTGTGAGGCAGCACAGTTGTCAGATGCAGCTGGCCTGCTTGCCACTGCAGAGCTGCTGTATGGCTTCTTGTTAAGTACAGCTGGCGTCAAGCCTTCAGCTGATGAATGCCTTGACATTGCTCCTCTCAGCACACCACCCATGTTGAACATGCCAGTGATGGTAGCATCAGCTGACGCATCGATGCCAGAGGGGTGCCTGGACAAAATCCCACGCCTGCCTGCAGGGCCTGAGTTGGATATGCCAGGCACCGGGACTTCACTTGACACATGCCTGGATACAGCTTTTGAATTTGCATTGCTTCTGTCTGAGAGGCCAGGTATACTGACATCAGTGCCTGAAGGATGTCTGGACAGACGACCACGCCGGCTTGCTGCGCTTCTATGCGATGCAGCAGAAGTTGCAGTGGCATCAGCAAACCAATCAACGCCTGATCCTGGCCTAGAGGACAGCCCTAGGGCTGTGCCGGATCGGCCCGCCGGGCCTACAACAACACACATTGCCTCTATTGTGCTGGAGCAAACCTTGCTGGATGAGCCATTTGATGATGGAGCTTGCAACATCTGCAAGGGTATGCTCCATGTAGTTGAGATAGACTAGGTCAGAGCCTTCAGCAAGGCAGCACAGCTGCAAAACAACAACCGCAGCCAACATGCTGATGAGCTTTGGTGCACAACAAGTCTTGTTGGCTGCACAGGATGCCAGCAACAGGCTCATCTCAACACACACGTTCTCACAGCAGATGGCATGGGTCACATGGCAAGCAAGTCCGTCTATGGGCCTGTGTGACATTTTGAGATTCGCTGATCAAGGTAGACTCACGTGATCTGTCACAGCTTGGCAACCCAAACTAGGGCTCATGCGCCAAGGCGCACAAGTCAAGAATGCGTCAGACTGCATCAGACCTACAACATCATGAGTCAAATGCAGAATTGATCATAAGTGCAACCTACCCGAGGTTGGGGGTAGGCCTAAAGGAGGTACCCTGGCTGCTCTGGATGTCACTGCGAGGCCTGTGGTATGTGAACCAGCCATGGTTCTCAAAAGCAGCCCTTGCCCCTGCAGGTACCAGTCACAATCTAGGCTGGCAAATCAGCCTATATGTATATACAAACTTTGGATGCTGAAAGGGGATCTTGACCAGCAAAGTCTCACATCAGAGGGGACTAAGATGCACAACCAAGATCACTGCCTTGCAGCAATGAGCAATTCTTTCACAGATGACTGTCACAAAATGTAATGACCTAATTGGCCATGACAGCATGCAATGACCATGCAGCTTGCCCAAAAGACATTGCAAAGGGACAACAAGATAGCAGAAAAGCAGGCCAAGATACCTGTGTTGCAGCTGCATCTTTGTACCAGCTGCTCTTGTGAGAATAAGGCCCTCCAGGGCTGAACAACACCACAGGGCTGTTTGCAACTTCCTCCCCATCCACAGTCCCATGCTGAGCATGCTGTGTGTGCTGGGCATGCTGTGGTACAGGTCTGAATGGACTGCTGGCTCTGCTGTGCTGCTGAGATGACACACTCTCAGACAGACTACTGTCCTGCAGCCTCAGCTCCTGCTGTGTGACATGGCTCGGCTGTGACTTGCTTGCTACTGGCAAGCCTGCCATCCTTTGTGACTGCAGCTGGTGCTGCCGCTGCTGCAGCAAGACAAACTGAGCTTCAGCAAACCTGCCAGGTGACTCAAGATGATGCTCATCCTGTTGCTCAGCACCATCAAGACAGCTGGCTTGGTCTGTTGAGCTAGGATCTTGCGCATCATCTGCGTCAGCAGCCTCCGCTGCATCAGTTGTGGCATTTGACTGGTTTTGCCTGATGCTTGATGCCGCATTTACCACTTGTTCATCTGTACTATCAGCAAAGTCAGGCTGACGTGGCAGCTGCTTTGGTAGCTCTGCCTGAGACATCTGCATCTCTGCATGGACACGAAAATCAGTCTGCAGTCCTGGCTCAACTTCCAGACCAGGGCTGCTTGGAGAAGCCCCAAGGGCAGGGCTGATGAAAACAGCCCTTGTGCTGGAAGTACCTTTCAAACCGTAGGTAGCGTCTGCCCAAAACTCAGCTTCCTCTATCTGGTGTTGCTGGTCTGTTGCTGACATATGTGCATCTGAAGCTGCAGGGACAGAAGTTGCATTGTGGCTGTGACTGATGTTGACAGGCTGTCGTGCTTGGGGTGATGAGTCACTGACTGACTGATGGCTGTTCAGAGGAGCTAAGAAGGGCTGTGATGAGAAGGGCGCCCTGTTGCTAGTCACTCCATCTTTACTCAAAGCTGATTTATGCCGCTGTGCATTGTCCCTCAAACCTGTACCCAACAAGTAAGTTGGGCACCCAACAACGGCACATCCTATTCAGGGATGAGTTTTGCCCAGTTGAAGGCAACAGCACAAGAAGGCAACAGCATCAACTGTGCCTCAAAGCCTAGCTTCTTTGACTTGGGATGGTAACAAAAGTATAGGCAGACAGGCAAATTGTCAATTTGAAGACTGTGCATACAAAGTCAGGCAGCTGCAGACGAGAGACACTTGGTGCTCCATACTGAAAGCATACAAGCTCAACAGCAGCAAGAGACCATGACAACACAGCAAACGAATAATCTTGATAGAGTATCAAGTACCAGTGAAAGTCCTGTCACGTGCCGACTCAAACCCCTTTCCTTCTCCCGGGAAAACCTTGTCATCCCAGCTTTGCAGAACAGCCTCCTGTGTCCTGCAGATCGCAACTGCCAAATCTCTCACGCCAAATCCCTGTCCCTGACCATCTCCTGCCACTTTGGGCGGGAGGCGCAAGGCCAGGGTTTTGCGCACAATGGCTGCTCGGCTCTTGAGTCGTGTCAGTCCTGCTAGGGCTCCCATTCCCAACTTGGGCTGCTTGGCAGGGGCCTTTCTGGGCAGCCCTGCAGCAATGGAACTTCAAGCCAGCCTTGCTGGTTGGCAGACTTTGCATGCACCTGCTGAGCCCTAAGAGCATTTGCTGCAGCCCCACAATCGCTTTTGGTTTACAGTGTGTGAGGCAATGGTGGTTGAGCTGCATGATGAGTATCTAGCACTATACACTGAAGGTTGTAAGAGGAAAAGATACGCTTTTCAGCGATCATAACGGGAGCCGCCGAAGGTGGCAGCCGAGAGCTGCTTTGAGGGTTATTGCAGGGCTCATAGCTCAACCCATACCTCCATTCTCAAGCAGCTTTGCCCACTTCACCATCTCTGGTATCTCCATACACCTTAGCCGTTCTGCCTCATCATCATTTTCACCAGCTGACTGTGTGGCCAGCACCAGATCAGGGCCGCGCCGAGATGCCCTGCTGGCCCTGAGGTTTCTGGCGGGAAATTCAGGGTCTGACAGGCGCTGATGTGGTGTGGAGAGGACAGGGTTCAGGAAGCTGTCAGGGTTCCAGGTCCTGGGTGAGACTCCCAATGGCGAAGCTGCAAACATGTCTCTTCTGTGGTAGACAGCCAGATGGATGAAGTCTGCAAAGCTGAAGTCTTCCATTGCATACAGCAGCACCTGCAGGCATTATGCATGCGCTGTGTAGATGCCTTTGGGACCAACATCTGATGCATGCACAATGCTATGCAGCCATGCAAGATACAAACATGCTCAAGGCCATGAGGTGTGCGCACAACAATGCGTGTGCGCAATAAGACGATTCAAGGCACATCATACAGGTGTATGCATGACAGTCTGATGTCTGCACACAATAGTGTACAAGCAGTGAGACACCTACAGTGACAGTTCCAGATAGATCCAGCCATGTTTCCTGAGCAATCGGTAACAGTATTGCACATGTTTACGGACTAAATAAAATTCAAGCTGGAGAAATGGTTGAACTTAGTAGTGGTTTTCCAACTCATTAACAGAGTTATCATGAACTGCTGGAGCATACCTGCAGCTGCTCAACTTGCCTGGCAGTCATGCCGGCAGCTTCTTGCTGCACTGCCGCCATGAAGCGCTGGCTCTGCATGCACTTGCTGTGCATGGCTGCTACCCGCATGTGCAGGCCTGCCACCTCAGGAGGCACCTCAGCCTGAAGCAGGTCATGCTCTGGGATCCATGGTGTCACACAGCTGCAAGTCAGCATGCAGGGTCTCATGTTGGACAGTGGCAGAATGCAACCTGGTCTGTGTTTCTACTGTAATGTAGGTATAGCTGTGGGGCCGTGCTGGAGGAGCTGCAAAATATGTATGTCAGTACTGGCTTGTGTACTGTCAGTACTGGCTGAGACAGCCATTTGCAGTGCATGCACATGCAAAACTGATGCTGCCGCGGAAACTGGTCAGTCAAACTACGTAAGCATTGCATGCAGGCTTGCCATCTCTGCTTAAATGCTGTTGTCAAAGCCCTGGCAAGTTGCATATACAGTGTGAGAGCGGACCGCAGCCAGAAGTTTTACCAAGCTGTAATTGACTGCCAGTGCTCATCTACGACTTGCAGCAGGTATTGGAACTGCTGAGCAGCTTGCGCTTCCTCAGTGGGCTTGTGAGGACCACTGCGCAAGCTGACCAAACAGACTGGTGCTGGTAGCACCGCCATAGCTTGGTGGCAACGCCCTTGAGGACTGCCTGGGACGCTTACAGCAAAGTCAGGTCAATATGTTGGCAACCGCATCTTCGGGCACTCTTGTCGACCGGAGATCTGCGGTTCTGATGTGTATGCTGCAGTCACATAGCAACACCCAGGAAGACTTGCCCAGATAGCTCGAGCAAGATGTGGTGACGTTAAGGTAAACCTGAGATCTGAAGTATAGTGTCATTGAGACGTGCGCATAAACGTCGTTGCCTGAATGCGTAACGGCTGCAGGTTGGCGTTATGATACTGACCTCGAAATCGCCGAGGCCAGGATGACAAGCGTAGTTTGATGTAGGTAGACCATTTGCTCGGTGCTCCACAAATGTGCTGCTGCAAAGGTACATGCTGACTGAAAACAAACCACTGAATGTCGCTGTGAAATCGAAGTCTATCAGTGCGACTGACACAATCCTTGTCTCAGGTGATCACTTGCGGCCCTGACCTTTAGAATATCTTGCAGCAGCGACTGTGTACACAAACGTGATAGTGACTGCGGTACGCAGAAGTATAGGGGCTTACGATTCATTCCAGGGAAGCATGGCAGGCGGCAGTGACAGTATTTCCTGGCGTCCAGAGTCCACACCGCACACAGCCTCCTCGAACGCAACCTCACAGGTACGCTGAGTCTTTTTATCTCCTGTTGTGTGCCCAGGGAAGCTTCTGTCCTATTGCGAGCTTATCAACACAGCTTTGTGGCTTGCAGTGGCGGGATGTCCGCCGAAGGTCCGATCGTGATCCTCGTCATACAACCAGCCAACGTCAGCACAGCAATACTGCTCACAGGCAGCCCCAAGCCTCGACCACCCGGCAGTTTCAAACCAGTTCCAGGCCACAGTCTCCAGCCAAGTGGTCACCTCACAGCAGCACCTACACCCCCTTTGAAAGAAGACAGCACTCAAGCAGCAGTGGAGCCCCACCATTCAGAAACCAGCCTGACGTAGTGCAGCAAAGGGTCGTCAGTGGCCACGCTCAAGACACCTCACAGGCTCAGTGGGGCCAGCGTGCAGCAGTGAGTGGGCAACATCAAGGCTACAGTGCTCCCTACAGAGGGCAGCACCCACCATCCAACGCCCAGGTTCAACACATGCCAGCCAGTGCACAACCTCAGGATCACACAGATTCTCACAGAAGGCAGCAGTCGGCAACCACTGGACACGCTCAGAGAAATGCATCAGTCCTCAGACAGTCAGCAGCCTCCAGGCCAAACACACCACAGCTCAGACCAGGAAACATGTCCATTCAGCATACCCCATCAACCATCTCAAGCCCAGCACACAGACCAGCCAATGCAACACTGGGCATACCTGTGGTGCCCTTCAGACCTTCATGCCAGGAACAAGCTATCAAGAGACCTCCTGGGATGCTACAATACACAGTACAGCTTGTCCCAGACCTGAGCAGCATAACACTCTCAAACAGCAGCCATGCAGCATTTGTAGGCAAGCCTCCGCCAGCACATCACAACTACACAGCCATCAATGGTTTTCTGGAGCACATGTGCCCTGGAGTTGGCGGGAGCTTTGCAGATGTTTGGTTGGACACAGCACATATCACATTTGCAAGTATAAAGTTGCCAACAGACAAGGTGGACAGCTTCAAATCAGTATTCAGTCAGAACACTGCAGAGCTGCCCGCACTCACGTCAGGATGCTACAATATCACAGACCTGACCCTCTTTATCAACCCTGACAGACAGGACGCCGACACCAGGGGTGACAGATACTACTGCCTGGACCTTGACAGCACCACTTCAGACTTCCAGGACACACAGGAGCTCTGGCTTCAAGTGCTGCAGCAGACTGTCTATGATTTGGGAGGCAACTGCACTGACATCCACAGCAACCAGGATCAGCACATGACCATCAGAGCTTACAGCCTCAGAACTGC
>JAABUK010011710.1_pt1 | contig 11330 bp, 12 predicted proteins | sample 5559141 | NCBI WGS metagenome assembly JAABUK01 (sample SAMN10711869, study PRJNA513367) | rock metagenome | isolation source: Antarctica rocks | place: Antarctica: Victoria Land, Pudding Butte nord | collected 2016-01-03 | reverse complement strand
ACCATCGCCATTGCATTGTTACCATTGCCATTGCACAAGGAACATCGGTCCTCGTGTTGCCGGAAAAGTCAGCAAGATATCCCCAGATCCTTGCTACAGTCACTGTTACAGACCTTTGAGGATGCAGAATTGCTGCTGTTGCTAACTTCCTGTACTCTCCTTACATTGGCGTATCATTTCACGTGCCTTGCTGTGAGCACTTGCCAGTACCTATCTGTAAAGAGTTTGCTTTACAAACCTTAGTGATGCACTGCATGAAGGGTGTTTGGCATTCACGCACTCTGGCGGCGCTCAAGTTGCAGTCAGAGCTGAAGCATTGCGGCCTGGTACCTTTGCAGCCATCTACGCATTTGAGCCAGTGCTTTTCCCTGTAGAGATCGACAGCAGGCAAGTCTTGCCTGCCACTGTTGGTATGACCAAACATACAATGTGCCATGAAAACACTTTCATTCATGCTATTGAGCCATGCAGGGCGTGCTACCATACTGATCATGCTGCATCTGTTGCCACCAATTCAACAACAGAAAACCAGCTAGGCTTTTGTATCCCCACTGCTGAAATCTCTGGCGCCTTGCACTCACAGCGTCCACCTTTGAGACCAACGTTGAAGCCTCATTCAGGAGCGCTTACTGCACAAAGCGCAAGCACAGAAACCAAATGTGAGGTCAAGCAGCTGTGGACTCTGCATTGTGCAGGACCGGTAAGCACTCAAGCGAAGGCTATGAGGCATTAGCTGCCCTGGCTCGGCGGCGCAAATCTCACTTCAAGAGCAAGCAAGAGGCCGTCAAGCGCTTCAGATCACGGCCGCCCTTCTCTGCATTCCACACGGCCTGTTTTGAAGAGTATGTGGCTCATGGTCTGTCAGAGCAAGCAGGTAGGCAGCAGCTTGCTCTGCTGTACATGGGTGGGTTCAGTTGCAATGCAAGAGTGCCATACCAGATGCTACTCGTGATGCAAATTGTGTGAGCTGTCAGCTGATGCTGTTGTTGCTGCATATATCTGTGTTATCAGCTAGAGCTTGTGTGTGCCTGCCATGTGCACATGTTGCCTAGGGTGGCATTTTAGGCCTTGTCATGACCTTGTTTCTGTGTAATCTGTTCATTGTCATCAGCTGCGCCATGCCTATCTACTCGACACAGCATCAAAGTGTGGGCTTATCAACCTGGATGCCCTGAACATTGCATCACTGAGCTGGGGACTTGTGTACCATGTGATTTGTCATGCACTTTGGGGCAGATGCAATGCAGAGACGCTCACGAATGCTTGACTGTGATGTCACTGCATTTGCAGACGGGACATGCGTGCTAGCAATCAGCCCAGAAAGTGAAGCACGTTGGTATAATGATGCTGGATCAGCAGCAATGGGATCAGGCCATGATGATCCCCCAAATGTACAGTGCCCCATCACAATTGGGGTTGGGGCCAATGCTGAGGGGCCTGTTGATTACCTGAACACAGAAGGCGTCAAGCAGGCACCCCGCTTTCCCAAAGGGAGATCAGACTGGTAGGCTTTTGCCTGCACCACAGTGACTGACGTTGGTCGCCACACGATAGATTCATCATTCATGCAACAGCACCATGCAAAGTTTTCTGCATGTTTATTCAGGCCATACATGTTACCATGCCTGGCTGCTACATACCTGGGGTGTGTACATGGATATACACAAATGTTATATATTTTGATGCAAATGTTGCAATCCCAGCTGCTAGCACTGCACTGCATGTGGGGTCTGCTCTTGTCATATGTCACCCCTAGCAGCAGACCTGACGCAAAGTTGTGTGTATGCGTCCTGTAGCTTTGAAGGGCTAGCCCATCTTGGACCCCTGGAGGACCCCATCAGAGTAGCCTCAAGGGCGATGGCATGTTTCCAAGCCAGCAAGGGAGAAGCTGCATGGCTGGCTCTGACATCTGCAGTAGTCATTTCTGCTGCACATGCAAGGCTGTAACTTGTCACTCATAGCGTTGATAGGCTGTTGGCAGGGTTGACATGCAGCAACCACCCCTGCAGCATGTGCGATACTGCAGCAACCATTCCTGCAGCATGTGCAATACTGTAATAGGGTGGATAATGCGCACCCTGACACGCTAGTATGACCTTTTCACCTTCGCCCCTTTACAAATACTGTGATTTGTCATGCACGAGTGTGGACTGCACTGGTTTATAAGCGTCAGCTTCATCTCCCCTGACTCAAACAGAGGGTTGCAAAGATGCACGGCCATAAGCAGGTGTGTGATATCATTCTACGGCAGGCCATGTCCATCGTCGCGTCAAAGCTCAAGTCGAGCTAAATACTAGCTAGTGTAACTAGTATAGTACTGTAGAGCGTTTCGAAAATAATTAGCCTTTATCATGATGATGGAAGGTAGCAAAAATGCTCTGAAGCCACTTTGGGCTCACGCTTTGAGACCTTCAGTTTCTTTGCAATTTACACAGGGATGTCTGCACCGAAGGTCATGCTGTGAAACATTGCCCATGAACAAGCGAAAGACTAAGCGCACGTGGCAATCTTCTTTACTTGTATTTGCAACATTTGACTGCAGACCTGCTGGTCAGTACAAGAGGTTCTATCCAACGCATCCAATTTGACGTCTACATTCACACTGCTACTTCCGCAAACAAGGTAAGACAGACACAAATAGTACATGGTGTAGTACAAAGACATCTCTGCAATCTTTACACAAAAGTGCAAGGGCCTGCGGTCACACAAATCTTTATATGTGTTAACTGTTAAACCCTGGCATTTGCAGTACGCTAATCAAGCATTCTCCAGACCTGTTCAGTTGGCTCTATAGGTGTGCCTTCCTACTCACTTGAGTCCATCTTGATCGCCTTTGAGGTCTCAGAGAGTAGCTGAACAAGATCTTCTAGACTGCACAAGCTTGATCCAAGACGCATATGTGCCTGGTCAGGTCATGGTCAGACCAAAACAAGACATGCATTGAAGCAACCACACACGCTGCTGTGCTGCTCTTGCTGTCTATCCAGCAGTGCTGGTCTGGCTGGTGGAAGTGTTGTTCACAGCTGTGGACAGCAGAGTCAGTCCTGTGTCAGTCACTGTGGGGAAAGGCCAGGTCTGTGCAGAGACTGTGGGCAAGCTATAGCCTGCAGGGTCTGTAGTGCCACCAACCGGCACAAAGATACCGCCTTGGATGTTTGGCTGCACCAAAAACCTGCAACAGCAACGTGGGTTATGCCCAGGCCAACCAATGGCATGCAGGACATTGACATAAGTTATGCAAGACAGACACTTGGCAGAAAGAAGAACGCAAATGCACAAGCCTGATCAGCCAGATGATGTAGTGGCACTTTGTGAAAGCTAGCAGATGCTGATATTGCAGACTAAAACCTTAACAGTCAAGACCTCATGCGGGTTTGTCAAATGGAAGTACAGGCATGGTGAGAGTGCAGAAGGCAGCAGCATGTTCATGACATCTGAGAACAATCTTATTGGCCAGTGAAGGACAAATTGCAGCATGTTGTCGTGTTGCATCAAATTCTGGCTTACCTGAGTAGGTAACAGTGATGTTGTTCCACTTGAGCTTGAGAGAGACAGGCCCTGGAGTGTCGTAATGGAAAGCTGGGTTGGACCACACCTGTCAAGGTAGAGTCACATTGCAAGCTACAGTTGACATGTTGCTGGAACAAAGCTTGACTTTGCACACTGGATGATTGTCCTGAACATGCAACACAATCAAGCATGCATTTTTGGGAATAGCTGCTGGCACACTGACAAATATTCAAGTGTTGCGTTCTGCATTTGATGCAGTGTTGCAAATTCAAAACCTGACTTTGGCAGAGAGATTGCTGTGCCAGTATTGAAAGCATATATGTAAATACCATCTTCAGCAAATGAAGCACCTTGCTGTCGGTGTCTCATAAATCAAAGGGAGTGAAAATTACCTGAACCCCGCTTTGGTTGTAAATGATCTGGTTTGTGACATCGTATAGAAACTCGTTGGCAACGATCTGGTTTCCAGTGTAATTGGCTGCAAATTGGCTAACATGGTTGCGAGAGACTTGGTCCCAACCCAAAAACTGCAGCACAATGTCAGCAAGTGGGTCACGTGAAGTCTATAGTAGTGCATGAACGTCTCTGTGCAAGACTTGACGTCCACGACCATCTGCACTGTGTGGCTGCATCAGTTCAGCAAAGAGCCCTCCAAGCTATATTTTGAGCTGTAGAGTGACGCTTGTAAAGCAATCAAACACACAATGGCAAAGAGGCCGAAGCATACGCACATCGTAGTCCAACAGCTCATATGCAAACACAAGAACACCTTCACAGATCAGACATGGTGAACGAAAAGTGTTTCTGTCAACTCACCGCCCGTAGACCCGCAACGGTTGCGTTGGTTCCGGTCGCAGCGGTGGCCCCTGAGGGTCCCCAAACTTGGAGTGGCGAGGTTCTTCCGTTTGCTATCGCGTACAACGGTGCCAAATCGGTGATGTGGTCGCTGTGAAGATGTGACAGGAACACCTAAAAAGAGTATTCACACATGCACTTGTTGTAGAAGTTGACCGTCATGGTGCTGGTTTGCGCTCTCGCCGCCTGGTGATCAGTGAAACTCAGGTACATTGCCTCGAGGGTGCTCTACCTTGTTGATCGTGGCAAGGTTGACATTTGTGGCGTACAGGTTGACGATCGACCCTGTTCCAACGTCAAAGACGAAGTTCTGGCCGTCCCCGGTTTGCAGAAGATAGCTTGTAGAAACCTACAGTCAAGTGAAGGCTGTTTTGCTTCAAAACGCGCTATGTGGTTGAACTTCGGAATTGAGGTTCCAGGCGTAGCTTTTCTCCTTGCAATGCAAAAAAGTTGTGTTGGATCTTGCGATTGAGCAAGCCTTAACTTGCCTGCTCTTTGTAGACGCTCGGTGTTCCTGTGCCCAGTGCTACCAAGCGGATGGAATCAGAGGGTACCGAGTCACCAGGAAGGACCCAAGCAGGATCTTGAGAGGCTGCAGCGAAGTGCAGAAGTACTATGGCGACACACCAAGAAAAGCTTTTGAGAGCCATATCGGAGAACAAATCGCGAAAAACGACAAGAATGCGATCCTCCAGCTAACTACGCTGGTGACCCTTTTGCTGCGCCGGCTCTGTCTGATCTTGTTGCAGGTTTGCTGTAATATAATGGCACGTTGGAGCACGAGGCTCATGACGGCACGTGCTCAATGCATGCTATCCATATGATGCGATTGCAGCATACCAGGTAGCAATAGCAATTGCCCTCTTCGAACTGTCTTCGAAAACAACATCATTGGCTGCTCAAAATCCGCACGCTCATTCAACAATTCTCAAGGTTAAGGGCACATAATGATGGCATCACAGCGCGCTGAGTGTTGTCGCAGCTCCATGTGTACATGATGCTTGCATACATATATGTGCCATCCATGCGCATGTACCTATGACGTATATGCCAGCTTGACGAGGAACCACTCTGACGCTTGCAGGCCACATCTTCGCATAGCGCTGTGCTAGCAGTGCGTGTACATGCAGGGTGCTTTGGTCCTGAATGGCATCTGTGTGGACTGATGCATTCCGGTGGCCTGCAAAGAGGACCACACTGTATGCCAGTCTGTGCAGGCTGATCACGCAAAAGCAGAAGGCCAGGTGCATGTGCTCCAGGTCCAAACTCACCTGCTCACAGACGCAGAAAACGTAAAGTAGTAAACCAGATTCCTTCGTTTTGACCAGTTTTGCAAACGGCATGTAACGCAAACATAAGCACCGACTGTAAGCGGGAGCATTCACATCAATTTTGTAAAGCGCCGATACGGGTACTACAGTCGAAGCAACTACTTAGCTCGTTTCATTTGACTAGGCTCGAACGTCGCTCCGATCACTGCATGTACACTTGTGAACAGCCCGGAAGGAAGTTACGCTGCTGACGGCATTCATCATTACTCGAACCGTCGCACATTTTGACAGTCCGCAGCCGTTCGCTGGGCGCTCCGCACTCGGCTATCGTAAGGTCGCTCACCTGAGGGGCCTGCACCGGCAACTGCACATCCCCTCACACAGCAAGTTGCAGCACCGCCACCGCTGTGTTGCTTTGTCAGCTCTCAGTGCGCCACCAACGCGTGTGGCTCTTGAAGTCAGCAGCAACAGCAGCAACAGCAGACCCATGCCAGACAGTTTCACCTTTTCCTCGCTGCACTCCTCATACAATTCTGGCAGCCAGACTCCAAGCAATTGCATCAAAGAATTGTATCCCAGCATCAATGCGCACGATGGGACTTTTGTGTCAATTGTTGCCCTGGAAGACCTGCTGTCAAGATGCAGGTGGGCAAATTGCCCAAGGCTTATACATCAGTACACACTGCTGTGACAGTATAGTCAGTGTATAGATTCACTGACAACACTAATGTGTGCACAGCAGCAACAGTTTGCAGTCAAGCAGCAGAGCTGCTGTGCTGGCTACATTTTTATGATCAGTGATCAGTCATGATCAGTCATCTTTATAATCAGTAAATGCACTGTGCATTTGAGGCTGACACAGGACTCACTGTTGGTTTGATCCTGCAACATTTGTCTTGCAGGGAGCTAGAGGCAGTGCACGCCGCTGACAGACCCCCTCTTTGGGGCATACCGTTTGCAGTCAAAGACAACATTGATGTTGCGGGCTTCAAAACAACTGCGGCCTGTAAAGAGTTTGCATATGAACCTGAAGACAGCGCTCCAGCAGTTCAGGCCTTGCTCAACGCAGGTGCATCAGCAAACACTCATCTCTGCGATCTGCAACGTTGCATGTACATGCAAGTTTCCATCTAGACATCTACAAGCCAACATTATGACATGTTGCCTGCCTTAGCTCACCAGCATAATAGGAGTCATGGAAATTGCCTGCCTGCCAACCCCCACACCCTGCATATCCCCTCTGGCTGGGTGTCTTTCTCAGCTCATCAGAGACTGTAACAAATATCGTGCGCGTGAAACCATGTCTTAACACTATAGCGAGCCAAACGTATCTTGCACAGCGCATGTGCATCAAATGCTGACTTCTCTTTTGCAGGAGCCGTCTTTGTAGGCAAAACCAACATGGACCAGTTTGCTGCTGGGCTGGTGGGGACCAGGACGCCATTTGGGACTGCTCCCAATGCCTTTGATGCTAGGTTCTGCCCTGTCTGTCTGCCCTGCCATGCTTTGTCCTGCCTGCCCTGCCCTGCCCTGCCAAGCATTGCCCTGCCCTGCTTCATCTTGCCCTGCCTCTTTGCACTGAAGTCTCTCTGCTGTGTTTTGCAAGCTCAAGCACCTATGAGCCTATACACACCTTGCTCTCTGCATTGTCCTGCCTCCTGCCCTGACAAGCATTGCTGCCCTATTTGAAGCTGCGCGCCCCCCCCCCCCCTTTGCCCTGCCACATCAGGCCTTTCCCCAGCCCTCTTGCTGTACACTCCATTGACGACCACATATGTGCTGCTTGTTGCTGGTTTAGGTATTCAATATAGTGATGTTCAATGTTACGCCAATTGTCACTCAACCACTGAGAGGGTCCCTTTGATTATCATTGAAACATTGTGCAATACCACAATCAAGGTGCTGATATAATGTTGTTCTGAAGAGCAGTGAGACACCATCGTTTTGCACATCAGCATGATGTCACATGCCAGGTTTTGGATTTTCTCAGTCCTTGATCACAGCGTTAGTCAAGCTCTTACTTTATGCAACAAAGCCACTCACTTTTGGTACGCACACTGCAGGTTCATTCCAGGGGGGTCCTCCTCAGGGTCAGGGGCAGCTGTGGGGGCCAGCCTGGTCAGCTTTGCCCTTGGTACAGATACAGCTGGCTCAGGTACTCAACATGACTCTAAGTCCAGTCAAATTTTATTTCCCCCTTGTTTCACATGTACCTGCAGTGATCGATGTATTCCCTGTAGCAAACTAGCTTTGTTTCAAACTGGCACGTTTGAGTTGGGACTGAGTCAATTGCAACCCTCCCGCCACTGCCCTAGGGCTTCAGAAGGCTCCTCAACATCTGCCAAGGTCTGGCTTGAACAGTGTGTCGGCTGCATCATTTTCAGCGCTGATGGACACTCATCTTTGTTACTTTCAGTGTACAAAAACGTGTAATTTGCTTTGTCTGTCACGATACGGCTCTACCTTGCAAAAGTCACTTTGCGTGAGAATTCTGGTGTGCGTGGAGGTGAAGTCAGCACTGCTGCTTCTCATCCCTTCTGCAGACAGACTCGCGCCAGCCACAGACAGCATGTGCTCAAGCATCCATATCTGCTGCTTCCTTTCTGTTCTGAAAGGCTCAATTGCATTTGCATCAGCCTTCATGAGTACGTGAGAGGTAGTGGCAATCCCATGCCGTATTTGAACCCATAGGAAACCGCGACGTCGTGGTTGGTGTTCTCCACAGCGTATGTTTGAATCAGTTTGCCCACAGCATGCCACCTGGCAGCCTGGCCACAGCATGTGACAGGCAGTCAGACGCAGTGACTGACAATCAGACACTGTGAGCAGTGGAGCTGAACGGATGCAAGAGGTTGTTTGTCAAGTAAACCACTGCAGGCTGCTCCAATCACACAAAGCTGTCCTTTGACACAAACGGGGGTCACATGCAAGAGGTTGTTTGTCAAGTGGTCAAGCAGGCTGTTGTCTGCAAGCTGATACCAATCACAGCAAAGCTGCCCCCTGGACAAAGAAGGGGTCACATGCAAGTGCAGGGCGCATTCCAGCAGGCTTCAATGGGTGTGTGGGGCTGAAAGCCACAGTGGGCAGGGTGAGCACAACAGGAGTAGTGCCAGCATGTGCCTCCCTGGACTGCCTCACCTGCTTTGCCACCAATGTCAGAGACGCTGCGACTGTCATACAGATCATGCAGGTACTAAACCTGATCATGCAGATCAGCAAATCATGCAGATACAAAACCTGATCATGCAGAGCATGCAGATACAAAACCTGATCATGCAGATCATGCAGGTACTAAACCTGATCATGCAGACCATGCAGATCCTAAATCTGATCATGCAGAGCTTGCAGATACAAAACCTGATCATGCAGATCATGCAGGTACTAAATCTGCGTGTAATTCTTGGTTTTGGCATGGATGGGGTGCTGCATTTGGAGAGTCATGCTCATGTGCATGTTTGTGGTGTTGGTCTCCTGTACTGTCCTGTTTGTGAGTGCGTGTGTGCTTCTGCGTCTACTTGCATGACCAACTTCATGTCTGTGTCTTAAGACAGGTTGGGGTGCATGAGTTGCCCAGTGCAAAGGCCCGATAAGAACAACAATAATAACAACAACAATAATAATAATAATAACAATAATAATAATAATAAATAATAATGATAAAAATAGTGATAATGATAATATATTTGCTTTCCAGCTCACGATGAGCTAGGTACGTGCGGGACAAGTCCTGAATGCGTGAGCAGACTGTAAAATACCGCCATGCTTCCTGCATGTGAGACGACGAAAACATGCAGAGCAATTGTTTGCGCAATCATTCACGCATATTGCACAATGATGCAGACACACAACAAGACCTGTGGTTTACATCTCTTACAACAGCTGGTCATTGCAAGCTTGTTCTTTGTGCATGCCTCCACTGAGGTGAGTATTGAAGACAGGAAACGTAAATTAGTTGCTTGATTAACTGACTGACCGTGATAAATCTGCAAGCAATATGCTGCATTGTGCAGGAAGCAGGAAACCTAGAAGACCCTAACTGGAGGGTGCCAGATCAGCATACCATGGACCAACAGTATATGGGAGGTGGTTTCACTTTTGCGATCCCAAATGCAGCATTTTTGGATTTCTCGGGACCAGGAGGCTCAGCCTTGGAAGCAAGTAAGCCTTGCCCCTATGGTAGTGAACATAGGGCATTGCACATACCCTAGACATAGACCTATAGAGCTACATTTGGGTCTCAATGTGCATGTCATATAGTCTAAAGCAATGACAGTGGTAACACCTTGGAACCTACAGTAATGAAAGTAACGCATTGCACAGACTTGGCAGTCTTCTTCTTTGCAAGAGCTGATGATGGGTTCTGCAGAATTACACCCACTGCTTCTGCTGTTGGCTCTTGTGCTTGTCCTGATTTCACATTGGTTTTGTCTCTTCTTTTTGTGAGACTGTGCTGAAAAGCATCAACATGCAGTAGGCTGCATGTGAGTAATGGCAATGCACAGTTGGCCCCACCAACCTACTTGAAGTCATGAAGCGCCCAACCCACCAGACGCAGTGCATCAGTACAATATGTATGAACATAGCAGTAAATGTCTGCATTCCATGTGTAGTTGCTCTATGCGTGTTGACATCTACCATATTTTACAACTTATACAAAATACATACCACTACAAAAATACATTGGGTCAAAACTAAACATGCACTAACTTTTGTGTGTCAGTAGCCTAGTGCAATATGACATGTCAAACTGATGTAAAGAGCTTTATGAGTCATATGTGTTTTGCAATCGTGTCGCAGAAGGAAGCTGACTCAGCATCAATGGCTGCAAAGCGGTTTTCTAGATGACAAGGTTGATGCTATGCAGAGTACAAAGAAATGTTCCAAGAAGCTATCAACTCCTTGAAATCTCAAGGCGGTCAACAAGTAGACATTAACTTCAGCCCTTTTGCGACCACAGCTAAGCTGCTTTATGAGAGCGCCTTTGTGGCTGAGAGATATTCCGGAATCAGAGCCTTCTTGGATAAAGACAAGGTGACAGGACTGCCTTTGTGCATGCTCTTGCTTCTTCGATGTTTCGTTCTTTCATGTGTGATGTAATGCAGACTGTAATGTATATAACGTGATGAATAGTAAAATGTGCAGCATGCTTTACTGATGGACATCTCCGGTTGTTCTTGCCATTGTTGTAAATGTATACGTGTTTTATGTGTGAAAGACAAGCCCTTTGTAAGCTGGGAAGAGGTTAGTATCTGCACTCTTTTAGCAATGCATGCTGCTGGGCAGCTTGTTATAGCAGAGTAAAACAAGCCAAAGCGGCAAAGCTTGCTCAGGCAGCTGGACTCTTAAGTGCATAGCAAATGGTATTGCATGAATTCAGAATGCAGGCTTGCATCTGTGCAACGTACAAGTCTGCAGCTTGGCAGCCGACCAAAACTGCAACTTTAGTCAACAGTTTGTTCGAGGTTCTTGTGGCTTGAATGCGTGCTTGTGAACCTTGGACACTTGCTAGCAAACACTGCAGTTTCGTTTGCTCACAAACTGAAGACTTGTTTGGTCCACATACACAAGCCCGTATCAGCAATGCATGCTGCCTTCAACACAATTCTGTGCTATATTTGTCAGTGGTAGAAGTCCATGTGTATTCTGCAGGCAGAGGCACCATCAGCTGCAGAGGTTGCTCATGATCCCCGGCTT